>ENA-OWNT01000176-OWNT01000176.1-seawater-metagenome-genome-assembly--contig:-NODE-176-length-184630-cov-7.136714_pt1 | contig 184630 bp, 175 predicted proteins | sample MGYA00238136_ERZ651165 | MGnify/ENA primary metagenome ERZ651165 (study PRJEB26861, sample SAMN08777766) | seawater metagenome | isolation source: coastal seawater | place: USA: Florida | collected...
GTCTTTAGTTAAGGTCAGTCATGTTGGTCGGTACTAATCGACCTTATGCATCTCCGTACAGATTTGTAAAAGATGATTACATTTGAATCATCAATAGTTGACTTATCAATTAATTAATACATCACTGCTGAATCACAGCAAACCAATTATTTGATATATCAATTTTTGACACCACAAAAACATTCAAATGAAATACCTTACCATTCTATTTATTACAATCAGTACATCAGACCTTATGGCAGAGGGCATAAAAGTATCTCAACAGGCTCCTAACATTCAACATGCCACCGCCTCGGGACAAGAACTAAACCTTACTAACTACAAGGGCAAAACAATTCTCCTCAGCTTCTTCCGCTTTGCCGGTTGCCCTGTATGCAACTACAGAATGCATCAACTTATGGAAAACTATGATGCACTTGCCGCACAAAACATAGAAGTTATTGCCGTATTCGAATCCAGTAACCAAGTACTTAACAAGTATATGACTGACTATGAGATCCCCTTCCCAATGATTGGTGATCCTCAGCGTCTGCTATACAAGGCTTACGGTGTAGAAAAGTCTACCAGAGGGATTTTCAGAACCCTTTCAAACAAGGAAGCAAAGAAACACATGAAACAGGGCGAAGCCTTGTTTAATAAAGGGACTTACAAGAAGGACGGAAGTATGAAGCAAATGCAGGCCGATTTTATTATTGATGCTCAAGGACGTATTGCCAGGATGCATTATGCTTCTTTTATTGGCGATCACATACCATTGGAAGAGGTACTGAAAGCAGGTAGCTCAACGGATAAAGCATCTATTAAAACCACCATTGCTCACTTCGCTAAGGCCGGCGATGAACAGGATGTTGAAGCTCTGGATAAGCTGTTGGATCATAATTACAGAATTGTAATGAATCAATTGTTTGGCAGTACTCAGGTGGTAGTCATGTCGAGAGAAGCCTATCTGGATAAAATAAAAGCTAAGGAATTTGGTGGCGATCAAAGGACCGTAAGCATAGAACACATCACAATAAATGGAAACACTGCCAGCGCGAAAGTCCGTTTAGAGGGCTCCAAAATGACCTTTGTATCACTATTGGACTTTGTAAAGGATGCTTCAGGAAACTGGCTCCTGGTTCAGGACCTACCAGTTATTGTAAAATAGCCTGGCGACCCGTTCTATTGCCAGCTGCCTTCAGCCAGTCTTTCGGTACATCACATCCGAACGCAATACATACTTACTACCAGAGGTAACGGGACGGCCCTCATGCTTGAGTTCGTGCATGAAACAAAGGGCCATTCCTGCCTCTGGCTTAACAAGCCGATGCTCGAAGGAAGTTTCACCACCTTCAAAGTCATCATTTAAATACACCATGAAGGTAATTCTGCTTTCTTCCATTTCATGTCGTCGATACCTGCCATCTCTATGCTTTTTAAAGCGTTGAGCATCTTCGTATTTGTAAAAACGAAAGTGTTCATTGAGCCCTATGGCTGCAAGGCCTTCTATTTTTTTAGGGCAGGTTGGAGCTAGTTTCTCCCATAGTCGCGCAGACAGAGCTTCGTCGTCATACTCTAATCGGTAATTGTTGCGAATAGATTTTAGCATCCTTGCCCCTGACCTAAGGCCTACGGTAGCTTCCTGGAAGCCTCGCATTTCACTAAACATGATTAGGTCTTCACATTCCTTTTCGGAAAGAAAGGCAGAAATGGTCCAAATCTCAGGATTGGGCTCTGTTGGCATGGCTTAAGCTCTCTTTTCCCATTGGGTGGTAAACGTTCTTAATCAATTTGAGCTCTTAGGTAATTGCCCTAGGAGAAGGCATACTCATTGGCAAACTCTTCACTCCTTCTACTCGATGCAGCACTGGTCCATTCCCTATGGTATAAGGTTATTTGTGCCCCCACTTCATAGAGCAACAACCCTTCTAAAAAATACCGTCTCACCTTATCTTCAGTCCATTGTAGCACCCACTCCTTCTTCTCTAAAATCAATTCAGGCTGGTAGGCACTATACCAACTCAATACCTTACTGCTTGGCTTCTTATTGCCGAATCTCATTTTAAGATCACATGGGAAGGCATATAGAGTAATGAGTCCAACTCCGCTTCCACAAATAAATTCTGCCTGATAGGAAGTCTCTAATCCATAGTCGCGAGTTTTTCGTTTATGCAACCATACGTGCGTAATCCCTTCTATATGGTCTTTAGGTAGCTTGGCCAAGGTTGCCTTAATCTCTTCGACAGTTATCGGAAAAAAGAAGTCCCTTGATGGATTATCGGCCATGAAAATTGGCACTTCCTGACCTGCCGAAGGCGGTAATAAGCTATGCAGGCGTTTAAATATGTTGTCGGCCATGTTCGGCCTTGATCTACCTCCCTTTATATCACCAAAGGTTCTACTTTTCTTCCAGGCGGTTTCCTTTCTTGATTGTCGCATTTTTTCTAGTTTTCATTTCCTTCATACAAAACAAGGAGTTTTTATTGAACCTACAAGCCACCATTTTTTAGCTCACAGTTGTTGTCATAGTCTTTAAACAGGTTTGCCGAGGTTAAGCCCCTTCCCTTTTTAACTTGGCCCAAAACTCCCTTTCTCCAGAAATGAGTTGGTCCTCTTGTCATAATAAATTAAATCTCCTTTGGGATATACTTCATTCAACCAGTCAACCAGTTTGACAATATGTTCCTGATAGCAGCCTATGATGGTTCCCTCCATTTTCCGCTCTCCATGCTTGATCTTTACAAAAACCCCAGGCCCGACAAACATACAATCTGAACTAGGAAGAAACCCTATACTGTCGGTTTCTGAGAGTATCTGCTCAAGAGCCCCGTAGCATTTTGCATTTACAGGATACCAGCCTTTCCATGTTCTTTTCCCATTGTCTTGATGGAATATTGACAAACCTCCCTTGGTAGCTACATAGTCCCAGTAGTGTACATGGGTAAGTACTGACCAATCAAGAATAGTAAACTGTAGGTAATCTTCACCTGAATTGGTATACCAGTTTACCTCATTATGGAGGAATGAAGTATCCGTTAGCCGCATCACTTCGAAGTCGGGAATGTCAATAAACATTGTATCTGGAGGAAGACAATCTCTGGTACAGCCAAAGAATGCAGTGCATACGACGAATAGTATACTCTTCTTTATGCTGACTGATGAACTAATGCGCACAGCCCATGTACAATTGGCTTTCGAGTAAGTAGGCCTCAGGTTCATACCTCTTCAGACGTTTGAGGGCTTCTTGTGCCGTACTTCTATCACTATAAATACCGGCCACCAAGGCGAGTATGTCTGAGTTAGCACTCTCTTGATATGCCGACAAATATTCCACGCTCAAACTTTCTGTATCATACCTTTTGTGAAAATAATGTCCGGCGTATAACTCATCTTCATGGTTTATAGGCAATGCTATTTGACCGGTTTCCTGAATAAAACCACGTCCAAGTGTATCTACTTCCCAACCGGACTTATCTGACAATGACATCATTTGCCTCCTGAGTTGATTATAGTCAGTACCGCCCCTTACAATAATTACAAATTTGGTTGCCACGAAGTCCTCAGTGCTTGTGTTGTGACACTGTTAGTCATAAGTAAAGGCTGAAAACACAAGGCTGCCTGACAATAGCAACAGCAAAGCCAGAACTTGTTTTGATACCCTATGAGTACTTGAAATAAAATCCATACACTCGTTTTTCAATACTTCTAAAGTAATAGAAGCACCTTCTACTCAAAAATCAAACTCGCTAAAGACTGTTAAGGACTTAGGGCAATTTCAATTGCTTCAAGTGCCTGCTAGCCTTCAAGAAGGTCATTTATTTGCTCAATTAATTCGGGATTTGAGGGACGCTTGGCATCCGCATCTATGATCTTTCCTTTGGCATCTACCAAGATAAATCTGGGAATGCCATTTACCATGTAAGTGTCAAAGAAGTCTTCATCATCTTCTTCGCTGGCAAACAATTGAATACCTCCTAGTTCCTTCTCTGAAACCATCGCCTCCCATTTACTCTTTTCGTCGTTCTTACAAATGCTTACAAAATGTATTTCCCTATCCTTTAATGATTCCTCGAGCTCTTGTAAGTAGGGAATCTCATTGATACAGGGCAAACACCATGTAGCCCAAATGTCAATATAAACCAATTGCCCCCGTAAACTTCTCAAAGAAACTGACTGTCCTTCTGCATTATTAAACTCAAAGTTAGGAGACATCATCCCCGGGCTTATACGACGCAGCTTTGTTCGTTTCTCATCAATCTGTACAATCATTGCTGAGTCTTTAATCGCTTTCTTCAAGCCTTGGTACAAAGCCTTGGGGTGCCCGGTACTTTCAATACCTCCTTTGCTCAATGAATAGGCTAGCAATTCTTTGAGTTTTCCGCTTTCAATCATATGGTCCATCACATGCATGTAGGCCAGAAAATAATCTGATGTATCTTCTTCAATTTGCTTTTTTGCAACACTTCTTACATAGGCATCCGCAATCCCCGTATGACCTGGAATGCTAATCTTGTCATCATCAGAGAAGTCAATGTCTATATACAACTTAGGGTAATCTTCGGAAACCTTAAACTCAGGCTCCTTGGTTATAAAACGTCGCATACTTTCATAATTGCCCAATTTCCGTATGTAATCATACTTCAGGGCGATTGCTTCTTCTTTTACAAAATCAGGTTCCAAATCACCTGATCTGGCTTGTAAGAAGTCATGTTTAACCCCTTGTAGTGAATCGGCCAACTGAAGAAAGGAAGCTTCATCCAGTTTAGCGTAGTACCCATAGTAGTTCTTCATTCCGAAAGACTCTTCAAGTAAGGCTTTCTGAGCAAGATAATTGTTCTCAGGAGCTCCAAGACCATCATACACAATACTCTCATCAAAGGAGTCTGTATTCAATGTAAGGTCAAGGTTTTTTCCGGCCTTAAAATAAATTGGAGTTCGCTCCATGCCATCATTCAAATTGTAGTATCCCGTTGACAGCCATAGAGTGTCATTAAAGGTTCCATTCTCTTCAACCGGAATGCTCAGCACTTCGTTGTAAAACAAATCACTGATGGTTAAAGTGCTTGAATTGGGCTTGGTAAGAGTCCCTGAAAAAATGATGTAGTCTTGCCTTGTAGTTTCCGTTTGCTTTTCCTTGCAAGAAACACAGAAGCATATAAAAAGAACGTTAAAAAAAAGAACTGGTGTTTTCACGCCGAAATAGTTTTAGCGCAATCTAAGAAAAAGCCATACACTCTTAAGTTAAGGCCATGGTCAAAATAAAAAACGACGCCTGCTCAGCACAAACGACGTTTTTTTACTGTGAAATATTCGATTTTATGCCACCTGGTACTTACCGGGTTCAAACCTAAAGGTGGTCATTAACCGGTTCCATACATTAATTGTTGAAACGGCCAATGTGATGAATGCGATCTCTTCTTTGTTGAAATGGCTGGCCAGAAGCTGATACACTTCATCGGAAATAGCAGCACCAGAAAGATTGGTCAAGGCTTCAGTAAAACTCAAAACAGCACGCTCCCTGGCAGAAAAGTAGGGCGTATCTTCCCAAACACACAGTGAAGACAACCTTAGGTCAGATTCACCCATGTGTTTTAGCTCCTTGTGATGCATGTCTACACAATAAGCGCATCCATTGATTTGTGAAGCCCGCAGTTTTATTAAATAGAGTATGGAGGGGCTTACACTGGATTTATGTAACAATTCCTCTACTTCTCTCACCTTCTCCAACATCCCCATGGGCACTTCTGAATAGCTTATACGTTCCATTTTAATTGATTTTTGAAATGATGAAACAAACCTAGAAGGCCTTAGAACCGGAGAAAATAAGATATCTTAAGAAGCGGCCGCCCCGGCCCTTTTTCTTACCGTACTTAGGTGTTCAGGTGTCATGTCAAGATAAGATGCAATCATATACTGCGGAACTCTCCGAACCAATTGAGGAATTTGAGTAATCAGGTGTTCATACTTCTCTTCTCCACTTGCCTTCATGTAAAACTCATTTCTTCTCTGAATGGCAATTAGAGTATTCTCAGCAATAATTCTAAAGACTCTTTCCAATTTTGGATTCTTATCAAAATGTGTTTCCAACAGCCCCTTTTCAATACAAAGTACTTCCACTGCTTCTAAGGCTTGAATATTGAGTGTTGATGGTTGATTGCTTACAAAGCTTTCAAAATTTGTAAACCACCACTGCTCTACGGCAAACTGCACTACCTGCTCCACTCCTTTTGGATTAAGGTAGTAAGAGCGCACCAATCCTTTTGTAAGAAAATACCTGTGTCGACAAACCTGGCCCTCGCTGAGAAGGTACTCATGCTTCTTATAGCGCCTTGGTTCTAAAGCAGAATAGAAAGAATCAATTTCATTTGAAGTAAAACTCAGGTAGCGATTGAAATAAAGCTCAATCTGACTTTTGGCGGAGTTCATTTAGGTTAACTATTGATAAGGGCGTTGTGGAGTGAATATATACGTTCTTAAGACCATGTACTACGCAAAGTCCTGTTTTCCGTGTTCATACATATGCTAACCTACAACTTAATTATTACGGCTGTTGTGGAACTCACCTTTCATATAGTCCAATGTGTATTGAAAGTTGTTAAGTGGAATGCACTTTTACTCTCAATGATGTAATTTATCACCTTAAAAGCTTGTTTTGAGCTAGGTGAAGGCAGATATATGGCACAAGAAGAGAAAGGAGGCTTTTTTGAGAACGTTCCGGCGCTAACCAAAAATCCACTGGGCATCATTGGCTTATTCATAAGCCTTATCTATGGTTTCGGTTCTATTGTTATTACTTTTTCCAAAGACTTGAGTGCTAATGAAAAAGCTCCACTAATTTGGTTCCTGGTACTTTTTCCGGTACTGGTTCTTATTGCCTTTGTATACCTGGTAGTTTTTCATCATAAAAAACTTTACGGACCTGGCGACTATAAGGACGAACAGAACTTCGTGGTAACGCATCTGCCAGAAGCCTACCAGCGTATAAAAATGGCTGAAGAGCTAGAACTAAGTGAAAACTTAGAAGAAGAAGAAGAAGAAGAAGAAGAAGAAGAGCCTTTACAAGAAAGGTCCTATGGTTCAGAGCAGAGGCCGCGCTCTTTTGATACAACAAATGAGCACCATCCTGAGACTAAACAATCACTACTTAAGGGTGTTCAAACAACGGTTCAGGAATTTCAGAAGGAATACAGGGATGCTGAGAATAGCTTGTTTGAACAGCTGGAGATGGAGTTGGGCCTCCGGCTTCAAAAACGGGTCATGTTAAGTTTTGGCCACAATGGTCCTATTGTGTCAGATGCTTTTCTGGAAACTGACAATCAGGTTCAGTTTATTATGGTGAAATACCCTCAGTTTGGACTAATAGGCAATAACTTTAAGCGACAGGCTGAAAGGTTCATTCACAGCATCGAAACTGTTAAAGAAAGCCTTACTCCAAAAAAGAAGGTGAAAATAGTATTTGCCATTGGTGTACAGCCAGCCTACCGAACGGTACTTGAAAACCGACTTGAACGCATTAAGGCATATGGCATGGCTTCTACCGTACAGGTTGAATTCCGAATTTTTGAAGTATAGACCCCTAAACGAAAAATGGGGAAAGCCTGAGCCTTCCCCACATCTACAAATAATAATTCTGGACCTGTTTCATTTTTTCCTCATGTGCAAAGGGTAACAGCAACACGAAGAATTAAGAATTTTGGTTGCGCTGAAATCTCCTATTTTGGAAACATTTGGAAGCCTTAAGAAATAATTCTGTCGTTTTCGAGTTGCCAACTCCTTCATCCCATTTCTAGCCTATTCTACAAAAGGTCCCTTGAGATCATCAAAACACGCTCTGCTTAACTAGCCTTTTCCATACCATCTTTTGAAATCAGATGCCTTTTCCTGGCTAACAATGATGTTTTCATCGTATGCTGGGGTAAGATCTATGGCCAGTTTTCCCTTCTCGTAGCTCTTATAAGCTGAAACTGCTTTCCAGGAAGTAATTAGTGATCTATTCGCTCTAAAAAAATCATCTGTGTCCAGCTCACCTTCCAGCAACTGTAAACTCTTATCGAGCATTAGTCGCTCTCCCGATGCCAGCACGACAAAGGTGATTTTATGCTTGGAATAGAAATAAGCAACATCGCTAATTTCAAAACCCTTGTAGGACGTACCGCTCTTGGCTACCATCCGCTTAAGCTTACTGTTTCCTGTTCGGACATACTTATCCAGTTCCTTCAAATCAGGCTTGTAATGCTCTTTTATTGAAAGAAATTTAGCAAGTGCCTTGCCTACTTCTACTCTGGTAACGGGTTTTAGTATGTAATAAATGCTATTGAACTCAAAAGCCTTTAGCATGTAATTGTCAAAGGCTGTGGTAAAAATGATGGGAACCCGTCTCTCCAGATGTTCGAAAACTTCAAAAACCAGTCCGTCGGTCAATTGAATGTCAGAGATGATTAAATCGGGTATTTCGTTGGCATCAAACCAGGCCCTGCCTTCTTCTACCGACCGTAGCTGGGCCAAAACCTCAATATCAGGGTCAAAAGCTTGAACATGGGCCATCAACTTATTCATTCCCGGAAGTTCGTCTTCAAGCAATACAACTTGCATCCTTAGGCTTTTAACAGCGGCACTTTTACTTCAAAGTGATGCTCTGTTTGATTAATAATTGGCTTTTGATTGGAAAGCAATTCGTAGCGCTCGCTAAGATTTGCCAGTCCTAAACGATTCTTTTTTACGTTGCGCTTTGGACTCGTTCTGTTTTTAAAAGTGAGGTAATCACCGTTGTCATCCACAAGCACAAACACCTCTAGCGGACTTTCTTTTGAAAAGGAGTTATGCTTTATCGCATTCTCCAGAAGGATTTGAAGTGAGATTGGTGGAAGTAGGCGTTGTTCTACTATTTGCTTTGGAAGTTGAAATTCCAGAAAAACAGACTCATCAAAGCGAATTTTAAACAACTTGAAATAGTCTTCAAGGAAACTGAGTTCTTCTTTTAAGAATACCAGATTGTTTTCCCTATTGACCAGAATATAGCGATACACTTCTGCTAGTTTTTCATTGAAAAGCCCTGCACGTTCAGCATCTGATTCTATAAGATGTGATAGCGTATTTAGAGAATTGAACATGAAGTGAGGGTCTATCTGACTTTTCAAGGCTTCCAATTCAGCCTGAGCTTTGGTTCTCTCTAAGCGCTCCATTTTTAGCAAATCATTTTCGCGCTCCTTGATGAGAAAAACGGTTTCATATAAGTGAGTAACAAAAAGTACGCATATCACATTAGCGAGGGTAACCAACTTTATCACCGACCAGTCAATTTCGGGCAACCCTGAATACATATACCAAAAAACGAGCATGAGCACTGTAACAGGTGCTGTGTAGTAGATATTAGCAAATACCAGCAAAAAAGCCTTCATATAGGGTTTGGCAAACCAAGAATAGTAGCCCCGTTGGCTAAAAAACAGATAGCGATTTCCCTGCCAGATAACAAAAGCAAGAAAGACAAAGTACACGTAGCCCAACCACATTTGAGGGTCGCGGAAAGTAAAGTGACCAAAAAGCCCTGTTAAGGTAGGAATGGAAAGACCGAATAAAGGAATGCCAATGGCTCTTACCATGTCGTCCTTCAAATAAACCAAGGTACCATCTGGGGCAGGTTCCTTAGATTTTGGTTTCAGTCTTAAAAAGTTCGGTTTCAGTAAAGTGCTTTTGCCTGCAGCCAATGCGCTTGATAGTTTCGAGTCCATAAAAATAAACCAATGGACTTTTCTCAACTTAATTTTCTCGCCATTTTAATTGCAGCCCTGTCTACGTTTTTTGTGGGAGGCCTGTGGTATTCTCCCCTATTATTTGCTAAACCATGGATGAAGGAAAACAAACTTTCTGATGAAGATCTGAAGGAAGGCAATTACTTCAAAATATATGGGGTTACCTTCCTTTTAGCCCTGGTTATAGCCATCAACTTATCTATGTTTTATGGAACCGAAATTGATGGAGCCATGGGAGCTTTTTATGGCTTTCTCACCGGATTTGGATGGGTATCTATGTCAGTTGCTACCACTTATTTATTTGAGCGCAAATCGTTGAAACTTATTCTTATTAATTGCGGATACCATGTTGTTACCTACACCATAGTTGGCTTCATTGTAGGTGTTTGGCACTAGCCGATACATTCAATTATTAAGGTTAAACATCCCCCCTTTTTTACTTATTAGAAAACCCCAGATATGAAAACGAACGAAGAACTTGAACAGGAATTTATAGCCAGCTGCAAGGATAAAACAGGCCTTAGCATTGAAGAATGGATGGTGGAATTGGCTCCAACTGGTTTGAAAAAACTGAAAGAAACCACGGAGTTTATCAAACAGGAAAAAGGACTCAATCACATGATTTCCAACTGGATTGCTGGTATATTCTTAAATGATGGCAAACCTGTATTTGATCAGAAAGTGCTCAGACATAAGCTACTGAACAACATGCCGACCGAAAGGCTCTTTTTAGAACTGGAAGCTGGTATTCAAAAGGAGATTCCTCAAACTTCTTTTGTGGCCACCAAGGGATACATGTCCTTTAGAATAAACCGTGAATATGGTTGTGCCAAAATCACCAAAAAGGAAATTAAACTAGGTCTTGACCTTGGTGAAACACCTTTTGAAGGGCGTTTGCTTCAAGCGAAAAGTCTCGGTGCGATGCCCAGACTGAGTCATATGATTGTACTAGTACAGACTTCAGACATTGATAAAGAAGTATTTGCCTGGATGAAGGCTGCTGTAAAGAGAATCTCCTAGAAGCCTTCTCCTATTGAAGAGTAGACTTGAAGGCTCCTTCTGTAACCGATACTTCTGCTCCTTCAGTATTCTTAGCCGTAAACTGAAAAGTACCTTCTACATTGGTTTCGCTTAGCTCAGAAATAACGATGCTACCCGTACCAAGGCCACCTGACGATACATATACATCGGTATTGGTATCCGTTCCCTTAGTAAAACCTCCTATATGCTTTTCGGTAAAGTTCAAGTTGATTTCATAAGTACCGGTGGCAGTACAGTCATATAAAATGATCTGACACTGCTCATCAACACCTTTTGTACCTGTTACAATAAGCACATCATCTTTCAGTGTTGACACCACGGCACTGGCCTCAAAATCAGCTCCGTCTACCTTACATGTCATAGAAAGCTCATCAGAAAGCTCGGTACACGATGAAAAGCCGACAAGCAATGAGAAAGCAACTAAACCCAATAAATACCTCATCAAATATTTTTTTTCAAACCTACAAACAATGCGCCTATATGAAGTATAAATTTACTTCAACAGCCCATAGGCCGTTCAATTACTTGTATCCAATGTCTGCAAATCTTCAATCATTTGCGCAGTCCTAAGTTTCTTGCCTTCTTCTGTAAGATGGTACACTGTATTGAAAAACAGGCTGTCTTCAAAAACATAGTCTTCCACATTACCCAATATTTCTGATTCACTGAAGGAAGAATTCAACTGTTTTTGAAATGCTCTCATGAACTTTTGAGACCTATCAAATGAGGTTTTAGGATAGCTGGGAAAAGAATAGATAAAGGCCGCCCCCCTATTTTTCAAACTATCTCTAAAGGCAACCATACCTTCAACATGCTCTACTACTGGTAGTCCGACTACCTTTCTTGGCAATACATATTTTGCCTGTTGCCCGTGATGGCCTATCATATCCCCTTCTTCATTGTAGTTAGATCTATTGTAGACTGAGGACCAGGCGTGATCGGCCTTCTTGAAATCAAAACTCACTAAGCGCCCATAGGTACTTCCTGCATAGGGCAGTAAGTCGTTTCTAAGTCGCCACCAATGCATGGGTTTTATAAGACGTTTAAGCTCCGGCACTACATCACTCACCATTATGAGAAGTACGTCTCTGCCATAGTACATGCCCTTAAACTGTTGGTATTCTGGAGAAACGATCAGCACATCTCCTTTTCTGACATAGCGTAGCATATCATCCATGCTGAACTTCAAGCCCAGCCCTGCATGAAGTCCCATGTTTACAACAGGTCTACCAGTTGCTTGCGCTAGTTCAGACGAGTTGATTCCGAAAGTAACATTGGAACCACCGATGATTATCAGTCGCCCTCCGTCCAATCTTTGTAAGCGATTTACCTTGTCCGTATAAGCGTGTAACATGTTTTCTTCATCTATTGGCACCTGTACCACTATAGGAAGCGCCAAGGCCAGTGTAAGAATTCCAGCAAACAGAATTGCCTTTAGTTTGAACCGTTTCATCAAAACTGGAAATAGATAAAGGTGTGATAAATAGTAAAAAACCGCGCGATTGACAGACAGACTACCAAATACAATGTCCAACGAAGAATGGGATGCCAAGTATCTGGCAAGTTAAATGGCTTCTCCGTCTTACTCATAAACCACTCCATGGCAAAAAGGATTGCTATCCAATATAAAGGGCTCAGTTTCCTGTAAGGGGGGATCACCCAGTCTGACAGAAACATATTCTGAAGGTATTCAACCGCTTGAGAAAGGCTCTCTGATCTGAAAAAAACCCATGTAAGCATCGTTACAACAAAAACCAGGATAACAGCCCCAACTGAATTCAAAAAAGTCCCTTTAGAAGTTGATAATGCTCTTGTCTTGGCCTTTCTTCTTAAAAGCATACCTGGAATAAGATAAAGGCCATTGAGCCCACCCCAGGCCACAAAAGTCCAGTTGGCACCGTGCCAAAGACCACTAAGCAGAAAGGTTAGTAACAAACTAAATACGGCTCTCAATGTCCCCTTCCTACTACCGCCCAACGGAATGTATACGTAGTCTCTAAACCAGGTTGACAAAGAGATGTGCCATCGCCTCCAGAACTCTCTAAAACTCCTTGCAAAGTAGGGATACCTAAAATTTTCACTAAGTCTGAAGCCCATAAGCCGAGCGCTGCCAATAGCAATATCAGAATACCCTGAAAAATCACAATAAATCTCGATGGCAAAGTAAAAAGCTCCCAACCATAGTACAGACGCGGGAGCACTAGAATAGCCTGCATAACTATGATTTACAATATCTGCTACCTGATCTGCAATCGCTACTTTTTTGAATAGCCCCCAAAGAATTTGCCTGAGCGCTTTTACCGCCATCGTTGGATTGAACGAGTGAATTTCTTTGAACTGTGGTAGCATTCTACCGGCACGCTCAATAGGACCTGCTACCAACTGTGGGAAAAAACTCACATAAGCGAAAAAGGCAATGGGGTCTTTCTCATGAGCCAACTTGCCGCGGTAAACATCAATAGTATAGCTGAGGGTTTGAAACGTATAGAAACTGATACCTACTGGTAGTACAACATTTAAGGTTGTAAAGCTCGCTTCCATACCTAAACCGGACAAAACAGCTTTGGCAGACTCTGCAAAGAAGTCGAAGTACTTAAATGTAAATAGTATACCCAAATTGGTAAACAAGCTCAAGACCAGCCAGGGTTTCCTTTCATTCTTCGCCCGTCCAGACATTTGCTTGGCAGCAACAAAGTCAATGGCAGAACTTACAACTATTAACGAGAGGAAACGCCAGTCCCAATAAGCGTAAAAAAGGTAGCTAGCAGCGAGTATGAAAAGGTTTCTGGAAGTGATGGTTCTTTGAAAAAAGTACCAATAAGCAAACAAGGTTCCCAGGAAGAATATGAAAAACTCAAATGAGTTGAAATACATTCTGCTTGTTTGTGCTTATGACGCGCAATTTATCTTTTAGCCGCTGTTTTAGATGCTTTTCAATTCTATTGAACAAATCTCTCATTTGACAGTTAGTATCCTTAAAAGAAAAGTATGGGATTATTTAGTAGAAAATCACCAAAAGAAAAGCTGGAAGAACGCTACAGAAGCCTTATGGAAGAATCTTATAAGCTTTCAACTGTTGATAGAAAAAGAAGTGATGCTGTACGAGCTGAAGCAGAAGAAGTTTTAAGGCAATTGGAACGCATGTAACCTCAAGGGACAAGTAAGAGCCCTTGTCTTATACGCTCTTCTGCAGTACCTCACTTTCCCAAACCAGTTTTACCTGGGTGCCTTCATTTTCATGTGAACTTATAGAAATATGACCTCCTATTTGTGTGATGATACCCTTGGCGATGTATAAACCCAAACCCGCACCTTGACTGGCCGTGTTGCCGCGATAGTACATTTCAAACACACGTGGAATGGAGTCTTGGGAAATACCTACTCCATAATCCGTTATTATTAACTCTGTATGCTCAGAACCTTCGTTGAGTTTGACTTCAATATCCTGTGGTTGCTTAATTTTCTGAAAACGGACGGCATTCGATAATATACAATACAGTAGAACTCTGAACTTTTCAGGATGGCTGTACCACAGTGTACGATCGTCCAAACCATCAAAACTCAAAGACATTGTTTTCTTGTGTTGATGTTCAAGATCTCTCCATACGTTCTCCAACACGCTCTTTAGTCCAACTTCACTTTTACTCAAACGCTTGTCCCAGTATACCGCATAGTTCATCATATCGTGCAGGAGTTCATCAAATCGATTCAAACAGTCTGCAATCTTTACGAGAACGCCGCTGATCATTTCTGATGGGTTTAGGTCATTGGCTACTTGTACCAGGCCCCTGGCATTCACCATTGGAGTTCTAAAATCATGAGACAGGCTGTAGACCAACTGATCCATTTCATTATTGGCCTCTCGTAAACTTTGGGTTCTCTGCTCTACTTTTTCTTCAAGGCTTTTGTTGGTTTCACTTAGTTCTTCCTTGGCAAGGGCCAATTGCTCAGACTGCTCCTTGAGCAGTGCATTTTGCCTTCCAATTTCCTTACGCTGTACTTCGCTATTGAGCAAACTTTCTTCCAAGGCCAGGGTAGCCTTAACCTCCTTCACTTTGAGCCTGTAACGCCCTTGAATCATTAAAATGGTAAAAATGGAACTGGTTAGTAAAAGCAGCCCCCCTTCCACAGCGAAGTTTTGAATATCAATTTCCTTATTTGAGGACACAAACCAGAAAGTGGAGAAAATGGAAAAGCCTATGGCCAATAAGGAATATCGCATGGGCCATATCAAGAAAAGAGCCGCCCCCAAAAACAGTGCTATGTAATTAAGATTGTGCCCAAGGATTTGGGCATCATCAATGAAGCGATACGTGTAGGCGTTTTGTAGCGAAATAAGTGTCATAGGAATGGCTACAAGCATATAGACTGTTATTCTATTTTGCCTGTACAGAAAAATGCCGGCTGCAGTAATAATAGAAATGGCAACTCTGAGAATAAAAATATGCTTCCAGGCGTGGGGAATATTGAAGTAGTCTGTAATACCAAAAAGAGGATCGAATATCACCGCTACATAAGCCCCAATAATATGATAGTTCCCGGCTCTCTCTGCCATTTCCTTCTTCCAGTCCCGTGCCGAGATATTCTTTATTCGGTCCTGAGACCCCGAACCATACTTGCCACCACTATATTCCAAAATTCACACTCTTGTTCAATTCAAAATAAAGAGTTTTTTCAGCTGGCACCCTATAGATTTAGAATTCCTTAGAACTCTTCTTTCCCATATACCAAGCCCACCCCCTGCTAAAAGAAAAAGGGATGAGCATTTCATACCCCATCCCTCTTTTACCTTTAACCTAACCTTGTATGTTGCTTAGTAAATGTGCAATTGTGTATTGGTGGCAAAATCTACTGTAAATGGAGCACAGCCAGCACAATGATTGGCAGTAGCCGTTGTAGATAGATTGAGGCAATTGGTGGGCTCTGGAGAACTTACAATCACCGGTGTGGTTGTACAAGGGGTGCAATCATCGTAAGTAGGTGTTACGATCGCCCGATCCCAGTACCAATTGGAATTACATGGAGCAATGGTTACACTTGTCCCTGGAAGCACACAAATGGCAGTAGTGGTGCATGTGGCTCCACAATCATCTCTGGCATTTACCAACTGAACCAGATAGGCACAATTTGTTTTGTTCTTAACGGTAACTGCACTTGATTGCGCCAAAGCAGATACAGCACCGGCAACCAGCATTACACAAACAATCATCAAATTTCTCATGTGAATTATTATTTAGTTAGGAACAACTTTAGCTACATAACATGATGAGTGCGTGCCAACACATGAGAGTGGTCGTCAAGTTTTCGATTAAAACTTTAAAGGTTTACTCCTAATATTGGGACACATAAGTTTTTTTTTCCAGCACAGGCAGCGTTTCACAGAATAGCTGCATATATCAAAGTGTAAAACAAAAACTTGAAACAAACTCTGAGAATAATTGAAGGCTGCATAGCCGGCAAACGGCGTTATCAGCGGAAATTTTATGATCTCTATGCAGTACCGATGTATAGAATATGCTATCGGTACCTTAAAAATGAGTTTGACACTGAAGATGCACTAAGCACCGGTTTCACAAAAGTTTTTGAAAACCTTCACAGACACACTTTCAAGAGTGAAAAACATCTTTACAACTGGCTTAAAAAGGTAATGATTAATGAAAGCCTGATGTTATTAAGATCACAAATCCGCTTTCAGAGTGTTGAAATGAGCACAGATATTGGGGGCTTTCAAAGTGCAGATGCTCTTCAACAAATGGATGCGGAAGAAGTATACGCACTCATACAAGCCTTACCCAAAGGCTACAGAACCATCTTCAATCTATATGTTATTGACGGTTACAGCCATGCCGAAATAGCCAATGAACTTGACATTACGGAAAGTACTTCAAGGTCGCAACTCACTAAGGCACGAAAATTACTTCAATCTCAACTCAAAACGCTTCAAGTAAGATGAATCCTTTATCAGATAAGTACATACGCGAGCAAATAGCTAGCCTTGACCATATAAGCCCACCTACCAACTGGAATGCTGAAAATACCTGGCACAGGGTTGCTGGTCCTAAAATTTGGTATAAACGCAAGGTATATAAGGCTGCCAGCCTGGCCGTGATACTTCTATTTCTTCTCACATTTTTCTGGCCCTATACCAATGAGCCTACAGGTAAACACACCGGGCCTATATATCTCACTGAAATAGAAATCATCGCTCCACCATCTACTCCTACGAGAAACAAGCTATCTACTCCTACTAATAAGGAAGTGGTAAGTATCCTTACAGATACAGTTCAAATGCAAGAGGTGAACACATTCTTAGGAACTTCAAAAGAGGAAGCTGCTTCTGCTCATGAGTTGGCGCATACAGCTCCTGTTAAAGAAAAGCACGATACTGCCGTCAAGTTAATTATTGAATCAGACAGTACGTCCCATTCTCAACTGGCTCAAAAAAGGGCTTCAGACTCTACTTCTTCTCTGAGAGAAAAGAAAGAAGAAATCCCGAGAATGTCATCTCCGGTAATTTCCATATCCCTTCATGCGGATCATTCAAAGAAAACTCCGCAAAAGGTGCAAAGGAGTATTATTAAACTCAGAAACGACTACAGATACACGACGAGTAAAAAAGTGTATTCATTACAAATAAATAAGTAACACTAAAAGCTATTGGAATGATTAAAAGAGCCCTTCTGCAAGTAGCAATGATTCCCCTACTATACCTATCGGTTTCAGCACAGGTATCCGATACTATCAGGGTAGAGTTCAATAAACAAACACAGCTCCAGTATATTTTCGACAATCCCAAGGACTTTAAGGTCTTTGAGAGTATTGACCTTGACTCACTTACTCAGGAGTTGTCCAATAGCGTGGCTTCATTCAACGCCAACATAGATACTACGCTTATACTCACACAGACAAAACCCAAAGATGACTATGATTATGGAAAAGGAATGTTTCTTGAAATTACTCCGAAACTGGGGGCCAACCTGGTAAGAAACACTCTCGTACCTGATTACGGTTTGAGACTTGGCTTTGGCTCTCATGGTTCTTTTGAGCAGCACGAAGGCGACGATAACAACCTTGGGTGGAGAAACACTTACTTTATTGAATACCAGCACATGTTATTCTTTACACCCCGAGGCACTGAAGGATTCAATCAATTTGGAAATGGCTTCGTAAACATTGGATATACCAGGGAAGTAAAAGGCAACGAGTACAGCCTAAGTTTGGGTTATTTGGCCAGGCAAAATGGTCCATACTTCGGAACTAATACCACTAAACTAGACTTCAACATTCCCATTCAGGAAAACCTGTCGTTAAGTCCGTTTATCATTGCTACAGACAATTTCAACACTTACCTGCCAGGTATTAGGTTAACGGTGCTCTACTAGGCCAAAAGGTGCTCAACAGGCGCTCATGAACATCTCCTGGTGTTTCACGCGTCAAAGTCAAAAAGCTTTACATAGTTCTTCCACTGAAATGGAAAGATTTTTTACGCGCACAACATCAAAGCAAAAGGCTCCATATCTGTGCTATCGTTCCGTCCATGGTTGTTTCATTCACCTCCCCCCTGTAAGTGAAGCACTCACCTACCTTATTTAGATGCATTCTATCACGAACCAATAAAGTACGACTAACAATGAAATTGCGCTTATTAGTATGGGGCACCCTAACACTCATTTCCCTGGGGTTGTTAAGCTGTACTCCCATGCTCATTAAATTTTATGGGCTAAAGGAAATTAAGAATGTTAATGAAAAGACTATAGTACGCTACGCCAAAAAATTCGACATTCCAACTACTGACCTATTTGAATTGGATAGTTCCTACTACTCATTCTTATTTTCTAAACAAACCGATGAAAATAAGGCACACATAAAGAACCATTATCAACCCCTTCAGGCACTCTACTTCAATAAGGCTGGTCAACTACAATCTTTTCAGATCAATTGTTACGCAGGCGGTTTTCCTAACTTAAAATGGGAAAGGAATGACATCATGACCTCTTTTCCTCCAAAAAATCAAGCACCAATAGACAGTTTAATTTCACTTGAGCAATACCTGCAATTATTGCGTCCCCTGTCGCAAACCCCAGAACTTAAGATTGATGGATATGATTTTATTGTAATTGTATTTTGGAGTAGGTATATGGGACGACAAAGCAAAAGGTTAATCCGCATTGTACAAGATAACAGAGCGCTGGCTGCAGATAAAAAAGTAAGAATACTGTACGCAAACACTGATAATGTGGATCGGAATAACAGGTAAAACTAGCCAATCTGTTCTGTCCGATGCTTTCTGAACAAATAGTAACTGCCGCTTGGGAGTTTCATTTGAAACAGTCCAATTGAATCGTCGATCCATACTGTTTGCTGCCCAAGTATTTCGCAAAGGATGCGCTATAAATCTTCAGTCCAAGCTGGCAGTGAAAACACCGTTCTGGACCTGTACCCGATCTCCTTCGCTATTGCGAGCATCAAAACTAAAAGTGCCTGTCACCTCTTCTGAAGAAATGGAGGTAATTACAACGAGCCCTACACCCTTTCCTTCTGAGGTTAAGTAGAAGTCTTGCTTGGCGTCCATACCATCGCTCCACCTCGCAGTATTTTTCTCTCCTGACTCCTGAGAAATGACATAGGTTCCCACCTTATTGCATTCATCAACGATTAGCTGACATTGCTGCCTTTGGCTACCGCTCCCCGTGATAGTGAAAAGTCCATCATTAAAGCTCACCATTACCCCAATATCTGCTTCAAATGAAGCATCATCAATTGTACAACTCATACTATTAAATCCGTCGCTGTTCACTGGATTTACACAGGATATTGCTCCTAAGAGTATCAACAACCAACTTCCACCAATGTAGCGCTTCATCTGTGCTTTTAAACAAAGATGATTGCAACTGAGGTAGATCTACTACGGTATTTACCCCATATGTACTAAGGTCATTCCAGGCGAATCCCTTGAGCTATAGGCGAAATTTGATTTGGCTTTCGGATTGTAGCAATGTGATTTCCATGGTATCTCCTTTCTTTACTTGAGTGGCCTTGTCAAAATAATACACAGCCTGACGCCAATGAACCATCTCTCCTTCAGGACCACTTGACCTCGATATTTTGTCAGTTAAGTGTAGATCAAACCAAAAGGCAATGGCGTGTACCTCACCATCCTGTGCTACTTCAAAAGAGATTTGTTTCGTAAAAGGCTTATGCTCCGGATGGTTGTCGGGCAAATTCTTAAAGTCAATATCAATCAATGGCATCACGGCCGAGAGCTTTACATGACTAAGAGATTTCAGGTCTTGTACAAGATAAGTATCCTCATCAGCAAACTCATTGAAGGCGGTCAAGTCAAAACCTTCAATTGTATCAATAGGCCTTACTGCCCAAAAAGAATCTGCTTGAATTAAGCAGCCCTTTACTGATGCCGCGGCAGGTATGACCATAGGATCGTCTACACATAAATTCTTCAAGGCATGTCGGTGCGAGTGTAAAACACCTTCTCCAAGTAAACCCGTATCCAAAATCTCAGAAACGAGTACGTCCGCCTTCTTAGGCATTTCCTTTCCAGAGCCTACTGAGCCCGATGTCGATTTTGCATTGATAATTTCAATTACGTCCTGATAGCCATTGTCTTCTACAATCAAATCAGCAATCTCTGCCAGGTCGTTTACCATTTCAAAACCGGTTACACGCTCAGCTCCTGCTCTCGCCGCCATTAATGATAGCAATCCACTTCCAGCTCCAATATCTAAAACGTGATCTCCTTTTTTCACTACTGACTCAATGGCTTCCCGGTAAGCTGAATTTCTCGCAGCATCGCTCAACATCTCGAAATGCCACTGCGTAATGGAGTGACTTTTTATTCGAGCCAAATTTTCTTTGGCAATCTTGTTTTCAGGATCGGCATTCAGTGCGCTCTCATAATAAGAAATCGCTTTTTCATTCTCACCTTGATCGCGATAACCATTCGCCAATAAGATCATTACAGAGACGTCGTGTGGAGCCAATCGATTTGCTCTTTCAAAATACCTAACGGCATCATCTACCCTACCACCTGCCTGTAAGGACATCCCCATTCCGGCAATGGCACTTACATTGTTGGGATCTAGCTTCAAGGCTTCCTTATAAGTCTTTTGAGACAAGATATACTTACCTTCCCTGGCATATATATCTGCGATACTCATGTAACTATTGATATACTTAGGGTTGATTTTGAGTGCTTTCTTAAAGGCCTGTATCGCCTCGGAAGGTTTGCCTGAATAGAAATAGGCATTTCCCAAAACCGTATGACTATCGGGTTGCTTAGGTAAATATGAAACCAGCTTCTTTGCGGTCTTCACAGCCTCTTCCCCCTTGCCCTGTGTGATGTAAATCTGCACCATTGTAGACAGGGCGTCTGGATTCTTGTCGTCATACATCATTCCCTGCTCCAAAACAGTCAGGCCTTCATCCATTCTTCCGGAATTGGCCAATAAACGCCCTAAATAGCCATAGGCCAGTACCGTTTCAGGTGCATTATTGATTATTCTTCTATAAAGTGCTTCTGCTTCTTCTGTTTTTCCATCCTCTTGTAGTACCAGAGCAGACTGAAGGTCTATTGTACTACTATAACTACTTGTCGCCATAACCGAATTCTTAATTGCTAGGCATAGATAGAGCAATTGCACATTTTTTCAAAATCAACCGGTTCAAGAATTTGAGATCTTAACCATCCCTTTCTGCTAATCCCTTCACTCAGAATCACCTACTGCCATTAAAACTGAAAGCGAACTTTTTACTCTTTCCATAGGTTTGCAAGCAAACACTACTCCTATGAAACAAGCTCTACTCACTCTCGTCGCATTACTTAGTTTACAATTTGTTTATGGTCAGGAACGAATTGACGGTAGCTCAGATTTTAAGACTGCCAAGGACAAAAAGTACTCAATTTATGTTCCCAGTACCTACAAGGAAGGCGTCAATAATAAACTCATGGTGGCCTTACATCCATGGAACACCAGTAGATGGGGAGCCAAATCGTGGTGTGATACATTAGTGGATTTCGCAGAAAAAAATGGTCTTCTGGTACTTTGTACAGATGGGGGAAGTGATGGAAAAGTTGACGACGCCATTGATACTGCCTTTACCAATGCCATGTTGGACTCCATGCTCGCATGGTATAGCGTTGATGAACAAAGAATTTTCTTAATGGGCTTTAGTTGGGGAGGTAGAACTACTTATACTCATGGGCTGAGTAATGCGCATAGGTTTGCCGGTTTCATGCCCATAGGGGCTGCAATAGCTACAAGTGATGTGCCTGGAGCTGTCCGAGCCAATGCCAAGAATACCCCTTGGTATGTAATTCATGGTAGGAATGATGCACCTGCAACCAGATACTCACCTATGCTCGAATTGTTGAATAACAATGGGGCCATTACTGAGACAAATTATCTTAATGGCGTTGGTCATACTATTGACTTTCCAAATAGAAATAAGATACTTTCCAGAGGGTTTAGATGGCTGGATTCCACCAACGATGCAACTCTAAATACAGGATTGCTTGAAAAGACGGGTTATCAAGGTGACATTCAGATATCTTATTCTATTACTACCAATGAAGTGGCACTAACAGCCGAGAAGGCTGTGGGAATGGTTGACTTCAAATTATTGGACATTAACGGTAGAGAAGTTTATAGCACTTCAATAGATCTCTCTTCTCATAAATACGTGTTAGTATTACCGGCTGTACCAGTTCACCCTGGAATATTCTTTATTACAGTATCAAATGATTTTCAATTAGCATCAAGAAAAATTATACTAAACCAATAAAACTGACACTTACAAAACCGCGCCACACCTATTATAAAAACGTTTACTACTTCCCAAACCACTAAACAACAACCATAACTCACTGAGCTACAAGAACCGGTCAGCACATAATAGTTGGAATCCAATGATACATTCATTATATTACAACTCTATTTTTCACTTTTGTTGGCCTCAAAAAACTCGGACTTCGCTAGCGGCGCTTCCACAAATGATCGCTTACAACTACCGTTTTTAACGGTGGTAATACCGATATACAACGAAGAGGCAACCATAAGAATTTGCTTAGAATCAATAAGTTTACAGGATTATCCCGAAGATAGATATGAGATACTGGCTATTGATGGAGGCTCTACCGATGAAACCAGAGCAATTATTAGGAATGAGTGTTTGCCTAAAATCGGAAATCTACGATTGTTAGATAATCCAAAAAGAATTCAATCAGCTGCTCTCAATATAGGCATCAAGGCTGCAATAGGTGAAATTATAGTACGTTTAGACGCCCATACCCTGGCTCCTAAACGGTATTTTAAAACTGTGGCCGAGTTGATGAAAAGCACAGGTGCTGACCATTTAGGTGGCATCTTTCTCACCAGGGGATCTGGAATCTGGGGTAAGTCCATTGCTGCTGCTATGTCGCATAAATTTGGAGTGGGCAACTCCTTACACAGAACAAGTACCAGCGATGGTATTAATGACTTGGGAGCACTAGGTGCCTATAGGAAGAGCGCTTTTGAAAAATATGGGGGATTTGATGAGGAACTTAGGGTTTGCGAAGACTGTGAGTTTGGATACCGGGTAATGAAGGCTGGTGGCATTGTGTATCGGTCCGGTAAAATACAATTCACCTATTTTGCCAGAAAAAGCCTTCTCCGTTTGTTCAAGCAGTACTATCTATACGGCTTATACAAAGTAATGCTCATGAGAAAGGTGGGAAGTGTTCCCAAGGCGAGGCACGTTATTCCTCTTGTCTTTGTTCTAAACCTCATAACCGGTATCTTCTTAACAGTTAGTGGCAGCTCTTTTACTTCTATTTTTGTCTCTTCATTACTACTCTATATCGCCATGGCACTTTATTTTGCTTTTAAAGCTTCTCCTAAAGGAGTAAAATACGTGTTGCCTATTTGTGCTTGTTTTATCACACTACATGTAAGCTATGGTGTTGGATCATTAACCGGCATGGCCTCTTGGGCCAGTAATAAAATGAGAGCTTGATATGAGTTCAGGCCGCATAAAACGTCCTCTTGTTGTATTTATTGATTATATCCTTCATAAGAAGGATCAGGAATACTACTCTGATGATTCGCATATCCTATTTACGCAGGCCATTCAATCGCGTTTCACAACCTCTGTTTTATGTTCAAGAACCCTTAGCACTGATGTGGCTCAAGGTCATAAAGTAGATACAGAAACAACAAGCGTACAAGCCCTTCCCTATTACCCTAGCCTGGTAAGTTTCTGGAAACGTATTTGGGTACTACTACCGCGAACAATTCGAAGAATTAAAAGTCAGATCACAGATGAAAGCGTATTGTGGCTAGCCTGGCCGCACCCCATTAGCCTGGTCCTACTGCTACTTTATGGTAAAAGGAATAAGGTATTTATTACGGTGAGGCAAAACCTAAAAGCCTTAATGAAGGTACGGTATACTGGGCCAACCCGTATTCTGGCAATTTTTATGGTAGACTTCCTGAACTTGGTACTCCGTCTTTTCTACAAAAACATACTTGTATTAACAACGGGAAGGGAAATGTACAGAATGCTGAATCCAATAATGAGCAATGTCCATGAGGTAAAGACCCCAGTAGTTTCAAAGGGCTATAAACAGCAGTATGTCTATGATAACAGTGATGAAATCAACTTATTGTTTGTAGGCAGACTCGAGCCAGAGAAAGGCCTTAAATACCTTGTGGAAAGTGTTGCCCTTCTAAAAAGGCGTGGACTTAATGTAAAACTGAACATTGTAGGTAATGGTGCCGAATGGGATTCGCTCCAATCCCAAGTAAAAGAAAAAAAGCTTGAAGGAGTCATTACATTTCATGGCTACCTCCCCTTTGGCGATCAATTACTCGCCCATTATGCATCCGCTTCGTATTTCATTCTGCCTTCCATTAGTGAAGGGTTTCCAAAAGTTATTAACGAAGCCCGTGCCTTTGGGCTTCCAATAATCACTACTAAATGTGGCGGCGTGGTACATGAAATTGAACACGAAGTCAACGGCTACTTTATCGATAAAAAATCTCCAGAGTCAATCGTGAATGCAGTCTGCCATTTGTATAAGTCCCCAGAGCTAAGGCAAAAAATAAGCCGAAATGAACATGCCGACTTTGATGAAAACAACATGGAATACCATCAGGAAAGAATGCTCAATATTCTTAAGACACAACTTTTTCTTCCTGAAGAGGCCCCTTTTGAGGTAAGTCCATCTTTGTAGATTTAGGCTCATTGTTGCTTTCAGGAATCCAATGGATATAACTACGCCTTTTTAGAAGGTGCGTTCAGCTCTTTAATCTGTGAAGCAATGCTACCGGATTCAAAAAGCTTAAGGAACCAGACTACCATTCCAATTAATCTGCCAGGATTTACCAGCTTAGTTCCAAAACGAGCCACTTTCTCGTCTCTTCTTACCTCTATAGGCTTAAGGTCTTTATTTGACGCCTGTGCACTTTCAAGGTCAGTGGCAAACTTCCAGGCAGCATCACGGGCTATGTCCATTCCAAAGTCAGCCAAAACTTCATCATGCCCTCCCATCAACTTGTCAAAAAAAGTAATGGCCGGCCAAAACGTGCCCAGTTCGTTTTGTACAGTATCCACCAAAGATGACAACACCTTATTGATGGTATTAAAGTCCTTATGATGTTGTTGCAGATCCTGACCGTAAACTTCAAAGGCGGCAATGCCTAAGTCCAGACTTATATGTGCATTCATGCCCACAAACAGTTGTTGCAACACTAAGGGTTTTGGATCAGTAGCCGCTTCAAAGGCCACCTGCCAGCTCTCGCTTGGATTTCCTCCTGTCTTAAACTCACTGTAGGCATTTAGGTACCTATTGGCAAACACCACATCCAGCTCTTCCATAAGTTTCCCATTCTTAAACATACCATTATGGATTCCTTCTCTTACAGAAACTGTAACACGTTTGTACAATGCAGCGAAGTAGCCCAGGCGACTCTCCTGACTTACACTTTCCTGAATAATTTCCTCGAGTTGTTCAATTACCTCATTGATACTTGTGGCTGCCATACCTTAACCTTTAACAAGCAAGATATAACTTTAAATGTATCCGAAATGCTCTGTTAAAGTAACCTTGCCGCCATCTTACTCTATGGTTGGATGCTCAAATCCCCTTAACGCGGCATCTTTATAATCGTTTTCAGTTTGTTTCCAGATGTTCGGGGGCACTTGGTTCTTGAAAGTTTCCTTATGCATGAAAAAACACTCTTCGCGCTTGTTCCTGTCCAAGCCTGATAGACCAATGCCTTTCCAGGACAGTAACACCTGCCAGGAACTGACTTCAAAGTGAGCTTCTGTGCTGTACAGTAGATGATCCGTAAACACCCATTTGGGATAAGACCACAGGTATCTGGAATTCCAATTGAGCCCGATCGTATCGGTGTGGTGAACCAAAGATGTAAACTCTTCAAGCTTTGTTATCGGTTTCTTTAGAACCGGGTCGTAGAATACTTCATGGTCGTTAAAGAAGTCTTTTGTCTTGAAAACCGAAAGATCAAGCATGCTATCCGGATGCTGGCTCCCTGGACTTTCTTTGGAGTATAAACGGGTAGCGCTCTTGAACTCAGTACAGTTCTCAGCCATCAAAGTACTAAGCTGGCTTTGTTCTGATGGAGTCAGTACTTCCAGCAGATCCATACTTGTAAAGAAAGCGGGTATAGAACCATAATCAAATCCATCTATTCTCAATGTATACGTCAATCCAATGGACATCACTTGTCCTCTCAAAGTGGCATTATCTTCTTCAGTCCATGCCATTGTATAAACCAAGCCGTCGTACCAATCCTCAATTGGAGTGTAATTGCTTACTACCGTATCCCTCATTTCCCCTGCGTATCTGTAATCCGGCACAGAAACTATCTCACGAGTTAAGCGCATGGAATCAATTTTGGCTACACTCAACTCAACTCCTTGATCTGGGCTACCGATTGCCTTAATCACTCCAGATCGCATTAAATTATCGATTTTCTTTACCAAGGGCCAGTACTTCCATTTCTGATCGCCTTCGAATACTACATAACTCTCTGAGAGTCCGGCAGTAGACACTCTAAAACTATAGTTTAACGAGCTCAAAAGGCAAAACAACAGGATCACTGTACGCTTGTTCATCCTACTCTTTTATGGTGAATACCAGAGAACCAGGGAGCGGAGTTTTTCCTAAGCCCAGAGCCTCTAAATAAATGCTACTTATTATTAACAAATCACCATTCGCCGGTTGAGCAATCGCTTTCTGCAAGCTTTCCGGAAATTGAGCTGAATAGGAGATGCCTCTTGATAGCTCTCCTTTAACAGGCTTGTAAATGAAATCGTATCTGCTTACCTGATAGTTTATTCCCTCATAGATAAAGCCAGGAATTGCTACCTGTACTTCAGAAGCTGCCAAGAGTTCTTCAGTTCTCAAAGTTGGTCCCATTGCACCACCTATACTAGCCTGAGGCCTGGGCACTTTTAGCGTTCTAAAGTGCTCTTTACTTAGCAGGTTCTTAGCCTTCACCTTATCTCTGTAAACCAAAAGGTTAATCCCTTTTCTATCACGCCTTAGCAATTTCAGATGGTATTTACCACACCCAATCGGCTCTAGTCTTCCAAGTGACTCCGGTTCCAGTTTCACAATTAACCTGTCGCAAGAATACCTTGGATGGGCCACGGTTATAGGGTTGTCTAAACCTAAATAAATCACGTTCATTCTATCGGATGAAAATGCTGAAGGTTCATCTCCTTTAAATGACAAAAAGTGAAGACTCAAGGCAATGGTGAATAGTACTTTTAGTTTACCCATAAACTCAGATTGTTTTGTACAGGTACTTCAGGAAGCCTTGGATGGTTTGGTTGAGCCATAATATTGAAAATATGGATTAAATCACCTTTCTCAACTTCAGCAAATGCTTCTTGTAGTTCATTGGGAATTTCCTTGCCCAGATGCTGCCCCCTCACAACCACTTCTTTTGTTTTTGCCTTGACTACAAGGTAGCTAAAGGAACTCGTCTGGTATCGAAGCCCATCAAACACAAAACCTTCAAGAACCACTGAAACGATTTTTACAGCTTTTAAGGCACCTGTTGAAATGCCCGTCCCCATGTTGCCATTGAGACTTGCCACAGGCAGCGGTATTTTTTCAATACGTAGTTTTCTCTTTTCTATTAAATGATCTTCATCTACTTTTTTATAGTAAAACTCAAGCTCTAAGCCTTCTTTCCAAACACCCAGGGGCCGTATTGAGAAAGTACAATCTTCATTGGATTTCACCACAGCCCGTCCTTTCTCTACAACCACAATGAGGTCTTTACAACTATATCCAGTGTACGCATAACTCATAGGGTTTTCAATACCGTTGTATACTACCTGTAGGTTTTCAGCCGCAACCACTGCTGGATAATTCTTTGTTGCCTGGCAGGCACACAGGCTCCATAAAAATGGAAGAAGTGCATATTTAACGAATCGATTCATAGGCTTCAAAATATGCATCAATATGATAGCCCTTTTTATATAAATGGTCATTCAATATCCAGTTCTCATTATTGTAGGGAAGTAATCGCATAAGATAGCTCTCTCCTACCTGAAACAAGGTATGTCCTCCAGCAAGTGAATCTCTGGTAAAGGCAACAAATGTTCCCTGTTTCATTTCAAAGGTTATTTTGAAAGTTACGTCCTCTATCATGGCAGTATCATAGCCATAATTTGCAGAATCAGGAAGTGCCAGTGTAATACCGAGATCGGCAAGGCTAAATTCAGCCTCCTGCCTTTCCACTTTAATCACCTTTCCCATGATAGAACGTGGGCCTCCATGAACAGTCCTAACATGCTTTGAACAGTCAATTGGTTCATTTTTCAAAGTGGATAGCATTGCGAACAATGCCCCATCCATCTTTCCAAACTTTAGTTTCAATTCACGCATCTCCAACAAGCTCTCATTTCCCTCATCTACCGCCATGCGAAGGGTATCCTGACAATATCCTTCATACCTATCAAGCACTTCAAATTCCCATACAGGATAATGATTATACCCTTGCACAAGATCTTCTACACGTAAAGGAACCCGTAAACTATCCACCGGAGACAATGGACGAACTTTTACAATCACTGAGGGATAGGCAGGTCGGACTCCATTCCCACATGTTAGGTAAGGAAGCCTCATATCCTGAGCTGAGGTGCTCATGATAAAAAGCGGCAGTACCAATATTGCCAAAGTGAACTTCATCGCCTTCTTATGGTAATTAAGGCGAAAGGTAACCCACTTGACCAGGAAGGCAAATTGTAGAGCTAAGTACTTTCTTTTTTAAACCGCAGGTCGCCCATCTCAATTTTAATGGCCGTTTTAGCAAGAACTGTAAAGATGAAACAGCCCATGGCCCATATACCCAGTGTTACAGCTATTTCTATCCAACTGGGAGAATACTCCATTACTTTACCCCATGGGCCGGGAATAAAGCCAGGTACTATTAGCCCCATTCCTTTTTCTATCCAAACGGCAACAAACAATAAGAAACAAGAAAACCCAATCCACTTCATGTTGTTTCTCAAGCGATTAAATGTGAGCACCGCAGTTGCCAGCACATTCAAACTAATTGCTGTCCATATCCATGGAACCAGGGCATTTTTACCGTCTAAACCCATAAACAAATACTGCGCACTCAGGCTGTGGTGGGTGGGTGCATAAAACTCCTTAAAGAGCTCTGAACCAAGCATAATCAGATTGATTTGAGCGGCTACAGTTGTAATTAGCGCCAGTTTTTTCAGAGCCCCATTGTCTATTGAGAAATTGGTGAATTTTCGTATTGAAGCCAATACCAATATCATAAGTGCCGGACCTGCTGCAAATGCAGATGCCAAGAATCTGGGACCAAGTAAAGCACTGTTCCAAAATGGACGTGAAACCAAACCGGCATACAAAAAGGCTGTAACCAAGTGAATGCCTACCGCCCAGAAAACTGAAATTAAAACTCCTGGCACATAGACAGACTTCTTGGCCTCCTTTCCCTGATAATGCCTGATAAGTATGTAAAAAGGTACTGTGATGTTAATGAGCAAATAGCCGTTGAGGACTATCACGTCCCAGGTAAGCATAGAATTGGGCCAATTAAAAACTCCAATTCCCGGTATCATGTGCCACAGGTTGGCGGGGCCTCCCATATCGGCAACAACAAAGGCCAGGCACATCAACAACGCCGAAACCGCCATTCCTTCGCCAATGAGAACAGCTCTTTTAAAGTCAGTTTTATGAAGTACATAGGTTGGAAGCACCAACATTACAGCAGCCGCGGCCACTCCTACTAAAAAGGTAAAGTTGGATATATACAGGCCCCAACTAATCCTATCAGACATGTTGGTGACTTGCAATCCATCCCTTACCTGAATATAGTAGGCGTAGCCACCTACCAGCATTACCAAGGTTAAAAGTCCCATCCATACATGATAAGCTCTATTGCCGTGTAAGGTGGTTGCCAAGCCATCTTTAACAAACTGTATCAATACTTTCATTACTAATTACATTTTGTTAGTCCATGAAATACCAGAATTTAGGTTCAGTACCCAAATCTTCTTTTAATCTAAAAACCTTCTTGTTTTCCAACACCCACCTTATGTCGCTTTCAGGGTCCAGAATGTTCCCAAAAATTCTTGCTCCCGTAGGACAGGCTTCCACACAAGCTGGATTTTTACCATCACGGGTTCTTTGTACACAAAAGGTGCATTTCTCCATTACTCCTTGCTTGCGAGGTCTGTTGCCCAGGTAATGCTGCTTTTTATTAAGTTCTTCCCTGGGGATTTCAGGACTTCCCCAATTGAAACGCCTTCCATCATACGGGCAAGCAGCCATGCAATACCTACACCCTACACACCAATCATAGTCCACCACCACTATTCCATCATCTTCCTTCCAAGTAGCTTGCACCGGACACACTTCCACGCATGGCGGGTTTTCGCAATGAAAGCACTGTGTTCCCATATAAAAATGGCCTTCTGCCGGTACTTCGTGAAAGAAGTTGTCTTCTGAATTCTCAAAGTTTATTTGGCCGTTTTTATGCTCATGAATGCGTATATACTGCATTTGTGAGCTCCTGTCCTGATTGTTTTCTTCAACGCAGGCGTTTACACAATCCATATACCCTCGGCATTTGGAAATATTGAAGGCGTAACCAAAAAGTACATTCTCAGCAGCATTCTTTGATGAAACTTCAATTCGATCCTTATTGCGCAGTTCATAGAGTCTTTCCAAACGCTCTACCGTTCCTTTTTTCTCTTCATCGGTCATGAGTTTGTAATTGCCCTTGAAGTACTCATCCCACTTCAACTGTTTCTCATCCAATGCTTCTGAAGAAGCAGACACGCTACAAGACGTTTGTGCCAAACCAGTACCTGCCAACAAGCCAGCGGTTATGCCCTTTAGCGCCCCTCTTCTGGAGAGCTTTTTATCAAAGACCTGATCAAAAGAGTCTTTAGGGGCTTGGGGCTTACATCCACAGGATCCACTTCCACATCCTGCATCTGAAGGTACTTCGGGCTCTGTTTCCATCCCTAAGCGCTTCTTCAAAAGGTTAATCAAATCTGGCATATCTGTTCGTTATTCGTGTTCCAATTCTTGTTCCCTTAATACCTGATCGGTGTTCAGGCGAGCGGGCCACCTCATATCAAATGCGGGCCTATGGGGATTGTGACAACCTGTGCAGGTTTTTATGATTCTAGGTTGACTCCAGCCTCCCAGTTTCTTACCATGTGCACCTCCTTGCCAATCTTTATATTGAGTGGAGTGGCACTGTCCGCACAGTTTATAGCTATGTGCATACAACAGCGTATCGCTCTGTAAACTCAACAACCTATCTGGCGCTTCATCCATATTATGACAGGTGTTACACTTCATTATGCTACTATGGGCATGGTTAAGCGCTATGTCCCAATGCGCCTTTTTGCCACTTACAGGGGCTTCTGACCTTAAGGAAGTCAATGGCTTACTATGACATTCAGAACATTCAAAGTGCACAATCTTTTTGGTCCTTGACTCTACATAGAAGGCTACATCGCTATAGTCTACCACTTCAGCCTTCACATACTCTTCTTCTACTAAATTGCGATTGTCAATTGCGCTGGACACGCTGTCCCTGCCTTCATGTGCTATTCTTTCCAATACAGAGTGGTACTCGTGTTCATGAGACCCGCACCCTGAAACAACACCGGCTATTAGGCAGATAATCATTACTCGAGTTCTATTCATGGGTTCTCTGATTTAGGCTGAGTACTTCCCGGTCTTACCCAGTTGTCCAAAACATCTGCTTTTTCAGCTTTTGCATGGCATTGCAGGCAGTTGGTGCGCTCAGGATGTGTAACACGCAATTCTTTAACAGCGGAGGGGCCTGAATGGCAGGACAAACAGTTTTCTCGCATCGCTATGGCATGAGGAATGGTAGGCGGGCTTGATATGAGTGCTCTGTTGTGAATAGGAACCCCTTCAATTTCGCTCCAATTATTTGGTTTAAACAGACCCTCAGTATTGGTGGGTACATGACATTGCCTGCATGAAACTAGCTGCGGATGTGGTGTTACTGGTGCAAATGCGTCGAAATCACTTACATAACCGCCATTCTTATGGCACTTCAAACAGCTGTTCTCTCCTATTATGCCGTCTGCCTGTACAGGATGTGGAATTGTAGGCGGAGCTCCCTGGTAGGCTCTATTGGCATAATACTCCTGATATTCTCTACCGGCATCATTTTCAAACCCCAATAAGGCAAACTCAGAAGCTCTTTCAGTATTGGTGAAGACACCTTCTTCAAGGGGGATGGATGGCGATCTGAATCCCTGCTCATCTGTGAACTGAACTGCTTTTCCCTGACCTTCGAGTGTCTGCTCCAAAATAATGAAAGCACCAACGGCCATTACTATAAACAGCAAGAGAATAAAACCTTTAGAGATAAACTTCATGCCTTATATCTTTTCAAGTCGCACTGCACATTTCTTATAATCGGGCTGCTTGGATATGGGGCAAAAGGCATCGAGTGTAACATCATTAATGAGGTACCCTTCATCAAAGAAGGGAACGAATACCTGCCCACGTGGTGGAACACCTCTTTCATTGATAGAAGTAGGAATCTCAATCTCACCACGTTTCGTAACCAGCCTTATCTTCTCTCCATTGCTGATTCCCATTTTCTTCGCATCCAATGGATTCATCTCTACATAACTGTTGGGTACTGCCTGGTGAAGCACTTTTACTCTACGTGTCATAGAGCCGGTATGCCAGTGCTCTAACACCCTACCAGTATTCAACCAAAATGGAAATTCTTCATCAGGTATTTCTGGCGCTGGCTCATAGGGTCTTTGAAATATGACGGCTTTGTGATCTTCTTTTCCATAAAAGTCAAAATCACCTTCTGTGGCGGCGGGATCGTACTTCGAGTTGAACCGCCATTGCGTACTCTTTCCGTTATAGTAGGGCCACATGGCACCCGATTGTTTTTTCAGTACTTCGTACGGCGCCATTCCATGTTTGGGTCCCTCATGAAATAGAGAGTACTCCTTCCAAATTTCTTCAATATGGTTTTCTTTATCCCAGGGAAACCACTTTTCAAATCCCATTCTTTTTGCTACTTCAATAAGCTGCCAAGTATCACTCATAGCCTCCCCCGGCGGGTCGAGTAGTTGCTCAAAGTGTTGCGTTCTTCGCTCCGAGTTTCCGTACATACCTTCTCGCTCAATCCACATAGCAGATGGTAAAATCACATCTGCTTCGTCAGTGGTAGGCGTTGGATACACGTCAGATACTACTAGGAAGCGCCCTTCTTTTCTGGTGGCTTCTCTGTATCGGTTTAGGTTAGGCATGGTCACCATGGGATTGGTTACCTGTACCCACATAAATTTAATATCTCCCCTGTCAAGAGCCCTAAACATCTCAACCGTGTGGTAAGTAGGTTTAGGTGAAATGTTCTCAACGGGTACCTTCCATATTTTGGCAGCCTTTTCTCTGGCGGCTTCTTTCATCACCACTCCATAAGGCAGCTTATGGGTAAGTGTACCTACTTCTCTTACTGTTCCGCATGCAGAAGGCTGTCCGGTGAGAGAAAAGGGACTGTTGCCAGGTGTTGAGATTTTACCCGTTAGTAGATGAATATTGTATACGAGATTATTGATCCAGGTACCACGAGTGTGCTGGTTCATTCCCATACACCACAGCGACATCACTTTTTTGTTGGGGTCTCCATACAGAGTTGCCAGATACTTAATATCCTTGGCCGAAACTCCAGTGAGTTCTTCTACTTTTTCAGGTGAATACGCCTCCAAAAACTTCTCGTATTCTTTAAAAGTAATGGGCGTTTCTTCGTCTTTAAAGGCGAAATGGTCTTCCATTCCGTACCCAATATTTGTCTTGCCCTTTTTGAAGGAAGTATGCCTTTCTATAAAGGTCTTGTTTGTCCAGCCGTTTTTAACAATCTCGTAGCAAATGGCATTGGCTATAGCCAAATCCGTTTGCGGCTTAAACAAAATAGACTTATCCGAAGCCTTGCTGGTCCTTGTTGTTCTGGTGGCCAAATCAATAATTTTAGCCTTTCGCTTCATTTTTTGATCCAGCAATCTGGAAAAGAGCACAGGGTGCATTTCAGCCATATTGTTTCCCCATAGCACAAAAACATTGGCATGGTCAATATCTTCATAGCAACCCATGGGTTCATCAATTCCAAACGTGGTAATAAAACCTGTTACGGCGCTCGCCATGCAGAGACGTGCATTAGCTTCTACGTTATTGGTTCCAATAACTCCCTTGAAGAGCTTAGAAGCCACATAACCATCAGGAATGGTCCATTGCCCTGAGCCGTACATGGCAGCAGCATCTTTTCCATGGTTCTTAATAGTCTCCTGCAATTTACTAGCCACCAAGTCCAGTGCTTCCTTCATGCTGGTTTCTACGAAAACGCCATTTTTCCGTACCAATGGTTTTGTTAAACGGTCTTTACCATAAAGTGCTAAAATTGAGTGATATCCTTTCACACAGCACAGTCCCTTGTTTACCGTTGACCTTGGATCTCCTTTAACCGCAATTGCCTTTCCTCCTTTAGTTCCTACCAGCAGTCCGCAGCCCACACCACAAAACCTGCAAGGTGTTTTCTGCCAGTTAATTCCCTTTTCACCACTGCCTGAAGTTTGGTCTTGTGCAAATAGGATTCCAGGTATTAAAGCAGCGGCAGCCGACATGGCCGAAAGTGCCGCCAGTTGTTTGATGAAGTCTCTTCTATTAACCATTGCTTGTATTTAGGAAATGTTTTCAGGATCATTATAGCCAGCTACTAATGAAAAGTGCTGTATACTTTCAAGCCTTGACAATTGCTCAAGTAGTTCTGTATCGGCTTGTTTTGAGCTGGTATCCGTTACCAAAACGATGAGATTCTTGTTTTGGGCTGGAATGGCTTCACATCCTTCCATTGTCGAAATGACCTCTAAGGCCTTTTGCATTTGGCCTTCTGTAGGATGTACCAGGTAACTTTTAATAGGCATCGTTCGTAATTCCTGACAATTTTATCCTATTTAAAAACCGCATACGATGACCCAGGTCACCCTTTGGTGATTTATTGGGTTGGAACCTTTGAAGAGTTCTAAAAATGACAATTATGACGTTTAACAGAATCATTCTCTTCCTTGCCTTGCTCTTCCTTTCTTTCACTTCGATGGCACAAGGCACCATTAGTGCTGAGATTAGACCCAGAACTGAGTACAACCACGGGGTTAAAGCTTTGGCATTTGAAGATCAGGAACCCGGCCTTTTCACATCCCAGCGGTCACGATTAAACTTTGGATATACAAGCCCTTCATACGACCTATATGTATGTCTTCAAGATATAAGAACATGGGGCAACACGTCTCAACTGGTTGTGGCTGACGGCGCTTTCTCATCCATTCATGAGGGATGGGCTCTGGCTCGGCTCAACGAACGTTTGAGCTTAAAACTAGGCCGACAAGAAATTAACCTCGATGACCAACGCATATTTGGGGCTGTGGCTTGGGCTCAACAAGCGCGAAGTCATGATGCAGCCCTCTTGCAATACCAGGACGACTCGGCAGGAATAAAAATGCAATTTGGAGTAGCCTACAATCAGGAAGGTCCTAATCTCATAGGAAATGTGTACCGAATTCCTAAGAGCTACAAAACCTTTCAATACTTGTGGTTTCACAAAGACTTCAAACACCTTAACCTAAGCGTACTAGCCCTTAACCTTGGACAAGATGCAGTTAAGAGAAACTCTCATGCTACTCTATTTAACCAAACCCTGGGTTTTAGAACTTCATACAAGAAAGAAAAACTCAAATGGAACCTGGCTTTCTATCAACAGCTGGGCCTTACCGGAGATACACTGGAAACTCAGCTGAATGCGCAGCTGCTGAGCCTTGATGCTTCTTTCTCTTTATCGTCCAAACTTGAAGGCACCTTGGGTTTTGAATACCTAAGCGGACAAAGTGAAACTGAAGCGATTAACACTGCTGACTATACTGAAACCCTGAGATCTTTCAATCCTTATTTTGGTACCAACCACAAATTCAATGGCGTTATGGATTATTTCTATGTAGGCAACCACGCAGGATCTGTAGGCCTTGTAGATCTGTACGCTAAATTGGCCTACAAGGAAGAGAAATGGAAGACTTCTTTGGCTGTACATTCCTTCTCAGCGGCAGCCGATGTTCTTGACAGAACGAAACTTCAGGAAGACAATACGGTTGCGGCAATGTCATCAGGTCTTGGTACTGAAATTGACATCACTTTTGGTACCAATCTTGTTAAAGGAGTCGCACTTGACTTAGGTTATTCCCAAATGCTGGGTACGGAAACCTTGGTCGCCATTAGAGGCGGAAGCACTTCGGCAATAAGCAACTGGGCCTATGCCATGTTTACTTTTAACCCCTCATTTCTACAATAGAAAACCACAAAGGAAACTGGTGAGCTAGTTGAGCCACCAGTTTCCATTTTTTATATTAATCTATATTGTTTTTGTCCGGGTAAGTCACCTTCATATTTGTTCGAATCTCTTAAGAACAGACTTTGTGTTGCTCTTAAAGGCGCACTCAGTTGCCCATTGTGAAGGGCTTGATATTCTTCAAAATCAATAGCGACTCTGGCTTCTAATCCTTCTTTAAGCTCCCAGTTTTTCACCTTTGATGCGATGTCATCTCCCACCGTTCCTTCAAACACTTTGGCCTTAGAACCACTTCCGTAGGCAAAAAAGCCAATACTTCTTCCAGAAGAGCCTTCTTCTTCGTGAGTGAGAAGAGACATTAAACTCATGAATATAGATGCAGTATACATGTTACCTATGTCACTTGATGCCCACTCACCCGGCGCGATGTTGTTCTTTACAAATTGTTTGTAGGCTTCAGTTTTTGACATAGCTCTCACAAAGCCTTTATCGCTCCGGGCCAAACCCAATTCTGCCTCCAGGGTTTCTAATTCGCTCTCATTTTCTACATAGTCAATATACAGCTGTGTGAATATGCGTCGGCCATGAAAAGCGTAGGGCAAGTGAAACACTTCATAAGACCATTGCTCTAAACCCGTTTCGGAAACGTTTTTAAAGCGAGCATAGGCTTCATTGATTCTAGCGGCATAACATTCATTGGAAAATTGCCCGTCGAAAACGGGAGTCTCTCTAAACTCTTCTAAAACTGGTTCATTATTGTTCCATAATGCATGTTTCGATTCCGATGCATTTCCCAGAAGTTCCTTCTTGCTGTGTTCTCGCCTTGGCTTAAAAAAGTCATGAACACTTTTGGTAGCCACTCCCCAATGATGCCCCATGCTGAGCAATGAAGGATCTTTCTGAACTAAAAGGGCTACCGCACCTGCTCCCTGAGTATACTCTCCAGGTGACTCTAACTCATACTTGGCATTGTCGCTGGCAACTACAATGCCCTTTCTACCTTCTCCACAACGAACCCAATCCAGTGTATTTTGTAAAGCGTCAACCGCTCCAATGCAGGCAAAAGTCATGTCCACCACATCAACATGCTCCAAACAGCCTTCTCCATGCGTAGGTCTTAAGTATTCTTCCAACATTTCAAGGGCATAACTTGCGGTAGGTTTGGCCGAATCAAGGGCACTTTCCGTTCCCATATAAATTCTTCCAACTTCTGATGGACTAAGATCATTCTGTCTAAAAAGTTTCACCAGAGCGTTGGCCGCCATGGTTGCTGCATCTTCACCAACGTCTGGAATGGCCATTTTATTAAGTCCTAAGCCTTTATTCAGCTTAGGGAATTCCATATTTCGAGCTTGCGAAAACTCTTCAACTGATACGTAAATGGAGGGCACATAAAAGGCCATGTCTTCAATTCCTATTCTCAAAACCGTGGCAATTAAAAATCCGCGGCAACAGTAGTACTCTGGAAGGAATTGGTACCCATTACAAATATTGTATTTTGTTAAATCTTATAGAATAACTCGACTTAGATTTCACTTATTCTGTCGCCAACGTAGGTAGAGCAATACGTTCCTACTCGACATTTTGCATGTAAATCTCTATCACTCTTTAGATCAAAGGCCTGGGATACAAAACCAGGAAAAAAGTCTATTTCCTTCGCCGCCGACCTCATAAGAACCCTGGCATTTTCACTCGAATTGCTTATAATCTGGTACCACTCATCTTCCAAAGCCCGCACGTCATTTGCTGCTAACCAATCCTGGTGATCAAGTAAAACAAAATGTGTATAGGCTCCAGGATGGTCTTCTATAAATTTGGAAACAGTGGAAGTATGAGTACTCACTTTGGACACGCAATTTTGAAGTTTTTCAAAATTCTCTCTCTTCAAATACTCTGGGCAACAATTCTCTGAATAAGCCCCAGTGAGATAGGCTCTCCAAAAGTAGTTATCCTGGATAGGAAGCTCAGCAAAGACATGACACAGGGCTTCTTTTAAAAAGCCCACAATCCCATCTTCGTAAGCATCAGTAAGCAACTGTCTTTGAGGCCTTGGTACTCCCAACATACTCATGGTAATATGCCTTCCCATCATCCACTTTACAAAGCCTTTGAAAATGACAGGTTCTAACTTCTTATAAAGTTCTTTTTGCTCATCCAGAGAGCTCGCGTTTACTAAATCAACCGCCAGATTGTGTACCCCTTGCGACTTCAAGTACATTCTGAATAGCCACGCAAAATTCCCGCTGGTTCCCCTATAGTAGAACGTTCTGTTCGGATTGTTGAAGTAGCGTAGTTTGTCTTTCCAAAAATCAAAAGCGAAGGCCGGCAAGTAAGGCTCCAGGTCATACAAAACCACTTCAGCATCAGGATGATATCCTTTTCCAAAAAAGGCAAACAATGTGTCGTAATCCGTAAACTCGGCTAAGGCCTTTTTGAACTCCAGAGTTGCATTTTGTCGGTAATTTACGTCAACACAGTATACATGTTCTGGTGATTTTAGGGCATAGTCAAGCGCATTGCAACCAGCGCTCGTTATCATCAAAACTCTGCTTTGCTCGTTCAGTTGTAATACTTCATGATCGCATCGTGGATCTTCCCAACAGGCGTTATAAATCAAGTGATTTCCATGAATCACCGAAAAGAGACTGTCCTTTACCTTGTTTAAAACCTTCATAATAACGCCTACGAAGCAACACTTCCTGCTATTACTAAGGCATTATTAAAAGGTAAAGAGTGTTAGAGCATGTAAAACAAAGCCGGTGGCTTCTCACAAAAGTTCTTCAAGCACCTGCCATACATTATCGGCCAAAATTCTATGCCCTTCTTCTGTAGGGTGTATGCCATCTTCAAGATTCAGTTCCTTTATACCTGCCACTCCTTTTAGCAAGAAGGGAATGAAGTGTACTTGTTTTTCGGAAGCCACATCCCTGAAAACGCTCCTGAACTCTGCCGCATATTCATCGCCCATGTTAGGTGGCACTTCCATTCCCAGCAGAAGTATTTTTACCTGGGGGTTTACCTTTCTAACTGCATCAATCATCTTCAACAGATTTTGTTTGGTTTCAGAAAGCGGTAAACCTCTCAATCCATCATTGGCTCCCAGTTCCAAAGCAAATATGTCAACATCCCCCTTAAGCATCCAGTCCAACCTTTGCACTCCTGCCGAGGTGGTTTCTCCACTTAGTCCAGCGTTTACCACTTCATAAGCATAGTCTAACGAATCCAGCTTTTTCTGCAAGAGGTTGGGAAAAGCGGACTCAGGATTTAAGTTATAGCCTGCAGTAATACTATTCCCAAAAAAAACAATGCGTTTACGGGCAACTTCTTCTTTCATCTCTTCTACTTCCTTCTTTACTTCTTCAACTTCTGAAACACTACCAGACGAATCTTCTTTACTGGAAGCGCATGAAACGGAAAATAGTAAAGCGAAAATCAATGTAAACCAAGCTAAAGCCAACTTCATCTGAATCATTTGAATTTCAAAACTAACACCAACTCTACCGCTCTGCCAACTATCGGAATTGTGTAGACCAGACAAGGACCTCCTGAACTTCTAAAGGCGGTTATCATTTCGTTAAGATTGGTTAAGTGACCGAACTTGATGGCTAACAATTGAATTATTGCACCATGCAACAGGCAATTATTAAAGTCACGGGATTGAGTAAGTCTTATGAAACAGGCAAGAAAAAGACGGAGATTCTTCATTCTCTGAACTTTGAAGTGACAAAAGGAACCAGCTTATCTATTACAGGTCCTTCTGGTAGTGGAAAAACTACCTTACTCGGCTTACTGGCCGGACTCGACCATGCTTCTGCAGGTTCTATTGAAATAGATGGCGAGCGAATGGAGGCCTTGAGTGAAGACCAGCGTTCTTTCCTCAGGCTTTCCAAAATGGGTTTTGTATTTCAAAACTTTCAACTGCTAAGCAACCTTACTGCACTGGAAAATGTGATGGTCCCCCTTGAGCTTATGGGCCTGAGTAAACCTCAGAAAAAGGCCACTGAATTACTTGAGCAGGTTGGCCTTGGAGACCGACTTCAAAACTACCCTACCCAGTTGAGTGGAGGCGAGCAGCAGCGTGTGGCACTTGCCAGAGCCTTTGCACATAAACCCACCTTGCTTATGGCCGATGAGCCCACTGGAAACCTTGATGGAGAAACTTCAAAAATGGTGGAGAAACTGCTCTTTGATTTGAATGCCGAGCATGGTACCACATTGGTTATTGTGACCCATGACCATGAGTTGGCCAAAAAGACAGATTGTATTCTACAACTTAAAGATGGACGAATTGCATCATAAAAGTTCCTGGTACTTCAAAATGGCCTTTCGCGATAGCAAGAGGCAATCTGGAAGGCTATTGTTATTCATTTCTTCCATTGTATTAGGCATTGCTGCAATGGTGGCCATTAACACTTTTGTGCAGAATGTTCAAAGCGATATATCCAATGAGGCCAAAGAGCTTTTGGGCGCTGACATTGTAGTTAGAAACAATAAGAAACTGCCTGAAACATTAGATAAGATTCTCGACTCCTTTCAAGTAGAAAGCGGCAAAGAACTCAAATTCAACAGCATGTTCAGGGAGTTGAAGAATCAGGGCACTCGCCTGGTCAATGTCGTTGGGTCTGACGGTAGTTACCCTTTTTACGGTCGAATTGAAACAAGTCCAGACGAAGCACATACCACTTACCTGAAAGCAAACAGAGCATTGCTCGACCGGACCCTCATGGTACAGTTTGACCTGGAAGTTGGCGATAGTATCCAACTGGGAAATGCGCGATTCGAAATTGCCGGACAAATTGACAAGGCTCCTGGCCAAACGGGCTTCGCCTCAGCAGTGGCCCCTGCTATTTACATTCCACTGAATTGGGTTCCACAAACTGGGCTTATCAAGTTTGGGAGCAGACTAAGTGAATACCGGTACGTTCATATTGAAAACAACGAATTACTAGCTGAATTATCATCTTTTTTAAATGATCGCTTTAAGGACTCTACCCTGTCCATTCAATCTTTTGAAGACCGAAGTGCAAATACAGGTGAAGCATTTGGTGATGCAGGTAAATTCCTGAATTTGGTCGCTTTTATAGCGCTCTTGTTGGGTTGTATTGGAATAGCCAGTACGGTGAACATTTATCTAAAGTCAAAATTTAAGGATATTGCCGTGTTAGCCTGCATTGGTATTCCAGCAAGAAAAGCCTTTCGCATCTACCTTATTCAAGTGCTTTTTTTAGGTTTGATTGGCGCTATTATCGGAGCAGCGCTGGGCTCTGTTCTTGCCTATTTCCTTCCTGTTGTTCTTTCGGAATTTCTTCCTATTGAAGTGAACTTCTCCATTTCTTTACCATCCATTCTGTTTGGAATTGCGGTGGGTGTAGTTGCTTCTTTACTCTTTACCCTACGCACATTATTCAAGCTGGCCAATGCATCTCCGCTTATGGCACTTCGCAGTTTCATTGATGATATCAAAATACAAAGATGGCAGTCATCCATTGCCCTCACAGGGATGTTATCCTTTGTCATCCTTTTTGGTCTCTACTTATTAGGCACTTTGCAAAATGCTGTTGTTTTCACCATTGCCTGCTCATTGGCAATAGGCCTGCTTTCCGGGACAGCACTATTGCTTCGTTTCTCAGCTAAGAAACTGCTCAGACCTGGGTGGGCTTTTACTCTAAGGCAGGCCATTGCAGGACTCTATAGACCGAATAATCAATCGGCCATACTTATGAGTACCATTGGCTTGGGTACAGCTCTTATCTCGTTGCTATTTTTCACACAGGACATGCTCTTGAGCAAGGTGAGCTTTCAATCTGACGACACAGATCCCAACATGATAGTGTTTGACATCCAAAGTCCACAGCTTGATGAAGTAAGGGACTTTGTTGAAGAACAGAACATGCCGTTGCAGCCTACGGTCCCTATAGTAACCATGCGTCTTGAAAACCTTAGAAAAGAGACAAAGGCTTATTATTTTCCTTCAGATGCTCCTGAAGATTTTGAACCAGAGATTGCAGATCATATTTTCAAAAGAGAATGGAGAAGTACCTTCAGAAACTCACTTATTGAAAGTGAAGAAGTAATAAAAGGAACATGGATAGGGCAATACTCTGGAAGCGGGCCGGTACCAGTATCTATTGAAGAAGGAACTCTGGAATTTATGAATGCCAACATTGGTGATCCACTCGTTTTCAATGTACAGGGAACTCTCCTGGAGTGTGAGATTGCGAGTGTGAGAAAAGTAAACTGGAACCAGATTCAAACCAATTTCACGCTTTTATTTCCCGACAATGTTTTGGAGAAAGCTCCACAATCTCATGTAATTATCACAAGAGCCCGTTCAGCGGAGCAATCAGCACTTTTTCAGCGATCACTTATTACCAGGTTTCCTACCCTTTCCATTGTAGATCTTAACTACATCATTGAAACCGTAACTGAGGTAATTAATAAGCTCAGGTTTGTAATCACATTTATGTCGCTCTTTAGCATTCTCACCGGTTTTGTAGTACTTATAGGCTCTATTTCAAACAGCCGTTTTCAACGCATAAAAGAAACGGTACTCTTAAAAACGCTTGGAGCTCAAAAAAAGCAACTGCTCACCATAAGTATTCTGGAACATGCATTTATTGGCTTTTTTGCTTCGGTTACAGGCATTCTTCTATCCCTGGCCGGAGCCTACGCCCTGTCAAGCTACCTCTTTGATGCCTTGTTTGTGCCGAACTTGCTTAGCATAGGGGTCAACCTTATATGCGTTACTGGAATAGTAGTGCTCATAGGTTATTTCAACACGAGATCGGTTATAGGACAAACTCCATTGGAAGTACTAAGGAAGGAAGCGTGAGAAGTCAGGTTTTTCACAAGGGGAACATTCATGATGTAGATTGGAAGCAGATAACACAAGGCACTCAGATTCGAGAATACCTGGAACCTCTTATACACAAGGGAAGTGCTGCCTATGTGAGCAATAGCAATCATGAAGTACAACTTTTGATAGCGGGTGAACACGCTTTCCCACTGCTGATTGGGGACGCGAATGGAGGCAAAAAGTATTCGTACGTAGTTTCCAATTTGTGCCAGTATTTTGACTATGTAAGCGATGAAATACTTCGTGGAAATACCTATGGAAGGTTTACCAGGTTTGTAGCAAGGTACTTAATGCCCTTGGCTAGAGCCCTTGCCATGGGCAATGGAATGGAGCAAACTGTTTTTGTGAATAACTGGCTATTCTCTTCAAACCTATACCCCAACTGTTCGAACATAGACTGGAAGGAAGTGCTAAACACTTTACAAACAACTTTTCCAGATAGGGCGATCATGTTCAGAAGTATTGATGAAAAGGCCCTATCCGAAGTAAAGCATAAACTGGAAGGTATGGGATGTGATGCCTTATCGGCTCGACTTCTTTATTACCTGGACTTTAAAGAGACTAATCTTAAAAAAAAGAGGCCCTACCAGCAGGATAAAAAAAGATGGGAAAAACAGAGCGACTACAGACATCGCAGTATTCGTAGGCTTGATGAAGGCCTGACACATTCAATCCTCGAGTACTACAGCAAGCTTTATATAGGTAAGCATTCCAGGTACAACCCCATCTATTCAAAGGCGATGCTTAAAAACCTCCATAAAAGTGGTATACTCAGTTTTGAAGGCATCTTTGAAGACGATCATTTACAGGCTATTCAACTTGTATGGATGAGAAATGGAGTGGCCACCACGCCTTTTATAGGCTATAATCAAGAAATACCTTCGGAAAAAGGGCTCTACCGGTTTTTAAATACCATTCTTACCGAACTAAGCGCCGAGACAGGAGTATTGCTCAATATGAGTAGTGGAGCAGACAAGTTCAAAAAACAGCGCGGAGGCCACCCCGTCTTTGAGTACAATATGGTTTACTTCAAACATTTAAGGGGCTATCGACAATGGGTATGGAAACTTTTTGTTTGGGCCGGTAAAAAGTACTTTCAGCCAGCGATGTTGCAAAAGGCCTGCGCATGATGATAGAATAGCCTTTTAAAGGTGTATTTTTCATGTGAGAAAAGAACAAATGAAATTCCAGAGTAAAAAGGACCGTTTCTTCACTGTGGTGGTTTTTGCCGTTTGTGGCCTATTGATTGCCATTGGCCTATCTGTGTGGTTTAAAGAAAGCCCTGAAGAGTACATTTTTTTACCCTTAGCCATTCTTTCCAGCGTAATCGGACTCTTGCTTTGGTTCTTTTTTGGAACCGCTTATGAAATTCGTGAGGATCGCCTTTATTACCAAACCGGCCCTATAAGGGGTTCAATGAACATTTCCGAAATACGAGAAATTGTGAAAGGAGACACTCAGTGGGTGGGGCTCAAAGTGGCCACGGCACGACAGGGCTTAATTCTGAAGTACAATAGATTCGATGAAATCTACATCAGTCCCGAAAACGATGACCGTTTTATCCATCATTTGCTAGAATTAAAACCTGACATTGTAATTACCCAAGTATAAAGGGGTAAGTAAAGGATGATGGAAGAGAGAAGCATTCTAAACCAGCTTAGTGATCAGGAAAGGGCCTTTAGAGAATGGCTGAGTGCACATTATAGCAGCACTGAAATTGAACAGGAACTTTATGATGAAAGTGGTTTTGAGGCTTGGAATACCATTGAAAGTCTGTTTGAAGAGCTATTTGCAAAAGTCGATTTTAAAACACTCTCTGAAGATCAGCTGGAGACCATTACTTATTTAATAGGACGACAATGGGATATGGGAAACATTTTTGCTTATTGGCAAAAAGGGTTTGGCCTACTTGGAATGACTGAAGATCAGTTTCTCACCCTTGCGCAATATGGTTTGAGCTCAAAGGACTGGAGCTTTCAGCAGCAGTGCGCAGCGTCGCTACATAAGGTAGTGAAAAACAAAAGCCAGGCAATTAACATTGCTCTTTGCTATTATCAACATTCTGATGCTGACATAAGACGGCATGCATTGCATTCGCTGTTTAAAATGAACTCTTCTGAAGTGCTAAAGCTTGCCGAAGATTCATGGCAAAGTGATGGTCCCCTGGAACGAGAGTCCTGTTTGTTAATCTGGGAACGACTTGATAATGAACTATATGTAAAACGCCGTTCTGAAATTAAAAACGTCGAATCGCCTTAAGACCTAACTTCCTCACATCATTGATTTAGAATTCATGTACCAACTGCCACAACTGCATACCGAAAGGCTTACTCTTAGGAGAATTGAGGTTGAAGACATGGCATCGCTCATTAAGCATGCCAACAACCCTAAAATAGCCGATCAAATCTTCAATATTGACTACCCTTATACAGAAGAAAACGCCATTGAACGATTGAACTTTGTTTTTCAGGCTTTGAAGAAGGAAAACCGCTATGTGTTTGCCATAGCTGATACACACAATAACGAGTTAATTGGAGAAATAGGCATTCATTTGGACGAAGGAAACAAAGCTGAAATGGGCTATTGGTTGAGCGAAGATTATTGGGGAAAGGGATTGATGACTGAAGCTATTGGCGCAGCCCTTCAATTTGGTTTTAATGAAGTGGGATTGAACAAAATTTTTGCCACCCATTTTCTTGAAAACCCTGCATCAGGAAAAGCCATGAAAAAGAATGGAATGATAAAAGAAGCAGAACTTAAGGACCACTACTTTTACAATGGTATGTACAAAAGCGTGGTTCAATACCGTTTAACAAAGGCTGAATACGAGGCTCTATAAGTCGTTATTTGAGGTAATGTTTCTTAGTAGGAAATTGTGTTAGACCTTTTCAGACCATCACATGGGCACATTAAAATAGCCGACTCTATTGGGTTACTAAAGTATTTTGCGAACACTATCTCTAAACCTCTAAAATGAAAACCATCCTATGACGGTTGTTATGGTCCTTATTGCTGCCAATGTTCTCTTTAGCTACCAAGGGTTTAGAGATGAAACTTTTAAGGCAAAGTACCTTTTCAATGTAGGGGCCATTCTCAAGCGCAAGGAATATATAAGGCTTCTATCAAGTGGTTTTTTACATGCCAATTGGGGACATCTATTCTGGAACATGTTGGGCATCTATCTTTTTGGCGACGACTTATTGGCCTGGATGGGTACCACTAAGTTTTTAATGATCTATCTGCTCAGCCTTTTTGGCGGAGACTTATTTAGTTTGTTAGCGCATAAAAACCATCAAGACTACAGCTCGCTTGGTGCTTCGGGTGCTGTAATAGGAGTTGTTTTTGCCTTTATAGCCCTCAACCCTACCACCAGTTTGTACATCATTCTTTTGCCGGGAATTAGTTTTCCTGCCTGGGCATTTGGTGTAGGGTATTTATTTATATCCATGTATGGAATGCGCTCACTTACCAGTAACACTGGTCATGAAGCGCATATTGGCGGCGCTATTGTCGGAATCCTGATTACCATTATTCTTAAACCTGCACATACCCTGGGTTCCCATCCACTCCCCATTCTAGCCGTATTACTTCCTGCTATGGCCTTTATGGCCGTGCTCATATGGAAACCTAAATGGTGGATGAGAGCTGAAATCGAAAGCAATGTTCCATCAAGTGAAACCTTGGAAGATAAATACCACACAGAACGAAAGAATAAGGAAAATGAGCTAAACGTACTTTTGGAGAAGGTGGCCAGGGTGGGTTATGAGGGCTTGTTGCCTCACGAAAGACAACGTCTCGACGAACTTTCTGGAAAGTAAACTCTGAATTTATATGTTCGCTGAAATTAAATGTGGTGCTTGACGCAACCCCTTAGGTCGCTTCTTGTATATGCCATTGTGGTGTTGAGTAATGAGGAAGGAATGTATCCGTGCATATGCTTGTGCCACAAATTTGGAACAACCTAATATGAAACAGATACCTATTCTGCTGTGTGCAATGCTGTTGGGAATATCAGGCTTTGCACAACATACCTTGCTACTAAGAGACTTTAGTTTCTCTTACTACGCGCAAAATGGCAATGCCAAGTCAATTAATTACAAAGAATTTGTAGAAGGGTCAAAAAATGCGGGCACATTACCTGGCACTGACTTGTACTCTAACGCCTTGTCCAGCACCCAAATTAGCCAGCGCGGATTGAGCTTTAGCTTTGATTTCAACTTAATGAAAGACAAAGAGTCGCAGCCACATTATTTCAATTTGAACTTCAGAAACGGATTTATCCAGTCGCAAATAGCAGGAAATGATGCCAATAAAATTTTAGAACTTAAGCCTTCTGCCGCTGACCAACCTAGCTATGACATGCTTTACAGAGCTGAGAATTTTGGCTTGGGTGCCGGATACAGGTACCGTCTGCTGAATCATTCAAGGCTGAGATTCTATGCTGGATTGGGCATTCGTGTAGATGTACCTATTTCTTCAAAACTGCAGGCAAATCCAGTTATCACCGCAAGCACTGATACAAGTAGTAATACTGGTAGAGAACACCTCTACTTCCTTGAGCAAAAAACTTCCTTCTTTCTGTTGCCCAAACTTACAGCTGACTTACAACTCACTAAGAACCTTGCAGTAAGCTCAAGTTATAGCATGGGAATGTGGTGGAATTCAATTGCCAACGCAGCCCTTTTGTCAAGAACATCTGTATTTGAAATAGGCTTAAAATTCAATCTTAAGTGATGTACAAGAAATTTCTTTTCTCCATTGTATTCGTATCGCTCATTAAGATGCTGCTTGCGCAGAACGTTTATGTAAGCGGAACCATTACGGATTCAAAGTCAAGCGAACCGCTCATTGGTGTTACAGTGTATGACAGCCTAAGTGGGATGGGTAGTCAAACCAATGCCTTTGGTTTTTACTCCATGTCAATACCCGCTGGAGCCACCAAACTCAGGATCTCCTACATGGGGTATAAAATTCAGTATGTAGCTATAAATGCTACTGAAGCCACGGTACTCAATAGAAGCCTGGAACCATTTTCGAGAAAATTGAACGAGGTAGTGATTACTGCCAATACCGTAAATGTTGAAGAAGAAGTGGAATCCACTCAAATGAGTGTGGTAAAAATCACACCGGAAGAAGTCTCGAAAATTCCCAGCCTGGGCGGAGAAACTGATTTGATAAAAGTAGCACAACTAATGCCCGGTGTTGCCAAAGGTGGTGAAGGACAGTCAGGAATGTTTGTACGCGGAGGAACCGCAGATCAGAACTTAGTTATTCTGGACGACGCTACAGTATACAACCTGGGACACTTGTTTGGTTTTTTCTCAGTGTTCAACAATGAAGCCATCAGAGATGTAACCATCTACACTGGCGCCTTTCCGGCACAATTTGGTGGTAGGCTTTCATCAGTAATGGATGTAAGAATGAACGAAGGGGCAACGGAGGCCTTTACGGCTTCAGGTGGCGTTGGCATCCTCTCTTCAAGGCTAACGCTGAATGTGCCTATTGTAAAACACAAGGGTGGAATTACCATTTCGGGCAGAAGAACCTATATCGATCAAATGTTCAAGCTGGTGGGTAACGAGCTCCCCTACTACTTCTATGATTTTAATCTGAAAGGGAACTATAAACTGAATGAAAAGGATCGCTTGTACTTAAGCAGTTATTTTGGCAGTGATGTACTCAGTTTTAGCCAAGACGAGGAGTCAGATGCCTCGTTGACCGTGAATGAAAACGAAAGTGAAGCTCTGAACTTTGGTTTCAACCTTGGCAACTTCACTTCTACCCTACGCTGGAACCATATTTACAAGGAAGGGAAGTTGTTTCACAACATCACAGCGTTCCAAACCCGATTCAAATACGATATAGGTGGCTCTTTTGCGGGTAACAACATCCTCATTAAATCACAAATTCAGGATTATGGCCTGCGTGCCGATTGGGACTTGCAAATAGCAGAGCCGCACTTAATGAAGTTTGGTGCTTCTGTTACCAATCATGGCTTTAGACCCAATATTGTAAACACCAGTGGCGATATTTCTGATTTCCTAAAGGATCAAAAAGGTGAATTAATACTTACTCAGGAGTATGGTATGTACATATCGGATGACTTCAAGGTGAGCGATAAATTTTCACTGAACTCGGGTTTCAGGGTCTCTGGATCTACTACCGATGGAAAGCTGTACACAGGGGTTGAACCAAGAATAGCCGCCAAGTATACTATTGTTAAAAACCACTCCATTAAGGCCAGTTACTCAAGAATGAAACAATACATGCACCGCGTGTCAAGCTCATCAGTAGCCTTGCCTACGGACTTATGGTACCCTGTTACGAGCAAAATTCTTCCGCAGCAGTCCAACCAATTTGCACTGGGATATTTTGGCGGGTTGGAGAAGCTCAAAGTAAACTACTCCATAGAAGGATACTACAAGCTCATGAACAACCTTATTGAATATAAGGAAGGAGCTCAATTGCTTTTGAACAACAACTTTGAAGACGAACTTATTGAGGGTGATGGTGAAGCCTACGGGATGGAGTTCATGTTCAGACGTAAATTTGGAAGGCTCACAGGTTGGGTAGCCTATACCCTATCCTGGTCAAAAAGAAACTTTCCAGGACTTAATAACGGCAATACCTATTTCGCCAAGTACGACAGAAGGCATTACCTATCAACAGTGCTGATGCTTGAAATGAGCGAACGCGTTACTTTTTCCGCCATTTGGGAATACACCACCGGAGCCCGTTTCACTGGGCAAAACGGGCAGTACTTCATGCCTAACTCATCTTTTACAGGAATAGAAACCATTCCTATTTACACGGACAGAAACGATGTGGTAATGGCTTCATCGCACCGAATGGACATCAACGTTATTGTAAAGAGTTTTACCAGCAAGAAATTCAAGGGCGAATGGCATTTTGGAGTATATAACTTCTACAACAGAGCTACTCCCTTTAGAGTGAACATTGAGTTTACGCCATATGGTTACAGATATGTGCAACCTGGCCTGTTTGGACTTATTCCTTCAGTAGCCTTCAACTTTAAATTTATTTAGGCATGAGATATTTAATAGCGATTTCAAGCGCATTACTGCTTTTATTGACCAGCTGCCTTCCAGAGCCTATTGAAACAGAAATAGAGCAAGCTGAAAGCAAAATAGTGGTATCCAGCCAGGTTATTCCAGGCAACTTTATGTTGGTAACCGTGAGCAGAAGCTTCTCGGCCCTTGAAGGAAGCTACGGAAGTGACCTGGACCAGGAAGATCTGGACCAATTCCTTGTAAAGGACGCTATTGTGGTGCTATCCTATGCCGACAGGGTAGATACACTGGTAAACAGCCCTGATGCCCCTGGTGTATATGCCAGTCTGCTTCGCCTTGAAGAGGCCAACCAGTCTTTTGAGCTCTATGTATACGATCCTAAAACAAAAGAGTCAGTTACTGCACGTTCAACCATGCTGGACAGGGTAAACCTGGAAACTGTAACAGCCACTACCAGCATCGCTCCGCTAATAGACGATACCATCTATACCATGAAGTACTCTTTTACCGATCCACCTGAGGACAATTGGTATGTGGTCAACGTTTTTGATCCTAACAACTTACAGGTGAATTTCAACTTTCTGGGAAATGAAAATGATCAGGTATATACCCAGTTGGTGAGTGACAAGTCATACGACGGAAGTACCATAGAGTTTAGTTCTGAAATAATTGGATACGACTTTAATGATACTGTTACCGTTATGTTCTCCAATATTTCAGAGTCTTATTTCAGGTTTCTGGATGCACGTCAACGCGGAGGTGGTATCATTTCCTCAGTAACGGGAGAGCCTATTAACCATCCCACCAACGTACAAGGTGGATACGGCTATTTCAATACGCACAACCCAAGCCTTACGCAGGTAGTTCTTGATGAGTAGTAATGACTGCGTGAGTTATTGGTATCTGGATTAAACCTTTGTCCTGTTGACAGGGGAATTTCCTGACTTGCCCTAGTTTCGAGGTTATGAAGGCTTTCAAGCTTCTACTCCTCATATTAATCCTTGTATCAGGCAGCTATCTAAGTATTGCGGATACATTGGAGCCTGTGTACCTCACCTATTTTCGGGCTACAAAAAAGGCACGTGTGCTTGCCTTAAATGGAGAATACGATGCTTCCATAAGGTTGCTTAGGACCACATTCGAGCAATTTGACTTTGAATATGCCAGAGACTGCATTCATGGAGTGGAAATAGCGGCAATTGACAACAACGACTCTGCATTAAAATATTTTATGGTATGCGCCATGAAACGCGGTGTACCATTCAGCTTTTTCCAGGAACATGCCGCCCTAAACTCCTATGCCGGTAAGCCATTTTGGCAAACACTGGAAGAGAGATCCGCTCGGCTGTATGAAAAATACCTGGAAGGAATCAATCAGGACATCCGGAACGAGGTAAACGAAATGTTCCTTGAAGACCAGGCCATTAGAAAGCGCTACTACAGCTGGTACAATTTTCCCATCAGACCGTTTATTCATCGCAAATGGAAAAGCCTTAATAAAGCGCAAGTGGCACGTATGTTGGAAATTACAGAGAAGTTTGGCTTTCCGGGAGAGCGTCTCATTGGGATTGATCCAGACCAATTTCACGAGAATATTTCTCCCACTCAATTCTCTGCGGGTTTTCCAATAGTGATTTTCATTCACCACTACAGCCAACCCAACGTTTCGCAAGACTCCACTCTATTTCAACAAATGGTACTGGGCTACTTGTACAATGAACATTTTGCATGTATACGCGATTTTCAGGTGCGTTTTGGCAGAGGAAAATATACCGTAGACGGCACTTATGCATTAAGACAACTGCGTGACATGTCGTTAGAAAAACCGGTTATGGAAAGACGAGAAAACATTGGACTTCTCCAAAGCGAAGAAATGACACTTTTAAAGGCTTCCGGAATACTAAGTCCCTTTTGGTTTCGCTTATATTAAAGCTGAAATCTGTAATCAACACGCCAAAGACCACTTATATGCTTCATAAAAACTTCCTTATGTGGGTACCTGCTCTTCTACTGGTTCCCTTCATGTTTCAGTCCTGTAGCAGGAACAGTCAGCTGAAAATGAATAGCGACAACATAAATACGCCTGAGCAACGAGTGGCTTTACTGAGAACTGTCATTAATGCGCCCACAAATTTCTCCGACGCTGAGTTTGAGTTATTCAATGCAAACGGTTTTGACAAGAATGCAGAGCCCAGAGGCATACCAGCCCCTTCAACATGGACTTATGAATTTGTAGTGAAGGTTACGAACACCGATGTATTCAACTGGACTGAAGGACTGGAGCAAACAGCGGTAACTAAATTACCTGCCTGGGCACAGAAACTCATGGACAAAAGAAAACAACATTGGTCGACAGAAGGGGAAGGAGTATGCTATGCTTCCCAATCCCCAGGACGAGAAACATCTGTGTTTGTTTATCCTGAGGCAGGTATCGTCTTCAAACGAGTGATTCAAAACTAAACTGATAGATGAGATTCCAATAAATCTCTCATTGACATACTTATACAGACTATTCCGCGTTTTGGCTCTGTATTAAGTGTCGAGTATGAAAAGAACCTACGGTGCTGTTCTTGTTTTGGCCCTGTTTGGTATGGTCAGTTGCCATACAGAAGAGTTAGACTTTAACACGGTTAGAGATCAAAAATGGCTACTAAAATGCATTAATGATGGAAGCAATCTAAACGTGAAAAATAAGGACTATCACCGCGAAGATGCTTTTATATTGGAGATAAACGGAGACTCCTTTTACTCACTGAACAGCGATGCAAACTATGCTGGTGGAAGCTTCGAAGTACCAGAAAATGGAAAAATTGAAATAGGCTCGTATGGGGAGTTTTCAGAAGCTGCTTCATCAGATGAGCACGCCCGAGAGGTAGTTTCCAAACTAACTGAAACCTTGCCTTTGGTCACTGAATATAAGATAATGGGAAACCACCTCTATTTCAAAGGACCTGACTTGAAGATCAAGTTTGAAATGCGCTGAATACCTTAACATCTGACCGATCTATTTAGCTCGGTTTAACACTTGCAACTTCAATAATGCCGCTATGTTAGCCTGGTTAAAACTACACTCAACAAAAAGTATGACACACAAACTAAAATCGCTGGGAAAATACCAAAGCACCCTCCTACTTGCGGCTATGACCCTGTTTTGTCTCAGCCTTTGGCTGGTGAGGTACTTTATTTCAGGAACCAACACCTTTCGTTTTCTACACTGGAATTTGTTCCTTGCATTTGTTCCCTGGGCAATTAGTTCAGCGCTGTTGGTGTGGAAGGTAAAGAATAGGCTACTGCTTCCTTTACTACTTGTGTCCTGGCTTCTCTTTTTGCCAAATGCCCCTTATATATTCACCGATCTTATACACCTTCGGGAAAGGCCATCAGCTCCTTATTGGTACGATATGGTACTCATACTCTCCTATGCCTGGACCGGCCTGATGTTTGGCATTATGAGCATCATTGATATCGAAAAAGTCGCCAGAAAATACGTTAAGGGAGCTGTATCCAACTTCCTGGTATTTGTGGTGCTCTTTCTTTCAAGTTTCGGTATTTACCTCGGAAGGTTTCTTAGGTTAAATACCTGGGATGTAGTGAGTAACCCAATGGACGTACTTGTGAGCATTGGTCGCCCTTTTCTACATCCCATCACACATTGGAGGGTTTGGGGTGTAACCCTACTCATGGGAATATTGCTCAATATGATGTACTTCTCCATAAAAATGTTAAGGTCAGAGCATCGCAAAAATGCCGTATCAACGGATGAGCAATAAACGAGAAGGGACTCTTTCAACAGACAATTCAAAAGCTATCCAACACCAAACCAAGGAGATAGCTAGTATCCACTCTTTGTGCCAATAATTTGTAGTTCACAAGACTTTTACTGTCTTAGATTTGAACTTAAATAACTGGATTTGGTTTACATGAGCATTGTATTCCAAATCTATAAGAGTACCCTATTGATCATCTTTATTTTTCTAGCAGCGCATTGGTACCTTTCCTTGTTTAGTCAAACCTTTTTTCATCATCGATATGCCGCGCATAAGATGTTTGACATGAGTAAAACCTGGGAAAAATTCTTCTTCGTTTTTTCTGTTATTACCCAAGGCTCTTCCTACTTAAGCCCTTATGCATATGCCATATTGCACCGTATGCACCATGCCTATGCCGACACTGAAAAGGACCCACACTCTCCCAGATATGATAAAAACCTGTTCGCCATGATGTGGCGCACTAAAAACGTATACACCAGTATCTTCAAGGGTAAATATCCTGTGGAAGAACGTTTCACCAAAGGAGTGCCGCAATGGACCCTGATGGACAGTATAGGCGATGCCTGGGGGACCCGAATTTTTTGGGCAGCCTGTTACACCGCCTTCTATGTCTATTTCGCTACTGAATGGTGGATGTTTCTATTCCTGCCCCTACACTTTATCATGGGGCCTGCCCACGGTGTTGTGATCAATTGGTTTGCCCACAAATACGGCTATGTCAACTTCAAGGTGTCAGATACTTCAAAGAACCTGCTTCCGGTTGATGTATTAATGCTGGGAGAAAGCTACCACAACAACCATCACAAGAGGAGTACCAGCGCCAATTTTGGAGTAAAATGGCATGAACTAGACCCTACTTACGTGGTAATTAAAGCCTTGCATCTACTGCATATTGTTAGGCTTAAGAAGGCCTGATCTGGTTAATAACCAATCTGCTGTTAAGGCCTGCTTCCAAGTAAGTTAAGGAGGGAGTCCTATCTTGCCCCATAATGAGGGCACTTTTACTTTTTATATGTATCTGGGGAAATGGCTTTTCTATACTGGCACAGGTACTTTCAACAAACCAACATGTGGGATGTGAAGGAACTCCCACCACTTTCTATGTCAATTACCCAAAGCCAATCAGTACTTACCAAAAAGCTGAGCTCATTTTTGGTGACGGTCAATCGGTAGACCTGCTAGTTTTTCACAACCCCAAGGTGCATCACTATTACTACCCACCAGGAAACTACACCCCTCTCTTAAAGCTCTCCGAAGCAGGCCAGGCATCACAGTCATATTCTATTGAATCAGTAGAAATACTGGAAGCCCCGGAATTTAAAATGTTCCTTTCCGGAAACGACAGTCAATGCTTTAACAAGCACCTGTTCGAATGGCAGGGACCATGGAAATCCTCTTCAGGATCAGATTTGAGCAAATGGGAATGGGACTTTGGCGACGGCAGTAAAATGAACAAACAAAGCCCTGAACACCAGTATAGTAGTCCCGGAACCTATTCAGTTTCCCTTACCTGCCGTGATGAAAATGGTTGCGAACAGAGCCAAGCTCGATTGGTTACTGTTCACGATTCTTTTCGGGCTCATTTCAACGTATTGCAAGATTCCTTTGTTTCCGGGAGCATCGTAAGGTTTGTCAACAATAGCACAATTGATAGTGCAAATATTGCATCATGGATTTGGGACTGGGGATCGGGACGAAAGGCCAGAGACACCTTTAGTTTTGATACTATTCCGTACTTATGGAATCATATAAACAGGCCTTATGAACATGATGGCTACTCGAGCCCCAAACTGGTGGTAAGATCAAAAAATAGTTGTTTCGACAGCTTCTTGCTCAAGGATGCCATTAGAATACTAAAATTCAATTTTGACATTGCATGGATTCCAGGTACACCTTGCTTCAGCAAGAACCAGATCAGGTTCAACATGCCTCCTCGGCCCAATGCCACTCAGCTAAAATGGTCTTTTGGAGACTCCCTGGACGCACCAAGAACCAATTATGATCAAAAAGATTGGTCGCCTGCACACCATTATACCCAACCAGGATACTACAAGGTTAATATGGAGGTACTGGAGCCTCCTGCTCCCCGGCGAGACACCACAGTCTGTTTTGTGAAAGTGAAAGGGCCTATGGCCAAAATTCTTAGAAACAAGAAGAGAAACAACCACATTCCTGTGAAGCCCATTGGAGTTGAAGAATACCAAAAACTCAAGAACGATGTTCATTATCGACTGCGCTCCGGTACGGATAGTATAAGATACTGGCGTATTAAACGAGTAAAGCCCTATGTAATTGACAGTACTCCCGTTTTTGTAAATGCTCCTATGCAATCTTCACGTGTGGTGGAAAGCACTTGTAAGGGAGATACAGTTTGGAGGCCTACCTACTCACTTCAAGCCACTTCCTATCAAAAAGTTTTTCAAGACTATATTCTTGTTGATTCCGGCTACTGGAACTACCAATCTCCTTTGCCCACCGACACATTGTACCATCCGCCAAGCGGAAAGCACTATATGCACAACATGCATGATACTGATTTGTACCATCCCAGCCCTTTTAACATGGTTCAGTTTAGCAACAATAGCGTGAAATACAGGCTCTGGGGCGACTCTTTAAAGTCTCAAAAGCCCCTTTCACTTCGTTACGCCTGGGATAATATTCCTGGTGAATTTCCTGATAAAGGGCGGAATCCAAATTTTCCCTGGGCCAGTGATTCCCTGCACTATTTCTGGGATTTTGGAGATGCCAAGGCGCCTAAATGCACTAGTACTGTAAGCGCACCCAATCCACGTTGTGCCTACTCTACTGAAGTGGCACCAAGGCATATGTATCGCGACATGGGAATGTATTATGCTATTCTAAATGTGCACGACTCTGTTTGCGACTGTTCTCATGCCGATACCCTCACTATTACCATGGTAGCACCCAAGCTCAGTCAGGGAAAAGTATTTAACTGGTATGAACAAAACAGATTTGATAGCCTCGGAAAGAACATAAATCTGGGTTTTCGGATGAAGGGTTACAATTGTGCGAATCAATGGGCTGACCAAAAACCTGACTTCGCTGAACTCGGTTTTGCCAGCGATCAGATAGACAATTATTGGTTAGTATTTGACACTGACGAACAGTGCGATACCATCTTCTATAGTTTTAATGACAATGGAATAAGCAGGGACAGCTTTTACCTCGATTGTGATTGGATTTCAAAAAAAGAGTTTGAAACCAATAAAGCCATATACAACTACAATACGGGAGGCTGGAAAAGCATTGGGGTAGTCATAAGAATTGGCAACGCATATGACACACTTTTCATCAAGAACTATAAATGGATCCATCACCCAAAACCACAGATAGCCCTCAACTATGATATCAAACCACTGGCCGACTCTTTTGAGTTAAAAATATCCATGCGAGATAGCACCAGCATGTATGATTCAACAGAGCTGTTTCAGTTTTTCATTTCCAGCCTTAATGAAGATTATCAGGGATATTTTTCTGATTCTTTGAAATTTCCTGAAGGAAAAGACACTTCTTTCTATACCCGACTGTCCGCTGCAGGCATTCATCGTCTGTCCTGGCTTGGAGTTTCCGATAGGTACCAAAGTTCTTGCTATGACCAGGCTCCCTTATTTCTTCCTCAAAATACAAGAGCCTTTTTCAATGTTGATGAGCAAAGCATTTGCGTAAATCAGAAGCTGAAATTCACAGAATCTGTAACTTACTACGAAGTCCAAAATCGCAGACGGTATGCCGGAGCCCGAGCACGAAATGAAATCTATGAAGACCAATGGATTGAATCCAGGTCCCTTGAGCCCTCTATCCACGACCTGTTTAACGATGTGTATCGCAAGGAAGTAAGACAGAAATGGTTAAAGAGCAACAACTACAAGCTCCCTGAATTTGAAGAGCAGCTTGCCTGGGATTTTGATGGGGACTCTCTTTTTGATGCCTATGGCAACCAACCTTCCTGGTCATACAGAGAGCCTGGCTTGTATCATCCCAAGCTCTACGTGAGAGATAGTACGGGGTTCTGGCTACGTGTAGGTCTTGAGGTCCCTATTGAGGTGCTGGGAGCTAAGCCTACAATTACCGTAGACAATACCCAAAAGACTTTTGTTTGTGCCGGGCTTCCAGTCAACTTCTCCACAGTCTTCGATTCGTCTGCGGACATATCCAACTATTTATGGAATGTGAGCCCTAAGGGACCTGAAGGAAAGCAATCCACTTTTCAATGGATTCCTGAAACAGCAGGAAGCTATATCATTAGTTTACAGGCAGCAACTGAAGAGGGCTGCGTGGAGCAAAGTCATTATGGTCCTATTTCCATTCGAGCGCCAGAGGCAGGCTTCCAAATAAGTCCTTATCAAGACTCCTGTGCACAATTAGACTTTAAACTGCAAAACCGTAGCACCAATGCTGATACGCTCTATTGGCTGCTTAATGGGAACATATTGGCCAAAACAGATGCTGCCGATCAGGTCTATGACCTGCAACTTCCTTATTACGGCAATCACTTCCTGAGTCAGCTAGCAGTAGGGCAACTATACGACTCTACCTTGAACAACTATGTGAGCTGCAACGATGCTTACCCCAAGGCTGATGAAGTAGGGCTGTCAATTCCTGGAAATCCTTCATCAGAATTCAGGGTATTGAGAGAGCTAAGTGATTGGGGAACCTTGGCTTTTACGCCTCTTGAAAAAGGGGCCGAAACGTATTTGTGGACTTTTGATGGAAACATAAGTGCCACTAAAGCAGATACTGTATGGTATAAAAACGGCCGTAACGGCGACTATGAAGTTTGCCTACAGGTAATCAAAGGAGAAGCTGAATGTTCTTCTAAAACCTGCAAAACCGTTTGGTTGCGAGATTTAGGTCTGACAACTACTCCTGAGGAGCAAATACAGGTCTTTCCTACTTTGGTTGAAGATCATTTTACCATAGAAACTAACTCGCTAAAACCTGGAAATACCACCTATTCCTTACAGGATATATCAGGCACTCAAGTACAACAAGGGGCTACTACCATGGGAAGAGCTCAGGTAAATATTGCTCTACTTCCAGCCGGCAGCTATATTCTCACCGTTTGCGTAAATAATGCTTGCCAGGTTGTAAAGCTTATCAAACTCTAAAGTACACGGGAACTGAAGGTGTTACCTTGCGACTAAATTCCCATAGGTATGTACAGTGGTGGTATTGAAAAGATCGACTTCATTGTTCCAAAAGATCTGGAACCCTACATTAACTGTATTATGCTAAAGGAAAATCAACATCCTGAAGCACATACCAATATCCCCTTGTTCGCTGATGGCTACCCGGGAATCATGTTTAGTCAATCTGAAAACGGTTTCCACCTTTTACCCAAGGGCAAGAAGCTATCTGAACTGTTTCTCTATGGCCAAACTATTGATCCTGTTTCATTGGATACAAAAGGTCCTTTCAGGTTTGTGGTTTTCCAGCTATACCCCTTTGCTTCCAAATACTTGCTAGGAGTTGATCCTAAAGAGCTTAATGATGAATGTTATGACCTGCTCCAACTAAAAGAAGTTGATGTTATGTCCTTTCACAAGGTACTAAGAGATACAGATGAGCTTGAGAAGCAAGTGACCATCCTATCAGATCTTATAGTGGCCTTAATCAATGCCCAAAAGGTGTCGCCCGACGACCAAATCCAAAAAGGAATTGAGCTTATTCTTAAACAAAGTGGTCAACTTACCATCAAGAGTCTTTTGAGAGAACTTCCCTTAAGTGAGCGCACCTTTGAGCGCCGTTTTATGGCCGAAGTAGGTTTAAGCCCTAAACAGTTTGCCAAAATTGTACAGTTCCAATCATCTCTTCACAGCCTGTCTAACACCAGTTTCAATAAGCTGATTGATATTGGTTTGGACAGTGGTTTCGCTGATCAATCTCACTTTACCAGAGTGTTTAAACAGTATACCGGCCAAACTCCCTCCTACTACCTGAGCCAGATGACGGGCTAATTCTCTTTGTCGGTTTTGTTCTATTTCAGGCTTGACGGCCCGGATAGATTTGCTTCATCAATTAAAACAAGAAAATGAAAGTAATTGTATTTGGAGCCACAGGTTCAGTAGGTAAACATGTAGTGCAACAAGCCTTGGCCCAGGGAGATGAGGTAACCGCATTTGCCAGAAACACAGAAGGACTTACGGACATGGATCAAAACAGCTTGACCCTGGTAAATGGAGATGTTTTTAACCCAGAAGATGTAAACAAGGCTGTAAAAGGCCAGGAAGTAGTGTGCATTACTCTAGGCTCAGGCAGAGCACGAAAGGGCACTGTGCGCTCACAGGGTACTCAAAACGTGATAGAGGCCATGAAAACGTATGGAGTAAAACGCCTCATTTGTCAAACCACATTAGGTGCCGGCGATAGTAAAGGCAATCTCAACTTCTTTTGGAAACATATCATGTTTGGCTGGTTCTTGAAGGAAGTGTTTATTGACCACGAACTGCAAGAACAATATGTAATGCGAAGCGGACTTGACTGGACCATTGTGCGCCCAAGTGCCTTTACAGATGGCGATAAAACCAGCCAGTACTACCATGGATTTGGAACGGAGAAGTCAGCCCTAAAACTGAAGATATCCCGAGCAGACGTTGCGGATTTTATCCTCAAGCAAACTCATAACGATCAATACCTGAGACAAACGCCAGGGGTTTCATATTGAGTTTATTAAAATGATGACAGAATAGTACTGCGCCAATGATCTGTATTATTTGTAAGTCCTAAAACTTACTATTAATCTTTACAGATTACAATACTCCGAAGGTGGACTACTCTGCATCATCTTGAATGATTAAAACCCTTCCTTGTTTTCTTTTACATGTACAAGCTCTTCTTTTCCAACACAGTCAAAATGGGCTTCTTACTCCTTTCGCAAAACAATTTCCCGATGCAGTGATAAGATGCCTCCTGGAAATGCATAAAATGTTCGTACAAAAACTTCATCGTAGAATATCTTGCTCCCTTATGTACGCTTAAAGGATTCTGGTAAAAAGCACAGGAAATGAAGTGGTTTAAAAGAAATAAACACAACGGATGGGAAATTCCAGATCTCATTGATGCGCTTCAAGAGGCAAATACCAATGCTACCGAGACTCTTTGGCAGTACAGTCGTAAGTACCCATTATGTGCTCTAAACGAGCAAAAAGATCAGTGTGCCATCATCAGAAAATTTTGCGCACGCAATTGGGAAGGAGCAATTGACATGCTGAACCAAAGTGCTCAGGATGTAGACCAATTTTATCCAATGGCACATTATGGATTGACTCTGGTAAGCTGTGATAACGACGGTGCAAGTAGCCATAATGTAATCCTGCCCAATCACCTTAGCTATGAAAAGCTTGGCTGGAATGGAGACACCTTATTGATTCATCACAGTGAAGGAGTTACTTCAACAAATTTTCAGGAACTCGATTCTCCGTGGAATCTAGAGAATCACAGCGAGGAAGAGATTTACGATTGGTTTAAAGCCCTTAGTAATGTCACTCGGAGGCCCGAAGAAGATGTACGATTGAAGGTTTCATACCTGGAAGACGAGTTTTTTGGCCGCTTGCAGCTAAGCGACAACAAGGATTGGTATTCTACAGAATTAGTTCATCTGGGTAGCACAATTGATGTCTCGGTGATGAATGCGGAAAAAGACATGGTTGACCAGGCTATAAGATGTGCACAAAAAGCAATAAACTCGCTTCAGGACAGCACAGAAGCTATGATTGATGAACTGTTGCCATTGAAGAATGAAACATGGCTTGAAGACGGACAAAACAGTTCATCCAGGATGGAATTTGCCAAGGAAATCAGCGTATACGCCGTCAATGCCTACGAAGACAATGTGCAGGTATATATTAAGGCCAATGAACTCTTTTGGGGACATGAGATACTGATGGAAGTGGACGCTGAGGGCCGTTTTATAGACGCTGACATCGTGGGGTAACTAAGCGGAAGGTTGGTAATACACCAAAAGCCCCCAATAGCTTTGTAATGGCCGTTGCAAAGCTCCTGGAATACTGACATATGGTTGTAGAATTTCATATTAGCTGACTGAAAGGGACTTAGAGTCATTCACACCCTAAGTGTACCAATTACACATTCTTTGATAATCAAGTGTTCATCGATGAAATAAAAAGCCTAATTTTTCCATCACAAGCACATAAAGCCCCTGGTAATATGAGGACATTTTCTTTGACTCCTAAGGTTAAAACAACCTTTATTGCTCTTTTTGCTCTCAGCTTAAGCTGCACGCAAAAAGTAGAAACCAGCTTTGAGCTAAGTCCTGATAGTACTCAAGAAAACGCTGAAGCAATAGAAAATCCCATGTTTTCAACACAAGGCAAAGAAGTAGCAGTATTTACAACCGCAATGAACACTGAGCTCCGACTAAGTGCTGATGGATTGAAAACCTTTGAACCAGGCAGGCAAGCCCTGGAAAATGAAGTATCCATTTTTGTAAACCCCAATAAAACGTTTCAAACCTTTATGGGAATTGGTGGAGCCATAACTGATGCATCCGCTGAAGTATTCGCCAAGCTATCCCCTGAAAAACAGGAAGAGCTTTTGGCTTCTTACTACAGCAAAGAAGATGGAATTGGATACACCCTAGCCCGTACGTCTATTCACAGCTGTGATTTTAGTAGTGCCAGCTTTACGTATGTGAGCGCTGAAGACAAAGAGCTATCCACCTTTTCAATTGAACACGATCGTGCGTTTAGAATACCCATGATAAAACGGGCCATAGTCGCTGCTGGCGGTAGTTTATTAATGTATGCCAGTCCCTGGAGTCCCCCCGCCTACATGAAAGACAATAAAGATGTATTGCACGGAGGCAAGCTCCTACCTGAATTTTACGACTCCTGGGCCCTATACTATACCAAGTTTATAAAGGCTTACGAAGCTGAAGGAATCCCTATTTGGGGACTTACCATCCAAAACGAACCCATGGCTGTACAGCGGTGGGAATCCTGCATATATACAGCGGAAGAAGAACGTGATTTCCTCAAAAATCATTTAGGTCCTATCATGGAAAAAGAAGGCCTGGGTGATAAGAACATTGTTGTTTGGGACCATAATCGTGATTTAATAAGTCATAGGGCAAATACCATTTTTGATGATCCTGAGGCATCAAAATATGCCTGGGGAATAGGAATGCACTGGTACGAAACCTGGACAGGGGGTGATCCTATGTTTGAAAACCTTGGGAATATCAAGGAGTCGTATCCCGATAAAAACATACTGTTTACCGAAGGGTGCAACGAAAGGTTTGATGCTGAGAAATACGAGTATTGGCCCAATGCTGAAAGATACGGACGCTCTATGATCAACGATTTCAATCAGGGAACAGTGGGATGGACTGACTGGAACATTCTTCTGGATGAAACCGGAGGACCAAACCACGTTGGGAATCTATGTTTTGCTCCGGTACATGCCGACACTAAAAGCGATGCACTTATTTACACTCCTTCCTACTACTACATAGGGCATTTTTCAAAATTTGTTCGCCCCGATGCCAAGCGAGTTAGTACCACCACCAGTAGAAGCCATTTGCTGAGTACTTCCTTTCTCAACCAGGATGGCAGCCTTGTAACCGTTGTGATGAACCATACCGATGAAGCCATTGAATTCAACTTGTACGTGGAGTCTGACGTTATCGAAATGGAAATTCCGGCGAGAGCCATGCAGTCTTTTGTTATAAAGTAACTCACTTCTTCTAAAGTTGTCCGGTTTCAGAGGCTCCCATCGTCTTAGATAAAAAGAGCCCTTGAAGCGCATACTGGTACTTTTCCCAAATGAATGGGACCTGGAAGAATTTTCCAGGGACAAGTATGCCTCGCAGTTTGAGTTCATCTATGAAGGCAAGAATTTCTTCAAGCTTCCACAGGCTCTATCGCTCCCTTTCTTCAACACCAGGCGTTTTGTACAGAAAATGCTCAGGAATATAAAGCGGCAAAACATTGAAGCCGTTTTATCATCTGACGAATACCTGGGTGCCATTCTCGCCGCCATAATCGCAAAAGAAGCCGGTCTGCCAGGCACTGAGCCTACACTTATCTTAAGTGCACAGCACAAGTACTACAGTCGTCTTTCTCAGCAGCAACACTGTCCTGAAGCTTCAGTCTACTGTGACTTGGTCCCTCAACATATTCCAAGGGACTTCAAGCCCGCCCTGTCCTTTCCATTCTTCGTAAAACCGGTAAAGGGCACTTTCTCTCTTTTTGCTAAAAAAGTGAGCAACCTCAAAGAGCTGAGAAAACATATGGCCTTTAACTGGTACGAAAGGCTCTTGCTCAAAACAATCACCAGGCCTTTTAACCAGCTATTAAAAGACCATACTTCACTTGACAAAAACGCCAACTACTTTGTGGCTGAAGAACTTATAGAAGGTAGCCAGGTTACTGTGGATGGCTTTGTAGAAAATGGCGAAGTGAGAATTTGTGGTATTGTAGACTCGGTGATGTTTCCTAACACCAACATTTTTGAGCGTTTTGAATATCCCTCGCGACTTCCGCATCAAGTTCAGGAGCGCATGAACACAACGGTTGAACAGCTAATGACGGGCATCGGGTTTCAGCATGCTCAGTTCAATGTAGAGCTATTTTACAATGAGGCATTGGATGAAATTCACATCATTGAAATAAATCCACGCCTCTCCTACCAGTTCTCTGATTTATATGAGAATGTAGACGGCACTTCAACATATCAGATTTTGCTTGGGCTTGCCCTGGGTCAGCCACCAAAATTTACCAAAGGCGCCGGAGACTTCAATTGTACTGCCAGTTTTGTATTAAGAACATTCGAAGGAAAGACACTAGAGTCTACTCCCGATGCAAGGCACATCAAGGCATTTAACAGTCGTTACAACGAATCAAACGTTAAGGTTTACGGAAAAAAAGGCACAAAACTCTCTTCTGAGATGAGGGCCATAGGCAGTTACCGCTACGGAATTGTAAACGTAGGTGCGCATTCTTTGCTCGATCTATTCTCTATTTATGAAGACGCTATTGACAGTTTACCCTTCAGCTTCAAATAAATCAATCCAACTCATGATCATACGAAAAAAAGGCCCACAACAGCAGACCATACAAATTGAAGAACACTTTAGAGCCTCAAGAGAAAAAGTATTTAAGGCCTGGACAGATCCTGAGAGTCTTAAAAAATGGTTTCTTGCAGAAGACAATGTGGTAGTACAAGATGTTTCTCTTGAACTAAGTGTTGGTGGTCATTATGAAATCAAGGTAATATACCCGGGTTATGCTCCTACTCCTATCAGCGGAGAGTTCATGAAAATACGCATCCCTGAGACCCTCGAGTACTCCTGGCATACACCAGTTTTGGGAGAGAAAAAAACCAAAGTGGAAGTACATTTTTCCGATTTGGAAAAGGGCTCTTGCATCCATTTAACACATGGAGAATTTGCTACAGCAGAAGAAATGCAACTTCATATTGAAGGATGGAAAGGATGTCTGACGCAGCTGCAGACATACCTGAACACCTGAGACCAGAAGGGACAACGGCCTATAATGATCAACTTAATTCCTACTAAGTTTGCCCCCTCTAGCCATTAAAAATATGAAGGAAATAGTACCATATAAGAGCCTTGACGATGCCATGAACGCATTGGACAATGGTGGCAGGTTTTACAACTTACTTTCAAAAGCCAAGGACGGAGTCATCACCAAGGCTGAATTGGCTAAAGTGGGTGGACTCTTTAATGACAAACAAAAAATGGTGCTATTTCTTGAAATGTCGTTGATGCAACTTGAAGAGCCTTCCAGAAACAAAATTCTGCTGAGCATGGAACCTTCTCTTCAGGAGGCCTATAAAAAATACCAACCCCAATGGATGACTGCCTCCGAAGCAAATTCAGAGGAGCACTTGGCAGCCGGCTTAATTGTGAGCGGTGTCCCTACATTGAAGGAATCAAAAAACGAGTTTTCTGTCTTTATTATGGTTCCTATTTCTACTGGAAACGCTACCACTTTTGCCATGGTCCCCATTATGGACCAATACGATGTGTATGAATTGCGTGATGAAAGCTCTTCTGACACGTTCCTAATTGCGCACACACGTGGTTCCCAAAAGCTACCTGAAAGGAAGCTCAAAGTAGCTGGAATTCTTAAAGAGTTAAAAACGAAAAAGAGCAACGAAGACAATGGTTCCAAGCGTGTTTTTCTAGAGGCCATTTATCATGTAGAAGATTAAAGGTTAGCCGATCGCAATAACTCTCTCTAAGATCTCTCACAAGCGGTCTTCTGGAATGCTCACGCACCTGTCTTTTCATGGTTTGCCTACTGCCCCACCTACACACAAAAACACTAATTCACTGGCTATGATTCGTCCACATTCTCTCTTTCCCTCCTAAAGCCTCAAACTAAGTGCTTCACAGTTACGAGATTTGCAGCGAATAGTACGCCCATGACTGATTTTGAATTGAAAGTACTGCAGACCCTTGGCTCAGTACTCCTGCTTCTGCTCATACGACTGGTAGTAAGTAAGGTTATTAAAAAGCGGTTGAGCAAGGCCAACTTTAGTGTTCAGCGAAAAAAGATCACTGGAAAGGCACTCGGCCTTTTTTACACCCTGGTACTCGTAGTAGCCTTTACAGGAATCTGGGGGCTTGAAGGGAAACAAGTGCTCACTTTTGTTACTTCCATCCTCACCGTTATTGGTGTCGGCTTCTTTGCTCAGTGGTCCCTGCTGTCAAACATCACGTCCGGACTACTGCTGTACTTCAACCATCCATTGAAAATTGGAGATTATGTTTCCATCGTAGACAATGACTTTCCGCTATCAGGTACAGTTGAAGACATTTCGCTGTTTTTCCTGCACATCAGAGATGACAAAGACGTGGTGTATACACTACCGAACACCCTGGTAATGCAGAAAACCCTGACTATAGGAAAACATGAGGCCGAGCCTAATTCTGACATCAAATCAAACGAGAATTAAACCCGGAACTTAGTTTTCTTCGGGAAGTTCGTCCTTGTCGAACCATTCGGCTCCTCATCCTTGTTCATACCCCAAACAAGGACAAGAATGAGATCACATAAAATCAATTTCAATAATGCTCAAGGTGATTTACTGGCCGCAAGAATTGAATTACCCCTAGACCAACACCCGCACAATTTTGTGCTTTTTGCCCATTGTTTTACCTGCAACAAAAACCTTACAGCTGTAAGAAACATTAGCCGTTCTTTAACCCAAGCTGGTTTTGGCGTTATGCGCTTTGACTTTACAGGTTTGGGTGAAAGTGAAGGAGACTTTGCAGATACTAATTTTTCAGGAAACGTGGCCGACCTGGTAGAAGCGGCTGGTTTTCTTGAGAGAGAATATCAGGCGCCAACCATATTGGTTGGACATTCGCTTGGTGGAGCCGCTGTAGTATTTGCTGCAGCTCAAATACCATCTGCCAAGGCAATTTGCACCATCGGTGCTCCAGCTAATCCTCAGCATGTAGCTGAAAACTTTGCAAACAGACTGGATCAAATTGAAACTGAAGGAACAGCACAGGTACAGCTCGCGGGCCGTCCTTTTACCATAAAGAAGCAATTTGTAGACGACTTAAGAGAGCAGGCGGCATGCGATGTCCTGGCCTCACTTAAGCTTCCAATACTTGTAATGCATTCACCACAAGATGCTACGGTGGGTATAGAAAATGCTCGAATCATTTATGAGAAGGCTTTTCATCCAAAGAGTTTTGTTTCTCTGGACGGTGCTGACCACTTATTGAGCCAGGCCAAAGACAGTCGTTACGTGGGCAATGTGTTGGCCTCATGGGCCGAACGATATGTAGATATTCCTGAAGAAGCCCCACTCAGGTCCGATCATCAAGTAGTGGCACGCCTTGATGGAGAAGCATTCACAACCGATATGCTGGTTGGGAAACATGGGTTCATTGCCGACGAGCCATTGGAAGTAGGTGGTAATGATTTTGGTCCGACGCCCTATGAATTGGTTTCAGCAGGTTTGGCGGCTTGTACCGTAATGACAATGAAGATGTATGCAGGGCGCAAAAAATGGGCTATAGATAGCCTTGAAGTGCATGTGAATCACAATAAAAAGCATTGTATTGACTGTGAGAACACCGAAGACCAAAATGTGAAAATTGACATTTTTGAGCGATCAATAAAGATCAAAGGAGACCTGGACGAGCAACAAAGGAAGCGTCTGTTGCAAATAGCCGATAGATGTCCTGTGCACCGCACCTTGCATGAAACTGTGGAAGTGCACACCACAGCAATAGTTTAAGCAGAGGGACTCTAAAACTAAGCCAGGTATTTGGCCGCAAGTTCCTGATATCGCAAGGCATTTTGACGAATGCCTTCAATCTCCTGTGAGGTCAAGCTACGTACAACTTTACCAGGAGCTCCCAATACCATAGAATTGTCGGGTATTACTTTCCCCTCAGTAATGAGCGCATGTGAACCTATAATGCAGTTTTTTCCGATAACTGCATTGTTCATGACGGTAGCTCTCATTCCTATAAGGGTATTGTCTCCTATGGTACAACCATGTGCAATTGCAGCATGGCCAAGTACACAGTTTGCTCCAATGGTACAGGGCTTGCCAGGATCTACATGTACAATGCAGCCATCCTGGATGTTGGTCCCCTCACCTACGGTTATAGATGAATAGTCGGCTCTAAGTACCGCATTAAACCAAACTGAAGTTTTACCGGCCAGCCTAATGTCGCCAATGAGCTGTGCACCAGGTGCTACAAAAACATCCGGTTCCAGTTTTACTTTCTCTTTTAAGTCCCTGTAAAAAGCAGTGTTCATTTTCCTTTACTGAATGCTCAAATATGGCTTTATTTGCGCAAAATGCATCGAAATGAGCGGAATGCTTCTGGTAAACATTAAATCACTCCTTCAAGTAAGAGATCAAAATGTTTTAAAGGTGAATGGCAAGGCCATGGCCGAACTTCCAAGTATTGAGGATGCATGGCTTTGGGTGGAAGATGGAAAGATCAAAGACTTTGGTAGCATGGGTACTGTACCTGATTTGAATGTAAAAACAAGAGATTGTTCAGGTTCCTACGTACTTCCAGCCTTCGTAGACCCGCACACACATCTGGTATTTGCCAAAAGCCGTGAAGAAGAATTTGAAATGCGTATTAAGGGCTATGGTTACGAAGAGATTGCAGCAGCAGGTGGCGGTATACTCAATAGTGCTTCAAAATTGGAACACATGGAAGAAGCCGAGTTACTTGATGCCGCTTTTGAACGCTTGCACGAAGTTTCGAAAACAGGAACTGGTGGCATTGAAATAAAAAGTGGTTACGGTTTGAGTACGGAGGCTGAACTCAAAATGCTGCGAGTAGTGAGGAGTCTTAAGGAAGAAGGAATAATGCCGGTAAAGGCCACTTTTCTTGGAGCGCATGCATTTCCCAAACAATACAAGGAAAACCACGAAGGCTACATTAACCTACTAATTAATGAAATGCTGCCCAAGGTAGCCGAAGAAGGCCTTGCTGATTACATAGACGTATTCTGTGAGAGGGGCTATTACAGTGTTGAGGAAACTGAGCGCATTTTGGAAGCCGGAGCTAGATATGGACTTAAACCGAAAATTCATGTCAATCAATTCTCTCGATCTGGAGGCGTTCAACTTGGTGTAAAAATGAATGCTCTTAGTGTTGACCATTTAGAAGAAATGGGCGACGAAGAAATTGAATGCCTGAAGGGAAGCAACACCATTCCTACCCTTCTTCCATCCTGTAGTTTTTTTCTGAGCATACCCTACGGGCCAGCCAGGCAACTTATGGAAGCAGACCTGCCATTGGCACTTGGCACTGATTATAATCCAGGCTCCACCCCATCGGGCAATATTCCCTTCTTAATGTCACTGGCTTGTATAAAACAAAAAATGACTCCCAATGAGGTGATTAATGCATGCACATTGAATGCGGCCGCAGCCATAGAGTTATCCTCAAGCCAGGGAAGCATTACCAAGGGGAAAAGGGCCAATATCATAATTACGGAGCCTATGCCGAATCTTTCGTACTGGATGTACTCCTTTGGAAAAGGAAACAACCTGATAAAAGACGTTATTTTATGCTGATCCAGTGAAAAGGATCATCAATACGAACTCTGAGACCTAACTCCAACAATAAGGAAGTGGGAGCCGCTATTTCTTCGGAACTATAGTGTATTACATTGTTTCCTTGTGCCTGGCTTAGCTCTGCTATGGCTTCAGGTCTGTTAATTAAAATTGCATTCAGAAACAATCCAAGCTCTTTCAATCTATACTCCACTCGAAGTCCTAAATCACTTGTAAACTTTCTACTGGCCTTCATAGTGAAGCGTATGGGAGCCGGTACTCCTTCTCTGCTTCTGAATCTATGTGACACTGCCGTTGAGCTAAAATTTTCATGAGCGTAGGTAATAAAGGCCATACCTATATTGGGTTCAATAGTCCATCTCTTTCTGTTTATTATCCTGTACGATAAGCTGAGCCCCATAGTACGGGCGTATTGGTACATTCCGCGGTTTGCCACATAGTAGTGCTGCCAATTGGGATCTATATCATTGATCCACTCCGAAAGTAATGCGGGGCTTAGCCTATTAAATAGGTGCCCTCTCTTAACGGCCACTCCAAGGCGTTCTTTATAGTACAGACCGGTTTCATATACCGTATATTCAATTGAAGACATTTCTACCTCCTCTAGCGAGGTACTGAATCCAATTGATGGAAAGTGATGTGTCCATTCAAAATTCTGTGCTTCAGCACCATTCAGTACCCCAAGTACTATTGCAATGCAGCCTAAAATTCTCATGCTCACCTAAACTGCTCTGGCTATGACTTATTGCGCGTATGTACTGAATTTTATCCCCTAATTTTATTGTGCTCGCACCTGTTTTTATTCTTCAATTGGCTCAAAAAGCTCTTTTAGAAAATCAAACCAGTGAATCTCTTTGTCCCAGGTAGCGGCAAGCTTAATTCCCACTTCAGGCACAAACCTTGTATCGTATAAACGCTCAACATTGGGCTGCCACTCTCCTGAGAGAACTCTGTTGTATGTAGTAATGCGCACTGTATGTGCACTTATATAAGGTTCTACAAAAAAGCATATTCTGTTGGAGTTAAGGTACTTTCTCATTGAAAACGACACAATGCCATTTCGTTCTCCAGAACCACCTATGTTGTACACTTTGAAGCTTTCCACTGTTTCATACCCGGTGAGTGCATCATTTCCAAAGCCCTTCGGTTCATAAGCATTCAAACCGTCAATGGTATTCCATCGTAATGCGTATATCAACCCAAGCTCAATTTCGCCCAGAAAACTCTTTCTAAGACTATACCTTAGCTGAGCCTGACTGGCCCATTCTCCATAAACGTAATATCCGGGAGTTTCCACTATGAGTTCAGGAATCTGCTTTTGTAAACGCTCGTAATAAGCGTTTTGATAACCGTAGTCGTTGTGTACAAAAGATACCTTCCCCCCCAAAAGAACCGAAACTCTATTGCCAAAACGCATTCCGAAATGGCCCACATTGAAATTGTGTGTTCCGGCGTACAACCGTTTTTGACTTGACTCAATGGAGTAAGACGCATCATACCCCGGAGATTCGGCCAAAATATGAATTTGAGCCTGTGTCACAACACTGGCAAAAAGGCCCAATACTATCGTTGTAAGTTTTTTCATTGCGTAATGGCCAAAGTGTCGTTTTCATAAGAGACTATTCCGCGCACTTCATTGTACACAAACGAGCCTACTTGATTGTTGGCATCAAAACCGGTGAATAAATTGGTAGTGGAAGCAGAGTCAATGACCGTTCCATTCTTTAGTAAATAAAGTCTCAAGGCATTCCACTGCCCCGGCCCCTTGGTGGCCTGATCGTCAATAATGAACTGAAAATCACAATCCACACAATCGTAGGGCAAGCGCACTACTTCAGAATAGGTAGTACAACCGTTAAACTGGTCAGTAACGTCCACGTAAAACCTTCTCAGGTTACTCAAAACAAATGAGTGACGATTTACAAATGAATCTGACATAACTGAGTAAGTAATGGCCCCTGTAAAAGGTTCTGGAGTCCAAACTGTCCTGATTTCAGGTTCATGACAAGTTTCCGTATAGCAGGAATGACAAAACAAGAGTGTTATGCAGAAATAAAATATTCTCATCTAAGTCAAAGATCGTCGGGATAACGTGAATATCTAATTTCAATTGCCTAAAAAAGCCCTTCACTAAAATAAATGGACATGCAGCTTCTCTTATTCCCCGATAAAATCCTTTTCTCACGATATTTCAAGAATGAAAAGACTAGCATTGATAGTACTGCTGCTACCTGCAATGTCCAGTGCTTCTGCACAATTGCGTTTATCCGTTTTAGACTCTTCAGAGGTCTTATGCTCATTTCAGCCGGGTCAATACATATTTCTTAAACTCAAAAGTGAAAAAACAGTACGCGCTGGGGTGATTACCGACATTCGGGAAACCTTTCTGGTAATGAAGGATGACACGCTTTCTTATTTAGACATATCGCACTTAAGTCCACCTAACCTGCTAGTGGCTCCTCCCTACATTATGAGCACCGCATGGGCCGTAGTTGGAAGAATTATATCACTTGGCTTCTCATCAGCAGCATTTATTGCAACCATCTCAACCAATACCCCATACTATGTATATACCTATGGACTGGGTTTCGCTGCATTATTTGTAGGAGTAGGTGAAGCTATATATTTTACTTCTACACGGGTAAACACTGCTTTTTTCAAGCTGGCATCCTATAGTCGAAAAAAAGTTCGCCTGGCCATAGACCCTACCTAGAAGTCTCTATACAACTTTCTGAGCCAAGCACTTACCTCTTATCGTGTGGCAGAACTGGTATGCATACGATAATATAAGCCAAACCCAAGTTCCCATCTTATGTCATTCCCGGTTCCAGAAAGCTCATAGACTTCAGGAGCTGCAATACCTGAAAGACGTTGAAGTTGGGCATAGCCATTGTTCTGCCTATGGCTTAAAACACTGGCTGAACAACGTGCCGCCCATCTCTTTTTATAATTGAATATTACATCACCTCCTAAATATGGTACGGCCCTTGTGTAAGTGTAGCCACCACTTAACAGGTAAATCTTACTTCCAGCAAAGTACAGGGTAGAAGACCGATTTGTATAGCCCTCCCAATAGTATTTTAAACCCGGACCAAGGTTAATTTCCACCCAATCCAGCTTCCATGATTTTTGCAACAGGATTGAAACAATGGCCAACTGCTCGGTATTGGCTTCTTCATCACTGTCCACGTACCATGAAAAACCTACACCGGAAATAGGAACTCCTGTCATCTCTTTTGCTCTCTCGGCCGAAAGCCAATTAACTTTCCAGGTTTCTCCAGAATAGTCTGCACTAATCCGCAGTTTGTTGATCCATGTGTAGGATAGGCCTGTATAATGAAAGTTGGTACTCCGAGCCATGCTATGCAAGCCCAATTCATTCCTTACCAAGGGGTATGCGGCTCCGACACCCACAAACGGAACTCTAATACTAAGTTCTTGCGCCATGCAAATGCTGCCAGACACCAACACCAGTAGCAGCCCAATAATTAGCTCTTTTCCCTTTCTCATCTTATCGATTTTAGTTGGAACCCGAAACCTCTGGCGTAATAGTGAAAGCCCAAGCTGTCATTAAATAAAAGTGTATCATCGCCAGAAGAAATACTGTACCGATGGTAATACCCAGATCTGTACTGCCTTCCTTCAATTAGAGCTTGAAATTTGTCGCAGGGCAAAAAGGTAAACTGCATGTTTTCGGCTTCCTCGTTCATAAAGCGAAGAACTACCTTCTCATAGTGAGCATAGCACCAACCACAGTCTATGTCGCTTCCATCTTCTTCTTCAAATAATGTATCAAGTTGGGTTTGAAACGTTAGCGTGTCATCAACTTCTCCAAGCCGGCTGCGTAGGAAGGAAACCTGAGGCTCATCTGCATAAAAGGTTATGAGCGGTGTGGGATTCAGCAAAACTACCGCGGATTCACCTGTACATGGTCCACTGCCGTCATAGCAAGACTGGAAGCACAAGGTACAACCTAGAAGAAGGTTACATAAATATGATGTTTTTAAGATATACCCCATTGTTCAAATATAAGAGTACCCTCCCCTCAGAAACAACGCAACTGGTGGCGGGCTATTTTTTTTGAGTAAGCCACTTATCTCACAGAGTGATGTTATTAGGGCAAAGCGCTAAGGGTATAAGTAGAATCTACCGCATAATGCCACAAGCCCATAGCATCATCCATTTTAATTGTAGCACCGTTTCTGGCAAACTCTGTTTTACAGTCAGAGTCGTAACAAACGTAAGACCTATCATCCACTTCTAACCAGTAATACATACAGGGTAAGAAATGCATCTTTATGGACAGTCGCCCACGGTTTTCTTCCATTGAAATTAGTATGTGTTCTAGAAGTTCATCGCAAATAGCGCATGATAATCCTATGTCTTCATCATTTTGAAACAGGGTATCCATCTTAAGCTGGAAGGTCATGGTATCGGTTTTACCATCCTTAGAAGTATACAAGAATTTCTGTTCCGACCTATTGGCATAAACATCAAAAATTGGGTTTTCGCCTAAGAGCCTTATTTTTTGATTGGAGCAAGGATTTTCGTCACTGTAATAGTTACAAGAATACCAGGATGCAGCCAATACAAATAGTGGTATAGAGATCAATAAGCGCCAGTTTTTCATTTCCTCCAATATAGTAACGATAAAACGAACCAGAAAACTCTCGACTTATTAAAAGGGACTGTCTTCATTCTGCTGGCTCAAATAGTCCGTTCAGCTTATTCATAAACCCCGGTTTTAAATCAAGTCCCAGCGCAAGCTTAAATCCAAACTCAGGTACTATTCTGGTACCCAAAGGTTCAAAGTTGCTATTGTACGAATAGTAATCATTGTCCTCTTTAGCTGAAACTTCTCGCCAAACCAGATCGAATTTTGTAACATTCACAAATGGTTCCACAATAAGTCTCGTCCTCTTGACACCAAAGTAAAATGACTTTCTCAATGACAATGAATGTGTTAATACTCTGCGCAATGGGGCTGTCATTTCAAAGCGCTTAATGTCAGCATAGGTCCTGCGGTCTGGATCCCAATGATCTACCCCAGGCTCTTCGAAAAAGTAGCTTCTGTAAGGGTTTAGATAGGAAAAACGCATCATGCTTCCAAAACCTAGTTCTATATACCCTAAAAAGCTCTCCCTTACATGGTAACGAACCTGAAAATTTGGAGTGGGAATGGGAAAATAAAGGCTGTGGTAGTTTGACCTGGTTGCCGTATAGTCTCCCTGAAGCCCATTTTTCTCAAAATAGTTCTTTTGATAAGCGTATTTGTTTTGCACAGCCGAGAGTTTATAGCCCGCACAAACCGTGAGTCTTTCAGCGAAGCGGAACCCGAACTGCCCTAAACTCAAGTTATGGGTAAAACCAAAAAGTTGCCTTCCGGGTACTTCAAGGGAATGTGAAACCTCATAACCCGGCAAGTCCAATACCATCGTTATTTGTGCTGAGCTCTTTAGTGCCACCAGCAAAAGCCCAAGTAAACCTACTTTCAATTTCATCGTTCTATCTTTAGGGCTGTACTCCTATATCCAAAAAGGCCAAAGTCTCCATGGTAGCCAAAACCAAAATCACCGGGCCATCCAAGAGCATCCTGTCCATAGTTGTAATAACGTGTATTCATTACCAGGGTATCGCTTTTGAGCAAGTAAAGCATCTTAAGGTTTCGTTGCGACCAGCTTTCCACAGCAATATCTTCCAATATAAAATCATAGGGACAATCCTCGCAATTGTAGCGCTGCCTGTGCACAGCACTATAGGCTTCGCATCCATAACTTCTTGACGTTGGGTTGACGGATTTGAAAAACCAATCATCCACTTCCAAATGAAATCTACGTCGTACAGTGGTATCGTTTTCACTTACATTAAAATCCAGGTAGGTGCGAAGAGTAGGGGTATTTTCATACGTGATGAGGTGAATTTCGGGTTCTTCACAATCTTGAGCCTGATAACAAGCCGTAAACGCAAAAGCCCCCAAAAGAATAAAAAGCCAAATTCTCATAGCTTATACTAGGTTTAAACCCACAAGGTATACCATTTCCCCTCTCATTTGCAAAGCCAAATGATGGATTCTAACAACTCAAGAATTGCCGTTTGGACTTCAAATGCTATTTACACACAAAACAATCTACCACATACCTTCGTTGCCTTACACATATGCTGCACATCGCCTACTCTGAATACTACCATCACATTTTACCCTTGGGGCATAGGTTCCCAATGAGCAAATATCCCTTTATTGTTCAGCAACTATTACGAGAAGGTACTATTGAGGAAGGCAATCTTTTTGAACCCGAAATAGGCCCATTTGAATACATTGAATGGACACATAGCAGCGATTACATTGAGAAGCTGCGCAGTAATTCGCTTACAAAACTGGAACAGCGAAAAATTGGCTTTCCATACTCCACAAGGCTTCTTGAGCGCGAAATAAATATCATGAACGGCACCATCCAAGCTGCCCTCAAGGCACTTCAGCATGGTATTTCGTTCAATATTGCAGGCGGTACCCATCATGCCTACAGAGATCGTGGAGAGGGCTTTTGTATATTCAATGACATAGCCATAGCCGCCAACTACCTTCTACGCATGAATTTGGTCAAGAGGGTTCTTGTTATTGATCTGGATGTACATCAGGGAAATGGAACGGCCTCCATATTTGCCAACGATGAACGGGTATTTACCTTCAGCATGCATGGTGAAAAAAACTATCCTTTCAAGAAAGAGCAAAGCGATCTGGATATTGGCTTACCCAACTACACTGAAGACAGGGAATACCTTGACTATTTAGTACAAGCATTGGACAGGATAATCCCTATGAGCAAACCAGATTTCATCTTTTACCAAAGCGGGGTTGATATTCTGGCCACTGATAAACTGGGAAAAATGTCGGTTTCCCGTGAAGGTTGCAAAAAAAGAGATCGTATGGTATTGCAAGCGGCTTTTGACAACGACATTCCACTTACGGCCGTAATGGGAGGTGGCTACTCTCCAGAAATTAATGATATAGTAGAAGCACATTGCAATACCTACCGCCTGGCTCAGCAATTGTTCTTTAACAAAGGAGTACTCAGCGTAGCAGAGTAATACTACCGTAAAACTCTACTGATTCAATTTTAGCAACGTAGAAATAGGTTCCGGCAGGACAGGCTCTGCCATTTACATAGTTGTCACCTTCCCAGCAAGGTTCAACACTATGATCTTCGTGTACATATACCTTCTCTCCCCATCTGTTGTAAATAGTGAGCTCATAATGTCTGCAGGCAATATCTATTCCTTTTACCTTAAGTGGAAAACAATCATTTAAACCGTCGTAATTGGGCGAAATCACATTAAAACGGTTTACTTCAAAGTCAGCCATTTCAGGTGCTTCGAGCTGGTATGCGAATGTGTCATTACACCCCAGATAGGTAAAGCGCAAGGCAATATCCAGTTGCTCATTAAACAAGAGTGGTTTGCGCAGCCTCCCTCCTGTCACTTCAAAGTCCTTTCCCTCTGAATCCCTGTAAAACCAGGACGGATTGCCAAACTGAAGTGAATCAGAAAGCTCCACAGTGAAATCAATCCCCAAACAATGAGCGTCTTCCCATATGTCAACCTGTGGATTGGGTTTAATAATTGACACATGATGTGAGTCCACCAATACACAGCCATTGGTATCGTATTTAATCACAAAAACGGCTTCCGTATTATCGCCGTATTTCAGCGAGGTATCGCTCACAACTATAAAATCGCTTGAAGATTCCCAAATACCTTTGGCTCCATACAGCCCATGACTCCTTATCAACACACTGTCGTAGTGGCACTTATTATAGAAATTATTGTCTCTTAGTCCATTGCTGAATACATCAAACATATGGTAGGTAGTATCGGCACAATTGCCGTTTTTTGCCACCATCATCACTGTGTATTTCCCTGGTTTTGTATAGGTATAGTCAGGACTCTGGGTATTGGAAGTATCTGAATCAATTTCTGGTTCTCCAAAGTCCCAAAAGTAACTCGTGGCCGCCAAGCTATTGTTTTCAAAACTTATCTGTGGATCGCAGGAAAAATCAGGGCCTTTAAAACGAGACTTGACTTCAAAAGCGCAGTCCATTACATTAAATTGATAATCGCGTATGGTTTGAGCAATAAACTCTCCATCCCTATACTCTTCTACACATACGCCAAAAACATACTGTCCCAGTCGGTTGGGTTTAAATCCCAATCTGCCTGTTACAGGATCTATCTTAAAGTTATTGGCTACTGGTAATGGATCTGTTTCGCTATAGGGAAACAACCAGTTTACAAACTTGTAAGGCGGATTGCTGGGAACATAGGGTTTCGGCGTGGCCCTGTCCGCTCCGTTGTAAGGAGAACAAATCCGATATACAAGAGAGTCTCCATCAGGATCGGTAGCGGAATGATCAAAGTCAAAGCGCTCATTAATGCATAAATAATTGGGCGGTAGTTTCTTAAACCGCGGATTGGAGTTTACCGGCACCTTTTTTCTTGAAGGAATATAAGCTACGTAAGTGGAGCCAGTTCCTCCGGGATCGTCAAGATTAAGGATGCTATGGTTTCGGCAACAGCGCTGATAGGATATGTAATAGCCCGTTTCATTCTCAGGCAATATCATAATGGTATCGTAAGTGTACATGTCTACACAAACGTTTTCCGGTGGAATTACGCAAGAGTAGTTTACCTTGCTCAGACGTGTGGGCTCGCCTCTAAAAAGCTCATAGCGATCATAAGACTCCATTGTAAGGCCCACAAAAACACCAAAATGACCAGTAGAATCCTGTGAGATAGCAGCCTTGCTTCCATTTTCGCAATCCACGTACATTCTCAACTCAACATAATAGGAATCGGCTCCCAGATAATCGTATTTCATTTCACCACCCACTATATGGGTTGCCAAAAGCTGGAATGGAGCTACACATAACAGAAAGCCTAGGAGAAAAAATCTACTCGAGTAAAACACTTGGACATAAGTACGAAAATTACAGCCTATTGGTTGAACAAATGAATTCTTGATGAGTCTTAATAATCCAAAACATCCTTCGGATACCTTTGTGGCTTCGCAAAAGACTAAATTATGGCACAGCATATTAAGAAGCCTACCCAAATAGTTGCGGCAGGTAACAAACCCAAGGTAATACTGGAATACATTGGCCGTGTAAACTCAAATACTGAGCAAACCAGTATTGCACATATGAAAAGCCCTGGTGGCTGGAAGGAACCTGCACAAACTCCTGAGTTTGATGAATACACCCTGGTACTTAAAGGACAGCTAAGGGTAGAAACCAAGGAGGGAACATTTGATGTAAAGGCAGGAGAAGCCATCATTGTAAGCAAAAATGAATGGGTTCGCTATAGCACTCCCAATGACGAAGGTGCGGAGTACATTGCAGTGTGCCTACCTGCTTTTGCACCTGATACCGTTCATAGAGAAGAGGAATAAAAAACTGGTAACCAGTACCTGAATACCAGTCCTTGTTCTTACAAAAAGCGCTGAAGATTGGAAACTCGAAACTGAGAGATTACAAGCTCAGTAACTCAATCATGTGGTCTTTCATAAATACTTTGGTGCCTACGTATTCTTCTTCGTTGTACAAGGCAATGGCTAAAAAATTGGCTTCCATTTCCAATTGACCATTGCGAGCATTATTGGAAGTGTAGCAAAGCATTCTTTGCCCGGCAGGTTTTGTGTAGTTTCGACCTGAACTCACTTTCATTTTTTGTAACACCAAAAGGCTTGAAATATTATCAAAGTTGCCCCTGTAAGCCCTCAAGTCCTTATACAGTCTTTTGTACTTATGGTTAATAAGCTCTACTGAATTAGTAAGGTCACCCTTTATCTCAAGCAATGCATTGAGTCCGGGAAACTGATCGGGCACCACCAACTCACATCGGTTCTGTCGTGCAAACAACAATACATCCAAAAAATCTCTCCATTGCCTTACGCTACTACGGGCAAGTACGGTGTTGGGTGCTGCAAATTCCATAAATACTACTGCTTGTTTTGAACGGTGTAAAGGTTCCAATAGCCTGTGCAATTTTGTTGCGCAGCTTTCCACCATCTTGTGCACTATTCTGTTAAGATGCTGTGTTTCAAAAACGTTGAAAATTCAAAAAGATATCGACCCTTTTGTTGACAAAGAAGTTGCCAAAAGTTCTAAGATCAACCACCTATTTGCATTCGCGTTTTTGGCCAAATCTTGACCCAAACTTCATAGCGGCATTGGGCATTCGCACTAAATTGCGAGCTATGAAAAAGGTAGCTCTCTTTTTGCTTTTGAGTGTTGTAACCAAGGCATATACTCAGGTTCCTAAAATTGCCCCACAAGATCTTATCCAATCAGGTCCCATGCTGGGTTACTCTGAAATGCGCGAGGTAATGCTGTGGGTACAAACCACCGAATCGGCTCTGGTACAAATCAAGTATTGGGTAAAAGACTCTAACAACCCTATTCTGGAAACAGAAGTGTACCAAACGCAAAAAAGCGAGGGCTACACCGCTCATTTAATAGCAGACGAAGTGCGCCCGGGTCAGCAATATGAGTATGTAGTGTATGTTAACAATGAAGCAGCTGAGTTGGAATATGAAACCACTTTCAAATCGGCAGCCGACTGGTCATACAAAACCGATCCACCCAACTTTACCGTGGCCATAGGAAGTTGTACCTATATCAACGATGAGCCCTTCGACCGTAAGGGGAAACCCTATGGAAGGGATCAGAGTATTTTTACCAGCATACATGAAAAAAATCCTGACTTAATGATTTGGTTGGGTGATAATACCTATTACCGTGAGGCAGACTGGGGTACCAAAACCGGTATGATTTACCGCAACACACATACCCGAAGCATACGTGAATTACAACCGTTATTGGCCAATACACATCACTATGCCACCTGGGACGATCACGACTATGGTCCCAACGATCATAATAGAACTTTTGAAAACAAGGCCATGTCTTTGGCAGTGTTCCAGCTCTTTTGGGGCAACCTGCACTATGGATTTCTTGATGAGAAATGTGCTGTGAGCAAATGGACCTGGGGCGATGTAGACTTTTACCTGCTTGACGACCGGTGGTTTCGGTCAGCCAATCGTCTTAGTGCCGAAGAGAAAGTGTATTTTGGAAAAAAACAGATCGACTGGCTCATAGAAAACCTAAAAGCAAGTCGGGCCAATTACAAGATCATTGGCAATGGCGGGCAAATAATTAACCCAGCCCAGGTGCATGAAAATTATGCCAACTACGCCGAAGAGCGCGCTTATTTGCTTAAGCGTTTGGAAGAAGAAAACATTTGGGGGGTGTTCTTTTTAAGCGGAGACCGACATCATACGATTTTGAGTAAAATGCCTCGCTCCAATAACTACCCCTTGTACGATCTTACCGTTTCCCCTCTTACTTCGGGTAGCCACACGCCAGAGGATGAAGGAAATGTATATGCGGACGAAAAGACCCTGGTAGACGAACAAAACTTTGCGATCCTTGACTTTAATGGTGAGTGGGGCGACAGAAAAATGGAAATAACCGTTTACAACGAAAAGGGAAAGAAACAATGGGACAAAACTCTGGAGGTAAATGAACTGAGACCGCCGTGGAAGAAGTAGCTGGGTAACTCCTGCCTTAAGTTGGTGGTTCATTCTTTGCCATCTGTAAGTCCTTCATTCCAGTAATAACTGTCGGGATATACGCGTTCGCCAAAAATTGCTGTGCCCACACGTACAATGGTGGCCCCCTCTTCAATGGCAATTTCCAAGTCACCACTCATCCCCATTGATAGCTCCTTCATTTCCACATTGGGAATGTGTAAGGCTTCAATGTCTTTCTGCAATTGTTTCAAAAGCTTAAAGCACTTTCTTACTTCCGTTGATTCTGAACTCAACAGACCGATGGTCATGAGACCCTTGATGTGAATATTGGGTAACTGTGCCACTTCTTTTACTAATTCAATGGCACTTTCAGGGGCTACGCCAAACTTACTGTCCTCAAGAGATGTGTTAACCTGTATGTATACATCCACTTCCTTTTTTTCAAATACCATGCGTTGATGCAGCTTTTGAGCAATAGAAAGACGGTCAATAGACTCAATACAGGTAACCCATTTAAGCACTTCCTTGACTTTATTGGATTGCAAGTGACCTATAAAATGAACTTCAGGATTCAGCTCGCTAATAGCAACACATTTTTGTTTCAACTCCTGTACCTTATTCTCTCCCAGCAGTGATTCTCCTTGTCGAAGGGCAATTTTGATTCGGTTGGAGTCTACTGTTTTGGTGGCCAGCAACAGGCGCACTCTGTCTGTAGGCCTTCCGGCAGCTTTGCAGGCGTTTGCTATGCGCTTATGAATGATATTCAGATTTTGTTCTATGGTCTCCATGTGATCTTCCATTTTACACTCAATTCTCAAATGGCTACAAAAATAGTAAGGAGTCCTAATCATTGTAAATTAAAAGCGTCTTGAATCAACCACATTGCTGATACTCTATTTAAATGACATCAAGTCCTTTTTCATAATCTCCAGGTGTCCGCTATATTCAGCGTCATCCTCATTCAGTAAAACTTGCCTATCCAAGGCCCTGAGTACTATTTCCCTTAACGCCACATCGATTTTCCCAGTAACTTTCACCTGTCCAAAACCAGTGGCAATAATGGAACTATCCATTGATGAAATAAGGTATTCATCTTCTTCATTTATGGTACGTAACGTTTCTAGATCCATTATCTCCGAGCATTCCTGGCTCTGGTATGCAAAACCCATTTGATCAATTTGGTTGAACATCCATTTAACAATGTTTCGGGTCAACTTTCTTTCCCTATACCAATCCTCCAGGTTGTAAAGTAGATCTGCTCCATCGTCGTTACCAAAAGGGGCGTACTCATCAGTACAGTCGTAGTAAAAGTCTGAAGGCATCCTCTTCACAAAGTTGGGATGCGACGTTTCCTTCGATGGCCCATCTTCCGTATCAAAATAGTATTTCATACTCTCATCTTATTTGATCAAGCAGACATTGCACTTCGACTCCGCTCAGTGCGCTTATCGGACAAGAGTATTGAGCCAAGTCAGGGCACCCGAGCCTTCATGTCATTCCCTTGCTAAAAGATCGTTTTCATTAAATGGTTTATTGAAGTCCCTTACTCTGGTAGCTTCTTCCAAAGAATTGCGATTCATGTATTCAGCCCAGTACATTACATCCCTGGGATCGTTTTTTGCGTCTACGATACGCTGAGTCAACTGCTGAAGATCACCTTTGGCTAAGAAGATAATACACCGAACAATTCGCTCGTCTCTTAAGTAATCGTTTTCCTTCAAAGCCGCATTTAATGCGGCAACAGCCCTACCCTTTTCTTGCTCAAAATCCAACTCAATTTGCCCGAGAATGTCTTCTGACAAATGCTCTATCCTGTGCTCTTTCTTTTTTAAAAATTCAAACATGTCGGTTATCTATATTTCCTTGACGACTGACTACTTGTAAAACTCAGAATAAAATGCACTTCGGCTCTGCTCAGCGCATCTAACTCTGTCATCAGTACATTTAAATTCCGTCTCAGTAAACTTTGCCACTTCGGGTGCTGAGCGGAGTCGAAGCACCAGCCCCCAGATCTACTTCAACTTTTTATCCCCATACTATTCTCATCACACCAAAATAGCCTCAGCTGAAGTGAGTTTTGCCATATGGTTGAATAGAATGTTCTCAATGTCCTGCGTAGGTTTTCGAGGCTCTATATCTGCCTTTAATGCTTCAAACGAATCAATATGTACTTCCTGTCGGGTATAGCCAAACCCCAGGTATCGCCCCTTTTCTACCAGCACAATGCTCTTTTCATGTTGGTCAAAACCTTCGCCCACCAAAATGTAGGTCTCCTTTGTCTTCATTATTTCTTCCAGGGCATTTTGCGACTTCTCCTTGTAAGTTTCGTCGCTGAGCTTAAATCTGCATCCACTCATACAGCTGCCTTCTTCAGAAAACATGCACTCATGTTCAGGCTTTTGCAAGCCACACAACTTGGGGCATAGCTGTTGTCCCAAGGCCACTTCCTTAACGTATTGATAAGCCGTAACATAATCAGGGAATACCAATAGTGGTTTGCTTTTCCAAAGCACCTTGTTTATATGGAAACGTATAAAGCCTCGAGCGTCCATGTATTGGTACACACCAAAACTACTGGCTCGCTTTTTAAACTCCCTGTTGTGCTTAGGCCAGTGTTTTTTTATTTCATGACATTCGGTAAGGTCGGTGATTAGGTCATTACTGCACAGCTGTGTACGTATGTCGTATATCTCGTCAATGAAGCGAATGCGTTCCCGGCTGCTCGACCCAGTGGTAAAATGTCCTACAATGCGCGTTTTAATGTTCTTTGACTTGCCTACATATAAGATGTCGCCTTTTTTGTCCAGGAAGTAATAGATCCCTTGTTCTTCTGGAAGTTCGTCAAATACCTTTTTGTCAAGGTTGGGTGGCATTAGCGATTCTCTGGAGTTCCGCTTCGCGGATTTTTCAATAACGCCCTTCTTGTCTTGCTGTACCAATAAGCTAAATACCTTGGCCGTTGCCTCTGCATCTCCAAGGGCCGTATGGCGTCCTTTAATGGTTATTTTTAGTGACTGACACAGGTTCCCAAGACTGTATGAAGGCAAACCAGGCAGTATTTTTCTACTTAAGCGAACTGTGCAAAGCCGGTTGGAGTTAAACTGGATATCCGTATTGGCAAAGTGGTTTTTAATGAAGTTGTAATCAAAACTCACGTTATGAGCCACAAAAATGTGTCCATCCATAAAGTCATATAGCTCTTCGGCCAGCTCTTCAAAACTGGGGGCATTTTCCACCATTTCATCAGTAATACCAGTGAGCTGTGTAATGAAAGCCGGAATGGACAACCCTGGATTTACATGGCTATGAAAAGTTTTTACCACCTGCTCTCCATCATGCAAACAAGCCCCTACTTCAATAATCTTGTGGCGCTTTGAATTCCCTCCGGTGGTTTCAATATCGACTATACAATACAATTAAAACAAGTTAAAAACGGGCTTTTCGCCCCATTTAAAAAAGTGCGACTGCCAGCTTAACATTTCATTAAAGAGTCTTGAAAAACGCTTCGGCCTACATTCACGTCACTAATCTATGCGCAAACTGATCTTCATTGGCAATTGTTTCTCTCTTTCTTTCAACGGTCGGGTATTCTTAACCTTTTTGAATATGAGACGAATGGGCTTCAAGAAACATGAACTAAAATACATTGGAGGATCTAAAAGCAAACTCCTATGATGAGAATATACCTGTTCTTCCTACTGTTTATCCCTCTTTTTGCTTTGTCTCAAGAAGGAAGGACCCAACTCGACATATGGCCAGAGTTTAAAAAGGTGCCCTATTTAAATGAGCGGGTTAACGACCATGACTTTAGCATAACACTTAAAGACATGCCCAACACGAGGGTGCTATTGGGCTATTATAGCAGTGGTAGTACCTACAAGAGAGACTCTGGCATTACGGATGCCAAGGGACGAATAAGTTTTAAAGGAGAAGAAATGTGGGACGGCGGCATTTACATTGTAGCGGTAAACGGGGCCAGCATATTTGAGTTTATGTACTCCGGTACTGAAAGGGGGTTTAGCATTAGCACTACTGGCAAGGAGAAAACCATGGAGAATATGAAGGTAAAAAGCTCTCCCGAGAACCAACTTTTTTTGGATTACCAGCGCACACGTATTCAGTACGGAAGGGAACTAGACAGACTGGGCAAGCTGTACAAGGGCATTAAAAAGCGCGGCAACAAAGATTCTATGGAACTTATTGAAGTGCAGGCCGAAGAAGTGCAAACAGAACTGCAGGACTATCAAATAGGAATTACAGAAAAGTATCCTAAAAGCATGACAAGCCTGTTGATTAACCTGGTAAGGGAGCCGGAAGTACCCAACCCACCGGCAGCGGTGGATGCTAAGGGCGAAGCCATTGATACTGCATTTTGGCAATACCTATGGTATAAAAAACACTATTGGGACTTTGTAGACTTAAGCGATGACAGGATTGTACGGACTCCTATGTTTAAGGACAAAGCCATGAAGTTTATTGGCCAGGGACTTACCGTACAAATGCCCGATACTATCTGTGAAACGGCACAAAAGTTCATTGACGAGACACGCGCGAGTAACAAATTTGTGTATCGAAACGTGCTTACCTGGTACACCAGTAAATACGAAAAGTCCAACATTATGGGCATGAACGCTGTAGTATGCTGCCTGGCCCAGAAATATTACATGGCTGACCCTGAGTGCGATTGGTTGAGTAAGAAGAAACAACAGGATTTTGTTGAGCATGCGCTTAACGAGTGCAATGTGGTTATTGGCAAAAAGGCACATGAGCTGGTGATGAAGGATATAGAAGGTATTCCAAGGTCATTACATGCGGTGCCTGCTAAATACACCGTAGTATACTTTTACTCTGCAAACTGCGGCCATTGCAAGAAGGTAACTCCCAAAGTACATAAGCTTTACAAGGAGTATAAAGACAAGGGATTGGCGGTATACGCTGTGAATGTTGACTATAAAGAAGTGAAGGATGACGACGGAAACACCATAGACCTGGTAGAGGCCAGAGATTATAGAGAATATGTACTTAAGAACAAACTGGAATGGATTAATGTAGCGGACCCTTTACATCGAACCAAATTCAGGAACCACTACAATGTCTATAGTACTCCGGTAACTTACTTACTTGACGAGGACAAAATCTTTATTGGCGTAAGGCTTGACTCAGTAACGCTAAGGAGAATGTTGATGCATGAAATAGATGGCATGAGTCATGAAGACATTGATGTATGGCTCAAAGAAAATGGCTATACAGAAAATGAAGATGACGACACTGAGGATGAAGAAGAAGAGGAAACCGCTCCTACTCCAGAGCCTTAAGGCCTTTTGCCATACACTCTTAACACTTCGTTAAATGGTCTGCACAAACCTGTACATTGTCAAATACGTATTCATTTTAGCAGTACAAACCATTTAGGCATGGCAGCTGTTACTCTATACTCTTTAGCGAGTGGAATGTTTTTAACCACTTTGAATGGTATAACCAATACAGTATTAAAGCATAAACTAAAATACATTTGCCTTTTATAAACGTCCTTTATATGAATAAGAGATTCTACGCCCTCCTACTCTTTCTTTTGCCCTTGCTTGCACTTGCACAAGAAGGTACCTCTCAGCTTGATATATGGCCGGACTTTAAGAAAGTTCCTTACCTGGATGAGAAGGTTAAAGGACATGACTTTAGCATTACTTTGAAAGACATGCCCGATACCACGGTAATTCTGGGCTACTATAGCAGCGGAAAAACCTGGATACGTGATACGGGTTATACCGATACCAAGGGAGTTGTAGAGTTCAAGGGTGATGAAATGTGGGACGGTGGCGTTTACCTCGTGGCGGTCAATGGCTCCATAGTCTTCGAGTTTATCTACTCTTCTACCGAGTCAGGTTTTAGCATGAGTACTACGGGGCTTTCTAAAACTATGGAGAATATGAACATTAAGGGTTCTCCTGAAAACCAATTGTTTCTTGACTATCAGCTAGCCAGAGTAGAATCGGGCAGGAAAATGGAGAAGCTCAATAAGCGCTATAAAGTACTCAAAGAGCGAAAGGACAAAGACTCCATGGATATTATCTCTGACTTGGCTGGAGAAGCACAAACTGACTTTCAGAAATACCAAATAGGGATTACTGAAAAGTACCCGAAAAGCATGACAGCGCTCATTATCAACCTTATCAGAGAGCCTGAAGTGCCAGATCCTCCAAAAGCAGAAATGAATGGAGAGCCTGTTGACACTGCATTTTGGCAATACCTATGGTATAAGAAGCACTACTGGGACTACGTGGACTTTTCAGATGACAGAATTGTGCGCACACCTGTGTTTAAGGAGAAGGTGATGAAGTATATAGGGCCTAAGCTTACTGCGCAAATACCTGATACCATATGCGAAACCGGACAAAAGTTTATAGATGCTACCCGAGAGGGTAACAAGTTTGTATACCGCAATGTGCTTACCTGGATTGTAAGTAAGTACGAAGAGTCAAATATTATGGGAATGAATGCAGTAGTCTGTTGTTTGGCTCAGAAATACTACATCAATGACCCTGAATGCGATTGGCTTAAGCCTCGTAAGAAGCAAAAATTTGTTGACCATATTGCCAAAGAATGCAATGTAGTAATTGGCAAACAAGCTCGTGACCTTGTGATGATGGATCTTGACGGAGTTCCAAGATCATTGCACGCAGTACCGTCAAAGTACACCGTTGTATACTTCTACTCAGCCACCTGCGGGCACTGTAAGAAAATAACGCCTAAAGTACACAAGCTGTACAAAGAGTACAAAGACAAAGGCCTAGCTGTATACTCGGTTAATGTAGACTACAAGGAAGTAAAGGATGACGATGGCAACATCATTAACCTCATAGAAACCAAAGACTACCGTGAGTACGTACTGAAAAACAAATTGGAATGGATTAATGTGGCAGATCCACTACACCAAACCAAATTCAGAGACCACTACAATATCTACAGTACACCGGTTATTTACTTGCTTGACGAGAACAAAAACTTCATTGGCGTAAGGCTGGACTCAGTAACGCTACGAAGAATGATAATGCACGAAATAGACGGTATGAGCCATGAAGATATTGATGTTTGGCTCGAAGAAAACGGTTACAGTGCCGATGAAGACGAAGATACTGGTGATGATGAGCACGAAGGTCATGACCACGGTGATGAAGGCAGCAACCACTAAAAGCATGTATTGAATAGCGACTTACGTGAGCTTTTACGCTGCACACCGCCAAGGAAAGTACTCAATGCTTTCAAGGTGCTCTCAAGCTATTATAAATCAAGGTACACAGGTGTTCCCAAGATGGGTGGAATGCCTTTTTCCATCTCCGTAGAGCCTACTACCTCATGCAATCTACGTTGCCCCGAGTGCCCAAGCGGATTGCGTAGTTTTTCGCGCCCTACTGGGATGCTTACCCTGGATACCTATCAAAAAATAGTAGACGATCTGGTAGACGATCTTATCTACCTCATTCTGTACTTTCAGGGAGAGCCTTATTTGAATCCACAACTCTTTGATTTTATTCGCTACGCATCAGAGAGAAAGGTTTACACGGCCATATCTACCAATGCTCATTATTTAACTGAGAAAAAAGCCCAGCAAACTGTTGAGACGGGCCTATCTCGACTCATTATATCCATAGACGGTACTACACAGGAAACCTACCAGAACTACCGGGTAGGAGGAAAACTGGATAAGGTGCTAAAAGGGACTGAGAATATTGTCGCAGCTAAAAAGGAGCTTAAATCCAAAACCCCGTATACCATTTTTCAGTTTCTGGTAGTTCGTCCAAACGAACATCAGGTAGATGAAGTGAAACAACTGGCCAAGGAATATGGAGTAGATGATGTGGTGTTCAAAACGGCACAGGTGTACGACTACGAACATGGAAACCCTTTAATTCCCTTAAATGAGCGCTTTAGTCGTTATAAGAAACAACCTGATGGCACTTATGGCATTAAGAATAAGCTGCTCAACCATTGTTGGAAAATGTGGCACTCCTGCGTGTTTACCTGGGATGGCAAAGTAGTTCCGTGCTGCTTTGATAAGGATGCTACACATCAACTGGGAAGTATCTCTGAGAGTTCTTTCAAGGACATATGGCATTCCAGAGAGTACAACCATTTCAGAACTTCCATACTCAAAGGACGTTCGCAAATTGACATCTGTACCAACTGCACAGAGGGAACTAAAGTCTGGGTGTAAACCCTATCCTTCCCTATTCAATTTCACAATTCAAGAAAAATCATGGATTTAAAAACACACCATATCAATGGCATAGAAATAAGCGAATTAACGTCAAAAGGATTAGCCATTAGCTCCGTAGAAGAAGGGATTGACTTCCTGGGCAACATTTACTTCCAGGGCATTGACAAAGTCATTCTGTACCAGCATCAGCTTTTTGAAACCTTCTTTGACCTATCCAGTGGAGCCGCCGGAGAAATCCTACAAAAATTCTCGAACTACAGAGTTCGTCTGGCCCTTGTTGGAAGCTTCACAGCTGCGGCAAGTAGCAGTCTTCGCGACTTCATAAAAGAAAGCAATCATTACGGGCACATCAATTTTTGTGAAAACCTGGAAGAAGCGCTGGAAAAATTATCTTCCTAAGAATTGAGAATGGTATAGTCTCTTACCAGACCCCGTAAAAGAGCCATTCTACTTTCTGGCTTTTCAATTCGCAAACGCTCCCCTATTTGATCAGTAGTAACTTCAAGGGCCAATGCATGTGCTTCATTGGGGTTATTTCTAAAGCGATTCATTACATCGGTTATGAGGTCTATTTCATCTTTATTTAAAAGCGCGGCCTGAGGATATTTTACTTCGTAATCAGATGAGTGTCCCACTGCCACTTTTCTTGTAAAGGTGAGGCGGTTTTTGTTTTTTAGTGATACCACAACTGTATTGGCCAGGAAGTCACCGGTTCGCTGGTTTTTTTCAGAAGATATCATGGTAAAAGTGCCCAATGCGCAGATGGTACCATAGGTATCAATCGACCTAAACATCCAACGCATTAAATAGTCTGTAAACTCAAGCTCTCTTCCGTCATTAGACACTACTCGCAAGCCTAAAATCATCTTGCCCGGACTGGCTCCTTTCAGCAAGCTTTCAAAAAGTAAACTGTAGAAAACAAAGGGCAGGAAGATGTAGTATTCAAAGAGTATATCGCCTATTAAAAGGCTCAAAATGATTAAGCTGAATCCGATAATCGTATTGTCAATTACAAAGGCCAATAAGCGCATGAGCGGGTGTGCAAGACGGTATGTGATGAACACATTTTGCGATGTAGAAATCTCAATGGTCTTCATATCCCAATTCAACTAATTTTTTACCTTTCGCCCATCGGACTATGAAGGAATCAAATTTTATTGAGCAAAATAACCAAAAATGGCAGGAACTTGAGGCGGGGCTCTATGATCAAAGCAAAGATCCACGGATAAGAGGACGTCTGTTTATCAAAATTATTGAAGACCTTTCATACGTTCATACCTTCTATAAAAGAGGCCCTTTACTTAGTTACCTCAACGGAATGGCCCAGGTACTTTTTAGTGATTTAAACCTGAACAAAGTATTTTCACTAAAACGTCTGCTCGCCTTTTTCACACGCTCCTTTCCCAAAGCAATGTACGTTACACGGCGTAGTATGCTTGTTTCCTTTGTCATCTTCCTTCTGTCCTTTGTTATTGGCACTGTAACGGCCTCAGAAGACGGTGATTTTGCCAGAGAAATTCTTAGTAGTCGCTACGTTGACATGACTGAAGAAAACATTGAAAATGGCGATCCTATGGCCGTTTACAAAGACTCAGGAGAGATTGAGATGTTTCTGCGAATAGCCATTAATAACATCAGGGTTACTTTTATGACCTTCATTTTTGGCTTGCTCTCTTCTATAGGCTCCATTCTTATTCTTATCACCAACGGAGTGATGGTTGGTGTATTCCAGTTCTTTTTTATTGAGAGAGAGCTTTTCTGGACTTCATTCCTTACCATTTGGACCCATGGAACCATTGAAATTTCCTGCATTATAGTGGCTGGTGGTGCCGGCATACAGCTTGGCAAAGGACTTCTCTTTCCAGGTACATACTCTCGTGCTGAAGCATTTAAGATGTCGGCTAAGAGTGCTTTGGTGGTTATTACGGGAATTACTCCTTTAATTATTCTGGCCGCATTTATTGAAGCTTTTCAAACAAGGCATACTGAAATACCAGATGGCATAAGGCTGGGTTTTATACTTCTTTGTTTCGCATTTATTCTCTTTTATTTTTTCTGGTATCCGCGCAAAAGGTTTAGCGTGGACAAGAAGCACTTTGAAGAATTAGAACAAAAGCCCAGTCCCAGTTCACGTACAGTGTTTAATACAAAGGGAATATTTGGTGTCGATCAACTTTTTGCCTTCTCCATAGGACACCTATTGCGCTTTCCTAAAAACACATGGTTGCTCATAGGCTTTTCCTTACTTTTTGCGCTCACCATTACCTACAGTCCCGAAGACATTTTTACGGACGCTGCTTCCACAGAACTTGTGGGTTTTAGGTTTGGTTCAATGTTTCAATTTGATGGTTTCATTCCAATGAACCTATTGGTTATTGCACTTATGTCACTGGTACTCAGCAGCACATCTCTGTTTCTGGCAAAAACCTATGCAACAGAAAGCAACCCAGTAAAAAACAACAGGTTTAAAACGGTTATAGCGTCCATTGTTGTTTCTATACTGTTGTATTCATTACTGGCTTTCGGTTCAGTAGTCACTATACTATTGTTTCCTATTATATCGGCCCTGTTGCTGCAAGCCCTGGCCATTGGAAATTTAGAAAAAGGCTCTCTATTAAACGGGCTACGGCTATTGCGATATTACCTCAAATCCAACTGGGGGAAGTTTCTTTTGCTAAACCTCACCTTCTTTGTGTTGTACGCCTGTTACTCCCTGATAGTAAATACTCTGGTATTGCCCCTTGTTGCGCCTACTGTGGCCATGCTGGTAACTGATGAGCTTCTTGTTGAAAAGCAGGTTCATATGATTTTCTCTTCAAGTTTTGGCAGTCTCGGCTTTTTTGGTCTCCTATACTTCATTAATCTGGCGGCACACCTGTTATACTTCTCGCTGAGAGAAGCTAACACAGCTGAACACCTTTTTGAAAGAATCAAAACCGTTTTGATTGATTAAATGAAAGTTGTCTTCTCCCTCCTACTTCTATTTTTAGTGGCATTCTCTTACGCCGGAGATAAGGATGCGGATTTCAATAAGGAGACTTGGGAAGAGCTTACCAAAGAACTGGACTATACTGAAGTACCCAGAGAAAAAAAACCGCCTCCCCCGGAGCCTGTTGATATGGGAGGTACCATTGCTTTGTTTGGTAAGGCAAAATACCTGATTGCAGGTGTAATCGGTCTCGCCCTACTTGTGCTCATAGTATACATGGTTGCCAGCACCAAGTCCAATCCTGCCTTAAATGCCAGAAAGGCGGCCCTTAAGAAAATTGAGAATATTGAAGAACGTATTCATGAAGTTGATTTAGAAAACCTATTCGCTGAATTTTCCAATACCGGTGAGTATCACATAGCGCTGCGCATGAGCTTTCTCATGATTATCAAACGCTTATCTGAAATAAAGTTGATCAGGTGGGAAAAGCAAAAAACGAATTGGGAGTACCATTCAGAACTGGCTAAGGAAGAATTGCGCGATGACTTTGCCAACACCATTAAGACTTTTGAAAGGCTCTGGTATGGTGAAAAGGAACTTTACGAACCTGAATTTCACAAAATAGAACAGGAGTTTGCCACCTTTAAAAAGTACTTGGATGAGCAGGTATAAAAGGTGGACCAGTACAATTACTTTGCTAAGCATCCTCTGCCTAATAGGAGCATGCACTCCTAAGTATCGGGAACATGATTGGTCCAAGAGGTATTTGTTTTTCCGAGATGCTCCTTACGATGTAATGGTGCTTTTCAAACTTTTCGAAGAAAGAGAGGCGGGGCTGGAAGTTTTAACCAACAACTTTCAAAGGAAAATAAGACAGGCAGAAGAAAGCACCTATATTCAAATTGGAGCAAGTATCAACCTAGATTCCAACAAGATAAGCACACTCAAAGAATATGTTTACAAGGGCAATAATGCCTATTTAATTAGTGACAACACGCCCTATTACCTCCTTAATGAAATGTACCGTTACTACCCGGTTATAGGCTATGGTGATACTGCATTTACCAATATCGAAGTACACTTTGAAGGTAGTGATAAACAGTACTTCTTTGAGCATCAATATAAAGGACAACCTGCCCCCTTCAATTGGAGTAGGCTTTACTATGACAGCCTCTACTCTGATACGGCTAGTCAGCCAGAACCCTTATCTTATTTTGCCGACACCTGTGTAAATTTTTATAAAGTGAAGTTTGGTAAGGGTACGTTTTACTTTCATACTCAGCCCTTACTCTTTACCAACTTCATGCTTAAAGCCCCTTCAGGCTTTGAACACTTACAGGAGGTATTTAAAGACCTGAAACCTGGCGAGGTGTATTGGGACATCAGCTACAACTATAGGCAAATTGAAGACAGGCAGAATGCTTCAAAAACCACTTCTCCACTCAAGCTATTGTTTAGCCACCGTTCGTTAAAATGGGGATGGTATGTTTTTCTTATTGGAGTTGTTCTATTCGTTTTATTCAGATCAAAAAGACGTCAAAGACTTATTCCGGTGTTGGCTGGTAATAGAAATGATAGCCTTGAATTTGCCAAGAACATGGGCAAACTCTATTTCACCAGTAATAACCACAAGTTTATTGCTTTGGAAATGTATGACACCTTTTTGATTGATGCCAGGAACCGATATCAAATAGATACGAACCTGAAGCCAAAAGAAATTTTCGCACAGCTGGCTAAAAAATCAGGGTTGGGACAAGAGCTGATGGACCAGCTCCTGGATCATTTTAAAATAAGATTCAGCGAATACAGCAAAAGCGATCAGCTAATTAGACTACACAATACTTTGAACCACTATTACAACTTTAGAAAGTAATGGACTTACGTAAAGACAACAGCACACCTGAAGAACAATCGTCGCAGCCAGAAGAATCTCTTCAGCAACCCACACTTGACACCAGTCCAGTACTAAGGACTTATGAAAGTATGAAGGCTGAGATCAAAAAACTCATTATTGGTAACGACAGCTTATTAGAGCTAACCCTAATTGGAATGCTCTCAGGTGGCCATATACTTATTGAAGGGGTTCCGGGTGTAGCTAAAACATTGCTCTCAAGGCTTATTGCCCGAACTATTGGAATCAACTTTCAGCGCATCCAGTTTACGCCCGACCTAATGCCTGCGGACCTGCTTGGAACATCCATTTTCAACATCAAGGAATCAGAGTTTGAGTTTAAAAAGGGCCCCATTTTTTCCAACCTGATTCTAATTGACGAAATCAACAGGGCTCCCGCCAAAACACAGGCAGCACTTCTTGAAGTTATGGAAGAAAAGCAAATAACCATAGACGGTACCACCTACGACATGAGCTTGCCTTTTTTCGTAATCGCTACTCAGAACCCTGTAGAACATGAAGGAACGTATAGACTGCCAGATGCCCAGCTTGACCGCTTCCTGTTCAAACTAAAAGTTCCGCATCCGGGCCTGGAAGATGAAAAGGCAATTTTGAATCGTTTTAAGAACCAGTTCAATAGCAAGGTGAGCGAAGAAGAAGTAAACAAGGTAGTGACCCCAGAAGATATACTGGCTTGTCAAAGCATCATTGAGCAGGTACATATTAAGGATGAGCTCATCGACTATATAGCGCGAATTGTGCATGAAACACGAAACCATGGCGAAATTTACCTTGGTGCTTCCCCAAGGGCGTCTTTGTCAATACTAAGAACGGCGAAAGGAATTGCGGCCATGCGCGGTAGGGATTTTGTAACCCCTGATGACATTCAGTACGTATGTACACCCGTGCTCAATCATCGTATTATCCTTACTCCGGAAAAGGAAATGTCAGGAGGTACAGACGTTGAAGTGATTAAAGGTATTCTCAAGGAAATTGAAGTACCGCGTTAATGAGAGGACTTAAGTCATTTTACCTTAACGATCGCTTTTTTTATGCGGGTGGAGTATTAATGCTTTGCTTCATGCTATCGTTTGCTGTGGAATGGCTTTTTGTGGCCGGACAGGTTCTGGCAGGTAGCATTGGCCTTCTTACCAGTATGGAAATATTTCTACTGTACAAGAGGAAACAAAACTTCTCAGCCAGTCGTGAAGTTACTGCTATGGCTTCGCTGCACCATCCCTTTGAAGTAGTGCTCAACGTAAAAAATGTTTCTGGAATAAAACTGTCGGTAAGCGTTATTGATGAACTTCCATATGAATTAGAGCAAAGAGATTTCAAAATTGAAAGTCAAATAGCCTCTAAAAAATTTAAGCGTCTCACCTACACTATTAATCCTTTGATAAGAGGTGAATACTCTTTTGGAAACATCAACATTTTCTGTTCTTCAGTTATTGGATTTATCTCACGCAGAGAGGTCTTTTCCCCCATTGATAACGTTGCCGTAATGCCTTCGGTTTTCCAAATGCGACAACAGGAATTACTGGCCATGCGTAATGTGAATATAGGCAATGGAGAAAATAAGACGCGTTTTTTAGGAAAGAGCTACGAGTTTGACCAGGTCAAGTCTTACGTACGTGGCGACGATCCCAGAAACATTAATTGGAAAGCCACTTCAAAGACAAGGTCACTAATGGTAAACCATTTTGAAGACGAGCGCTCACAGCAGGTGTATTCAATTATTGATAAGGGAAGAAACATGAAAATGCCCTTTGAAGGTTTAACCCTCTTTGACTATGCTATAAACGCGACACTTGCCTTCTCAAATATTGTGCTCAAAAAGCACGACAAAGCCGGACTTATTTCCTTTTCAGAGCAGATAGACCAAGTAGTAACGGCAGATTGGTCTCCACGGCAGTTGATGAAAATTCAATTTGCCTTATATGCTGAGCGCTACCATTACACTGAACACAATTATGAGCTTCTCGCTATTCAACTTCGAAAAATAGCCCCCAATAGAAGCATGGTCTTTCTGTATACCAACTTTGACACATTGGAGTCGGTAAAGCGTTGTTTGTCTTCGTTGAAAAGCATCAATCGACGGCATAGACTTGTAGTAATTCTATTCACCAATACAGAGCTTGAGGCATTTACTCAAAACAATGCCGAAGACTTACTTGGGGTCTATCACAATGCTATTGCACGTAAATTCATCTCTGAAAAAGAGCTCATTGTTAAGGAGCTACAGAAACACGGCATTAAATCCATTCTTACACCTCCGCAACAACTGTCGGCCAATGTAATCAATAGGTACCTTGAGCTTAAGGCCGTAGGAGCCTTTTAGCACATAAGTTTCCATTCATCACTTATTGACTACCTGCCCACTTCCTTTCAGCCTTATGACACTTCGTTGGCAAAATTCCTTCAAGGGTGGTAGGAATTGATGTATGCGCTTTACATTTGTTTAACCGACCGACTGGTCGGTATTAATCTTTACCTATGGACAAAAAAGAACTCATCATGATCACCGCTACCACATTGTTTGCGGCAAAGGGGTTTGAAAACACCTCACTGGCTATGGTATGTGCGGAAGCCAAGGTCTCAAAAGGTCTTATTTTCCATCACTTCCAATCCAAGAACGACCTACTCCGTCAAATTTTCTCTCAAACAACCGACCGCATTGTGAACCTGAACAAGGCAGAAGAAGGTACTCAGAGCCCCAAATCCCAGCTTCTTGGCCTTATTGATCGTTTCTTCAATCAACTTGCCAGCGACAAACTGTTCTTTCAACTGAACTTAAACATCATGCTGCAGCCAGCCACGAGAGAAGTATTGAAAGACCTCATTGAAGAGCGCTCCAGCTTCTTACTGTCTTCTGCCATGGGCTTGTTTAAAAAGCTATTCCCTAAGAATTTCGAATCAAAGGCATACCTATTTATTGCAGAGCTTGACGGCATTGCACTGAACTACTTATGCATCTTTAAGCAATATCCTCTGGATGACATTAGGGCTGAACTGCTCAATACATACAAATCGCTATGAACTTTACACCCGTTCAAACTGCTGATTTCGATGGCATTCACGCCATGCGATCGCAACTCTACAAACTCTTTACCGCACCCATAGATGGAATGTGGGAAGCCCTCTACATACCGGCATCAACATCTTACATGATTCAAGAAGGCCAACACGCCCTAGGCTACTGTTGTATTGATGACGATCATTCTCTTACCCAGCTCTTTATGAAAAAAGGAGCAGAATACCGTGCCAGAAAAGTAGTTCAAGAGCTCATATCATTGAATATGATCTTATCTGCCAAACTCAGTTCTATTGAACCCATCACTTTCAATGCATGTCTTTCTCTGTCTATGTCAAACTCACCTCACACCTTCTGTTATCAGTACAATGGCAACTCCAAAGTTGGCACCATTTCTTCTCCGCTTGCCCCCGTACTGTCCAACGATATTGTTCTTGTAAAAGACTTCCTAAAGGACCAGGTAGGCTTTGAAGACAACTTCGGATACACTGAAAACCTGGTTAATTGCGGAGAAATATATGCCATCCAAGACGGCCCTGAAATTATTGCTACCGGTGAGTGCAGACTAAGTGATACCCAAGAGAACACTGCCGACATTGGTATGATTGTCAATCGCTCACATCAAGGAAAAGGATTAGGTGCAGAGGTACTTCATCAGCTTGCACAGAAAGCATGCGCTCTCAAAAGAATGCCTATCTGCTCTACCACACGTGAAAATATACCATCTCAAAAATCAATTGAAAAAGCTGGTTTTTACTGCTCTCACATCATTTTCGACATAAAATTTACTCGCCCACATGAAAACTGACATGACTTACCAAGACCTTGGTTTTAATGACACCCTCGCACAGTATCGACAACAACATGGCTTAGACGCATTCATGACAGGGAGAGTAATTGCCGAGCACAAAGAGCGTTACACCATTAAAACTCCGGAAGCTGAATTTGATGCAGAGTTGGTTGGCAGCCTCCGCTTTGGAGCCATTGACCGCTACGACCTTCCTGCAGTAGGCGACTGGGTAGCCTTTACAGAGTTTGATGAGGGACGAGCGCTAATACACCATGTATTTCCAAGGAATTCCATTGTCGAAAGGAAAGCCGCAGGTGCCAGAGGTAAAGTCCAAATCATTGCCACCAATATTGATGTAGGCTTGATTGTTCAGGGTATGGACAGGGACTTCAACATTAATCGTCTGGAGCGCTATGTGACTATTTGCCATACTTCGCGCATACGGTCTATTGTTGTTCTTAGCAAAATCGATCTAATAAGCCCTGAAGAATTAAACACACGAATTCAGGCCGTAAAAAACAGGCTCAATGCAGTGACTGTTGTGGCTGTAAGTATGCATACTCATGAGAAGTACGCCGGTTTAACACCTCTCATTGAAAGGGGCCAAACCTATTGTCTATTGGGCTCTTCGGGAGCGGGAAAATCCACTTTGCTCAATCACATACTTGGCAATGACCACATGGCTACAGGTGAAATTAGCTCCAGTGTTAATAAAGGAAAACACACAACCAGCCACCGGGAACTCATACTTATAGAAAATGGAGGAATTCTTATTGACAATCCTGGTATGCGAGAAGTTGGCCTCACAGACCTTGCGGATGGGCTCGAAACCACCTTTGAAGATATTTTAGACTACGCCTACTCCTGTAAGTTCAGGGATTGCACACACAGCTTTGAAAAAGGTTGTGCCATATTAAAGGCGGTAGAAAACGGCGAAATCCATGAGGATTCTTATGCCAATTTTCAGAAAATGCAATTGGAAAAACAGCACTTTGAATCCAGTTTTTTAGAGCGCAAAAAGAAGGATAAAGATTTGGGGAAACTCATTAAAAACATGAAAAAACAAAGAAAGGGGAATAAATACTAATTAATTATGAATTTGAAATTAAAAGACTATTGCTCCGGCTGGGCAAAACTCTAAATACCTGGTATGGTATAAAACCACACCAAATATTTATTATTTATTTCTCATTTGACCTAGTACCCGTCAAATGAATAGTAGAGGCTAAGGGTTAGTAAAGACCTTGATTGACTATGGATTGTATAGTCAGGTCCAAAATCGGCCCCGTTCAGTCCATAAGCAAATGCTATTCGTGCACCCAGCAACTGATCGTTGTAATAGGTTTGACCACCAATGGCTACCTGAGGACCAAACACAGATCCCGTTCCTTCGTCAGAAGAAGCTAAATAAGCGTAGGTAAATCCGGCCCCGGCAAAAAAGGCCTGATCGTCCAGGTCGCCAAAGTACATTTCCGCGTTTACTGGTAGTTCCAACCCAAAAGCTCCTGATCCACCTGAGCGACTATTGGCGCTAAAGGACAATCCGAGAAATGGATAAGCTGAAACCGCAAATTGATCATCTAAGGTATAAGTGGCTTTATAGAATAATCCTGGTACTGATACCGATGTATTTCCAGTATAACTGAAACCAGGACCATCATAGTCAATACTAAACATGGCGGAGTTAATTCCAACTCCAGCTCCATGATAAAAATCCTGGGCTTTTGCAGATTGAATAGAGAATAAAAACAAGGCAGAAATAATGCACAGTCGCACCACTCCCAATTTCAACACTAGCTTTTTCAATGGTTTAAACTTTAAAATTTGAGTTTCAAAAGTATTTCAAGGCAGAAATACAATCCGTTAGTATTTGTTAAACGGCAAAACACAACTCTATCACGCTCTCACTTGTTTTGAACCAGAATCTACTCCGTTTTAGCAGAATCGAAGAAAACCGCGTTAATATCAGTTCAATCTCTGGCGAAATTAATTGTTTGGATACAGGGGTATGCGGTTATTCCCCATGTACCTTTTTGCCAAGAACTTCTGGTGGTTTGCTTGGGCACCTCTTCCATCCATTCATAGCAAAACTTTCATCCCCCCCCCTTGATTCAGGGATAAAAATCTAACAAACTACCTATAACATATCCCCGATACTAATGAAATTTAAAATTTAAGTACACGCTCAATAACATCTGATTTACATTGCCCTCGGTTAAGTGTCAATTATGAAAAAAACGGTACTACTTCTCCCCTTGCTAGCATCCCTTTGTTACTACACTTCATGGGGACAAGTAGATTCTAATTTAGTTGACTCATTAATGAATCTGTACGTTGACAGTTTTGATACAACAGGAATTGTCTTTTACAAATCTGGCACAGTAGAGACTGGTGAGCCATTTACAACGTATTCAAGCTATTTTCTTGGATCAAGTGATCATTCAATGCTTCTTGCAGATCAATGGACCGATGAGATACTTGGGTACGAGCATTACTACTACGAACTGCACTACAAAGGATATCGGGTAGAAGCCATGGCTTTTACGGAACATGTTGACAACGGCTATATCAAGTATGCTAATGGAAAACTCACAGAATTAAACATCGATCTTAATACCGCCAGTTTGCTCACCGAGGCCGAAGCCTTTTATGGGTTGCTTGATGCCTTAGAGTACGAAGCAGATATTGAATGGGCCTGGGAAAACCCTGACTGGGAACAACAAGCAAGAACTCTTTCAAAAGATTCAAGTGCTACCTATAATCCTCTAGCTCAAGGAGAGCTTCTTTGGGCGGTAGACAACTTAAGTGATTTGACATATGAAAACGATCCTTCGCGGTTTCAGCTTTGCTGGAAATTTGAACTTACCGCTATTGTGAATCATTCGGTAATCCAGTATTACGTGGATGCAATAACTGGCGAGATTTACAAAGAAAGGAATGCCATGCACCAAGCAAGGGGAACGGCCATTACCCATAATTACGGGATCAGAGACATCGAAACCACGCTGAAAGGCTGGCCCTTTAGCAAGTACCAATTACTGGCCGAAATAGGTTCCAATAGCTATGAAACAAGAGACGGAAATGACAATGTTTCTATTTGGAAAGATTGCGACAAGGTTAAGGACGGTGATAACACATGGACCGATATTCCGAACAGGGATGCCTACACGGTTCATTCCTTAGTAGGGTTGATTTGGGAATATATGGAAGATCAACTGGACTGGACAGGTACTTCTGATGGCAAAAAAGCAGACCTAATATACCTAATTGCTAACAGCAAACACCCAATACTTGGAGGGAGTTCTATCCCTGGCGGCTCTTGGCTAATCCATCTTTCAGATTCTGAAACAGGTATTTCTAGTCCCGAGGGAGACTTAGAGACCATTGCGCATGAATATGGCCATATCATTATGGAAAACCGCGGTAGGTTGGGAACAGGTTTTGAGCCTGGAGCACTGCATGAGTCTTTCTGTGACATATTAGCCATACTGATTGAAGAGGAAGTAAAATCTAGTACTAACTGGGTCGCCTTCGAAAACTCGTCTACCCTAATAAATCGAAGAAGTTTTATTGATCCCAATTCCGCAGGAGCTCATTATACCAATCCTCAATGCACCACTAAGGCGATTGGCCAGCCGGACACTTACAAGGGCACTTATTGGCATCCTTCATCTACATATTGCGATGCTGGAGGAATTCATGTAAATTGTGCTGTATCCAACCACTGGTTTTATTTATTGGTAAATGGTGGTAATGGAATCAATGACAAAAACACTACCTATAATGTCACCGGAATAGGCATTGACAAAGCCCGAACAATATTCTTTCAAACCTTTATGAATAACTTGCAAGTCGGGTCAAGCTTTATGGATTGCAGAAACCTATCCATTCAAACGACCATTGACCTGTATGGTAAGTGCTCAAATGAATATAAACAGGTGGTAAATACATGGAATGCAGTGAACATTGGCGATAAACACAATTGTGTTTCAAATGGACAAACAAACCTTAAGGAGGTTGATCTGAGTATTTATCCGAACCCAGCAAATAATATGGTTCATTTGATTTATCCTTTTAATAAAAAAACAACTATCGAAATGTTCAATCTCCAGGGTCGCCGCCTGATAATTAAAGAAAATATTAGAAGGCTGGATTTATCCTATCTTCCTAAAGGTGCTTATATTTTAAGGCTAACATCCGCTAGCTATACGACCAACCTGAACCTTATTAAGCAATGATGAATAAATTCCTAAAATTTTACGTCATAATTATCACTGTTTCTGTGTATTCGAAAGGTCAGTGCGCTGAGGTACCACAATGGTTTGGTCATTTCTCCTTAGCCATAAGCCATGGATTAAACTACCATTTAGACGGGAACAGGACTATTTACTGGGATGACAAAAGATTGAACTACGAGATTAACAATGCCACATCATATGCTATTGCATATAGACTTACAGATAGACTTAGTATTTCCGGATTTCGCGAGCGTTTTAGAGGCTATTATTTGGATTCAATAGGTCTTTTTAGTGAAGATCTAATCACATCACGTTCTGGCTACAACATTGGTATCGCCATGTCTTACAAAAAAACTGTTTCTAAAAGACTATCAATTATTCCAAGAATTGGCGGTATGAGAAGAAAGGGCTTTGAAGAATATGTGTTTTATCCGGGCATACGTGGACAGATTAGAACACTTGAACTCTCAGATTTTGGCTTAACTGCGGGACTAACCCTTGATTACACAATCGGAAAAGGAATTTCTGTTTTTGCATTGATGGATTATACTCGATTTATCTACCTAAAATCTGATGAGCTTGGGGAAAGAGACTTCTACGATGGTCCAACCGTAAATTATGTAAGAACCCGCATTGGACTCCAATACTCCTTTTCACATTTAGCTGGGAGAAGAAGTAAGAACCTTAATGATCAAAAAATCGAGTGAGAATCTTACTAGTAGCTCTAACACTTCTGATTCACGGCAGCTCGAAAGGCTCTGACTTACCTCAATGGTTTGGCAATTTCTCTTTATCCGTTGGTCATGGATTAAATTACCATTTGGACGGGAACAAAACCATCTATAGGGATGAGTATAGCTCAAGATATCAAATCAACAGATCTACTTCTTATGAGATGTCTTATAACTCCACAAGAAGACTTACAATTTCTTTCTTCCATGAGCATTTTAGCGGAATTTATCATGATTCAATAAGCCTCTACAACGAAGAGCTCATTCATTCCCGTTCTTAACGTCGGTATTGGTTTCTCATATAATATCAATCTCTCAAAACGCCTATCTATTATTCCAAGGCTCGGAGCAATGAGGAGAAAAGGACATGAGACATATTTAAGAGCATTTTATGGTATTTGGGAAGGACAATTTACCATGGTGGAACTTAGAGATATAGGTTTAACCTCAGGTCTAATACTCAACTACTCCATAGGAAAGGGAATCTCAGTTTTTGCCTTAGCGGATTATACTAGGTTCATTCGTTTATATTCATCTGAATCGGGAGAAAGAGACTTCTACGATGGCCCTACCGTAAATTATGTAAGGACCCGCATTGGACTGCAATACTCCTTTTCACATTTAGCAGGAAGAGGAAATAAGAACCTTAATGATCAAAAAATCGAGTGAGAATCTTACTAATAGCTCTAACACTTCTGATTCACGGCAGCTCGAAAGGCTCTGACTTACCTCAATGGTTCGGCAATCTCTCTTTAGCTGTGAGTCATGGATTGAACTACCATTTGGACGGGAACAAAACCATTCTTTGGGATGAGTACCTTTCGAGATATCAAATTAATAGATCCACCTCCTATAAAATCTGTTACGGTTTCACTCGAAGACTTACTATTTCATTCTTCTACGAGCATTTTAATGGTATTTATCAAGACTCAATAAGCCTCTACAACGAAGAGCTCATTCATTCCCGTTCTGGTAATAACGTCGGTATCGGTTTCTCATATAACGTCAATCTCTCAAAGCGCCTATCTATTATTCCAAGGCTTGGAGTAATGAGGAGAAAAGGACATGAGACATATTTAAGAGCATATTATGGTATTTGGGAAGGACAATTTACCATCGTAGAACTGAGAGATATAGGTTTAACCTCAGGTCTAACACTCAATTACTCTATAGGAAAGGGAATCTCAGTTTTTGCCCTAGCGGATTATACTAGGTTCATTCGTTTATATTCATCTGAATCTGGGGAAAGAGATTTCTATGATGGCCCCACTCTACACTATATAAGAACTCGTATTGGGCTTCAATATTCGCTTTCTCACCTTCTGACTTCATTTAGAACATCAAGAGCATTCTAAGTACTGGTACTGTGAACGGAATAAATAGCTCGTATTACTAAATCTCCACTTGCCCCTTCAAAGGGCAACTACCTTCTCCGATTCAAAGCTCTGTGGTAGCGAGCTGCATTTATGTTATGTTGTCTTAGCGTCTTGGCAAAGTTGTGGTAACCAGAAAAATCTTCTTTTGCGCACATATAGATGTAGTCGTGCTTTTCCGCGTTTAATACGGCATCTATCGCATTAATTTCTGGAATTACGATGGGGCTTGGGGGTAAGCCTCCGTATTTATAGGTATTGTAAGGAGACTCCAGTTCTTTATGATAATTGAGCACACGCGTAATGCTAAAGTCATTTGCCACATATTTAAGGGTAGGATCTGCCTGTAGAGGGATACCGCGTTTCAGGCGGTTCAGGTACAATCCTGCAATTCTTGGCTGTTCTTTGAGAACCGCACTTTGTTCTTCCTGTACAATAGCTGCCAAATTCACCACTTCACAAGGGCTCAAACCAATAGCATCAGCCTTGGCCTTGCGCTCATCATTCCAAAAACGCTTTGCCTCTTCTACCATTCGCTTAACAAATTGCTCTCCATTGGTACTCCAAAAAAGCTCATAGGTATTGGGCACCAGGCAACAGAATTTATCTTCTTCTACCTTGGCTTCGGTCCAGTAATTCCCTTTCTTTAAAGCAGTCAACAATTCTATGGAATCGGCTTCTATGTAGGGCGCCACTTTTCCAGCAACAGCCTCAAGTGTCCTCACATTGTGAAAAGTAACTCTTACAGCTTCTACACTTCCCCTGCGAAGCATTCTAACAAGGTTTAGCATGCTGATGCCGCTTTTGATATGGTATTTACCGGGCGTTATTCTATCGCCATACTGTAATGCCTGTGCGGCAAAATCAAAAGCATCTTCATCTCCTACAACTCCTTCTTCCAGCAACTGGGCCTTTAAGTGCTCGTAATCAGTGCCAGTGGGCACCAATAGAGTGGCTTCAGTCTTAGTGGCCGTTTTAAATAGTTTGAAGTATCCAAATGCGCCTAAAGCTCCACCCAATGCCAACAGAACAAGCATCGTAATAAGAATCCCTTTCTTCATTGTACTTCTACCCTTTTATCTGCTTCAGAATTGCTCTGGCATCTTTGGAATCGGGATGGGCCTCTAAGGCCCTTTCAAGCCAATGAATGGCCTGTGAAAAGTCATTTTGTGAGATAGAGATTTTGCTCATGTTAATCAAGGCATTTTCGTGGTCAGGATTCAGTGCTAAGACTTTTGCAAACATATTCTCCGCTTGCTGTATATCCTGCGTTAACAAGTGATAAAAGCCTAAAGAATTAAGTGCTTTTTCATCTTTGGAATGTTCTTCAAGTACGAAATCCAATTGTTCTTTTGCTTCCACCAGGTTGCCCGATTGAAGGTAAACTATTGCCAGTTCGTTTCTGATATCAAGCCTCAACGGGCTTTTTGCCGCAGCTTGTTGAAGTAGAACTACCCGCTTTTTTTGACCGTTTGCACTGTTAAAACCTTCTGAAAGACGGTATAAGGACTGAGCATCCAAAGTACCATAAGTCCCTTCCTTCTCAATACTTCGCAGCGCCTGCCAATCACCACGCAAAAAGTGGTATTGTATCCAAGCCACCCAATTGTCTTTAGCACTGCGATCCAGATAAAACCTGGCCGAGTCCAGAAAAGCTTGTTTGTTCTCAAATTTCTCATAGAAATTCAAATAGGCCTTAGCCATTAGGGCTGCATCGGCTTTATCCTGTGTAAGACACACCAAGCCAGTAAATGCCTGCTTGTCCTCCCCGGCAGTTTGGAGTTCTCTTTCATCTTCATATACCCTTATATAATGATCTGTTACCGTCACATGCGGAATATCTACCGTTCCGCTCTTCTGCATATGGCAGTCAATACAATTCTTCTCATCGCTATGGTTCAGGCATTTTTTCACTTGCGTTTGCTCATGACAATTCATGCATCTGGCGTTGAAGTACTCCATCTTCGTTTCCCTCACACTTTGATGTGGATTGTGGCAGGTAATACAGGTCATAGATTCAACGTCAACTCTTTGAGCCGATTCCATAAAACACGCACTCAATCCTAGCCTATCCGGGTGCGCGGCCATTATGAACACACCTTCTTCGTCTTTCAGCTTCGGCATAAATACATTGGCCACTTGGCTCAAATCCATCCCCGGTTTAAAGTCGTCCCAGTGCATTCCTTCATTGAGAAGGGCATTACCCTGTAAATGACAGCGCTGGCACAGGTCCTTCTGCTTTCCATAAGACAGTTTAGCAGGATTCACAATAGAGTAGTCAATCTCCTTTCCTACATCTACCATTACCCCTTCATTTTTAAGTTTTACATGTACTTCTCCGGGCCCGTGGCAACGTTCACAATCAATACCCAGAGGTACCTTTTCAAACTTATTAAATGAACTTTCTACATGCTCAGGATATCCATTATGACAGCTCAAGCACTCCATCCCAAGAGCTCGGGAAAAACGGCTATTGTTACCATTTTCAAAGCCCGGCGGCATAGAAAGAACTCCTTTTTGGGTATAATAAGTGAAGGGCATTTGGTGTAGGTATCCATTTTCTGAAGTGATATGTGAGTTGGTATGGTGGCCGGAACCCACTATGTAATGTACTTTTTCAACTCTACTATAAACGGTATCACCATTCTTTAGCCTAAACTCTTTTAAATAAAGACTATCGCCTTTCCAATAAGGTGCATAATGGAAGTTTGAAAAACTATCGTACAGTGTTTTGTCGCTAAAGTCACCACTACTTTTCGTCCTTGTCGGTGGTCCAAACGATTGTCCCATTCCTGTTTTAGCAAAGCTTTCGAAAATACCACTGTGACACCCCCTGCAGGTTTCACTCCCTACGTACTTCACGGTATCGTTTAAATTCAGGTACTCCGCCTGCGAATCAACCACCCTTTCCTGAGTAGTACAATGACTTAGCAATATCAGCATGCCCGTGAAAAACAGTATGCCCAGAATAGGGAAAAGTCCTTTTCGCATTTGCAATGCAAATAACAACGTGAAGACAAATATGTGGACCTGCTAGTTTCAAAATCTCGGACAGCAGAATATGTTAATGGGCTGGCAACCTAAAAGCAAAAACGCCCGTAGGGGCTTGGCAACAGGTGAAACATATCAAAATCTAATATTTATCAAAATCAACACAAACACACATAACCAACTGACAATCAACATCCAATGGACAAACCATAGACTTTCTCGACCCATTGCCTTTCCATTTACATATGGTCGTTACAACTACTTTCAGTATGTTTCGGCTTGGTTTGGTATTACGGTAAGGAAAAGGCTCAACTCAATTTGTTTGTATGAGTAAAGCTGTGCATGCTGTATATATTGGTACAATGACCTTGATAGTGGTTGCCACCACTATCTATTTGAGCGTTGTGGGTTATTCCTACTATATAACCCCACTTGAAGAACGCTTCTACCATCCCCAATACGATTGGTTTAAACCTTCTGGAGCCTATGGCCATGGTATTGGCATTATAGGCACATTAATGATTCTGGTGGGTGTAGTAATCTACATTGCTCATAAAAAATATGGCTTTATGGCCAGGGTTATACGACTCAAGTACCTTCTCGAATTTCACATTTTCCTGTGCACGCTTGGTCCTATACTGGTATTGTTTCATACGTCTTTCAAGTTTGGTGGAGTAGTTAGTGTTGCTTTTTGGAGTATGGTAGCCGTAGTATTAAGCGGGGTTGTAGGTAGGTTTATCTACGTTCAAATACCAAGAAATATTGAAGGTAGAGAGCTTAGTATTAACGAACTCAGAGAACAACAACAGCAAATAATTACAGATTTGGAACAAGAGAGTGGTCTTGGTTCTAAAATTAAAGAGCTCATTTACAGAGATGGCGATCTACTGGATACAAAGAGTCTCAAAATTGTTTTAAGAAAAGAAGGCGTGAGCAAGCACAACTTCACGGCCATTATGTCGGCAGTGAAAAAAGAACATATCCTTACTACCCGTATTAGACGCCTTAACAAAATGCAGCAGCTCTTTAAATATTGGCATGTAGCGCATCGCCCATTTGCTTTAATTATGCTCATAATAGTGGTAGTGCATGTAATCGTAACACTGGCCCTGGGCTATAAATGGATATTTTAATGAGCGCAGGACTAGAACAATTCATTATTTACGGTGCCACATTCGTTGTATGCGGGCTCATCGTGTTCTTCTATGTTAGAAAGGGGCAAAAACTCTCGAAAGAAACTGAGCAAAAGGTAGCCACCGCGAAGGAAGAAGGTCGTTTTGAACCCGTGTCCTTACACCCATATGTGGATCTCTCCACTTGTATAGGAAGCGGAGCTTGTATCACTGCCTGCCCAGAGCACGATATACTGGGTATTGTAAATGGCAAGGCCACTGTTATTAACGCTACCAGCTGTATAGGACATGGCGCTTGCTTTCACGCCTGCCCGGTGGAGGCTATTTCGCTGCGGATAGGTACTGAAAAGCGCGGAGTTGACCTACCCCATGTGAAACAGACTTACGAAACCAATGTAAAGGGCATATACATAGCCGGTGAACTTGGAGGAATGGGTCTCATAAAAAACAGCGTGGAACAAGGTAAGCAGGCTGTTGCCAACCTTGATATGGACAAGAAGCCCAGTAAAGAAGGGATTCTTGACCTTGTAATTATAGGCGCGGGCCCCGCAGGGATATCAGGAAGTTTGGAAGCCAAGAAACGAGGACTTTCAACACTCACCCTTGAGCAGGACACTCTTGGAGGTACAGTATATACCTTTCCAAGAGAGAAGTTGGTAATGACGCATCCTATGGACCTACCGCTTCATGGCAAGGTGAAAATGTTTGAAACATCAAAGGATGAGCTTTTGGACCTGTGGAATGAAGTACTGACCCAAAATGATATTAAGCTTCAGGAACGCACTAAAGTTGATAGTATATCAAATGGCGACAATGATGTTTTTGAAATAAACACAGCCAAAGGTGAACAGATACTTTGCCATCAGGTACTTATCGCCATCGGTCGACGAGGTACACCACGTAAACTTGGCGTTCCTGGTGAAGACAGCCAAAAAGTGGCCTATCGTCTGCTTGAACCTGAGCGCATCTCTGGCAAAAAAATATTGATTGTAGGTGGAGGAGACAGCGCAGTAGAGTCTGCAATGTTGCTTATGGACCAAAATGAAGTGAGCCTCTCCTACCGAAAAGACAAGTTTGCAAGGGTGAAGCCCAAAAATTCAATAAGCATAAACGCAGCAATTGAAAATGGGAAGATTAACGCTTTGTTTAACACCAACTTAAAAGAAATAACAGCCAGAGAAGTTGTATATAAAGAAGGTCCGGAGGAGGAAATCAAAACATTGGAGAATGACTTGGTTTACATATTCGCAGGAGGTGAACTCCCTATCAAATTCCTGAAGAATGCCGGAATTGAGGTTGACAAGAAATTTGGAAAAATAGTTAGAAAGCATTGAGCATTAAAAACCTACATATCGTCACAATGCTTGCATTCTTTGCAAGTACGGCCTTTGCACAGCTTTCTCCAGGCCCCTTGTCTGAAGCACATTCGGATTTAGAAGGTCTTAGCAACTGCACCAAATGTCATACCATAGGCAACCAGGTTCCCGACAATAAATGCCTGGACTGCCATACCGAAATAAAGGACCTAATTGAACAGGAAAGAGGTTACCACGCTTCCAAAGAAATGGATGGTAAAACCTGTGTAGACTGCCATAGTGAACACCACGGTAGGAAATTTGATGCTCTCAATTTTGATGAAGATGCCTTTAACCATGAACTAACGGGTTATACACTTGAAGGCCAACATGATGTAATTGATTGTAGGGAGTGCCATAAACCCGACTTCATAACAGACACAGATTTAAGAAAGAGAGAAAACACCTTTCTTGGAATGCAACATGAGTGCCTGGCCTGCCATGACGACTTTCACCAAGGCACATTAGACAACGATTGTGCTAAATGCCATGGCTTTGAAGCATTTAGACCCGCCGACTTTTTTGATCATGACGATGCCGCCTTTAAACTGGAAGGTGCCCACGTAGATGTAGATTGTATTGAATGTCATAAAGAGACCCAGCGAAATGGCAAAGATTTCCAAGAGTTTACCGGGCTGGAATTTGCTAAGTGTACCGATTGCCATGAAGACGTTCACCACGGAAAATTTGGGAACAACTGTTTGGAATGCCATAACATCAACTCATGGACCGGAGTTGAAGTTGATCAAGAAAGCTTTGATCATGACCAGACCGACTATCCTTTAAGAGGGCTCCACCGCAATGTAGATTGTAAGGAATGCCATACAACGGCCAGCTATACTGATCCTATTAATTTTTCAAAATGTAGGAACTGTCATGATGACTATCACAATAAAGAGTTCACTTCCAAAAACTGGGCCAGTGATTGCAAGGATTGCCATACCGTTGAAAAGGAGTTTTCTTATACACTATACGGACTAGAAGAACATCAAGAGTCCAATTTTAAATTGGAGGGCGCGCATATCGCCACCCCCTGCTTTGCTTGTCACCTACCAGAACCACAAGAGCAATGGACTTTCAGAAACATTGGGAATGCCTGTATTGACTGCCACGACAATATTCATGATGGGTATATCAGTGCAGAATATATGCCGGAGAATGACTGTGCACATTGCCACAATTCTGACTCTTGGAAAGGAATCACTTTTGAACATGAAAACACTGACTGGCCCCTTGAAGGAGCTCATGAACAAGTGAATTGCCGTGAATGTCATTTTGATGATATAGAAGGTTCAGACGAGTTTGTGCAACACTTTATGGACTTGGGTACTGCCTGTATCGAATGCCATGATAATGTACATGGCGATCAGTTTGACCATAGAGGCGAAAATGCATGCACGCAATGCCACACTATTAATGAAGACTGGAACGTAGACAACTTTAACCACGATGAAACCGAGTTTCCACTAGACGGAAAGCATCAGGATGTGGACTGCAGAGAATGCCACAAAGACAAATTGTTTGACGACGGGATTGAACGCACAGAGTATAAAATCAAAAAATTCGAATGTATAGACTGTCATTCATAGTTCTACTACTACTTACATTGGATGTCCAGGGACAAAATCCCCATGGCGACAATTTGGTGGTAGATTGTAAGGCTTGCCATACTTCAAATGGTTGGGACTATGTTGACACCCTCTCCTTTGATCATGCAAACACTGATTTTGCATTGGAAGGACAACACGAGTTTGTTGACTGCAAAGCTTGCCACAGCGAGCTGATATTTGAAAGTGCCAACGGTGACTGTATGTCTTGTCATGAAGACCTCCATGCTGGCACAGTTGGTAATGATTGCATTCGTTGCCACACCACCAACAATTGGTTGGTAGACCATATTCCTGAACTGCACGAGCAAAATGGCTTTGTTCTTTCCGGGGCCCACGCTACAGTAAATTGTATTAGTTGCCATACATCTGATAACCAACTAATATGGACGAGAATTGGAAATGACTGCATTAATTGTCATTTGGACGACTACGAAGCCACTTCCACGCCTCCTCATGCGCAAACAGGCTTCTCAACTGATTGTGCGGAATGTCACAGCCCTCTCTCAACAGAGTGGGGCAGCGATAATTTTCATCTTTTCTTTCCTTTAACTGGAGGACACGATTTAGATAACTGTACAGCATGCCACCTGCCTAACACCTTTGAGGGATTGTCTTCTGAGTGTTTCTCTTGTCACAGCAACGATTTTAATAGCACCACTCAGCCAAATCATGTTAGTTCAAACTTCAGCACGGAATGTACCGAGTGTCACACCATCAACGGATGGAGTCCGGCAGAATTCAGAGATCATGATGCTGCCTATTTCCCTATTTATTCAGGCAATCACAAAGGAGAGTGGAATAGATGCACAGACTGCCACATACAAGAAGGAAACTATAGCATTTTCAGTTGTATCGACTGTCATGAGCATAATAAGAATGATATGGATGATGAACACAATGACGAAGGTGGTTACCGCTATGAAAGCAATGCCTGTTTCAATTGTCATCCAAAAGGTGAAGCCGATGACTAAAACTGCTGTACATAGCGGCTTGTTTGGTAAACTGTCGTGGCTGTGCTTGTGTGTTGTATTCGGCACTACCATTGTTTATGCTCAAAATCCTCACGGTCAGGCACTTCAAATAAACTGTTCAGAGTGCCACAGCACCGATGGTTGGAATGTTGACTTGTCGTCAATGAAATTCTCTCATGATGAAACCAGTTTTATGCTTGAGGGTGCTCATCAAAATGTTAACTGCAAGGATTGTCACTCTACTTTGGTTTTTGAAGAAGCCAGTGGAGACTGTATCTCCTGCCATGAGGATTTACATTCTGGCTCCGTAGGAAATGACTGTGCCCGCTGCCACAGTAGCTCCAACTGGTTGGTGGATTTTATACCCGAATTACATGAAGAAAATGGCTTTCCTCTCATTGGTGCCCACAACAGCCTCAACTGTGTCGACTGTCATATTGCTGACAACAACCTGGTTTGGAACAGGATAGGCAATAATTGTACGTCATGCCATTTGGAGGACTACAACGCCACTTCAAGGCCCAACCATATAAGCATGGGCTTTTCAACCAATTGTGATGAATGCCATAGCCCTCTTTCAGTTGAATGGGGCAGTGATAACTTTCACTTGCATTTTCCGCTCGTGAATGAGCACGACAGAGACTGTGCCGCTTGCCACCTTGGAAACGACTACACGAGTGCCAGTTCTGACTGCTTCACTTGTCATCAAGATGACTATAATAGCTCAAGGGAGCCCAATCATAGTGCTGCCAACTTTTCAAACGATTGCGTTCAATGCCACAGTCCGGACCCCGTGAACTGGGAAATCCCCGGTTTCCATGCGGCCTTTCCTCTTGAAAATGCGCACAACATAGCTTGTAATAGCTGCCACCTGGAAACGGATTATACATTGGTCCGTGGTTACGTATGCTTTTCATGTCATCAAAACGACTATAACTCTGCTTCCCAGCCCAACCATCAGGCATTGAACTTTGATACCGATTGTACCAAGTGCCACAGCACCATTGACTGGAGCCCGGCCGAGTTTCGGCAACATGATGATTTATACTTCCCTATTTACTCAGGAGAGCATCAGGGAGAATGGAACTCTTGTACTGAGTGCCATACTGAAGCAGGAAACTATGCTGTGTTTAGTTGCATCAATTGCCATGAACACAACAAAAATGACATGGACGATGAACACCAGGACGAAAACGGATATCGATACGAGAGCAATGCCTGTTTAGATTGTCACCCCAGGCCTTAAAAAGAATGAGACACTACTATCCAATAAAACTCTTTGCTACACTAGCTTGCCTGTTAGTGTCACTTACAGCCAGCTATGGGCAAAATCAAATTCAAGGTGCGGTTTCATTCATTACCTCAGAAAACATTTACGTAAGGTTTGAGTCGGCTGAAAAGGTGAATATTGGAGATACCCTTAGCATAATGCAGAACGGCCTTTCTAAACCCTGCCTGCTTGTACTTAGCAAGTCTTCCACTTCCTGCGTCACTAAATCAGTGAATGGCTGTACTCCCGTTAAAGGCACTTCCATAGAGGCAACAGTTCAGCCTGAAAAAGACCGCGAGGGTGAAAAGGATAAGGACACCAAGCCTGAAGAATCGCCTTCGTCAGACGTTCCATCAACAGATGAAGAAGGAGAAAATGAGGGCTTGGAAGAAGCCAGCAAAAAAAGCTTTGAAGGAACTGATATCAGTGGGAGGCTTTCAATTGCAAATTATGGCACAAGTGATGTTTTGGGAACTAAAAACAGAACTGTAGGCCGACTGGCTTTTGATGCTGACGAAATTGGAAGCTCAGACTTTTCTTTTGAATCATACCTGAACTACACCCAACTGAGCACAACCCGAGATGTGAATGCGGATTTTAGAACCAGCCTCTTCAACGTCTTTAACCTGGCCCTTGGCTACCAAAAAGACTCCAACTATTCCATATACCTTGGGAGAAGAATTAATAACAATATAGCGAGTATTGGCGCGACGGATGGAGTTCAGGCCGAAAAGGAATTCGGTAAGCTTTCAGCTGGAGTATTGGCCGGCTTCAGACCTGATGTTTTCAATTATGGCCTCAATTTTAGCTTACCTCAGTTTGGCGCTTATGTAGCCTATAAACAGCAAAACACATGGGTGCAAAGCAGAACCACTCTTGGTTTCATTGAGCAGCGAAACTCAGGTGCCGTAGACCGTCGCTATGCCTATTGGCAACATTCAAGCAACTTCAGAAAGATGTTTCTATTTAGCTCAGCACAGATAGACTTGTATCAAAAGCTTTCAGGCCAAAGTCAGTCTGATTTCAAATTATCGAGTTTCTACCTTTCGGCACGTTACCAGGTACATCGAAAACTATCGTTGATGGCATCTTTTGACACAAGGAAAAACCTTATTTTCTATGAGTCATATGCAAATAGTCTCGACTTTCTCACTCAAAACAATCCTACGAGACAAGGTATTCGGGTACGACTCAATTATCGATTAGCTCCCCTTATTTACACTGGCATAAGTTATCGGGTTCGCACCCAAACTGACAACGCGAATACATTCAACAATTACTCAGCCTATATACGGCACTCGAAACTGCCTCTTGTTGGTGGTGGCCTGTTTCTAAATTATGGTGGTAGTGTAACTGAATCATTGACGTATTCGTCAGTATCGGCAAGGTACAACCGCGGCTTTTTCAAAAACAAAATGAATTTTGAGGCATATTATCGGATGGTTTCTTACCAGTATACCGTGGCAGAATTTACCTTGCCGGCTCAACATTTTTTTGGAGGTGGATTTGGCTACAACATTACCAGTAAAACAACACTATCAGCCTTATTTGAGCATACCACAAGAGACACTTATACAGCTAACCGCCTCAATTTAAAACTGATTCAAAGATTCTAAATCAAATGATCCGATTACTGAATTTTGCAGGTACACTCCTACTACTCGTCTTGTTTGGTACGTCATGCGGCTCTGGACCTAAGGTTATTGAACCTGCTTCTTCAAATTCTTCTACATCAGAAACGGGAGTTTTTTCAGAAACCTCCAATGCTGGCACTCAACAGGTAAGTGGGGCAGGCTCATCAGATCAGGACATTCATACGGTTAAGGTGATAGAAGCCATTCCCACACAGAAATACAGTTATTTAAAAGTACAGGAAAATGGAAAGGAGTTTTGGGTGGCCACCATTAAAGGCAATTTTGAGGTAGGCTCCACCTATCACTATAAAGGAGGCTTACTTAAGCGAAACTTCAAAAGTGTGGAGCACAATCGCGTATTCGAAGAGCTCTACTTGATTTCCAATATAGTACCACTGGATCATGGAAGTGATTCACATTCTGTCCCTGAGGCCACCAGTACGGCTGAAACAAGTTCAGACATTGGCTCTATTGAAGTAGAAGGTTCCACCAAAATCGCTGATATTGTGGCCAATGCCGCGGAACTAAACGGCCAAACCATACAGGTGTCTGGCAAAGTGGTAAAAGTGAACCCCAATATTATGAGCCGTAACTGGATCCATCTAAAGGATGGAAGTAAGGACGATTATGATTTGGTACTAACCACAGATGAAGCCGCTCCCGTTGGTCATGTGGTGACTTACAAGGCAGTAGTGACAACCAATAAAGACTTTGGAGCCGGATATGCCTACGAGCTTATTTTAGAAGAAGGTGAACTCATAAAATAGTATGGAGACAGCAAAACAGGCATTACTAAAATTTGGAAATGCCTTATTCAATACAAGAGCTGCCGGTTTTTACATTTTAGCCTTTGCGGCCGCCATTGGCATTGCCACCTTTGTTGAAAATGACTTTGGTACTCCTGCAGCTCAAAAGCTCATTTACAAAACCAAGTGGTTTGAATTGTTGCTGGTACTCTTCAGTATCACCCTTCTCGTAAACATTGTAAAGTTCCGCATGGTGAAGCAGCGCAAATGGGCTTTACTCATTTTTCACGCTGCCATGGTAATAATTCTCATTGGAGCAGGTGTTACCCGATACTTTGGATTTGAGGGGATGATGCATATTCGGGAAGGTTCAAGTTCCAGTCAGTTTCTATCGGCTGACACCTACCTGAATTTTGATGTAGAACAGAACGGTCAATATTATTCCTTTAACGAAGCTGTATTGTTTGCAGGGGTAGGTACAAATGAGTTCAGGGAATCTTATCAGATTGGTTCTGAACTTGTTAAAGTAGAACTGCAAGAGGTGATTCCCAACCCACAGAATGTTTTAGAAACCTCTGACGGCGGACGACCTATTTTAAAAGTGGTGTTTGGAAGTTCCGCAGGACGACAGGAATATTATCTGGTACAGGGAGACCAAAGAACACTTTCAGGAGTCAACTTCAACTTCACTGAAGAGTCCATACCGGGCTCGTTCCAAATAATATTGAGAAACGATTCATTACTATTTAGGGCTGAAGAAGTGTTTACTCAAACGGTAATGGCTACTCAGAGTGTTGACACCCTTTTGTCCGACGGTAAGTTTCATGAACTCAAACTACGCTCTCTGTACAGTGGAAAGTCAAGTGCCTTTGTATTTGGTGAATACAACCCATCGGGAAAGTTCCTGGTAAAGTCTGAGGGCTTGAAGATTGCCTCAAGTAGCAGTATTGCCCTGGTACTAAATGTTACTGTTGGGGATCATTCTGAAACAAGAATGGTGCATGGAATTCGCGGTGCTCTGGGACAAAAGGTAGCCTTTGGAACCAATCAAACACGGATATTGATTTCCTATGGAGCAAAGCCCATGAAAGTTCCTTTTAGAATTGGCTTGCGTGACTTTATAATGGATCGTTATCCTGGCACCAACAGCCCTGCCTCCTATGCCAGCGAAGTAACCTTAATAGACGATAGAAGCGGACATCAGGAGGACTTTAGAATCTATATGAACAACATTCTGAATTATGGAGGTTACCGTTTCTTTCAATCTTCATATGATAGAGATGAACAAGGTACTTACCTGAGTGTAAATCATGATTTCTGGGGAACATGGATCTCCTATCTCGGGTATATTTTGCTCACGATTGGGCTCATTATGACGTTCTTTAGTAAGAATACTCGGTTTTCCCAGTTGAATCTCAAGCTGAAAATGCTACAGAACACTTCGAAGCTTGTATTGATTGCTGCGATGTTTTCTTTTCAGTTAATCCACAGTCCTGCTACGGCCCAAACGGAAGTTAGGCCTACAGTAGAAGTAGTTCCCTTAGAACACGCCGACCTTTTTGGTCAGGTAATGGTACAAGACTTTAGAGGTCGTATAAAACCCATGCATACACTCAATAGAGAGTTGATGCGCAAGATTTATGGCAGTGAGACTATTGGAGACTGGACCGCTGATCAGGTTGTGCTTAGTATGTACGCTAGCAAGCAAGATTGGTATGCCTATCCTTTAATTACTCTTGGGAAGCATGAAAAAATTGGAGAACTCATCAACGTAACCGGAAAGAAAGCAGGATATAGAGATTTCTTTGACCAGAATGGCCAATACAAACTGAAGGCTGAAGTAAGCCGTGCCAACAATTTGGAACCCATAGATCGCGGCATTTTTGAGAAACAACTGCTTAAGGTTGACGAGCGAGTAAATATTTTAGGCATGGCTTTTTCCGGCACCATGCTTAAAGTAGTTCCTGTGGAAGGCGATGCCAATAACACCTGGGTATCTGAACATGCACATGGCACCATGCCAAGTGAAATTGCCAAAAAGTTCTTTTCCTCTTACAAAAATGCTCTACACGAGGCCACACATAAAAACAATCCTCAGATTGCCAACCAATTACTAACTGAGCTTATCGCTTTTCAAAAAAAGGCCGGTTCCGAGGTAATGCCCGTCGACTCGAAAATTTCAGCAGAGATTCTTCTGAACAACAGTAAGGTTTTCAGCCGATTGGCATTGACATACGTAGTATTAGGAATTATATTTCTGGTATTGCTGTTTGTTTCCGTTTTCAACCCCAATCTCAGACTTGAGAAACTGGGGTACTTTTTCATGGCTATGATAGCCATTGGTTTTCTGTTTCATACTGTAGGGCTGGGACTGCGCTGGTACGTTTCAGGACGTGCCCCCTGGAGTAATGGTTATGAGACCATGATATACATTGCCTGGACTACCGTGCTTGGTGGTTTAATTTTTAGCCGTAAGTCGCTTGGTGGATTGGCCGCAACCATGATACAATCTGGGATTATGTTACTTGTTGCCATGATGAGTTTTCTTGACCCGGAAATTACTCCATTGGTGCCTGTACTTAAATCCTATTGGCTTACCATACACGTAAGTCTTGAAGCAGGCAGCTATGGTTTCCTCATGCTGGGAGCCTTGATTGGCCTTATTAACCTGGTACTCATTGCTACACTCACCGAGAACAGCCTGCCCAGGGCAAAGCGGGTGGTCAAAGAACTGTCCTACATCAGTGAGCTCAATATTATGGTAGGGCTCGTTATGATAAGTATTGGAACATATCTGGGTGGTGTTTGGGCCAATGAGTCCTGGGGACGCTACTGGGGATGGGATGCTAAGGAAACCTGGGCACTTGTATCTATTCTAGTATATGCCTTTATTCTGCACATGCGATTGATACCAAAACTTGGAGGTTTGTTTGCTTTTAATTTTGCCACACTGTTCGGCTTGTCATCGGTAATAATGACCTATTATGGTGTCAATTATTATTTATCTGGCCTTCACTCCTACGCCGCCGGCGATCCAGTACCCATTCCGCAATGGGTATATATCACAGTTATTGGTTTAGCAATTGTTTCAATAATTGCCTACTTACAGAAAAGGCGGTTTAAGCTCATACTGTAGTAGCCAAGAATTCAGGACAACGGATTTAACTAAACCAAATGGCCCCATTCCCCTGGCTTTATTGATTTAAAACTCACGACTCCCCTTCCTCTACGAGAAACTCATGCTTTTCTCGTCTGGGTTCTAAACTCATTTTATCACGCGTGTTTTTTTGGACGGCAACCGTTCCAAAAAGGGCCAGTAGAAACGAGAATGCATAAAATCCTTTTTCACTGGGCAATAAATCTGCATTCCAAAGACCTATGGTAAGCAAGGTAATTGACAATATGGTGCTAAACCATGAAACCCCGTAGTAGATATCGGTAACCGGAACTCCTTCCAATCGGTCGCGAACCGCTTTTTGAACTGATACCACTGAAAATAGCCCAAACATGAGTACGGTGAAATAATAGCCTTGTTCGTGCAATACCATGTCTGCATTCCATAAACCGATGATAAATCCGATGAATCCAATTCCGAAGGCCATCCATGAGGCGGCCACAAATGCGTTTGAGGGTTTCATACTTTCTATTTTTTGTTTGACAAGCCAAAAGTGTTGCCAAAGCCTGTTATACGGAAAGCATGTTTTTCAAAAAAAGGACTTTACTTAATAGGCATCAAGGTCAAAAATCGGATCAAATTGAATTATTCTCTTAAAAAAGGGACTTTAACAAAATCAAAATTACTCGGATGACTTGTTAATCAAAAAGGTTGACGATCCCAATGCTTTGACTCTTTCGTTCCTGGCCCACCAAAAAGACCTTGTTTCCATCCGATGCACAAAGCTCTGGAATGATTGGAAGATCGCTCTCATTGGCTATTTCTTTATCAAATACCAACTCTCCATTCAAATTCAATTGTGTGATGTGAATGGTCTTTCTCTTAGTAGTGAGAGTGAACTCTTCTGGTTGACCGTATTCGGTATCGGCATTTGCATTAAAAAAGAAGGTCAAATAGTCTTGACTGTCATCGATATATGCCGTACCAGCTGCTGTACTTTCTATAATAGACTGTTTCTTAGGAATTAAATAATTCCAAAGCAGAGTGCCTTCTCCATCCACTTCCAACGCACAGATATTCGAAAATTGATAGATGCTGTACTCAGTTGTTCCCGTAGTGCTTCCTCCTTTAGTTGTTCTGTCCATTTCTTCCATGCAAACCAGATACCCACCATTATCAGTGGGTCTCAGATACCTCAACACCGGAGATCCCAAGCCCACGCTTCTTCCCTTCTCCATTCTCTTCTTATCCTTATCAGACAAACTTGTTCCCAATAGGCCATGGCGCATTTTCCTGCTTACTTCCTTTGTCTTTTCCCCTTTGAAACTAATCTCCTTTACACTCAGCCTAAACTTCACATCCACATGTCTTTTCACATCTGTAAGCAGTGCAGCACAATGAATGGAATAGTCGTCCATAGCAAAAAACATACTGTGAATGTATTCTTCTTCAGGCCAGTTTAGGGACAATAATTTTGGTTTAGGTAGCTCCTGGTCCAGATAGTATAATCTATTGAATCGATTTGAATAGTTCCATGCAAACAGTGAAGTATTGGTCTTCTCATTGAAAAAATTACCACCATGCCCATAGAGCACCACCTTTCCCAAGTCGTTTATTTCAACTCTGCTCAAATAAAACCTTTCAGTTTCCCCAAGGAAATAGCTCTTATGCGATACCACTTCTCCTTTTCTATTAAAAATAGTAGTTGCATGTGGTCGTTGAGTAACTTCCCTATTGCTGTATATTGAACCAGGGCCATTAGTTGCGGTAATAGTACTTTGCAATACGGTATACTCACCTGATGGCGAAGTAGCCTGTAATACTCGCGTGTGCACATTGGCACCACAATCCCACAAAGTATTTGTAACCAAGGGTTCTACCTCAATAGGACTAATGGAAGCTACACGGAGTTCCAATGCCTGGGTATTTTCTTCTTCATTTATAATCCTATGATACTGGTATACAACGTCACCTGTGCTGAATACTCCATAGGAGCTGAAGTCCATATATGGAATTTCACCGTCTTCAATTTGGCATTCTCTGCTGCTGGTTCCGAGGCTTGGGTTAAACGTATGAAACCACAGCGAGCCGTTGACATGATCAATCTTTGCTACAACACCAAAGGGAGTTCCCAAAGCGATTCCTGACGACTTAAGGTCGGCATTGCATAATTGATACTTTGAGTCAACTACTCCAATTGGCAGAGAAGTTAGGTAACGTCCGGTTTTTATGGTCTCAGCCCATTTTACTTCCTGAGTGGTTTGGGCATGACCTAAGTTAATTCCAATAAGAAATAAAGCCAAAAGGCCCATTATTCGTAGCATAGCTTAATTTTTTGCCGAAGTTACTATTCCCGACTTTTTGTATACAACAACGCCAGAATATTTAGAACGGTAATTTTCTAAGTTGAATTATCACACAAATCGCTCAAAGCGGTCTACGGTGTTCTCAATCACTTTTTTCGCATCTTGTGCCCACCAATCAGTTGAAAAAATCTCCACTTCCACAAAGCCCTCATAACCAGCTTCACTTACCTTATTGGATAGGTCTTTAAGATCAATAATACCATCGCCCATCATTCCACGATCTACCAGCATGTCTTTGGTAGGGCTCAACCAGTCACAAACGTGGTAGCCCAGAATAGCCTTCAGCTCTCCTGCCCTTTTTAGCTGTTGCGCCAATTGAGGATCCCACCACACATGGTAGGCATCAATGGCCACTCCTATTCCATCTCCTATCTCTTCACAAATGTCAAGTGAATGTCCAAGCGTATTAATGGAACAACGATCTGCAGCATACATTGGGTGTAAAGGTTCCAGGGCGATAGGCATCCCCTGTGGTTTTGCATAGTCCACCATCTTCGCCAAACCTTCCGTAATGTACTTATGTGTATCTGCCAGCTTTTTAGAGCCAGCGATCATCCCTCCAGAAACAATCACCAAACAGTCAGCATGTATGGCAAGTGCCTCGTCTATAGCTCGTTTATTGTCATCCCAGTTGTATTGGTGGTCTAAGGCAAAGAAGCCTCCCCTGCATAAGCCCGATACGCGTAGACCCGCCTCCTGAATGCGTTTGGCAGCTTTTTCTATCCCACATTCTTCCAGTTTGTCCCTCCATGGACCAATGGCCGGAATTCCATACTCCTTACACAAGTCAATGGCTTGCTCCAGATTGCATTGTGATTTTATAGTGGCTGTATTGAGAGAAAGTCTGCTAATATCCATAGTTCGCTAAGTCGCCGAAATATACATTGGCTCCCCAGATATCATTGTATATCAGTATAAGCGCGCACTAAATGCGACTTAGAAATTTCACGTACAACACCGCAAGAATTACCAGAATAATCACTACTGACAAACACCCGTCTAGCAGTGAAGAATCATCATTATCACCCATAACCAAATGATTTACAAAAGCCAAGATACTAAAATCAATGCTTCCTCCCAGTTGCCACGGCCTACGCACTCTTTGCCAAACGCTTTTCCAAAAAGTAAGTTGTAAGTACCATGCCTATGGCTATTAAAGCAAGTACAATACTCTCGTTTGCTGCTCTATGTGCTCCCATGGCCAATAGAGCATCAAAGAAAAAGCCTGCATATGCCCATTCTTTCAATGTTTTAAAGCGCAAGGGAATCCAAATGGCCAGTACCCCAAGAATTTTGGCTGTAGCCAGCGGGTATACGACCCAAATAGGAAAACCCAGGTGTGAGAATATGGCAGATACATCTTCGTAGCTTAAAAAGTACATACTGGCTGATGCCAGGAAAAACAGGCTCAAAAGGCTCTTAACAATGTAGAAAATCCATTTCATTGCTTCTTGACTAAAATGCGCTACAAAGAAAACTTCCCATGTCAAGTGAGCTTTCTCAAAAAATCCCAAGGAAGCCCTGGAATAAAAAAACCACCTTATCTAAACTGATAAGGTGGCTTCAATAAGATCCGAAACTCAATACTTAATGTACCATCAACTTATGTACTGTTGTTTGATTCAAGGACTCTATTTCAATCAAATACAGCCCATTGGGATAGTTTTTTAAATCCACTGTCAGGTTTTCAGTGTTAAACTCCTTTTGTACAAGAACCCGTCCCTGCATGTTTATGAGCTTAAATTGGCCGCCTTCAGCACCTCTTATATTTACCCATCCGGAAGCTGGATTTGGAAATAAAGCATAGGTAGCGGCCGCTTCTATACTTTTTATTGAAGTAGGATCAAAACCATAAGTACGCGCTGTTATCTTATTCCCTTCTTCGTCATCAGAGTACACCACATAAGGGATATTGTCGTTATAAGCGATCCTGGGACTCCCTCCACCAGTTAGAGAAAAGTTGGGTCTCCCTATATATGACCAGGTACCTCTGTCATATGCTATACAGCTTATCGTCTTGCTTCTCTTTTCGTCAACAAAGGTTATGGCCGGATAGCCATTTTCATTTATTGCCAAGTCAGTCTCACCCACGGCGCCATCTGATAGGTTTTCACCAATCATAGACCATGTACTGCCGTTGTATTCATATACATTTAATCCCTGGTTTTCACCTGTTGGAAAGGCCACATAAATATGCCCATTATCATTCACCGCAAAGGACTGATAAAACCAAACTGACTCAGTTGAAACAGGCCCACCGCCCACATAGGACCAAGATGTTCCGTCAAATCGGGATACATAGGCGGTTCTGTTCTTAGCAAAGTTATTCCACAGTACAATTAAATTTCCATCCTTATCGTATTCGCAGGAATTCCATACACCTTCAGCCTCTGAATATTTGGTTCCTCCTACTTTTTCCCAGCTGCTTCCATTAAATGTGTAAGCATTTCCCTGATAAGATGAACTGCCATCCTGCATACAAATGGTTGGCAAATTATCGCCGTTAAGAGCAAGGCCAAGTTGTACTCCCGAGGGGGCCGCTGGTCCTATTTGCTGCCAGGCATTTCCGTTCCATTTTTTCACCAGTGTTCCTGCACTTGTGCTGTATGCTACCACAGGCATATCGTCAGACCCTACCGCGATTCGAGCATAATTTCCTCCAGTACCTACAAGGTTTAAACTCTCCCAATCCTGGCCAGACTTTCTGGCATACACTTCTATTGACGATCCGTCTTCCCTCAACACTACATAGGTGGTGTTGTTCTTCCCTATGGCAACATCGTGCACGGAGCTATTGCCATTAATTGTGAAGCCTTTAGTGCCGGTCACCAACCAACTCTCCTCCGGGGCTTCTTCAACTACTATGGTAAATACCTGTTCAGTGGTGGTCTCGCCATCACTTACACTAAGTACTACTTCGTATTCACCTTCTTCTTCAGGTGTACCAGTAAGCGCCGTTCTGGTATGTATATCTCCCAGCGAAGTCACATCGCCTAATGAAAGCCAAGTTGGGATTTTTGTGGCCTTGATTTCCAAATCTGAATCGTCTGCATCTACGGCAAACACCTGGTACAGGTATTCGTTATCTACATAGGCCAGCGTGTTTTCTTCGGAAGAAAACTTAGGCTTTGAGTTGGTAGTGCCATCAAGATAAGGGCTTTTGGCTGCATTTTCAGCATGTCCATCTGGTGCGGTAAGTATACCTACAACATATATATACTCTTCATTCCATTCTTCGGGCAGGGTATAGCTAAAAGAGTATTGATACTCCTTATTGGCTTCAATATCGCCAGGTAAACTGCCTTCTTCTCCTTTGTAGTCTCCCAGTAATTTTCTTGCCACATGGTGATACGCAATCATATTTGCGGGCACATCACCGGAAAGAGTTTCATAGCCTCCCATAGCTCCGTTATTGCCGTTTCCATAGGCATTAGACTGGTTATAGTCAGGTGCTGGTCCGGTAATACCATCTTCTAAAATAACCGCACTCAGTCGATACTCTCCTGATGGCTTTGATGCAAAACTTGTTGTAAGAATTGCCTTAAGCTCTCTAGTATCCTCATTGTATTCTGTAGTTACACCAAGGGCCGCAATGGTGCCGGCGTCTATAGCCGCAGCTACCTTACTTTCCCATTCATTTGTACTCAGCTCAGTGCCACCGCGGTCAACGTCCGCACTTGGAGCTGTACCCAAGGGAGTTTCAGAGAGGTAATCGTCATAGGCAACTTCATCAGATGAATGAATGGCAATAGGTATCAGGTTTTCATGCTCTTCCTGAAGGTCATGTAAGAGCACAGTACCTCTTGGACACCATTGGCACCAGAATCCGGTATGTTCTTCAATAAGAACTTTCTTAGTTTGACCAAAACTGACATTTAGGCCACCTATTAAAAAGACTAAGGTTAAGTATTTGTATTTCATAGGGTTTAGAAATTGGTTTATGGTTTAGTTGAATTCTTTTTAACCGTTTTCAGAAATTGTTCAATGGTGAGGGACTCTTCCCATTTTACTTCGAACAGGTCCATCATTCCTTTGGCCAGGTCGGTATGATCTACTACCAGCGAGATGAGATTAAAATTTTGAACACTCAGACTTTTAAGGGATACCATAGCCTTCTCACCATCAGCTAAGAGCATTTTAAGGGGTAATCCTGGATGAATCCTAACATGCTCGCCAATACTCTCATAGTACTGAACCATTCTTATAAACTCGACAGTGTACTCTTCTTCCGCTTCAAAAATTGCCCTTACTTCAGTGCCTTCTTTAATGATTTTTCTTAGCGGAGCACTAGCTCGTTTAATTTCAGCCATATCGCGCATGAAGCCGGTAGCATAGGGCCGCTTATTGAAGGAATAAAGGGTCTTGGTAGAGGCTTTCATTATATCATCAAAACGCTGAATTTGAGCCGTTTTTGAGGATAGAATTTCAATAAAGTCAAGAGTTTGACCATTTTCACTTCTGTTTTCATATTGGTTCTGAAGTGCTTTGGTCAGTTCGTCAATTTTACCCAGCTCTTCCTCACGGCGCCTCCGCAACATGGCAAAGGCTTTTTCAGGAGGTACCATTTTGTACCGCTTTACTGAACCGGGAAAAACCGTACAAAAGCCTTGCTCCTCCAGGCTTTTAATGACACTGTAAATTTTGCCTTGGGGCAGCCCGGATGTATTTGATATCTCGGCGGCTGTGAGCATGTCTTGATGTAGCATAGCCAGGTAGGCTCTTGCCTGGTAATCACTGAAGCCTGCTTCAATTAATTTTTGCTTCATACAATTTACAACAACTATTGGTGGTTGTAAAAATAGAATAAAATTTGAAATTCAAAACAACTTGAACACTTCAACCTAAAAAATGCCATAACCCCAACCCATATGGGCTAAGTCAGCCTACAACTCTTTGCATGCTGTCATCTGCCGACTAAGGCTTTGATTGTGTAAGGGAAAGAATAGAATAAAGGCCCTGCCTCTATCAAAAGAACGGAAACTGTGAAATGGTAATCAGCCCAAAAACTGCTTCATTCTGGTCACTGCCAAATCCATATCCACCAGGACGCCTGCTTCACAGGCCAGCCTAAAGGTTTCAGCCAAATGCCATTGGGGTCTTGCAGTTTCTTGAGAGTCAATCATTTTGAACTCATCCTGAAAGCCATTGAGCCAGGCCAAAAAAACTACGCCTGTTTTATAAAAACGTGTGGGAGTGCTAAAAATATGCCTGCTAAGCGGTACTGTGGGGTCAAAGATTTTAAAGTAAGCCTCCCGATCTCCTTTTGTCAATGCAGTAAGTGCGGCCGAGGCGGCCGGAGCTATTGCGTCAAAAATTCCCAGTAGTGCTTCACTATACCCTTCACTATCGCCAGCAATGAGCTCAGGGTAATTGAAGTCGTCACCTGTGTACATCTTTACACTTTTGTGCAATTTGTTTCGCAGTAGTATTTCTTTGTCCTTGTCGAGCAGGGATACTTTGATACCTTCTACTTTTTCATGATGACGTGTCATAATCGTATTGACCACGTCCATAGCTTCAAAGTGATCTTCACTGCCCCAGTACCCTTTTAAAGCCGGGTCAAACATTTCGCCAAGCCAATGAATAATAACGGGCTGAGCTGCCTGAGATAATATTTTATCATACACCAAGGCATAATCTGCAGGTGATTGTGCGCATGCAGTAAGCGCCCTGCTGGCCATTAATACGACCTTACCACCAAGTCCTTCTACATAGCTTATTTGCTCTTCGTAGGCTTTAATAACATCTTCAAGGCTATTTTCAGAATGTGGCTCGAGCTGATCGGTTCCACACCCACTTGCCAGGAAGGCTCCGGGTACTTCCTTAGATGCTTCTATACTGCGCTTGATGAGTTCCTGAGCCATTGGATAACTGAGCCCCATGCCTCGCTGGGCTGTGTCCATGGCTTCGGCTACTCCCAGACCAAAGCTCCATAGTCGTTTTCTGTAGGCAATGGTAGCATCCCAGTCTACTTCCGTACTACTTCCTTTTTTAGGTACTACATGAGCGGCCGCATAGGCAATACGATTAAAAGGCCCCCTGGATACATTAAAGGATTGATTGGCAGGTACAGCATAGGTTAATAAACTACCATCTTGCTGAGGAAGTTGTAAGGTGCTCATGGGTCGTAATGGTTTCCGCGGTAAATATAGAATAGCCCTTCTTTTAACGAATACCAGATTTCATTTCAAGCAAGAACGTTTCTAGTTTCTAGGAAGGAACTCAGTTTACTTGCTTACAGTTCAGGTAGTTCTTTCCTTCCAAAAGGAAAATAGATAATTGGACATCATGAAAATTCACCAACTCGCAAAAACGTAAGTATCCAATGCCATCTCGCATTTTCCGCTATTCGCTAAGTACTAACTCCTAAACCAACTGAAACCAGCCACCAATTGCTTTCCTCTACAGCTCTAGGTCCATCACATCCATCCATCTTCTCTCTTTCCAGCTCTGCATAGACAGTTCGGCCAGCTGGACTCCTTTTGCTCCTTCCTGAAGTGTATACTGATAATCGCCTTCATTGTACAGGCTTCTAATGTATTGTTCCCACTGCTCCTTAAAGCCATTATTGAACTCTACTCCTTCCATGTAAGGTTTCCACTGTTCCTGGAAGTTCATGGTTTGAGGAGCGTCAGGGTTCCAAACGGGCCGAGGTGTGTCTTGAACGGATTGAATTTTACAATTGGTAAGCCCTGCCACTGCTGAGCCCTTGGTTCCATCAATTTGAAAGGTCACTAAGTCGTCGCGATTCACTCGGGTACACCAGGAACTGTTGATTTGGGCAATGATGTCACAGCTTAATTCAAGATTGGCATAAAAGGCGTCGTCTGCGTCGGCATTGTAAGCCTGGTCATTTTCGTCCCAGCGCTTTGGAATATGGGTGCTCCCCAGGCAGCTTACACTTTTCACCGGGGCTATAATATGGTCAATTACGTATCGCCAGTGACACATCATGTCAAAAATGATACTTCCTCCATCTGCTTTCCTATAATTCCAGCTTGGTCGTTGTGCGGGTGTGTCTTCCCCGGTAAATACCCAGTATCCAAAATCAATCTTTACACTTAACATGGTCCCGAAAAAGCCTTCATCCACTAATGCTTTTAACTTAAGTAGTCCTGGTAAAAACAGTTTGTCCATCACAATTCCCGTTTTCACTCCAGTGTCTTCTGCCACCTTACAAACGTTCATTGCCTCTTGCAACGACATTCCTACCGGCTTCTCACAATACACATGCTTTCCTGCTTTCATGGCCTTAACCAGTAAATCTGGACGCATTTGCGTGGTACCTGCATCAAAAAACACTTGGTGATTTCCTGACTCAATTATTGAATAATCATCAATACATTCTTCAATTCCATGCTCTTGCGCAATCTTTTGGATTTTCTCAAGGTTTCTTCCCAGCAAAGTGATTTTGGGCATTACCCTATCACCATTTGACAGTTTCACACCGCCTTCCTTAATAATATTGAGAATACTGTTTCGCAAATGTTGGTTAAAGCCCATTCGGCCAGTAACGCCGTGCATGAGTATGGGAAGTTCGTGTATTGCCATGTGAGCAAATGTACTTTTGAGTTTTATGAAATAGGTATCTAAACCAAGTCTTATAGTATGAAGAGTATTAGAATTGCCCAAATAACAGATTTACACCTCGATGAACCTTTTCAAATTGAAAACGGGATTCCAACACGTAAGAATGCACTCACCATACTTGAAGACTTAAAGCAGAAGCGCATTGATCGTGTGGTTTGTACCGGTGATATTGGAATGGCAGCATCTCATTCCTGGCTCTTTGAGCAACTAAATGGACTTGGAATTCCATTTCATGTAATTCTGGGAAATCATGATGAGTATACTGAGGTGCGCAAATTCTATGATGTAAGGGTAAAAAGCAATCCCGGTGAGCTGTATTATTCGCTGGAAGAGCATCCATACAAATACCTTTTTCTGGACACTTCATCTTCTGCTATAAGTTCAGAACAATTGAGTTGGATAGGGCAAGAAGTTCAAAGCCCTAAAGAACTCATCATATTTAGCCATCACCCCATTCTCCCCACAGGTACCACCCCGCAGAGAGAATTTCCCCTGAAAGGCGACAAGGCTGTACAACAACTTCTTGATGCATGTGACAGGCGCGTAGTCATATTCTGCGGTCACCTACACATGGACCAGTATTCTACTTCCCGCAATATTGAACAGTACATCTGCCCTGCTAGCTGTATACAGGTAAAGAAGCAATCTGACACAACTGAAATTGATTCTAAGAACTTTGGCTATAGGATAATAGAAATTAGTGGCAATGGCTGTGATGAACATGTAATTATGTTTGAGCCTGACTAGTAAAAGATCAATGAACTACTCATTGAAAAGCCCGGTGGAGCGCACGCACAACATCGGTTATTTGAGTCTATGAGACTAAACCTTTGAACTGCTTACAAGTAAAAAGCCCTTCCCCATTGCCCCTGAGTTCGAACTAATTCAAAAAGGAGTGTATCGCTGCACTGGCATTATCCTGATAGCTCCTGTTGTCTAGATCGGGAAATATCTTTGCCTGGTCAACAACCGGCCCTGTTAAGACTCCTTCTTTGCTGGCATAAAACTTCCCACTTTCAAAAGAAGTATTGCTAATGCCATCTACAAACCGCTTTGCCCCTTTGCTTAAGCTATGCGATAATCCCATTAAGGGCATGAAAATGGACATTCCAATGTATTTAAAAAGTATTCGCTTCAGTAATGGCAGGTCATCAAATCCCTGGGTACCGCGTGTACCTCCAGGGCTCATGGAAATGAATCGGATCTTTGGATACTTTCGGGCCAAAGCCGACATCCATAGGGTTCCTCCATACTTCACCATTCCATATACCTGCAGCGGATCAAAGTCGTTCCCAAAATAAGTACCGTCAAACACGGACTTAAACTCTTCAATTGACGATGAACGAAGGTTCGGCTGTTTCATACCGGTTTGCTTAATTCCCCTGGCTGCTTCAGAGCTAGCAAACAATGCCACCCTTTTCAACTTATTTGCTGACAACAGTTCTTCCAACAATACCACATGCCCAAGGAGGTTGGTAGCAGTAATATTTGTAACTCCTTCCTTGGTCAGTTTTTCCGGATTTTTGCCACCAGTTCCACCAGCATTCATAATTAAAGCATCAATAGGTTCGTGCAATTGGTCTATGGCCTTTTTTACTGAAACAGTATTGGAAACGTCCATAATCAATATTTCAAAAATTGATCTGCCCGTAGACTCTTCCAGAAACTTCTTTGCTTCTACGGCTCTTTCTTCATTTCTACACGCCAGGTAAATCTTTTTAGTATCCTTAGTTAAGGCAAGCTGTCTGGCTGTTTCTTTACCAATGCCAGCGTTGGCTCCCGTTATCATTACTACGTTGTTCATGATTGTATTTTTTTATGTGTGAATTAGCGCGTCTGTTTTTGAAACACTTTAAATATGATGATCCCCGCAAGTCCCAATACCATCTCCAGCCCAGTGGCTTTTATTAAACCATCTGATGGCATTCCATCCAGCAATATGCTAAGGACTCTTCCCAAACCAAGGGATGTGAAAAGCACTGTTGAACCCAAAACGGAAGTGAAAGTGAGTCTTTTCACAAAAGCCCCAGCCAATGTCATTACTGCTATTGCCAAAAACAAAGTGCTTACTGCCCTAACATCATTTGTCAAACTGATGTTGTTGGCAATATCAATTCCTGCCGTACTCTTCATTTCGACAGGCATGGTTAATGTGGCACCTCCTATTAAGCTCAAAAGCAGGCCGGAGATGATTAAATAGGCCTTTACAACTTTAGATTCTTTCATGTCTTTGTTCATTCAATTTTGATGAAGCAAAGCACGCTCAAGAATCTAGGTAAGAATGATCGATTTAGCCCAAAGACTTCTCATTTCAGCTCAAACGATATTCGGAAGGCGATTTGCCGTATGCCCTGGTAAAATTTCTATTGAAAGTAGATACGGATTCGAAACCTACGTCGTAGGCTATGTCCGACACCCTTGATGTACCTGAGCGTAACAAACCGGCAGCCTTTTCAAGCTTCTTTTTGTTAAGGTATTTTTTAGGGCTCTCGCTGAATACCTCTTTAAACTTCCTCTTAAATGAGGACAGGCTTAAATGACACAAAGCGGATAGTTCTTCAAGAGATAGGTTGGCATATAAATTATGTTGAACAACCGACTTGAAAGCAATTTCAGCAGGTTTGAATAAAGCTGATAAGAAGTCGAGCTCGGAAGGTGCTTCCACAGACTTGGTTACCAGCAAAATGAACTCTTTGAGTTTTGCCCTGATAATGCTTTCATCTGCCAATTCAGGGTTGTCTAAAAGTATGCCTATGCCTTCCTTATAATTCTCTAAAAGCCTATCAATTTGTACCTGTTTTAGGTTGAAGGAGAGAGCATAATTTGAACTGGATAGGTCAAACTCAAAAAGCTCTTTGACCAAAGCAGGGTAAAGAAATACACCAATAGAGTCTATGCCATCTGCACAGGCCTGGCTATTCCCCGTAGGCTCAAAGAAGTAATTCAGGCATTTGGCCAACATTCCTACACTCTTGTTCAGTTTTAAGTAGTCTTCGGGAGCCCTTACCCCCACTTCACCCCTGTTCACAAACATAAAACACGCCTCATCCTCCACGTATTGTTTCAAGGTTCTGTCGAAACTGGGCATTGAGAGCCTTATGAAAACGATGCGCCCCCTATATCTTATAATTTGTTCTTTGAATTCCACTTCAACTTTCGTTCTCCATTCTGAGTAACATCAATAAAGCTACTCATTTGAATATTGAAAGGGCAAAATAGGAATTTGGCTGGCTCCAAGGAGCAAAACCACTTGAGAGTTGAGACTACGCTAAGTTTTGAGCTATACAGAATATTGATATCGCTTGAATGGAATAACCCATAGGATACCAATATTCAAGTATTCTGATGGCATCAAAAACACTCTTTGAATAACACCACATTTGTTTTCAGCTACGGCGAGTCACTATTTTATTCAGTGCGAACGTTACATATGGCTCAATAAAGGCAAAAATGCTATTGACATAAGACTGAGCTTCTTTTAATTTGGAAACACAATACACTCTAAACTCTGATACATGACCTTGGATGAAGTAATGCAGGAGCTTGAAGGCTATAGCGACGAACGCACTAAAAACACCCTGATGAAACATGGAGCTCAGGAGCCATTCTTTGGTGTAAAAGTGGCCGATCTTAAGAAGATTCTTAAGAAGACCAAGAAAAACCATGAACTCTCTCTGGCATTGTACAATACGGGCAATTCTGACGCCATGTACCTGGCCGCATTGATGGCTGATGAAAAGCAAATAACCAGAGAACAGGTAGAAGACTGGGCCGACAAAGCTTACTGGTACTATTTATTTGAATACGCGGTGCCATGGGTAGCTTCTGAAACTGACTTTGGTTTTGAATTAGGTATGCAATGGATCGAATCAGATCAAGAGCGTATTGCTGCGGCAGGATGGTCTACTCTGGCCAGCATAGCAGCCCTTTACGATGATAGCACCCTTGATATGAAGGTCTATAAATCACTCCTGGACAGAGCTCAAAAAGACATACACAAAGCACAGAACCGAGTGCGTTTTGCCATGAATAGCTTTATTATAGCCATAGGATCATACGTGAAAGAACTTACGCCACAGTCTCAAAAAGTAGCAGCGGTTGTAGGTAAAGTTGAAGTAACCCTTGGTGGTGCTGGATGTAAGGTTCCCCTGGCTACTGATTATATTCAAAAGGTCATTGACAAAGATCGAGTAGGAAAAAAACGTAAAACGGCACGATGCTAACGAAGCTTACTTAGTGCTTTACCGACTGAGAAATGAAGTCGTTTGTTTTGTTTTTAGAGTCTTCAATAGATTTTGGGTAGTTGATAAAAAACCAGGCCCAATAAGCGGCTACGTCCATTTTTTCGCTAAGCATCTTTTCCTTTCTAGCCTTCCAGTTACTTTTTAGGTCAGGAATCTGTAGAAGTTCTTTTAGTTTATTCAAAAGGCCCTCTTTGTCAGCCGTTTTAAAACCATAAGTAAGGTTGTATTCTTTTTCCAATTCTTCCAAGTATCCAAGTCGCCCCACAAAATCATTAAACCTTAAAGAAGGAGTACCCAAAACGGCTGCTTCGGCTGCCATGGTTTGGCTATCGCCAATGTACAAACTCGCATAATACATGGCATGATGCATGTCTTTAGGGTGAATTCCAATTCTATAGGGTTCAAACTCTGAATCCAGTTCTCTTTCAGAAGTGATGTACACAGTTCCATGAGGTTCCAGGAGGTTTATAATACTCCTTGAAAGCTCATTGGTAATACCGGTACGGTTCTCGTCATGATGAGATGAAAGAGCAGAGAACCTTAGAATAAAATAAGGTTTACCATCCTTGCTCAAAACATCTGCCTTTTCTCTTTGAGGACTAAAGTGGTTGGGATGCAGATAGGCCAACTCATGATAGCCGGGATATTTTACCGTTTTATAATCATAAGGCTCAGTACCGCAGGAAACGGGTGACATGGCTGTGTCACAATACTTAATGCCAAACTTGGTGAAAAACGGAATTTCCCACACATCGTCTTCATTGAGCACAATAGACTTTTTTCCAAGGAGTTTGGCCACGTGCGCAATAACTATATCTGTACCAATGAGAATATCAGGCTTAAACTTTACCGCTATACGCGTCATTTTTACTTCCCTGCTCAAAATCGTACCAACAAGAGCCATTTTGCTATTTCCTTTTCGTGGGGGTAAATACACCACTTCAAAGGGTTGATCCTCCAGTAATCGAAACAACACATCTTTGTCTCTGGCTACCATCAATACTTTATGGCCTTGAGAAATTAAGTCTTTGGCCACTACTGAACTGTTATGATAATGGGCCGGATGCCCCAGGTAAAAGAGAAATCTCATTGCATTGTTTAGCGGGGCAAGAATAAAAAGAAATCCATTAGCTAAATGCGCCCCTCAAGGCTCAAATCGTGTACAACTCAGGCTCTCCACATGCTTTATCTGCTCATGAAGATGAGCGCATAAACGTATTGAGACTACATTTGCGGCCTTTTAAAGCAAAAACTCAAGTCACAGTGAATATTCTTGGCATCCATGGTGATTATTTTAACGAGGAGCGTCTTGTATTTGAAAGCAATGCAAGCATCGTTAGAGACGGTAAAATCATTTGTGCAATTTCTGAAGAAAGGCTCTCACGCCAAAAGCTGGACGGTCGATTCCCTTGGTTGGCCATCAATGAGTGTTTAAGACTCTCAGGCCTTAGCCCTGAGGATATAGATGAGGTAGTTTTCTCTACTCGAAGTGCTTCTAAGAACGCCGCTGCCTATGCCAAGAGCATGTACAGTACACTTAAAGACACGGGGATACTGCCGCGAAACAAGAACAAAATCAATAAGAACTCAAAGGGACTTGCCAGTTCACTACTGAATAGCGAGAAGAAAAAGTTTGTGTTCAAAGGCACTGACGGACCAGAGTTCAACATCAATTATATAGACCACCACTATGCACATGCAGCAGGTGCCTATTATGCTTCGCCGTTTGAAAATGCACTTGTTATTACGCTTGACGGAGGAGGCAATGGCTTAGACGGAGGCGCCTATATGGCTCAGGGCAACAAGATAGAACGGTTTATTGAGATTCCACATTTTCAATCGCCGGGTACTATGTACAGTGCCATTACCCACGACCTTGGCTTCAAAAGACATAGGCACGAAGGAAAAATCACGGGTCTGGCTGCTTATGGAAACCCAGACTTGAGTCGATTGGGGATTGAAGATCTTATTGTTTATGACACTAAAAAGCATCGTTTTATCTCAAAAGCAATTGCCGAACATCATAAGGACCTGGAAACAAAGTCAAAATACTTTGCCCCCCTATTAGAAAAGTTTTCGAGAGAAGACGTTTCGGCTGGTGTGCAAAAATTATTTGAGAAAGTAATCTGCGAGTTCATTACTGACGCAGTAAATGTTGCTATCAAAAAAGGCTTTACTCCTCAAAACATATGTTTGGCCGGAGGCTGCTTTGCCAATGTGAAGCTCAACCAACGGATTTATGATTTGGGGAAATTCCATAACATTTTTGTTTTCCCAGCCATGGGTGATGGAGGCCTTGGAGCAGGTGCAGCGCTACATTATTACTATGAAAAAGGAGCTACCCACAATACTTCAGTTTCTACCGTTAAGGATGTATACCTGGGAGGTTCTTTTTCTGAGGAAGAAATGATTGCAGCGCTTAATGCTCACAATTTGGAATATACGCGACATGAAAATGTGGAAGAAGAACTGGGTAAACTACTGGCTGATGGTAAAATAATAGGGCGTTATAACGGCGCCATGGAGTATGGTCCAAGAGCACTTGGCAACCGATCTATTATAGGTGCTCCTTTTGATCAATCCATTAACGACTGGCTAAACAAAAAACTTAACCGAACCGAGTTTATGCCATTTGCCCCATCAGTAACGGCAGAAAGTACCAGCAAACTCTTTAAGAACTACCAGGAGCATCATGTGGCGGCAGAGTTTATGACCATTACCTACGAGGCTTTAGAAGGTGTAAAGGAGAAGATTCCTGCTGTTGTGCATATTGACAACACGGCACGTCCGCAGGTGGTGCGCAAAGATGTGAACCCCAGTTACCATGCTATCATCTCTGAATTTGAGAAACACAGTGGTATTCCTGTGGTACTCAACACAAGTTTCAATATACACGAGGAACCTATTGTTTACACTCCTGACGATGCCATCAGGGGTTTCCTTGGTGCTGAGCTAGACTATCTTGCTTTAGGTCCTTTTATTGTTCCGTTTAAGAAAGCCTAAGAAGGAGAAAAGGTAATTACCTCTTCATTCGTACCATCTGTCCCTTTATTTGATTCTTAAGGTTTTGAAGCAATAACTCTTTCGTCCACAAAACGGGACTGTTGGTCCAGCGCTGTGGGTGGATGTTGTGCATTATGGTATCAGGCATTCTACCCTGATTGAAAGCATCAATAATTTCCTGTGTATGGTGAAAGCTGAGGTCAAATCCACTATCAACCTTGTCTCGAATACTTACCTTCTCACCATCCCATTTGCGCCCGGTATCCGTTAAGTAAAACACTTTCTTAAAGTCTAGGTCGTAATAAGGTTCGGCAATGATGTCATACTTCTTGTAGTCATTTTCCTTCCACAATAGGCGATTATCCCATTTAGACATTGGACTACCGTGCATACAGATTGTTTTCACTGGGTAGAACTCCCTAAAACGGGCCAACCATTTCTCAAAATGCAATAGGGCCTTTTCAGTGTCACCCTTGCATATATCCATATCCTCATAGTGATAGCCTATTTCATGACCCAAATCTCTAATGGACTCAATTACTCGAGGATGAAAACTTCCCTTTACCACCCTGAAATAGTAGGTTCCTTTTGCACCAAGGGAGGCCTGCAATTGAGCAGTTCGAAGTGAATTATCTGGAAGTTTATCAACGTCATGCCTGAGAATGAAGGTTTTGCCGTGTGCACCAGGCTTGTTCAAATACGCTTCAAACGAAGTGAGGTGGTATCCTGCAGCAATGGCAGCCTTAAGCATCTCGCCATATATATCAAGAGTAAAATCCTTGGCCATTGAATGTATATAGAAGTAAATACTATGGAAGTGGGGCAAAATAATGGATTACTTCCTCTTGGTGCAGGTTATTCATCCCCAATCCATCACACTTCTACATCAACACATTGTTCTTGGCTTCAATTGGTGGTGGTACATCCTTCTCGTTGAGCATTTCTCTGAGATCAATCTCTATGGTTCTACAAAGTGATAGCATCGGAATATCATTCCCGGTACCTTCAAAAGGGTTTTCGGTGTAATCGCCTACCAATTCCATTACCAAAAACACCCAGGCAACCAACACGGTAAAAGGAATGCCGACCCAAGTGCCAACAGATCCCATACCTGAGAAAAGTGGTATTACTCCAAAAGGTAATACGGCAATAAAAATAGCCACGAGTACAAAGCTCATACTCCCATATTGTCTAGGCAGCGGAAACTTTTTAATGCGCTCTAACTTGCCCTGATGCACATAGAAATCATAGAGTACCTTCTGCATCTCCATTTGCCTGAAATCGTCTATCAGGTTCTTTGACCGCAATTCTCTAAGGTCTTCTGATTGTTGGTCAATTATCTGAGTAGCCGTGTTCTTATAGTTGATAAGACGTTCGTGCTCATCCTCAGGTAAGAAAAAACTCAACTCGGTTTGAGTGACTTCATCGGCCACTAAACCAATGCCATAGGTTTCTCTTCGCCTTCTGGCATACTTGGCAACCATTCCTTTCTGACTAATATGTTCCCAGGGAGTTGGTATAAGCAATTGGCTTCGCAAACTATAGAGCCAGGCAATGTGCCTATAGATTAGTTTGCGTCTGGTTTCATACAACTCAGAGTCTTGCACATCACTGGAGGTAAACTGATTGGAAACAAATCCCTTTACGTAACTCCCCCAGGCACGGCTGCTATTTACAATAGCTCCCCATACTTTACGTGCCTCCCAGAGCCTGTCATAGGCCTGGTTGTTTTTGAAACTCAGGTAAAACGCCACAGCAGTACCAATAACGGCAATGGGCTGCCAGGGAATTATTACCCAGCTAAGGCCTGAATAGCGCTGAATTAAGGCCACAACAGTAACCATTGGTACCAGCCATGTAAAGTGATGACCTGAAAAGGCCATGATGCTTTTGAAGGAAAAGTTCTTCTTTATGTACATGAGCTTTCTTAATGTTTAGTCCACCACTCTGTGGAAGTTTGGGAAATATAGTCTTCAATCAACTCGCCTATTTGAGGGCTTATGGATGCCAGTTTTGATTTGTTCGCTGCGGCAACAAACCTCTCAGCGGGATCGGTCCAGGTGTGCAATGCAAGAGCAAACCCCGCCCAATGTACGGGCATTACCTTTTGTGCCCTGGCCTCAATTGAAGCTTGAATGGCTTCTTCTGGATACATGTGAATTTGATGCCAGTTCTCATTGTATTGTCCACACTCAATGAAACCAAAATCAAAGGGTCCCAATTTTGCTCCTACTTCTTTAAAATGCTCCCCATATCCGCCATCTCCACTAAAATAAATATTCTCATTGTCAGCTTTAAACACCCAGCCACCCCACATAGACTTGGCGCGGTCTGTAAGCCCTCTGCCCGAAAAATGACGAGATGGTGTGAAGGTAATTTGTATGTCATGAAATACCTTCTCGTCCCACCAGTCAAATTCAGTAATCAAAGTGCCATCTATACCCCAACTTTCTAAATGCCTTCCTACTCCCAATGCGGTATAGTAGTGACTCACCTTCTCTTTGAGCTTAACAATACTATCATAATCCAAATGATCGTAATGATCATGGGTCATAATGAGTAAATCAATTTCAGGTAAATCATCAATTAGTTCCAAACTTCCCTTACTGAATCTTTTAGTAGCAAAAGGGGCAATTGGCGAAGCATTGGGCCCTAGCATTGGATCAATTAGAATGGTTTTGCCTTTCATTCGCATAAGCACCACTGAGTGTCCATACCATATGAACTTCATTTTTTCTGAAGGTGCTAAAAACTTCTCCTTGTTAAATGGAACAATGGGTATAGGCTCATCTGGCTCCCTTCCCTCCTTTTCAAAGAACTGCTTCCTTAATAAACCAGGAAGGTTTCTGAAGCTAAACTCCATACTTGTTTCTTCCAGGTTTACAAACTTCTTGCCGTCCCAGTTTTTTGATTGGCTGTACCTTTTTTCATGGTCTTTGGTACACTTTCCTCCAAATTGCTTGAAACTCATATTATAATCTTAACTGGTTGTCTTAAACAAACACACAAAATTTAGTTCATACTTCCTTCAACACGCTCATGCCGTCCCTTAACAACCATTGGGCTAAAGTTTAGTTTTTAATCAGTCTGTGTATAGCATTGAAGGGGATAAATTGAATTCTTTTTTAAAGGCTCTGCTAAAATGAGCCAGGTCTTCAAAGCCTACTTGCCAATACACTTCAGAAGCACGAAGACTACCTTCCTTCAACATTGCCATGGCTCTATTGAGCCTCTTCTTCAGCAACCATTTGTGGGGTGGTTGTTGATAGATTTCTCTAAAATCGCGATTGAACCCAGACAGGCTTCTTCCCGTAAGGCTTGCTATGGTACTCAGGGATAGGTTTTGGGTGTAATTAAGTTCCATAAAAGCCTCCAAATCAGACTTTACCTGCAGCGAATCCTTATTGAAAAGATGTGCCAACTGCGGCTGGAGCTTTATGAGCGCATGAAGTGCTTCGTATGTTTTTATTCGAATCAATGCCCTATCTACTTCCACATTTCCGTTAATGTACACTTCAATGGATTTCATGAGCCCTTTAAGAATAGGAGCGTCTCCAAACTTTATTACCGGTGCAATTGGAGCCATTGACTTGGTGGCTGGCTCAAACTCGCTCATTACCTCTTTCACCAACGAGTCATGAAGTACAAAAATGTACTCCCTAAAACCATCTTGGTTTTCAGCCCAATTCTTGTAATAAACACAGCGGGTATTCTTCCTTATAAAAACAAATTCATTCTCTTTAATGAGGTAGACTTCTTCATCAATTCTAAGCCTGAGGTTTCCCTGCTCTACATATATTAAATAATTGGAGGGATAATAAACAGGATGCTCTCCAGAATCACAAGTTTCTATTAAGCCGGCAACATGAAGCCCCTCACATTCTATAAGCTTAAAGCTCATGTTTTGATTGGACTTAAACTCTGGCTGCCCCATATCTTATCTGTTTGATGAAATCATTTTTAGAGAACTCAGGCCGCTTGAACTAAACCATTTTATTGTCCACCATTACTTGAAAGGAGTCGTTCATGGTATCTTTCAAAGAAATAAAATTCAAGCCCAGTTCTTTTTTAATCTTTGAGTTGTCGGCCTTCCACACTCTATTTACATTGTTTCGAATAAACCTTCGGGTAAAAAGTTTATTGGCCAATGGACCTACCAGCATTAAAAGCCACTTAGGCAGTGCTTTTTTAGGTAAGGGGTATTTATCACCATACTTCTCCTGTAAGCTGAGCGACATTTCTAAAAAGTTGGTATTGTGTGCGCTGGTGATGTACCTACCCTGAGCTGATGGTGTATAACCCGCCAGAAAATGAGCTTCACCTACATCCCTTACATCCACTACTCCAACTCCCATTCTAGGCACTCCTGCCTTCATTGTTCCATCACCGATCTGCTTTAAAATATTATAGCTCTCTGATGTAATACTGCCGGCGTTTAAGGCTGGGCCCATAACAAAACTTGGATTGATGGTTACCAAGTCCCATCTACTTTGTTTTTTAACTATATCCCATGCCTTTTGCTCAGCCAGAGTTTTGGAATAGGAATAGGGCTGGTAGTCAATTGAAGCGGTAGTATTCCAAACTTCTTCAGTAAAAACACCATTTGGAGTTAAATCCAAGTCACTTGCATCTGTATATATGGCGGCACAGCTACTTGTAAGCACTACCCTTTTTACTGATGCTACTTTGTTGGCCTGTTCCAGTACGTTGGATGTTCCTTTTACTGCGGGATCTATCAGCTCTTTTTGTGGATCCTTTACATCCGTTACAAAAGGAGAAGCAGTATGAAAAACAACTTCGCAACCTTCCATGGCATCAGCATAAGAGCCTTCATGGAGTAAATCGGTTTTAAAATACTTGATGGAGCCAGTACTCTTTGAGGCCAGTGCATCCAAATGAGCCAACCTCTCCTTGTTGTCAGGATTGCGAACCGCTGCGTGCACCGTTATGCCTTCGTCTAGCAATCGTTTTATTAACCATGCGGCCACGTAGCCCGTTGCTCCGGTTACAAGCGCTGGTTTTGACTTGTCAATTTGTACCATATCCTATCTTATTTAATCACCTCAAAATCATTGGTTCAAAACTAAGTTTAGGAGGTAGTAAACATTTGTCAAATCAATCCAACTTACTTGACTATTTATTCCAAATAGCAAATAAGCTCTCAAAGGGATGGTTAATCAAGTGTCAAAATACTCATTCAAAAGTATCTAAACCTTGTAGAAAAGCTCCAGACAGGCTACTGCGGCGCGGTCTCAGTTTCGGTCTCCGACATCTCTTTTTTCAAGTAAGAATCCAAGAACTCTACCACTTTTCCGTAGGCTTCAATCTCATTCTCTTTCTTTCTAAAACCGTGTCCTTCATCGTCAAAAAGTACGTACTCCACGGGTACATTATTGGCCTTTACAGCTTCTACAATTTCATCGCTTTCTACTTGCAACACTCTGGGATCATTTGCACCCTGTAGCACCATTACCGGGTTCTTGATTTTATCTGCATGAAACAGTGGAGAAATGTTGTACAAACGCACAGAGTCCTCAGTGTTGGGATCTCCCATTTCAGCATATAGAGCCTTTCTAAATGATTCCCAGAAGGGAGGAATAGATTTCAGCGTTCGCAACCAATTTGTTACTCCAAATAGATTTACACCTACATTGAATTCTTCCGGGGCAAATGACATGGCTGCCATGGTCATGTAGCCACCATAACTACCGCCCAGGATCCCTATTTTATCAGCATCGATGTAGTCCTGCTCTTGCAACCATTTTTTAGCCCATATACAGTCTTTAAGGTCTTTATCGCCATGATTTTGGTTGTCAAGAGAATAAAAAGTCTTGCCGTAGCCACTGCTACCTCTGTTGTTTACAGCCAATACTGCATATCCCTGATTAACCATGTACTGAATCAGCGGGAAGTAGCTTGTACGCGACTGTCCTCCAGGGCCGCCATGAATCCATAGCATTGCAGGTACTTTTGACTCTGCAGAAGCTGTATGGGGTTTGTAATAAATGGCCGGAATTTCCAGCCCGTCGAATGATTTATAGCGAATTACTTCAGCTGCCACCAAGTCACTTCTCTCAATGTCTGGATTCAATGTATTGGTCAGCTGCTTCAATGATCCAGTTTCAATATCGTATAGGTAGATATTTGAAGGAGCCATTGATGAACCAACGGTTAAGCGGATTTTACTCTCATCTTTTGAAAAGCGTAAGCCTTGGATTTCTTCATTCTCAATAGAAGGTAAGTCAACAGGTTCTCCTGAGTCAGCCAGGGTAAGTCTCATCTCGGTTCTTCCGTCATTATTGATGCCTGCCAATTTGTAAGTACCACTTCTGCTTTCTGAGAAAAAGTTTACATCCCAGTCTACGGCAAGCTCTTCGCTTCTTTCACCTGATTCAAGGTTGATTCGCATTACTTTTTTAAACTCACCTTCAGCATCGGTTAAGTAATACATGTTCTTGCTGTCTTTACTAAATCCAGCCGCAGAATAACTCCCAATCCCTTGACCGTCTGAAATGGAGATTCGCTCTTTGGTTTCAGTGTTCAACACTTCCAATTGTGTTTCACTGGTGGTAATGGATTTGGCAAGTGCCAGGTACTTTTCATCTCTCGAGATATTGTTAAAATCCCATTCTCCGTCATGCTGGTATATTATTTCTGACTCCATACTACCTACATCCATTTTATAAATATCAAAGAACTTGGGGTCTCGTTCGGTAGACGAATAGTAAAATGCTGAGTGATCTTCATTCCAACCTGACCAACCTACTTTCACAGCGTCACCAGGAATTAGATCGGTACTCTCACCATCTTTAAGCAGGTAAAGGTGTCGCATTTCATTTCCACCTTTATCTGCCATGTACAAAATGCCTTCTCCATTGGGCATATAGCCAATGGGCTCGTAAGTTTCTTGAGTAGAGAAGCTCAACTGTGTTTTTGCTCCTGTAGCTAAATCAATTTCGAACAAATTATAAATACCCGTTTCGTTACTGGATATAAGCATTTTAGCACCGTCCGGTGAAAAATACCCTCCCCCTACGGAAGTACTTCTATAAAAATCTTCTATTGAATAGTTACCAATTTCAACCGGCGTTTCTTCAATGGGTTCCACCACATTCTCAGATGGTTTATTTCCGCATGAAGCCAATACAAGAACTACAAGAACAAAAGCTAGGAAGCGCATTCAATCATATTTTAAGGGGGGCCAAATATAGAGTCAAGACTCAGTGCCATCACGTAATATGATGAGCGGCCATTTTCTTCCACAAGGCCGTTCGTATTGAGCAAGCAAATGAACAGTGTTATTAAGAAGGCCCCTACTTGAAAACAGATAAAGATCAATTTAACGAGCGTGGAAGGCTTTTCAATACTCAAATTATTCATTTCATCTTGAATGCTCTACTCATGATCTGCGTATATTTGAGCTCTATGCCAACGGAGCATAGCGGTTACGGTAAACAAGCGGGTAAGGCAAAAGGCGTAAGTACCTGCTTGAATTGTGGTTAAACATTTTAATAGGAGTTCGATGAACATTACTACCATTAAGCAGAGTGTAGATGTATGGAAAGATGTAAGGCATACCCCCATGGCACTTACCTTCCTCACCTCGGGAACAGGGTTTTCAATTACTCGTTTTGAGTACGATAAGTGGCTTTCCATTAACAATGGAAATGTGGATCATATCTACGTTTATCTTTCAGTAATGGAGTTTGAAATGGCCTTTTGGTTGGTTGACTCCTTTACAGACGCTGCTGCAGTTCATGCGATTGAGCATGGCGGACCAGTTGATCTGGCTGATTTTTACAAAATATCTGAGAACACTTTCCTAAAATGGTTTACCAAACCATTGATATCTCCAAGTGTTGTACCTATGGAAGGAGGAATTCCTGTTCTGAATTTACCCCAGGAAGAGGCACTTGGCAGAAACTTAAGATGGAATCTCTATTCCAACGTATGGTTTCATCAAAAACAGCTCAGTTCAGAAACCTACGGAGAAGTGGTACAAGTTTTTAAAATCCCTTTTTCTGATCTGATGTTCTTATTTGATGACCAGCCTATACCGAGCGTAGATGTGCTATTTGCACTTAAAGATTTTCAACCTTTAAGCTCTTGTAATACGGGACTTGACGTAGTTCAGGATGTCGAGCTGATTCTTAGCAGTCGCCCCACGGTTGAAACCATGACGAAGGTATTTGCGGATGTTACCTGTCCTTGCCCTCCCTTCTGTAATGGCCAAAAATTTGGTCTTCTACTGGACTAGAACATGAATACTATCTCAAGATTCTACCAAGTTTTAATTGATACATTTCAATGATACTTCAGTATGTGGGGAAATTTTTAGGGCTTTCTTCGTCAGTTCTTCTATTGGCTGGGATTGTATTTCTGATGCTTCCCAAACGCAGAAAGAAGAGCGGGTTGGTATTGGTGTATGTCGCTCTAATATTTGCTATTGAAGTGGGGTGCAACATGCACGCTATGTTATACAACACTCAAAACCTATACTTATTCTCCATTTCGTCCTACCTGCATTTTGCATTTCTCACTTATGTGTTTTATCACAAGCTTTTAAAGCTATCGGCCAAAGTCTTTGTGCCACTTATACTCCTGGGGCTGGTTCCCTTGTACTTCAATCTCAATCCGGATGTAAGCATTGTATCTTTTCAATCCTTCGACAGAAGTATATACAGCTTCGTTATCATGTTGTATGCCTTGTTCTACCTGTATATTTTGATGAAAAGGCAACAACTACAGAAATCAAAAAACTTACGATTCACCATTTCAGTAGTCCTTTTCTTTTCAATTGATGCCCTCTTGGCTGTTGGAACTAACTTTTTGGTCAATGAGCACATCGCTCTCGTGGCCGGGTTCTGGATATTCCGGGCGCTCTTATTGCACTTGTATTACTGGTCAGTTATTTACTACCTATGGAAAATTGGAAAGACCCATCAACCCCTTTTGCATGGCTAGCCGTAGGAGTTTTAGTAATCTCCACCTTGCTGGTTTTCATTGTGGTGTTCGTAAGGCAGTATGTGAATGGCTTAAGGCAAAAAGAACAGGAAAAACACGAACTCAAAATGTCTTACCAAAGAGAACTACTTGAGAGTAGCATTGAAATTCAGGAAAAGGAACGTGCTAGAATCGCCTCAAATCTTCACGACGATTTAATTGCACAGCTATATGGTATGAAACTGCAAAACTCAGATGCCGTACTCAATAAAATGCTTCAGCAGGGCATACAAACGGCCAGATCTATTTCGCATGATCTGTGCCCTCCAATGATTGAAAACCTGGATATGCCCGAACTTATATCAGACTTTAGCCAAACTTATGAGCAAGAGTGTTCAATTCAAATACAATCAAAATCTGAAAACGGCTTTAGTCTTGACACATCAAAAAAGCTCCAACTGTACCGAATATTTCAAGAAGTTCTCACAAATATTTTAAAGCACGCCAAGGCAACAGAAGTAGAAGTGTTTTACCGCCTTTCAGAAAAATACCTGAGCCTGGTGATCAGAGACAATGGCATTGGTTTCAAAACCAATCATAAAAACGGACTTGGGCTTAAAAACATTGAGCTTCGTGCACAGGTGCTACATGCCCAATATCGATTTAAGGAAAACCACCCAACTGGAACTTCATTTATTCTAAGAGCTGATACCCAATAGTATGGAAAACACCATCCAACTCGCCATTGTAGACGATAGCAAACTGGTAGTGCAACTACTCCGGGATTTTCTGGAGGTTCAGGAGGGCATAGAAGTATGTCACACCTCATATGGAGGCAACACCTTTCTCGAATATCTGCAAGATGCATCAACACTGCCCCAAGTGGTATTACTTGATTTAAAAATGAAAGATGGTGATGGCCTGGAAACCATTCCCACTCTTACAAGTGAATATCCTTCTATTAGAATTATTGTTCTATCATCCTTTTACCGACCTTCTTTTATGGGTTACATGCTAAAAGCTGGTGTACATGCCTTTATACCCAAAGAAACCGAAAAGGAAGAACTCCTGCGTATTATTTATGAAGTCGCCCACAAGGATCATTACTTTACTTCAGATCAAATTAAGGTCCTTAGAAACCAGGTAAGCGGCAAAGTACCTCAAATGCACATTCACTCTAAGGACGATCTTAGCGAAAGAGAAATAGAAGTTCTTAAGCTTATTTGCCAGCAATTCACTGCCAAGGAAATTGCCCAGAAGATTTTTGTATCGCCTAAAACTGTTGAAGCTCATAAAAGTAATCTCCTGCTAAAAACAGGAGCAAAAAATACAGCCGGGCTAATTATATATGCTGTTCAGCACAGAATAGTGATCCCTGAAGAAATGATTCTATTGGACTAAAGGTGAACAGGACATAATGCTGTACAGGTTGCATTCTCGTATGCAAACTGAAATCCTTTATGACTTCCATATTGTACAAACTCTAATTGAGCGGTCTCCCCAGCTTTGGTCAGAACCGTAGCATCAGGGGTTTCAAGTACTGAGGTAATGCCCATCCCAGTTGACTTTAACCACGCTTCTTTTAAAGTCCACATGCGTTGAAACATCTTGGCTCTTTCCTCCAGTAAGCGGCCCTGTAAAAGCGCCTGTTCATTGCCTGAGAAGAAACGCTTTGAAATTCCCAATAGGGCATTATCGCTTATGAGACTACCTTCCAAGTCAACTCCAACTTCTTTTGCTCGGCTTACTACTATCACTAGCAAACCATTGCTGTGTGAACAATTGAATGAGAAATCGGCGCATATATAGGGCTTTCCCTCAGGTCCATACTTAAGAGTTATTTCGTTGGGTTCTAATCCGGAGTAATGAGCTAACACCAGCCTTAAGAAAATGCGTGCAACAGTTCGCTCACAGCGCTCCTTAATTGATTTGAGCTGAGCAATTCTATCAAGCTCCGATGCATCCAGAATTTGAATCAATGAATGAACGTCAAACTCTTCCATTCTAAGTATCCAGCAGACAGCTTTACCCAGGGATAACAGCTCTTTTGGGACAGAAGTTAATCTAAAAGTCTCTAAGGTTTTAGGCTCTTCTGCTGAAGTCCAGGGAATTTGAAAGCAAGACAATGTACCGTTTTCAATAGCCTCATTCAGCAAATGTTCTTGACGCTTCATTATCTCTGGTTTTCAATCTTCTTGTGATTAAAACACTTTTCCCAATACAAATCTTCCAGGAGCTCCACAGATTGAACTACTCCGTTTAAATCAAGATCTCGCCTTTTAGGTATAAAGCTAAGCATGCCTACAACAGCCTTTTCTACCTGCTTGATTGAGACCTCTGACATGTCCAACATTCGGAGCATTCCAAGGTCGTGTAGCCTTTTGCTACGAATCAGTTGCTCAGAATTACGTTCATTGTGAAATGGTATAACCAAAGCAGGAATTCCAAAAGACAACAACTCCATGGTGGTATTATAGCCACCCATACTTATGGAAAAAAGAGCATCTGCCCATTCTTCAGTCAAATCAGGAACTTGTTTCTTTACCACTAAGCCGTTTAGATCATGTTCCTTAATGAGTCTGTTTCTTGCATTTTCAGGAAAATTGGGCCCGGTAATTATTGTTAACTCTAGTTTCCTAAGTTCTGGATGTCCCCTAAATACTTTAAGAATGAGGTGAAGCAAATCTTCTCCCACTTTACCTCCACCAATTGACAAAACCACTTTTTTAGAGGCATTCTGAATATGGTAGGTAGCACTCATTTGTCGGGTTACATAGCCAGTATAATGAATGGGTAGCTTCAGTTGCTTATACAGCGCGTAGCTCTTTTCCAGGCGAATCACCTTAGGATCGGCATGTACCAATACAGCGTCATAAAATGAATTAGAAACCGGAACCCCAAGGTCTAAGGCTTGTTTTTTCAGATTGCTCTTGGGCTCTAGAATATCCCTAAGACTACACGCAACAAATACAGGCTTTTCTGATTGCCTGGCCAATTTCAACACGGGGAGAAGCTCTCCCACAAACTCTTTTTTGCCAAAGGGAAAATAGTCAGTGAGAAAAATATCAGGCCTTACCGACTTAAATACTTCAAGCATTTTTCTCTTTCGTTCAAGCATTACTTTATGCAATGGCATGTCAGTTTGTACAGCTTCCAGTTGCTCTTCAGCATTTAATCTAAGGGCTGGTAATTGCACAAAGGTGATGGCATCTGGAATCTTGAAACTATCAGGAAAGTGACCTCCTGAAACCAATGTGACCTTGTACCAGTGCTTTAGCTCTTCTACCAAAGCCATGGTACGAACCAGATGCCCCACCCCAACAGAGTGCTGACAATAGCATATCAGGCTTCTTGAACGATCCACTCAGCTTTTGACTCTCTTTTTCGAAGAACATTTTCAAACACTTCCAAAAAGGCATCAGACTCTTCCACTGGTGCTGGAACGGCTTTCCTGGCATATTCTCCCATTGCCGCTCGGTTTGGATCTTCTATGGCCTTTCTAAGGTTTTGTATCCAGTCTTCTTCGGTACGACACAGATAGCCGTTTTTCCCATGTTCAATAAGGTCAACACTTCCGCCTACAGGAGATGCGAGTACCACTTTCTCACAGGCCATAGCCTCCAAAATTACGTTGGGCATGCCATCGTATTTTGACGGTTGCAAAACGATGTCAACTGCAGAATAAGCGGCCACCAAGGTTTCATTATCCCTGATGTAAGGAACTACCTTAACCCAGTCGTTTAAGTCCTGAAGGCTATTGTTTTTCTCCACCCCAACTAATATTACCTGAGCATTTTGGAGTTCTGGTTTCAACTTTTTAAGTAGCCCAAGCCCCCGCGACTCTTTAAATTCACCAAACATGGCAACCACAGGCCTTTCATCAAGCCCCCAGTACTTTTTGAAATCAGCCGCCTCTATCGGTTTAGGTTTAAAGAGTTCCTTATCTACAGAGTTGGAAATAAAAATTGTTTCCTTGTCCAGCCATTTCTCTGCCTGGCGCTTCATATCTGATGATACGGCCGTTACAGCATTGGCATTTCTTACCGCAAAATTCAGTTTGTGTGAGTGAATTACAGAGAAAAAGTCACGATGCATATCACTTCCGCGAAGGCTCACCACCACTGGCAGTTCCAAATAGGTAGCGGCTGCCACTGCTACAAAACCCGCGGTGGTAGCATAGTAGCCTACGATTAACTCAGGTTGAAATTCACGAACCTTATCAATAGTTCTCTGAGTCCATTCGCGCATTTTAGTACCCTTAAACTCTTCTCTGGCACGCACCATCTCGGGGTTTGGCTTGCCCGACAAAGCCTCAAAATCAGGGCAAAAAACGTCAATTTCATGACCAAGTCTTTCCATTTGGATACTGATTCGCTCCACAGAACGCTGCACCCCTCCCGTATCTTTTGGATTGGGTATTACGTATAAAAGTCTCATAATTTTACTATTAGTGTAGTTGTAAGTTGAATTGTTTCTCCGCACCTATGGTGCTTGGTTTTAAATGCCCTGGATAAATCACATACTCTTCTGGCAATGAAAAAAGCTTCTGCTTCACACTGTGCTGTATCGCTTCCATAGCCTCTAAATGATCAGTAGTTCCAATGGCCTTGAACAATAGTGTATCCCCTGTAAACACGGCTTTCTCTGTTTTTAAGCAAACACTTCCGGGAGTATGTCCAGGGGTGTGAATTACCTCCAGTTTCGAATCACCTATGCACACCAAATCGCCATCTTCCCAAAAGTGGTCAGGCTCTGGCAAAGCCTGTTCGATATATCCGTACTTCGAAACTTCGTGGGGAAATTCACTGTACAGCTCTAGGTCATCGTGATGCAAAAACACCTGTGCCTTGAATTGATCCCTAAAGTCCTTAAGTCCCATTATATGGTCAAAGTGAGCGTGTGTCACTAAAATGGCAGTCCATGAAACGTCGTCACGGCCCAACTTTTCTAAATGCTGAAGCACACCCTGACCGGGATCTACTACGGCTCCCTGTCGCGTAGACTCGTCTATTAGGAAGTATGTATTCTCTACAAATACTCCTGTAACAGCACTGTATACCCCCAACATCTAGGCCGTTTCTGGTTTCTCTATGTTGATATGCTTGGAAAGCTTGTATTTGTCTTCTCCTCGTAAGGTTACAACTCCCCAGTTTTTTAGATCCCAACTGGTATCCAAGTGAGTGGCATAATGCTTTTCCTGCCCTGAATACACAGAAGTAGAAGTGGTAATCGCTCTGAAATTGATCCCCATTCTTCTGTTCATTGATCGGTTTCCTGGGTTTCCATGAATACACCTCTCGGAGAACACCACAAATTGTCCGGGTTTCAACGGCATGGCCACAGCGTCGTCAGGATTAATTTCTCGGTCCATTTCAAACTTTGCCTTATAAAACCGGTTGTCTGTTTGCAGTTTTACTTTACAAATTTTATCGTGGGTTCCTGGTATGAACTGCATACATCCGTTGCCCATGTTGGCATCGTCTACTGCTATCCAAACGGTCAATTGAAACAGATCATTTCGGTCTTTTGGATTAAGAATAGGCTGCTTATAATCTTCCAGCATATAGGTGGATGCTTGATGCCAGGTGATGGGTGGTGCGCCGGGCATTTGATTAAAGACTTGTGAACGCCACATGAGCAAATCAGGACCCAATAGCTGGGCAAGAACTTCCGTAATGGCCGGCTGCGAGAACAGGTCGAATATAAAGGGGGCATCAAGATGCCTGTCTCTGACCGTTTTCATACCAAAAGCCTTAGACTCCATCTCCAATTCACTTTCCAATCGGTTTTGAAATATGGCCATCTCAGCTTCAGATACTGCCGTAAGAGGACCAAGAAATCCATTCTTATGAAAACTCTCTATCTGCTGTGGTGAGAGTTTATAAGCATCATCTACTTCAGCTTTGGGCTTGTCAGTAACTATTTTGTAACTGCACGGTTGATCCATATAGGCTTTGGTACCCATAGATGAAATAAAAGTCCAAAGCATGGATGCCGTCCAGTTCTTTTTGATCTGCTGTACTCTTGGTGAAAACCAAGCAGAAGGCAAATGCAATAGCTTCACGACTAGCACATAGCTGAAGAAAGCGCATCGCAAAAGGCGACTCTTTCTGGAATTCGAGTTCTTTTCTTTGTTCTTGCTCATGATGGTATGTTTTAATGTCTATTGTTCAGTCAGTTCGCCATTTGATCCAATGGCTGTAAGATTAAATATGTCAGCGAAGTCAATCTCTTCAGATGCCTTAATCTGAGCCTTTGCCCAAGGCCCTTGCCCGGCAATTACTTCTGCCATCTCCTGCCTACCCCATTTTATTTCTCTCAGGAAAAACTCACATCCGGCCCTTGGTCCTATGGGTTCCATCCCCTGACTCTTGAGCAGACGTATAACCGTTGGAGAAGCCATGCCTACGGTGCCCCATGGTCCCCAGTTGATAGTAAGAATACGGGTTCCTTTCCACTGATTTGAAAGCTGCCATGCGAATCGATTGAGTACTTCATTGGCGGCGGCATAGTCGGTTTGCCCTTGATTTCCAAAGCGTCCAGAAACTGACCCAAAGAACACTAAAAGCTTAAGGGATTCAGGTTTTAGATACTTATAAAGCATGAATGAAGTATCCACTTTAGTATCAAATACTTTATCAAAGGATGAAAGTCCTTTTTGGTCAATACTTCGGTCCTCAATGATTCCGGCTCCGTGAATCACAGCATCCAACCGACCGTAATCATTGTAAATAGATTCCAGGAGCTTTTTGAAACCTTCTTCTTCCCTCAGATCTACTGATCGGTACACTACTTTTACCCCCTGCTCCTGAAGCTTTGCAAAAGAGGCACTGGAAACACCTTCGGGTCGTAGCTCGAGGTCAATCTGTTCCGATCGTCCGGCAAGAATTAAAGTCATGCCCGGCACAACCATGGACTTACATATTTCAGAAGTGATTCCCTTGGCACCTCCCGTGGCCAATACCACCGCATCAGGCCCTAAGACGGCTACATCATCCACTTCCTCTTCATTCAGGCCCACTTCTACTGGTTGGAAAAGCATACGTTCTCCTTCAGGATAGCCTACTTCTACCTCTTCTCCTGAGTGTAGTAACTCATTAAGCAAGCGTTGGACAATCTCGCTTTCAAGTAGCTGAGAATCAAAATCAACCGCTCTTGCGTCAAGCCCCTGCCATTCTTTGTTCAAAGCCTTAAGTAAGCCGCAATTGCTTCCGGCAAGTGGTAAGGCTTTACCTTCCTTTCTTGTCCTCCCAAAGTGACCACCGAATTGAGAAGCTGCTACAATCTTTTTTACCGCGGCATGCGCACTTCCCTCCTTTTCCCGGGCAATCAATCTCAGTATTTGGAATAAGCTTTTTGATTGAATCTGACTAAGTTTCTTCCAACTTGCCAGGTCATCTGGCATTGCAATGTCGCTTAAAGGAGCACAGTGAATAATGCCTTCTATCTGAGAATCCTTGCTAAGAATTGAGCTTACCTTCTTTTCCAGACTTGGAGGAGTAGCCAGTGCTCTTTCAGAAAGGACAATTACCCGCGCGCCCATCTCTTCAAGCTTACCTTTTAGTTGTTGCGCTATGCCGGCGTTGTCTTCGGTTAGTAGGTATAATCCTGTCAGGGACCTATCGTTGTCCGTCTTCAACTCATGAGGAACTGCCTTCATAATAAACCGGGGACAATAGGGTTCATTGTCTTCTGCAACTACTTCTTGTTCCACTACCGGTTCTAACTCCTGTTTCGTTGAATTATCCAAGGATAAAGAAGGGTCAAAAGCGATTTCTAAAAAGTCATTTATGGTTTTTGTGCGCATTAAGGGCTGCATTTGACTTTGCAACTGTTCTTCGTGCGCACTTGGCAGTTCTTTCAGGATTTTATCAAGAATTTCAATTCTCTTAATGGAGTCAATCCCCAGCTCGGCTTCAAGATCCACATCAGTGGTAATCATGTCTTTGGGATATCCGGTTCGCTCACAAATAATGTCCATCATTTTGGCGGCTATGGCATCTTTATTTAAGGCCTTGGAAGCAGCCGGCATTGACGAAGTTGTTTTGGGAACCACTTCATCCAGCCCATTGGAGTTCAAGTCGTCATTAACTTCTTCTACCACCACTTCTTCAATGGGTTCAGTCAATTCGGACATGTCATTATTTCCTGAAACCTTAGCTTCTAACGAGAAGAACTTCTCTACCATCGCTTCCTGAGTGCTCAGGAACTGTTGCATTGTTTTTTGATATGCCTGATACCCCTCTAGTAAGCTTTGTTCGGAAAATGACTTTTGACTCATATTGATCGTACTTAGTGGTTCTTTTTGTATCGCGGTTACGGTCTTTACTTCTTTTCGATTTACATGCGTGAATACCGGCAGTTTACCCGTTTGTAAACTGTCTTCTCCCTGAAAGCGAATTCCGGCCCCGTTAATCCACACTGCCGCTTTACTCATTGTATTCTTCTTAGCTTGTTGCAGCATGGCATCAAGTGAGGAAAAATGTGATACTCTATTTTCAAAAAGACAGCTTAAATCGACGTCATATCCTTCTGTATAAACTTGGGCAACCGTGGTCAATAGCCCCCTGATTCCCCCTCCAAAACCTTCTACGGCCAAGCTCTTATGTTCTTTTTGCTCTAAGATCTGACCTACCAATCCCGTTAAAATTTGCTTCGGCCCTACTTCCAAAAATAGTCGTACACCATCTTCGTACATCTTTGTGATTTCATCAGAAAATTTCACTGGGCTTAGTAAATGGGCCGCTAGTAATTTCTTGATTTCAATATCCGTTTCAGGGTATTTAGCAGCTTCGCTATTGGAGTACACAGCCCTTTGTGCCGGTTGTATTTCAAGGGCCGCTATAGCTTCTTCAAGTGGTTTTTGTGCCGCCTTGAAGTACTGCGTATGGAAAGGACCTGCTACTTCAATTTCCTGTGCTTTGTAACCATCCTTCTTCAATGCTTCCAATAGCTCCAGAATTGCCTTACGCTCTCCTGACAATACAGTTTGACTCGGTGCATTAAAATTGGCTATGCAAACATTTCCCTCCGGCGTTAGGTAGGGTTCAATGGCTCTTGCACCTGCTTTTACAACCGCCATGGTACCGTCTACTTCGCATCCCTTGCTCATGAGAGCACCGCGTTTCTCCGAGATTTTCAGAAAATCTTCAAGCGAAATCATTTGAGCTGCGTACAGAGCTGTGAACTCGCCATAGCTATGTCCAGCCACCGCTTCCGGATGAATACCTAAGTCTTTTAAAAGCTCGAAATATCCGAGAGAAATGGCACCAATGGCAGGCTGGGCATGCTCGGTAGCCGTAAGCAGTTTTCGCTGAGCCTCCTTCCTTTCTTCAATATAGGCGGCTTCCGGATACATCAAATCGGCCAGTGGGTATTTTGTACTGAGCACTTTGTGTGCACTATCAATGGCCTCCCGTAACTGCTTGATGAAAACGGTATTTTCTCTGGCCATTTGAAGGTGCTGAGCCCCTTGACCTGGAAACAAAAAGGCCATTTTACCTTTTGCTCCCTGATTGTTTTTAGTCAAACTTACCTGTGGAGGAAGTACCATTTCCTCAGTCGATAGAAGGCTTTTTAAGCTCTTCTCCAAATAGGTCATCAACTCTTCATTGGTCCTGGCTACAATGGCCAGTCTTACAGGTAATTGTGCCTTCTTTTCTAAATCAGTTGAGGCTACATAAGCCAACTCTCTTAGGGGAAAAGCTGCCAGTTGCGGTAGGGCCTGAATCCACTTTTCCAGCTTGATGGACAATTCTTTTGAGTCCTTGGCAGCAAAAAGGAATAATTCAGCGGGATGGATTTTGCCTCCATAGGGAGCATCAGAATTGTTCTGGTTATATTCTTCCAATACAACATGGGTATTGGTTCCTCCAAATCCAAAGGCGCTTATTCCTGCCCTTCTCGGTAATCCCGAAGTTGGGTACCAGGGTATTGGTGCATCCAAAAGGCATACAGGCGATTCGGAGTCCTGCAACCATTTAAGTGGTTTAGTCTTGACCTCATGCGGGCTGAGCGTCTGATGATATAAAGAAAAGGCTGTTTTAACCAACCCCACAACACCCGCACTTGTTTTGGTGTGCCCCACCAAACTCTTTACGGATCCAAGTGCACAAGAATTTGGGAGGGCATTGGATGCCTCTAAAACGTTATTTATGGATTGTAATTCTACTTTATCTCCAACAGCAGTACCTGTAGCGTGCGCTTCATAATAAGCAATTGAAGCAGGTGAGAAGCCAGCTTTGTTATAAGCCCTGGCAAATGCTCGCTCTTGTCCCGATGAACGAGGTGCTGTTAGCCCTAAACCTTTGCCATCACTAGAACAGGCGGAGCCCTTTAGTACACAATAGATGGTGTCACCGTCTCTTTCTGCATCTTCTAACTTCTTAAGAAGTACCACCCCTACTCCTTCGCTAATAACGATTCCATTGGCAGTTTCGTCAAAGGGAATAGATTCTCCCGTGGGTGATAGTGCTTGTGTTTTACTAAATGCCGTGTATGAGAAAGGGGATTGTGCAATGTCAATACCCGCCGCAATGACCATTGAACTGTTTCCTCCTTCGAGTTCTTTTATTGCCAAATCAATGGCTGTGAGTGATGAAGCACAAGCCGCGTCTACCGAGAAGTTGGCTCCACCAAGGTTAAATCGGTTGGCTACCCTTCCTGCCAATACATTAGTAAGTACTCCGGCAAACGATTCTTCATTCCATTCTGGAAACCGGTCCAAATCTTCCTCACTCAACAAGTCAATAAACTGAGGGAGCATCGTTCTCGCGGCATATTGATTTTTCAATGCACTGGTACCGTCACTTCCAACAATAATTGAAGTATGCTCTCTATCAAAACCATCTTTATCATAGCCGGCGTGGCACAAGGCGCGATCAACAGCTTCCAGTAAAATGAGTTGCGCAGGGCTTATGGATTTAAGAGAATGAGGGGGAATGCCGTATTTGAGGGGATCGAATAATACATCATCAATAAAACCACCCCACTTAGACACCACTTTATCTCTGGTCTTGAGGTCATTGTCGTAGTATAGTTTCCAATCCCAGCGATCTTTTGGCACTTCGGTCAAGACCTTTTGATAGTTCAGTACCAACTGCCAGAAGTCATCTGCTTCTTTGGCTCCTGGTAAAATGGTAGACATTCCTACAATGGCTACAGATGAAGGCTTTAGACCTGAAGTGTCTTTGTTTGGAGTCTCAGCCTTTTCATTCTGTAGCCCTGCACTTGCGTCAACACTTACTTGTTGATGCAAGTCTTTCATGCTAAAAACTTTCTGGTGCATGTTGGCCACCTGCCCCACCATGTACATTCCCTTATTATGTTGTTCTTGATCCGTCAGGTGCTTCAATGCACCTTCACTGGTGCGTTCCTGTCCTTTTGAGGCAATTCGCAACCTACCAAGAGTCATTTTTTCCAATTGAAGGCTTAGCTCATGAGCATCAAGCTTCTTGCCCTGAACCGCTTTAAAAGAAGTAAACTCATCTACGAAAGGACTCGGTATGCAACGAATAGCGTGCCCGGGGCCTGTTTCAATGACTGAAGTTTTATGGCAGTCAAGGGCTGCTTTTTGAAAACCGTCCAGTATGGCTCCTGAGGTACATACTTCGTGTGTAAATAGATAGGCTGTGCCCATCAATACACCTATTTTGACTCCTTTTGCGGCAAGACGCCCTGTCATTGCAGTGATCATTTTCGATGACTGAGCATTGTGGATGCCTCCGGCAAAAAGAACCTGAGTTTTTCCTGCTTCTTCATCAGATAACTCCAATAGACGATCTATAACTGATTCCCAAAGAGCAAAACTGCCAAGTGGCCCTACATGACCGCCGCACTCTCTGCCTTCAAATACAAAACGTCTGCATCCCCTACTTAAAAAAATATCTAAGAGTCCTGCGGTGGGTGCATGTAAATATGTATGAATGCCTGCCTCTTCGAGCTCTTTAACTTGATCAACTGTACCTCCAGCAATTAGGGCAAATTGAGGCTTGCTTTGTTTGATAGCCTTTAACTGCTCCTGCCTTAAATCTTCTGGAACAAAACCCAAAATACCGACTCCCCAGGGCTTCTCCCCAAGCTTCAGTTGGGTTTCTTTCAAGAGGTCCTTCATTGGATCTCCAGACAACATTGATAAGGCCAGAAATGGAAGAGCTCCTGCATTTGCCACTTCTTCAATAAAACTGCTCCTGTCGCTTACCCTGGTCATTGGCCCTTGCACAATAGGATATTTAGTTCCATGAATTCTTGCCAAAGGGCTGTTGGGGGCTACTACTTTTAGTTCCCTGGCGGCTTCCAAATTCTCTCCAATAGCCTTGCGAATGGCCTGAAACAACCTTCCAAGTGTTTTATAAGACAACGCCCATGTACTTGCCAGACCAATTGCTTGCCCAGCGGGCCATCTGTACTCACCGGGGGCTCCCCAACCTATTTCCTCTGCATTGGCAAAGGCTGGATGGGCAACAGTTCGAACGCTCCTAGCATCAATGGATGCTACCTTGGTATTTACTGCTTCAAGTTGTTCTACAATATCCTTCCAGGATGAGAGGGGAGATTCTTTAAGGGCCAAGAGTTGGTCATCAAAAACCAGGCCTGTGACCCCAGCTGCAATACAAGCTGCTCCAGTAGAAAAACCAACGCTGCCCTGAACGTATACCGGTTTCCTGGCATCAGTCAGAAAGTTTTGTGCCAGGACAAAAGTGTTTTCTTCGGCAACTGCTCCCCCATTCTCAGAGCCTTTAAGTACCAAAGCTGAAAAGGTCATTGATTTGAAAAACTCCTTTTGGTCGCTATCGCTTACTTCGGCCCAAAACTCGAAGGAAGATTGAGTGATAAAAGATGGCATTTGAAACTCTTCCTCGCTACCTAATTCACTAAGCACTACAATAGCTCGACAGCCATGACTTGATAAAGTATCAAGAATGCAACTATAGGATTTAAGTCGACTAAGAGGAATCTTTACGCCAATGCGCGCATCGGAACTTGTTTTTAATAGAAACTGTCGCAGATTCTTCTTAGCCTTCATCAAAGACGATGTGGGGCAATAACTCAAATCGAATAGAGCCGTACCCTTGGCTTTTACTGTGGCTTGAGCAAGAGCTGTGTGTTGTAAGTGCAGAGCAGAGTAAGTGACAATTTCAAACATGTTTCAATATTTTAAGCCAGGACTTCAGCGTCTTGAGGTTTCAATAATTCTTCGTGAAGCGTCAGCCATTCCCTTGCTTCACTTTCAGGACTTAGTGATACGGCCAAGGCCCTTGCTCCTTTGGAGAGGCGGAGTGCCAATACATCATCACTCAAAACCTGTTCAATTGCCTTGGAAATGGCTCTTTGATCGTTGATAGGCACAACCAAGGCGTTCTCCATATGACTTAGGTAATCGTATACTCCGGGAAACTCTGTAACCACCATTGGTACACCAACCGCTGCTGCTTCCAACACAGAATTAGGAAAGCCTTCAGAACTGGATGTGAGAACAAAACAGTTGAACTTTTGAAGTTGCGAGGCCACCTGTGAGCTTGGAATGAAATCGCTTCGTTTCACATCATTCAACAGCCCTTGCTCTTTTATCTCTCTATCAATTTGTTGATCAAGTTTTTCTTCGATGCAGCCACCCACAAGTACCAGATCCTTCCTAAGTTTCGCATCAACCAGAGCGTAAGAACCTATCAGCTCAGGAATTCGCTTCTTTTCTTGAAACTTACCTATCGTCCCTACTACTCCTCTGTTATGAGCTCCAAGAGACCATGAGACAGGTGAACCTGGGATTGAGTTCTTGATGAACTTCTTTTTACCGGAGTAGCTAATTGATTGGGTTACCTTCTCAAGAAGACTTGTATTTACCGTGGTAATGCAAGTAGTATACTCTAGTATTTTTTGGGCAATATCTATCTTATCGGGTGCTGTCCACATTTCAGCATCAGATCCCCTAATACTCGCAATGAGTGGACGCTCGATATTTTTTACAGCCATTAAACACACATAAGCCATCGGTAAAAAGAATCCGTGGAACAGGTCAAAATGATATATTTGATCCAGTTGCCAAATACATGCGGTCAGGGCTATACCGCCACTTTGCTTGAGTTCTTCCCCAATAGGAACTCTGTAAACATTCATCCCTTCATAGCGCTCAGGCTTGGGTAAAGCTGCTGAGGGTTTTCCGGTACTAGGCACCACTACATGTACGTCGTAGCCTTCCGCTACAAGAAAGCCGGCAATCCGAGTGGCCGACTTGGACAGCCCTCCGACAGTAGGTACAAACTCACCAGCCACAAAACAAATACGCCCTTTGGAAGGCCTATTCGTTTTGTTATGGACATCAACGGCATGCGTGTTATGATTGGGCAAATCAAATTTGGGCGTGGCCCCATCAACACAAGCCACCCAGGAACCATCAGCCATTTGTTGGGCATCCATATGGTGCATGGCAATGGCATTCCATCCTTTTCTTGATCCCTTTAAAACTGGACTTGATTCGGTTTCAACTTCCTGGTAATCTGTCTCACTAAGCCTGAGCACTTCCATCATGCGTACCCTACTTCCATAGAGGGGTATTCCATCTTGTGCCAGGCGAAACAATTTATCTTCGTATTGAATTACCCTCCCCGCTGGCCTTGAAGTTCTAAGGTCGTTCTCCACTATAGGCGATGAGGGGTGTAAATGCCAGGGGCCTTTTAAATCCTGAGCAAAGTAGAGGTGTAAGGTCTTTGTTCCGTTAAGCGCATACATCCACCATCCATCTTTATATCTAAACGGTGTTGCATCTGCGTAATCACCTTCTACTAATACCGATACCTGTTTCCATTTTGTAGGAAAATCTTGTGCCTCGTAAAGCCGAATTTGACCTGCCTGTCTGGTTTCGGGAACCATGTACAATGTCCCATTGGATTCAAATACCATGGGATAAGACAAATGAAATGGTTCTACAAGTGCCATTCCTTCATACTCCCAGCTTTCGAGGTTATGACTGGAAGAACATGCTATTTCTCCTAAACCATTCGCTTGATTCAATACTTCATAAAACATGTACCACTTTCCATCTTTATACATCATAAATGGATCGGCAACGAAGCCTGCATCGGCATCTGTAATATGTTTGGCAGTAAGTGTTGGAATTTGTACGCTCTCTGCCGGCTTCATCTGATCTGGTGATTCACCTTTATAAATTGAAATCGACCATTCGTATTGAATTCGCTTTTTGGGTGACATATTACTCTTCTATTTGAATGGTTTGGTTGTAGACAAAGCCAATATTTTGAAATAACTCACAGCGATAATCTAGCTGCACCTTAGGGTAATAGTCTTGGAATACTTTTTTGAATATCCCTTGATCTGCCCTGGGCGCCTGAGGTACGGGCGGTGTTTTCGCGGCTGCAGAAAAAAAGTCTTTACAAAAGGCTGTTCGACCAATAAAAGCGCCACTATTCAGGTATTTATAATCAGTTGAGATCCCCTGAGCGCAGTTGTCCTCAAACTTCTTGAAAGAAGGAATATTTGGCCAGTTCATCAAATCTGCAGAAAACACCAGTTCACAAGTGAATTGCGTCAAAAAGCGATTTAAAATCTCCGAGGGGTCTCCAAGTAAAATGGCATCCCTTGAATCCACCCCCATGATATACTCCGTTTTAATATGTTTCAAAGCCTGGGCTGTGAGTAGAGGCTTGTGTTTACTGTTCATCCATTCATCTACATCCTGGCCGAGGACCATACAGGGCAAGCCTAAGTGGGCCATGCTTTTTTCAAAAACCCCCATGGCTTCATGGCCATTATTCCAGGTAAAAACAGTGAGATTGCTAAGAGAGAACTGCTGGGTCGGAGACTCAAAAAAACGGTCTCGAATGGACTTCCAATGAGGTTTATGCCCTAGCGGTCCCTGAGCGTGAACCACCAGTGGTTTTGTGTCGAATACCAGGTTCCTAATCATTGTTTATACGGTTACAGTAGTGTTGTCAAAACTTTCAACCTCAATTCTGTGCTTTTTCAATTTGGCCGGTAGGGCAGGATCACAAAACACTTTAAGCTCCTTTTCTCTAATAGCCAGGTAATGCGATCGTTCCCTTAAAGCCTGGTCTACATAGCCTGGGTGACACATCACCTCGAGTAAACCATCGTTCGCCTGTTGCCTGAATGCTCCTAACACTTGCATAATAAACAGATCGTCTGTTAGGTTTTCATCCCAGGAGCTTCTCAAGCAACTTTTAGCTCCTAGCAAGCCATGTGCCTCTAACCTCATTGCCATTTCAGGAGAAAGTGCCCTGGCCGGAAGCTGGTACTTGATGGCCAGCTTAAGAAAAACGTTAAATACCTTAGGATACCTATGAACGTTATGGTGTGTATCAATATGAGTAGGCTGTACTCCGGTACTTAATAATGCCTGCATCTGAGCTTCCCATTCAGCTTCCAATTCCACTGGATTAAGGTTTTCCAAGCGTATTAGTGGCCTTTTTCGCGCAAACAAACCTCTGCCGTTCAATAGGGAAGGCACTTGTTTTTCAGGAAGCAATGGTCTACCGTCGGTTAATTGCAAATGCAATCCAATCTTGCCTTCAAGTCCTTCCTTGTACTGTGAGATCCATTGTGCACCTTGGGTACACATCATAGCAGATGTGCGCGAAACCACTCCCTTTCTTATACTTTCAGCGATTCCTTTCGTAACTGCTTCGGTTAGTCCAAAATCGTCAGCACTAATAATGATCCTTCTCATCCTTCTAAGCCATTTTCTTTGGTTCAATTGAAGCATTCTGAAGGTTTTCCTCTACAAAAGCGGCTATTTCACCTACGCTTAGATCGCTGATATACTCCCCATTTTTCATAATAAGATTATCGTAGGGCAAATGAGTTTCAAAACGCATATCGACAGAAGCCAAAACGTGCATCATATCAATGGATGTGAATCCTAGAGACGCTGAGAGGTAAGTGTCAGGGCTAATACTAACCTTGGGCATTTCGTACATCTCAATCATTTCATTAAGAATGTCAGTGATGGTCTGGGTAATGTCAGTAATTGTGTTTTGCATGTCGGTACAGTTTATGGTTAGGTAAATGGAATTTCTTAATGGAACTGCAGCTCTTTTCTGCCCAGTGTTTCGTGCAAATGAGTGATTTGCCGATCGCTACTATAATGTTGCCAGCGTTTATAATCTTCAGGAGATAGAATGGTTTTGGCAAGTATCTTTTTCCAAATTCCAGCTCCTTCTTCTAAAAAGTCTTTGTCAGGTCTACCAAGATCGCTTTCTGCCAATCGATTCATAAGAAGTGGTGGAATCCACTTATTTTGGTACATTTTGAGCTGAAAGCCATCAAGACGACCTATGCATTTCCCATTAGGCGTTAAAAACTCAAAACTCCCGTTGACAAAGCCGAATTTTCTTTGAACGGCAGCTTTACAGACCAACTCAGTACCTGGTTCAGGAAAACGCTGGTATTGTTGAAACCTATTGGCCTTAAAAGGAAAAATGGCATAATTGCGAACACCTGTTTCGAACAGCCAATAGGCCATTAATTGACCGCAACTATCAAGCATTGGTCCTGGTATAACAAACTCTGGTTGCGGATTGGCTATAATGGCTTCTTCTATAGGAGGCATTTTAAAAATAGCCTGTACCCCGTCTTGATTCCAGAAGTCAATGCTCTTAAGGCTTTGAAAGCATGGACCATGGAACAAGTGGTCTTTATTAAATGAATCAACATCAATACTGGGAGCCCATTGATCCCTACCGATAGAAATCTTTGATGTCCGCTGTTTTTCCTGATGTACTGATGAAACCCGCCCTTCAAAGGCCGGACTTATAATTTTCTCGCCAGCATTTAAATCAAACATTTGAACATAAGCACCATGTGCTTCTTTCTCAACAGTGATCCTTAGATCTAAACAATCTCCTTCATACATCAACCACGAATGCCCCTTTACATCAGTAAGCTCTAGATTTTCAGAGCCGAAACCTGGTAATAAGCTTGCCGCTTCAGCCAAGAGCTCCATACTCAACGTAAATGGAATAACCGGCAGAACACCGCCCATTGCATGATCTTCTACTAATGGAAAGTCACTCTGAGGCAAATGAGTCTCGACCTCTAGCCCCTTTTCTGTTCTTCTAACCTTGCCATTTAATAAAGCTGTTCTTTTCACTCTTGTTTCAGAAGCCTTCTTCTTCGCCGTTCGACCAGACAAATAGGCGGCTGTGATGCGTTGGCTACTTTGCAAAAACTCTTGCATGAGCTCTTGATGGGCTAAAAAAATCGCTTTTTTTGCCTTTTTCTCTGGTATTATAACAGGAGCTTTTTTTGCCTTTTTCTCTGGTATTATAACAAGAGCTTTTTTTGCCTTTGTATTGCCCTTAAGAAGTCTGGAAATGTCTATAGGAATTTGACGTCCCCAAAGATTGGCTGCCAACTCTATGAGACCGTTCCATGCTGTAGTGTGTTGTTGGCTGCATGACAGCGCGGTATGTTTCTTACCACGTAAACTATCTTTTACAAAACCCTGTAATTTATTTCCTGGTCCTATTTCAATGAAGGTGCTGTACCCTTTTGAGTAACAGTTCAAAATAGTCTGTTCAAACAGTACCGGGCTCACCCACTGCTGAAGTGCCTTTTGCCTGATATCTTGTACAGCCCTGGGAAAGGGTTGGGCATCCACACAACTGTACACTTCGCTTTTTCCGGTGCTTATTCGAAAGCTGTGGTATACAGGACGAAGTATTTGAGCTCTTTCCTGAAATACTTCAGTATGATAAGGGTGATCGGTGAACAGGTCTACTGCGACAACACGAAACTGTCTTAGTGTCTGTAAAATGGCTTTTTTCTGTGATTTTTTTATGTAGAGTACTGTTTGTCCCGGGCAATTTTTCATTGCCAGCCATGCACCCTCTTTAAATTGTTCTAATAATGCGCAGAGGTCATGCTCTTTTATTCTCGCAAGCATTAGATACTGCCCGCTCTCTTCTTCAGGTTTTGGAAGTGAAGTGGCCGCATCTATAATTTGTAGCAATTGCTCATGGTTCTCATAACCCAGAATTCCCGAAGCTATAAGCGCCGAGTTTTCTCCATTGCTATGGCCTATCATGGCATTGCAGGGTACCTTAAGCTCCTTTAGAACTTCCTGAATCGCAAGAGAAGTTATTGACCCATAAGGACCTATCTCATGCAAACCATACTTCTTGTGTTGCAATTCTCTTTCAAGCCACTCCTCCTCTATTTCTTCAATCCCCCCTTTGGCATTTTGAAGCAGAAGTTTTCCCATTAAATCCAGCCATTTCTTTACTGATGGAAACTTATCCTGCAAGCCACTTATCATGTGAGGAAACTCTGAACCAAAACCTGGAAACAACCAGGCTACTTTACCTGTGGCTGCGGCCTTATCAAAATAGAAAATCCCGTCTTTGCCTGTTAAGGTCTTATAGGATTTATCGCTGAGCGCCTTAATCAATTTCTCGATTTTCGACTTTAAAGCATCCACGTTAAGTGCCAACAAGGCGCATCTGAATGCCTTAGATGAGTTCAAATGTGCAGGAGCAACAAAATCAACAACTTCTTTACCAGATGAACTGGCTTCTATTCTTCCAACCACAGCCGTCAGCCCAGCAATAAGGCCTTGGAAGCTGTCGTTTTCCAGAATAAAAAGTTGTTGTTCCTGCATCATAATCACTCCTTAGAAAAACCGCCCTCTGAACTATTACAGAACAAAGGGCGGGTTCCAATTATCTAGCCATTGGCCGTCTTGTGGTCAACAAATGCACCTAGTGCGTTGATACCATCCACAATAGGATGAACTTCAACATCGTGCACACCAGCCAAATGGTACTGACGTAATCCGCGAGCTAGGGCTCCATGGCTGTCAGCGTTAATGATCCAAGCTGTACCGCCAGCTACTAAACCGTAGCAAGCGTCAACTTTGCCTGAATCCATAGCTTTCTGCAACATGTCTTTTGCAGTGCTAAGGTTTTCAGCTTTGGCGTTTCTCGCTAGAGAAGGGCCCTTACTAAGAACTAAATACTTCATGTGTTATAGATTAATTTGGATTAAACCGGTGAATGTGTTGACGCAACAAATATTTATGAGAGGGCTATCTCAGGCATTAGGGAAAACCCTTATTGCAATAGATTAGGAAAAACCCCTAGCGTCCAAAAACCAGCTTTTCAAGCGTTTAAAAACACTTACTTTATACTTCAAGGGAGGCACCTTTTTAAACCCAAGCCTAGTTTCATGGAATATTTAGATTACATTTATGGCCAACTATAGCCAGTAGATCAAAGGTTTCGGCAGGCAGGTGGTATTACATATTGGGTATTCGATTTCCCCGGCAACAACGTACTCCAGCGTTCATTGGCTTATAGAAGTGTTAGGAAAGAGGTTTTAAGTAAAAAGACGAAATGAAAAAGCATCCCCTTGTTAGTTGCGGAACGTTCGCTGTGGCGCTGTTCATAATTAGTACTATTGTTTTTAATCAGGCTTGTGCGCCATCGAATAAACCAGTGGAACCTGAAACAATAGAACCAGAGGTTCCGGTTGACAAAGAAAATACGCCTCCGACAAGTATTGGAGGGGTTCCCCTCGGCCCAATTGTGGGCTTTGTTCCTACAGATGTGGAAGGTATTTCAGGCACCGCTTCAGAGGCGCATACCGGAGATGCATCAGAAGCATCAAACAGTGGTGGTGAGCGCGCCAGACACAATTTTGACATTTATTCATGGAAACTATTCATCGCGCTAAATTGGCCTGTAGAAGATGGGCAGCGAGGTGTTCCTCTGAACCCAGCGGAGCCTAACACCTTTTTGAAAATGACCAATACCACCCCTGTGGTATGGGCATCCTATAAAAACCAATTCGACCTTTTTGGACAAGGAGCCAATAGGCCTTCTGAATGGGACTCCTGGGATAATCCGGTAAGCTTATGCCCTGATGTTTCGGCGCCACCTGTGCACGTATTTGGGACAGCAAAGGGAAATACTCTTGATGGCGGAGAAATTGACGAAGCCTTCTCGATGCCACTAATTGATCAGGCGAAAAACTATACTCTGTTTGAGATGCGCTACAATCAGGTACAGTACGACTTTGTACGGGGCAATGACGCGACTCCGGCCAGCTGGTTGTATTTAAAGAAAAACCTTGTAAAGGTGCAAATGGCCGATGGTATGGTAAAGATGCCATCGAGCAACCCTCCAAATACACAAGGAGCCATTATGGTAAAAGCTGCGTGGAAAGAACTTACAGACAGGGATGATGAATCCATCTACTATGTAATTAACGAAAATGTATACGACCCTGTTACCAAGACTTGTAGTACTAAGAAAATGGGACTTGTGGGTTTGCATCTGGTGCAGAAGGTAGATGAATTTAAAGAGTGGATATGGTCATCTTTTGAGCATAGAAACAATGTACCAGGACAGGGAGCCCAAACACCATATTCATACAACAACGGTGAAGAAGAACCCAAAACCCAGGGAGGTTGGGCAAATAGACCGGATAGTACGGAACCCAACCCGGATAAAAGCACGAGAGTACCTACTCAGGTAACACGCTATAACGAAATCCCTACAACGCCCGCTGGTATCTCAACTGTAGATGTGAATGAAGCGTATTGGGAAATTCTCAAAGGGACCGTTTGGAAAAACTACCAATTGATCATTACTCAATGGCCTCAGAAACAAGATGAATTTGTGATTTATGGTGAATCTGGTGGGATTTATCCTGAAGGCTGTGGTGATCCTTTTCCTATAAACGGCTGTACCAACACAGCTGCTGAAACTTATTTCCAATCGCCCAACGACGCTACTGGAAAGGGGGGCAACTCTTGTATGAGTTGTCACTACCAAGCCAGTGCAGCAGATTTTAGTTGGTCATTACAATTAAAATCGCACTAACCACTCTACTGTTCACCCCTCTAAAAAACAAGTATGACAACAGCAAACACCACTTCTAATTGGTTTATGTACCATGGCGGCTATCATCATGGAGGGAATCCAGGGTCGGGTTCCAGCCTCAATAGTAGTACAGTTAACGAAAAGGCCTTCGGTCTTTTAAAGTCCATTAATCTAGAAGGATCTATTCTAAGCGTACCTGCCGTAGTTGATGGATTCATCTATGTAGGCGTAGCCAACAGCCATAATGCAGCAGTACAAGCCTCAAATGGAGGGACTATTTACAAAGTAGATATAGTAAGTGGTGAAATTGCCGCACAATACTCTTGGCAACTACAACCTGGTGAAGGTGACTCCCATGGTTTCTATGGAATGGGATGTACACCTACAGTCATTAACGGATTAGTGTACTTCTCCGCTTTTAATGGTCATGTGTATTGCCTTAAGCAAAGCGACCTGAGCTATGTTTGGGATACCGATCTGCGAAATGCCGATAGCAGAAGAAATCAGCCCATTTCAAATACCGCCGAAAACATTGCAACTAACATCTTTAAGAGTCCTGTGCTCCTAAAAAACTACGTTAATCACATAGGTTCATTGAGCTCAAATGTCATGGGTAAGGTCATCAAGTTTTTTAAGCCTTCAAATCCCACCTTGGCAGATCGCCTATGGAATCTTAGGGCAGAATTACGCACTGCAATGAAAAATGACCAGGTTGCGCAAGTAGATGAATTGGAAGACACCATTGCCGAAGCAATTGCCACTGGAATATTGGCTGACCCGGCCAATTATGGTGACTTTTTCGTCAATACAGTCTTACCCATGCTTGGCCTGCCCGTTGCAGCCGGTTGGTGTTCGCCACTTGTAGTAAACTTTGGAAAATCATCCAGAGTGTATGTTGGGGTTGCTGAAGGAGAAAACCCTTTACTTTTTGGCTTTGTGTATGCTTTAGACGGATTGACAGGCAATCTTGATTGGGCTTATTGTACCACTCAATTCACCGCAGGAGCAAATAACCCGGTCAACCAAATTCCTGCTCCAGCCATTGATTTGAGCGTAAGTACCCCTGGGTATTCATATACTACTTCGGACGGCTTTCCAGTTTGTATGGGTTGTTCCGTATGGTCAGCTATTGCCTATGACGCAGGCACTGGGCTGGTATACGCGTCAACGGGAAACCCGCAACCTGATGGTGCTTTACCTACTCCTGGCTATTCCAACGGAATTATAGCTCTGAATGCTACCACAGGTGATTTCAAGGCTTTCCAACAAATGCCTAAGGATACATCTTACCGCGATTCAGATATTGATGTGGATATAGGAAGTGCCTGTACTTTGTTCGAGCTAAATGGTAGTACTGTCGTTTCAGTGAGTTGCAAGAATGGTGGCTATATGGTGTGCGATGCCGAAACATTGGATATAATCCATTACACCAAGTTACTCCCCCATATGAACGATGGCTCACAAATTCCGCAGATTGACCCGCACCCTCCCTATTCTCAGCAAAACGAACTATCACCCCAGGTTACAAACGCAGTATCCAATATCAATCCAGGCGAAAACTACTTTGGTCCATTCAATACAGCTGCCGTAATACCGGCAACTCCTGCAGCAGATGGAAAAATCTTTATTGGAATAGGTGGCCCTAACTATCATAATCAAGGGCCTGGAATCGATTATACCACTACCCCATTTATGAAGGCTCTCAACATGAAAGACCTTTCAGAAGCCTGGCCAATGGACAGCAACGACCCGCCGCGATATAGTAAAGTGGGAGCTTCCATGTACACGAATCCAGGTGAAAGTGGTTTAAGCTCGCCTGCAGTTGTAAATGATGTGGTATTCTGTTCAACATCCAAAATTGCTATTTATGCCTTCAGTGCTGCTGATGGCACATTACTATGGTCAAGAAACATTGGCTCCGAAACACAAGGATATAATGGCGGCTATGGGTATTGTCTTGGTCCGGCAATTTGGGGAGACTATGTGGTAGCCGGAGGGTTAATATTGGGACAAAGTGGTGGTATTTTGGAAATATATGGTCCCAAGTCCGGAACTTAAGGAATACCTCAGGCAACATGATTAAAATTGCAATTCTTGGATTTCTGGTGGGCATAGACAACCTTCAGGTGGTCTCAGGTCTTGGCCTGTTTGGCTTTGACAAGAAAAAGAAATACTTGCTGGTATTCTCCTTTGCCTTCTTTGAAATGAGCATGCCTTTATTAGGCTTGGCAATAGGTCATCAACTACAAGGCTGGGCCGGAGAAATTGCCGAACTCATTGGTCCTTTAGTACTCTTCGTTTTAGGCTCTACAATTATAGTAATGGAGTTATTGGGCAGGGAAACCAGTAAAGTAGTTAACCATCGCTGGGTAATTCTGGCGCTTCCATTGCTTATGAGCTTTGATAATCTTTTTGCCGGAATTGGGCTGGGTGCCTTAGGCTACCCTGTACTGTTCTCTGCCTTAGTAATTGGCCTTTTTAGCGGCTCACTGTCTTTTGTAGGACTGTTCCTGGGCGATAAAATTCGTAAGTACATTCCCGGCAAAGCCGAAATTCTTAGTGGGACTTACATGATAGGTTTGGCCATCTTTTTTTTACTATTTGAATAAAACTGAATTGATATCTGAAAAGCTTCTGACTTTAGAAAAAGAACTGGTCGCAGACCAACTTTCTTTCCCAACCAGCCTGTGTTTTGATGCTGATGGTATGGCATACGTTGCCCAATCAGGCCTTCCATGGGATGGCGCAAGCAAGGGAGGAAATATCCTGAAAATAAATCGTGATGGAAGCCTTTCCGATTTTGCTTCCGGTTTCGGATACCCCGTTAACGGCCTTTGTTTTCACAAAGGGAAGTTTATCATTTCCGACGGTGGCTACCCAGGAAGCATCTTACAGGTGGATGCTAGTGGAACTGTTACACCCATTTTAGGCGGCTTGCCCGGCTTAGGGAACTACCACACCAATATGGTAGTAGTGGGCCCTGATGACAAGCTTTATTTTAGCCAGGGGACACTTACCAATACAGGAGTAATAGGAATGGATGCCTACGAACTGGGTTGGTTGGGAAGGTTACCTCATAACTGTGATATACCAGGTTTAGACATTGAATTAGCAGGTGAGAATTTTGAAACAGTAAATCCATTGGCCCAGGACGGAGAAGTTAAAGCTATAACCGGAGCCTTTTCACCATTTAATACAAGTACCGTAGCTGGGCAAAAAATTGCAGCCGGACTTCCCTGTACAGGAGCTGTAATGCGTTGCAACATGGACGGAAGTGGTTTGGAGCTTGTGGCCTGGGGGGTTCGAAACGGTTACGGTATGGGTTTTCTCCCTGACGGCAGACTATTGGTTACTGACCAGGGAGCCGACGACCGAGGAAGCAGACCTGTGGGTGGTGTTCCAGATTTACTACTCGAAATAAAACAAGGTGCCTGGTATGGTTGGCCTGATTTTATTGCCGGACGTCCTATCACCGACCCTAAATACACTCCTCAACGTGGACCGAAACCAAAGTTTGTGTTACAAAATCACGGAGACCTGCCACCACCAGAAAAGCCACTCTTAGAATTCCCCGTCAATGCTGCAGCAGTGAAGTTTGATATACTACCTAAAAAAATTCCACGCCTGGGTGGACACTTAATAGTAGCGCTATTTGGTGATGAAAAACCGATGACAGCCCCACCAGGAAAAAAAGTAGGAAGAAACATTGTCATGGTTGACACAAACGATTGGAGCATGCATGCCTTACCCGATTTACAGCTGGAGCGTCCTATTGATGTTAAGTACAATCCGGTAGATGGCCATTTGTACATTCTTGACTTTGGCTATTTTGAAATGACCGGTGTGGGGGTAGATTCCAAAAATGCCACTGGAAAGCTTTGGAAAATAGCTCCAGAAGAACTCAATCATTAAAAGGTGAAAACGTTTAAAATTAAAAGGTCAAAAGGATCAGAGCGTAGCATCCGCTATTCGCTCGTCCCTAAGTCTTGCTTTATTCGACTATTCGCTCATATCCACCTCCCACTAATTACTATTTGCTAACAACAAACTACCGATTAAGAACCGCTAAATACTCAATATACCATGTCTAACACACAAACTTCGGTCTCCTTTGCCAACGATATAGTTCCCATATTCTACCAATTTCAAAAGCAGATGATCTGGCGCTTTGATCTTTGTAAATACGAAGATGTAAAAATCAACTACGACGCCATTCTAGGACGTATTACGAGCAAAGATTCCCCTATGCCTCCTGCCCCTTTTCCACCACTGACTGCTGCCCAAATCCAAACTTTTAAGGATTGGAAGGCTGGAGGTTTTCAACCATAGCCTATACGTTTGCCATATCAGCAACATGTGTATTTATGGTAAGATATATGGCCAAACTTCTTTTAAAGAACATTGAATGTACGCTACATAAAGCAACTGGTAAGGACAAGGGCTTTGGCGATTCAAACAAGCCTGATCCGAGATTGAGTTTATGATTTTTTCCGATCAGTTAAAAACCATCTTCATTCATGTTCATAGAACAGGCGGCACTGCCATTACCAATTTGTTCAGACAGCATGGTTTCGATATTTCTGAGGAATTTCCCCAACACAGCAATGTAAGAACTGTAGATAATTCCTTCTGGGAAAAATATCATGACTATAAGATTCTGGGGTTCACCCGAAACCCATGGGCACGTATATTCTCATGGTACACACTGATTCATCAGCATATTCCATTAAGTATTGAAGCAGAAAGAAAACGGTTTGAAGAGTTTATTGAGAATGATCTAACAGGCGATTTGGATCAACAGTACTTTCATTATAATTCACTGGACTACTTCACAAGAGCCAATGGCCAGCAGGTAGTGAATAAAATACTCCGCTACGAACGCTTTGAAAATGAGGTAAACGCGCTATTTAGAGAGTATAATATCCGTATCAACAAAATTCCGATAATTAACGAAACCGGCAGAAAAGATTACAGACTATACTACACACCATTAAGTCTAAGTATTATTACTGAAAGGTGTAAAAAAGACATTGAATATTTTAAATACAGCTTTTAAAAACGGTTAGGACAAAGCTTATTACACTTAAAAAATAAAACTATGCTAAACAAAAAGGTTCTCAAGAACATGATCAATGTCGGCCGAAGTATTGGTAAGGCCAAAAGCGGTGACGACGAACTCGGCGTCCTGCAACTACTTCCCGGAGTTTGGAAAAACAAAGGGAAGCTGAAGGGTGCAGGTTGGAATATGATTGCCCTGCCTTTTATCGCAGACAAGAAGAAGGATAACCTGGACTATCGCCTACTTGTAAATCAATACAATGAAGAGCTCAGTTTTACAACAGTGGACAAGGCTGTTGCTAATAGAGGCATTGAGGGTAAAAGAAGCGCTCTAGTGAATTCAGATCAATTCGTAATTGCATTGGATTACACTCAACAAATTGTGCAATCAGCCGCTGACGACTTCCCTAAGAGCGGAGAAGCGGGAAAGCGCGGACTGGCCATTCACCACGAACCCGGACTGTTCTTGCAAATGACAGATCATTTTGAAGATGATTTACAGTTGGCTCGATTGGCTTCTATTCCACATGGTAACTCAGTACTGGCTCTGGGGAAAACGAAAACCAAGAAAGGAGGACCTAAAATTCCAGACGAAAATGGATTACCGATTGGCGTAGAGCAAAATCTTGACTCACCCTACCTTCGTCCGTACAAACACTACAATGACAAACCTTTTAGAAAGGTTTTCAACCCTGTACATCCGAACGAACTGCTGAAGAAGGCAAATGAAGATGTAAAAATTGCCAGAACCACAGTCCTGCATTTCGATACTAAATTTGGCACCGGAGGTATTCATAACATTCCTTTCATAGAAAAACAAGCCGATGCCTCGGAGATGTATGCTACATTTTGGATTCAGGAATTGGCCGAAAAAGACAAAGACGGCAAACCCAAACTAAGGCTCCAGTACACGCAAACGGTTATGCTGGATTTTTTCAAACGAACCGATGGAAAAAAGGGCTTGATAAAATGGCCACATGTAAGTATTAATACACTGGAGAAAGTGAAGTAGTACAAGCAAAAGGAAAATATAGCCTTGTGATTAAGTCTGTACATATGATTCAAGTAAGGTGAGATGGTTCCCATCAACCTCTCACCTTCTTTCCATTCTACTACCTTTAAAAAGGACCTTCTTGTTTACTTCTTACTAACCTCTTTTTTCAGACATTTGGAAAAACAAAATTGGGAGCTAAACACTAATGAAAGAACGATTTGAGTACAGAGGGCACAATACAATTCTTGTTTTGGGTATAGCGCAAATTTTGCTTGGTGTTCTCTATGCGCTTTTTGGGGGCAGTCATATTTGGGTTGCTGTTCTTTGGACGGCCATAGGTATTGTTTCCATTTACAGATACCACCTATTCAGGAAACATGGCTATTTACAAATAGACGATCATGGCATTCATAAAAACCTAGCTAACGTTAAGGGCCTTCAACAAATCTCAATTGGGGACATTGAGCAAGTTGTATTTTCAGCCAAATACTACGACATTTTGAGCACAAATGGGGAAACCATGAGGGTTCACAAGCAAAGTATTTACAAGCACTCCCTTCCATTACTAGAAGAAGCTTTCACTACTATCAATAGGAGAATTGAGTCCTATGGTAGAACGGTTTGAATTTCGCAGGAAATACGAGATGCTGATCATCGGTATTCTGAACTGTATGCTAGGCCTTATATCCTCCACGTTGAAACTGATGCCGCTTTGGGTATCACTAGGATGGTTTTTAATTGGTGCAGTCTGGATATTCAGATATAGGGCAAGTCAAAAGCACGGTTATCTTCAGATAACTAATACTCACGTTAATGTCAACTCCCTGGGGTTTAAAGGAGTGAAACGTATATGCAAAAACGAAATAGATAAAATAGTTTTCAAAAACCGGCTCTATGAAATACATTATCTCGGGAAGAGAAAAATAAGAATCTACCGAGCCAATCTCCCTGAGGAATCAATCCCCTTGGTGGAAGATGCCTTTAATTTAATCAATAATGGAACTCCATCCACTGGAACTTGGAGTTATAAAGAATGAAAACCTAAGCTCATTTGGCAGGCTCGTAACAGTTAACCAATTGATAAACTCAGGTTCGTTTACATAATTCATCCTTCCTGATTGGAAAGCGGTCTTGGCAGGTCCATTTATAATAAATACCTCTTATATTACCGTTTGAAACGGTTAACGGCTTTTTAGAATAAAAACACCTTATTACACGGCGCCTTTTTGGCCTGCTCCATCTAAGAAAGGAACATTGGGTAAATAAAGAACAACTTTCCAAAACCAGATCGATGAGTTTAAAGAACAGTCAGTGCATAAACCAGCGTAATTGATGAAAACAAAAACAGAACTAAAAGATTGGATTCCACTTATCTCCAAGCTTATTTATCCTTTCATAGCCCTCATAGTGATGTTTGTTTACAGAGCTGAGATTGCACGGTTTTACAATGAAAAGGTAATGAATGAAAATTCAGACCTGTCTTTAGAAGTAGCAGGTTTTGCATTGGAAATTAAACAGAAAGCGGGTACTACCAAGGTGGAAGAACTTGGTTTCTCAAGTTTGGGTCTTAAAGCCATTTCCGACAATGAGTTTTCTGAGAATTCGCAGGAAGAAGCTGACAACTACGTCACTAAATCAACTCATGAAGAACTTAGGTACTTAATTCAATCGAACAGTGAAAAAGTGGCCTTAGAAACCCTTATTCTGGTATCAGGAAAAAACTTCTCTTCTCGCTTACTACACTCTTATATAAGCCGACTTGGAGTAAAGTACGTTGTATTTGTAGACGATGGAAAGTATCTGGGGCTTATTGAAGCAAAACTCTTTGAAAGCCAACTTTCACTTAATAGTGTTATGAGTTTTGAAGACTTGCATTCCCAGTTGGTAGGAATAAACAAAGAGTCGCTTGGAAAGAGTAGTACGGTGCTTGATATTCTGGATGTAATGAATAGCAAGAACCTGAGCGAACTGGCCATAACGGAGCATGGAAAGCTCTCTTATATTGTGGAGCGTGAGGCCATTATAGCAAAATTGGTAGCTTCAATAATTACTGAACCGGACACTGAAACACTCTCCACCACAGAATAAACCGGATAACCTCTCAAACTAAATAAATCATCCTATGAGCAATCAAAACCCCAGTACTTCAAAAATTATGGTGATTCGCCACGCCGAAAAACCTGTAGATGATTATCAGGGCATAAATGTATATGGTACTGAAGACGCCGAAGCACTTATTGTACAAGGCTGGCAGCGGGCAGGTGCCTTGGTGGCCCTCTTTGATCCATTCAATGGTCCCTTGCAAAACACAGGTTTGGCCGTTCCAAATGTTTTATACGCATCGGTACCCAGAACATCAGGTGAATCAAAAAAGAAGTATAGCAAAAGCCAGCGCCCATTGGAAACTATTACTCCCTTGAGCCAGCGCCTCAATATTGACATAAACCTAAACTATGGAGCCGATGAGTACAAGGCCATGGCCGACGACGCTATGGCACAAACAGGTACCGTGCTTATTGCCTGGCAACATTCCGATATTCCACATATAGCCAATCATATCCAGGCGGTGAACACTGCTCCTCAAAGCTGGCCCGACGACAGATTTGACGTTGTATGGATATTTGATCTGGACGAGGACACTGGCACGTATTCCTTCTCGCAAGTCCCACAAAATCTATTGGCGGGAGATCAGAATGTCGGGATTCCGTATCAATCCTGAACTTCATTCTCTACTTTGTCATTGTATTAGAAATCAGGCCGAGAAACGGTTATTCATTCCTTATTGGGTCTGCCCTTAATTTTGCCAATACTAAAACAGTGGCATGGGTTCAAGAAACAATAGAAACCAGTCTGATTTTCCGTGGGCTAAGGCCATAGGCATGTACTTGGTGAGTATAGCCATGCTGGGCATCTATTGGTACCTGCATTACACGGAAGTCTTTTCTTCAGTGCGTAAGGCAACACAAGGAATGGACTCAGATGATGGCTTACAAATCCTATCTATTGGTATAATGATAGAGTACGGTCTACTTATCGGTGGACTTACCATTTTTGCAGTAGTCACTCTCATGGCCTTAACCAGGTCCAAAAGCTAGTCCGCTTCCGTCCAAAGGGCCATCAAGCCTTGGCTGTTGATTTAGGATGCAGGGCTCCCTGTTTATCTTTGGTACGACAAAAGCAAGTTAATGGCTTACGACAGATACCTGGCCGACAAAATCACACGCTTTCTGGGAGAGTCGAAAGTTAACTTTTATGAAAAGGAAATGATGGGTGGCATTACCTGGATGGTAGATGAGAAAATGTGCCTGAGCATTTTTAAAGGAAATTTAATGGTAAGGGTAGCTCCGGAAGAACTTGAGGATTTTCTGGGCAAAAAAGGTACAACCCAAATGCAACATGGTGGCAAAACCATGAAAGGCTATTTGACCGTTTCACCAGAAGGCTTTGACTTTGACGAAGACCTTGAATATTGGATCCAAAAGTGTTTGGAGTTCAATCCCAGGGCCAAAGCAAGTAAAAAAAGGAAGTAAGAATTCTTTGCTGGCAGCCACCTTGGGATATTCAGGAGCATTATATCATCTTAACCTGTTTTAGGAATTTAAGACAGAGCTGAAGCCACTGAAGGCCAGACATTTGAGTTATGAAGATTTTCAGAGAATTCGCAATAACAGCGGGCAGCTATACAGTGTCTTGTATCGCTCTTTTCCTGATGATCCGCCTTACTGCACAATACATTCATTTTGATACAGATGTAGCCTTCTTAAGCTTAAAGCAAGAGTATTTACATATTGATGTATGGCTCATTTCTTTTTACATACACGTGTTCTCCACTAGCTTTTGCTTGCTAGCCGCCTTTACTCAATTCTCTTCTACACTGCTCAGGAAATACAAGCGAGTACACAAGGTCATGGGTAAGCTTTATGTTTTCAATATTGTGTTCATCAACTTTCCTGTGGCATTTATTATGGCATTGTATGCCAATGGTGGATATCCGTCAAAAGTGGCATTTGTTATACTGGATGTACTTTGGTTTTGGTTCACGCTAAAGGCATGGATGCTCATTAGAAAAGGAGACATCATTGCACATCAAAACTTCATGATCAGAAGCTTTGCACTTACTTTTTCGGCTATCACCTTGCGCAGTTGGAAATTGGTACTTACGAGTACCACCGGGCTCAGCGAACCTGATATCTATATGATTGATGCCTGGCTAGGATTTGTTCCCAATCTTGTAGTTGCCGAAGTCATCATCTATCTTAAAATGAAAAAGCTATCTACTAAACTCTATCTGTGAAATCACTATAAAACCAGTCACTGCAAAAAGTGCTGCGAATACAAATAGGAAAGTTAGCCCTGTAAGCACAATTTGAAGATTTCTGTGCTTGTTTCTTGTGAGCGCGTAAACTTTCCAACTAATAAAGAAAGATGTCACCAGAATGACTCCGAGTGCCAAAAAAGCTAGCATAGGCCTATTTTTATGTACTACTGCAATTTGTACAAAATCAATGAATTAGGACTTCATTTTATCCTTTCATCACTCATTTTAACAGATTCATGCATTCCATTGTCTGTGGTGATTGGCAAGAAAGGGCTCAACGAAAAGTTTCTGTATATCTCTATGGTGTTTGAAACTCATCTTTTCCTTCTCAGCTCTGCACAAGTAGCAACTGCAGGGCTTCGTTGTTGACTTATACCTATACCACTTCTCAGGAGATATTCCTAGTGCCCCGCAACGTCTCTGATGCTTAAGTTTCGCTACTTCTTCCCTTCTAGCCTTATTGGTGGGTCTGCCCATGTTTTCATTCTTGAATTTTGGTCAAATTAACGAATACCAACTAGTCACCATCACAATGGACACGTACAATTCCTGAATCATTCTTACTTAGTCTGTAAACCTTATCACTGGTGTTCAAGTTTTCACTTAAGACTTAAGAAACCAAAAGGTTTTATAAATTTGCGAAACCATTTAGTTTCATACATCAATGAAAATGTCCATAGAACTCACCTTTAAACTTCGCAGTAGTAGTGCTTATACCATTCTGGAGTTTGAACCCAAAGGATTAGATGGTTTCCTAAATCAACTCATTGTAAGGTGGATCCTAGAGAATGGATGGAAAACCAAGATACTCATTACCAACCTCCCCAAATACCTCACCTCACATGCCTGATATTTTTAAAGCCATGGCCGACCCTATGCGTAGAGAAATTCTACTAATGCATGGCAAAGAGCCTAATTCCGCATTGGTCTTCAATATGACACGTTCTGCTGTTCCCAAGCATATCCGCATACTTCAAGCTTCCAGTTTGGTAGGAGTTGAAATGCATGCTAAGGATGGACGGCAACGGAACTGTTATACCCAACTGGAGGTAAGCCAATACCTTGAAACTCTGGAAAAACACTGGAAAAAGAAATTTTCCGGGCTCAAAAATTACTTCACCAAAAAACATCTTAAATAATGACGAGAAAACTCTTATGCATCCTGAGCTTGACCCTTGTACTCTTCCTTTGGAGTGGTATTAGCCAAATGTTTCCCTGGGGTGTTTCAAGTACGCAAAATGTAAGTGTTCAAGGTATACCAGACGTTGATGTCGCGGTTAGCAATATGCAGCATGTACCGCCCAATAGCTTAACTACTGAAGCGTTTGATGCACGGTTTATGGGACAAATCAGTACTTACCGCACTTCAAGAAGCTTCTCCTGGATTGTTACCCAGCCACTTCCTAAAAGCTATACCCATTACTTTCTTAAGGAGGCACTCAGTCAGTTAATAGTGGCTATACTACTCTCAATTGTCTTAATTGCAAGCCGTACTTTAACTGTGAAGCAACGAATACTGCTAGTTTTTCTGGTGGCCGGTGCAGCTGCAGCCGCGACCTATGGGCAGTTTCTCAACTGGTGGCAAATGCCTCCATCCTACGCCCTGGGAGCAAGTCTCAACCTCATTTTAGGTTGGGCATTATGTGCCTTTGTAGGAACTCGACTCATCCCTTCAAGTAAAAGTGCTTAGCGGTATGCATGTAACAAAAGCTTACTTTTAAACGTCTTAAGACCATACACTTATTACACACTCATGAAGGAGGAACTCTTTGACTTTCTTTCAAAATACATGGAGCTAAGCGAAGCGGAAAAACAAGTACTCACGGAATTTGACCTGTTCCATTGCTATAAGAAGGGCAATGTGCTATTACAGGAAGGTGAACGGTCTAATAAGTCGTACTTTGTAATGAAGGGATGCCTGAGAACTTACTTCATTATTAACGGAGAAGAGAAAACCACAGAGTTTTATACCGAACTAGCCCCGCTAATGCCCCTTTGCACAGTACAGGAAAAACCATCAGAATATTACATCGACTGTGTTGAGGACAGTATTGTTCTGGTAGGTACTACTGATATGGAAAAAGAAGTATTTGAAAGATTTCCTCGATTCGAGACACTTTGTCGATTACTTTCAGAAGACCTTTTGGCTCAAAACCTGGATTCCTTTCATGCCTATAAAAACGCCAGTGCTACTGAAAGGTACTTTAAATTGGTAAAGGAACGTCCTGGCCTCGTACAGCGTGTACCTCAATACCAAATAGCAAGCTATCTGGGCATAAAACCTGAATCACTCAGCAGAATACGAAAAAGAGAAGCAGCGCGAAAAGCACTGTCTATTCATCCCTCCCAGCTATCCTAGCTCACACTACCTGTGAAAGGGTCAGAATCAACTCTCAATCCACTTACCAAGAGCTACAAATAACTATTTTATAAGACTTCACATGACTCAAGAGCCTGTCCATTCGATTGAGTTAGGTAAATAGCCAGGCGATGCTTTGAGCTTGTTGTAGAACAGGAAGCATCCTATTCTTTTAAATGCCCTGTGAGTACTGTCAATATTCTACAAGGTAGCTGACACTTCTTAACCGATGTCAACGAAATTGGGCTGGCACACCGCATAACATTGCTTTTCGAAACATCTGAAAATCAATAGTATGAAACGCACACTTTCACTTTGTATCCTATTTATTGCACTTGGAGCCAATGCTCTGTTTGCACAAGCCTATACCAGTGATGAAACTCCTAAGAAACACTTCGTCAGTAGTTCATTCTTTATGCTATTTAATTTGCTCCCTAACCCTCCATCTTTTTACCAACTCAATTACGGATATCGATTTTCGCCTAAGGACGCCCTTATTGTAGAAGCCATTACCTGGAAGTACAATGCCCCTCTTGGTATTCCTTATGGCCCTTCTTATGAGCAACCTGAAGAGCGCTTCCCCGGCTATGCAAGAGATTATGGCGTAGGCTTGGCCTACCAGCGTTTTCTATACAAAGGCTTCTATTCAATGAGCCATGCAATGCCGTTTTATCAGGAATACCGCAACCCCGATAAAGGGAAGATTGGCACTGGGTTTATGCTCTTTCTTACCCAGCGTTTTGGTTACCACGTAAAGCTATTTAACAATCAACTTTTCGTAGAACCTTCTGTTGCCATTACGCACTGGCCTATTAATACCAATATGCCTGAGTCCTTTCAAAAGCTTGAAAACAAATGGAACAACTACTTCCTTTTTGAACCAGGACTGCACGTGGGCATAAAATTCTAGGCCTATTTTTTATGAAATTACTGGGATCACGGCATCTGGCTACTGTAAAATCAAACTTTCTATGAGACTAGCCATTGCAATGATTGTTTTACTTAGTTATTCATTTTTATTGCCCCCTGGCAAGCGAGCTAAAAAAGCCGCAAAATGGATAAGAACGGAGTGGGCAACCGGTGATCCCAGTATACCTGAAGCAGATGAATATGACATCCGCCTGACCATAGATTTCAAGAAAGAGAAACTGTCCATTCATAACAGTAAACACAGCTACCCACAGTATGTTGGTTATGAACTCAAAGGAAGAAAGTTGAGAATACTGAGAAACGATGCTTTTAAAGACCATCCACAGTACCAACCCATTTTTACCATCAGGCAACTTCAAAAAGACAAAATGACTCTAGAAGCTGAAAACTGGGCAGCAGTATATATAACTTCAGTACTCTCCACCTTATGGGTAGAAAGTACTGAAACCGACTGGGTAATGACTGATAGCAAAGACCTTAGCTACGGTGGTATGCTACAAACTAGTTTGCAATTGACAGCGGTAAAGTAATGTCTTCACCAAGCACCTCATCACCATATCCTTTAACATCTATTTGCTATATAGCCAATTACCTTTGGGATTCGCAATAACCTAAGGCATTTGAAACACATCCCCTGGCTCCTCATTTACAGCAGAATCGTATTTGCCCTGTTAATTGTAAGTATGGCTTTGGTGGATGCTTCGAGTACACCGTATTGGATTGTGGGTCTGATGATTGCCGGTTTGATTTCTGACATTTTTGACGGCATCATTGCCAGAAGACTTGGAGTTTCCAGTGAGAAGCTTAGAGTATGGGACTCGAATGTTGACCAGTTTTTCTGGCTTGTAAGCATTGCTTCAATATTTTACCTGCGTTTTGACTTTGTGTGGGCACATGCCTTTTGGATTGTTACCGTCTTTGTCCTGGAGTTCTTATGTTATCTCAGCAGCCTTGTGAAGTTTAAGAAACCTATTGCCACTCACTCCCTTCTAGCTAAATTCTGGACCTTAACTATGCTTGTTTTCCTTATCGATCTCACCTTACATGAAAGCAGTTATGTGCCATTTGTAGTTACTGTGATACTCGGCATTGTTTCGCGCATAGAAATTCTTCTTATTGTTCTGGGGTTGAAAAGATGGGCCACTGACGTCCCCTCTATCCTGGCCGTGAGAAACATTAACCAAGGCAAACAAGTAAAAAGGCACAAACTCTTTAACGGTTAAATTTCCACCTACGCCTTGCCAAAGCTATTTTTGAAGTCTGTTAATTCATTTTTTCATACCCTTCATCTCGCATAGAGCACCATTCTCCTGATAGGGAGCATGTACTGTAGTGGCCGTTTCATTTACATGGAACTGACGTATTTGCTCTGCCCCAACTTCTCGTTTTACTCACAGTAGGTTTAGCTACCTACACTTATGGCCATTTGCGCTGTCCAAACATGTGTATATGTGGAATGGCCATTCAAAACTTCTATAATATGAATCAATTAACATCACATAAAACCATAGTGCATAATTTCTACAGTAAAGTACTGGCTATGGGAGATGCCCAGTTGGCCAATACCTTAATACAGGATAATTACGTCCAACATAGTCCTTTAGTGGAAACCGGTAAATCAGGCTTTCTAAAATTCCTTGAAATGCTTAAGAAGTTGCCTCAACCTTCTGAGCCTTCAGTACCCTTTTTCAGAACCATTGCGCAAGGCAATTTAGTTGCGGTACATATTGGTATTGAATTTATGGGACAACAAAAGGCAGTTGTAGATCTATTCCGAATTGAGGATGGACAACTCGCAGAGCATTGGGATGCTTCAGAAGACGTGCCAGATGCCCGATGCAACCCACTTCCCATGGTAGAAGGCCCTGTTTGCATAGAAGACCAGGATCTAACTGATAGCAATGCCCGAATTGTAAGATCCTTTACTGAGAAAGTGCTCATTGCAGGTGAAGACTTATGGCTCCAATATATGTCCCCTGATCTCATTCAGCACCATCCTGATCTGAGCAATGGGATATCGTCCTTGCCTGACTATTCTATGGAGTGTAAGACAAATAGCTTACATCAGGTAATTGCCGAAGGCAACTTTGTTGTTACACAAGCCCAAGCTACCATTCAACATCGCGATTTTGTCTTGTACAATGTTTACCGCCTTCATGAAGGGGTCATTGTTGAACATTGGAGTGTAAAACAACCTATTCCTACTGAAATGGCCCATTCCAACGGAATGATCTAGTTTTAGGAATAGCAACATAACCCATAGAGAGAATGGTCTGAACATGGTTTGGACCATTCTTATTGAAATAGAATGAATTGTACTCTGCCAACCCACTTGGTATGTCTACCTGTACGTTAGGCTTCTCCTCTTTTTAATTCAAGAACCGTAATCTCTGGCCAAATCCCTACCCTACCTGTAAAGCCAATAAAACCGAAGCCTCTATTGACATATAGTTTACGACCATTTTCTTCCTTGAGATCGGCCCAGTGTGGATAGCGGAATTTTACTGGGCTCCATTTAAAGTTTCCAAACTCTACCCCCATTTGCATGCCGTGTGTATGACCAGAAAGTGTTAGATGAATTTGCTTTGGGTGCTTTTTGACCTGTTCTTCAAAGTGTGTTGGATCATGCGAAAGCAGTACTTTAAACGAGTCTGTGTCAACTCCCAGTAAGGCCTTTTCCAAGTCTCCACGTTCACCAAAACCTTTGCCCCAATTTTCTACCCCCAATAGAGAAATATGCGATCCATCCTTTTCAATACGCACATTCTCATCTCTCAGAAGTTTATACCCTATATCTTTATGATGTTGACGCAGTTTGGCTCTATCAGCCTCCTTTGCTTCTTCGGTAGGCAATGAACCATAGTCAGCATAGTCATGATTGCCCAAAATAGAATACTGGCCATAGGGGGAGATCGGAAGAGCACACGTCTGAACTCCAG
>ENA-OWNT01000177-OWNT01000177.1-seawater-metagenome-genome-assembly--contig:-NODE-177-length-184587-cov-10.993269_pt1 | contig 184587 bp, 143 predicted proteins | sample MGYA00238136_ERZ651165 | MGnify/ENA primary metagenome ERZ651165 (study PRJEB26861, sample SAMN08777766) | seawater metagenome | isolation source: coastal seawater | place: USA: Florida | collected...
CCCCGCTGCGCTCGCCGCGCCCAGACCGCGTCCACGAACGCCGCGCCGTCCCCCGACGCGGGCGCAGCGCGCCCCTCCGCCCAGTCGCGGACGGCCTCGTCGACGGCCTCGTCGCTCCACTCCGTCACCGCTCCAGCTCCTCCCTCAGCTTCGCGCGGGCCCGGCTCAGCCGCACCCACACGGCGTTCGCCTTCATCCCCAGCGCGACCGCGATCTCCTCGCCGGTCAGCCCCTCCACCGCGTGGAGGATCATCACCTCGCGCTGGGACGGGGGAAGGGCCTCCATCGCCTGCGCCACCTTCCGGCGCGCATCCAGCCGGTCGTCGACCCCGCTCGTGACCGGCGCGGCCATCCCCGGCGCCCCTCGTTGCCTCGCCAGCAGCCCCCGACGCCGCCAGAACCGGCTCTTCGCCCCCCGGCTCGTGCGCGCCGCGATGCCGCACAGCCACGCCTTGAGCCGCTCCTGCTCCCGATACCGCCCCGCCGTGTCCATCAGCGTGAGGAACACGTCCTGGGTCAGGTCCTCGGCCTCGGCGAGTCCCCTCCCCGGATCGAGCCGCAGCAGCAGCGACGTCACCATGCGCGCGTACCTCCCGTGCAACGGCCCGAGGGCGGAGATGTCCCCCGAAGCCAGCCGCGCCATCAGCGCCGCATCCGACATCCCCTCCGGCTCAGCTGCGGGCTGCATTCTCTCCTTCATGGCGCGGGAGGCGGAGTTCCTTACAGGGCCTGTCAGAGATTCTTCACGGGAGGAACCGGAGGCCGACCTGGAGTGCGGCCACCATCGGTCCGGTGTCGATGACGATCTCGCCGGTGGACCGCCGGCGGACCTGCAGCCGGCGCGGCAGAAGCTCGATCCCTGCGTGGACGGCGAGCTCGACGCGGCGGGCGGGATCGAGCGGCACGCGCACCGCGAGACCCACGGGCAGCCGGACCAGGACGTTCGTCGCCAGCAAGGGACCCTCCCCGGTCCGGAGCCAGCCGAAGTGCGCCTGGACCGTCACCCCGCCGAAGGGCCCGAGCCGGACCGCCTCACCGAAGAGGGCCCCGACCCGGACGCCGCCGCCGACGCTGGTGGTGAACAGCTCCCCGGACGCGTCCGCGCCCATGCGCCAGTCGAGGACCGGACCCAGCAGCACCCCTCGAGGAAAACGCCCCTCCCCGGCCAGCACCAGGCCCATCGACACCGGGGGACCCTCCGACAGCGGGGTGCCGACCTCGAGGACGAAGTCGGCGCCGATGGCCCCATAGCGCGTGCGGGGCGCGGCGGGCGGGGGGCTGATGGTCTCTTCCGCCACGGGCGCCGGGGCCACCGCAGACGCCAGCACCTCGCGGACCCCCAACGCGAGGACCGAGACGGCGCCGGGGCCCGCGGGCTCCTCGACGATGCGGACCTCGGTCCGGCCCCCCTCCCCCGCGAAGGCGATCTGGACCCGCACGGGGTCGGCGCTCGACGGGTCGACCCACAGCGCGGCGAGGACGTCCCCCACCAGCACCGAGCTCAACGCGTCGAGCTGCGCCGGGAGCGGCTGCTCGGCGAAGTCCGCGGTCGGCGTCGGGGCACGGTCGAGGCGCACAACGTCCAGCGAGAGCTCCAGCTCCTGCTCGACCTCCGCCTGCCGAGCGAGGGTCGCCGCGTCCCCGGGCAGCTCGAGGAACACAACCGGACGGGTCTCCGCCCATGCGGGCCCACCCATCAACAGAAGCAGTCCGACGGCCGCCGCGACCCAGCCCCTCACGGGCAGCTCACCCCGTAGTAGGTCGTGAGGTTCGCGCCCGGGCAGCGCAGCCGGACCCCCAGCCCGTCATCCAGAGCCGCGAGGACCGCGTCCGCGACGGCCTGGAAGGAGGTCCCGTCCCCGCCGGCGTCGGCCAGAGCGGCCTGGGCGGCGGCGCGCCCCGAGGAGACGTCGGCGGTGGGGAACAGCACCGCGATGGCGTCGACGTAGTCGTCGACGAGCGCGGCGGTCAGCGGGCGGTCGAAGCACCCGGGCGCGGCGGCTAGCTGTTCCGTATGGGCCCCGACGGCGACGGCCCGGTCTCTCACCCACGTGGGCTGGCCCAGGCAATCCTCGACCGGACCGTCAGCGCAGTCGGCGATGACCTCGCCCATGGCCGGCCCGAAGGGGGTCTGCCAGTGCATCCACGTCAGCACCTTCTCGACGGCGACCGGGTCGGCGGCGTCCGCAAACCAGGCGTCCACGTCGCCGGCGTCACCGCCCGAGGGATAGGCGAGCATCGGGTACGCGAAGGCGGCGTACCAGGCCGTGGCGAGGACCGAGGGCTGCACGTTGTCCCGGCCGGTCGCGCCCTGGTCGACCGAGGGGATGACGTCGTCGTAGCCATCCGGGTCGCAGGGGAGGTCCTCCGGGTACATGCGGCACAGGTCGAGCCACACCGAGCCCTCGGCGACCTGCATGCAGCCTTCGGCGTCGGTGTCGGGGCGGCGGGGCCACTGGACCGCCGAGTCCGCCGGGTCCGGGGGGATGCTCTCGGAGCAGCCGAACGTGCCGGTCTCGAGGGCCAGGGCCAGGAAGTACGACGGGGACAGGCGCAGCTCCACCTGCTGGAGCGCGAGGGCCTCCACCTGCATCGAGGCGTGGAGCGCCGCGAGGGCCCAACCGGTGGTGGGCACGTAGAAGGGCACGAACGTGTCTCCGCGGACCGGGTGCTCGAGGGTGATGTGGTCCGGGACGGGGAGGCGGCAGAGCGTGGCGCTGTCGTCATCGTCTGCGCCGTCGTCGTCGTCCACCGCGTCGTCGTCGTCGGAGGCGTCGTCGTCATCAATCGGGACAGCGTCCTCGAGCCACGAGGCGGCGATGCAGCCGGACAGGAGGAGACCGAGGGTGACGAGCAGCGCGCGGATCATCGCGCCTGGACGATAGCCGGCTCGGATGAGCAGACCCTGAGCGCGGTCCATCACCCCACCCGCCATCCCCTGTCAGCAGGGCCTCGCACACGTGTGCGCGCCGCGCGGACCGCGGCTAGCGTCCATGCCGCGCGCGCCCACTCCGCCAGCCGCCGCCCCAGACAGAGCCCAGAGGTCTCCCCCGATGCCCGACTTCAAGCTGCACTCCCCCTACTCGCCTGCCGGCGACCAGCCGAAAGCCATCGAGGACCTCGTGGCGCAGCTGAACGACGGCAAGCGCTTCCAGACGCTGCTCGGCGCGACCGGCACCGGCAAGACGTTCACGATGGCCTGCGTCGTGGAGCGGGTGAACCGCCCGACCCTCGTGCTCGCGCCGAACAAGATCCTCGCCGCGCAGCTCTTCGGGGAGTTCAAGGAGCTCTTCCCCGACAACGCGGTCGAGTACTTCGTCTCCTACTACGACTACTACCAGCCCGAGGCGTACGTCCCCTCGTCCGACACGTACATCGAGAAGGACAGCCTCATCAACGACCGCATCGACAAGCTGCGTCACAGCGCCACCCGCGCGCTGCTCGAGCGCCGGGACGTGCTCATCGTCGCCTCTGTGTCCTGCATCTACGGCATCGGCTCGCGCGAGACCTACGGCAAGATGGTCGAGACGGTCGAGGTGGGCCAGACCCGCGACCGGGATCTGCTGGTGCGCTCCCTCGTGGAGCTCCAGTACGAGCGCAACCACCTCGACTTCCACCGCGGCACCTTCCGCGTTCAGGGCGACACCGTCGAGGTCTTCCCCGCTCACGAGGACAACATCGCGGTCCGCATCGAGTTCTGGGGCGACGAGGTGGAGCGCGTCGCCCTGATCGATCCCCTGCGGGGACGCATCGTCCAGGAGGTCCTCACCACGAACATCTACCCCGCGTCCCACTACGTGACGCCCGAGGAGCGCATGGAGCGCGCCATCCGCTCCATCAAGCTCGAGCTCGGCGAGCGGCTCGAGACCCTCCGCCGGGAGGAGCGGCTCCTCGAAGCCCAACGGCTCGAGCAGCGCACCCTCTTCGACCTGGAGAACCTCCAGGAGATGGGCCGCTGCCCCGGCATCGAGAACTACTCGCGCCACCTGTCCGGCCGCGCCGAGGGCGAGCCGCCGCCGACGCTGGTGGAGTACTTCCCCGACGACTTCCTCCTCGTCGTCGACGAGTCCCACATCGCCGTTCCCCAGGTGGGCGCGATGTACAAGGGTGACCGGGCGCGGAAGAAGACCCTCGTCAGCTACGGCTTCCGCCTCCCCTCCGCGGTGGACAACCGGCCCCTGAAGTTCGAGGAGTTCTTCGCGCTCGTCGGTCAGGCGGTGTTCGTCTCGGCGACACCCGGCGAGTGGGAGCTGGACCAGTCGGGGGGCATCAGCACCGAGCAGGTCATCCGCCCCACGGGCCTGCTCGACCCCGTCATCGAGGTGCGCCCCGCTGGGACCCAGGTGGACGACCTCCTCGGCGAGATCCGCGCCCGCGTCGAGCGCGACGAGCGCGTCCTCGTCACCGTCCTCACGAAGCGCATGGCCGAGGACCTCACCGAGTACTACGAGGACCTCGGGGTGAAGGTGAAGTACATGCACGCCGACATCGACACGCTCGAGCGCATCCAGCTCCTCAAGGAGCTGCGCCAGGGGGTGTACGACGTGCTGGTGGGCATCAACCTGCTCCGCGAGGGCCTGGACATCCCGGAGGTGAGCCTCGTGGGCATCTTCGACGCGGACAAGGAGGGGTACCTGCGCGCCGAGCGCTCGCTGCTCCAGACCATCGGTCGCGCCGCGCGGAACGTGGACGGCACCGTGATCCTGTACGCGGACAAGATCACCGCCTCCATGCAGAAGGCGATGGACGAGACGAACCGCCGCCGCGAGAAGCAGAAGGCGTACAACGACGCCCACGGCATCACGCCCGAGACCATCCGCAAGGGCATCCGGGACATCCTCGCGTCGATCTACGAGCGCGACTACGTGGACGTCACCTCGGACGATCCGGAGCTCAAGCTGCCCAAGCACCTGCGCGCCATCGACGACAAGCAGATGGGGGTCGAGCTGGAGAAGATGAAGGCGGAGATGTGGCAGGCCAGCAAGGACCTGAACTTCGAGAAGGCGGCTGCCCTGCGCGACCAGATCGCCACCGCCGAGGAGTACATGCTGGAGACGGGCCGGTCGTAGGGATCGTCAGAGGCGACGCGGCAGGCGCAGGGCGCGTCCCTGGCCTTCGTGGTCCCCCTATCCCTCGCAGCCTCCGGCGATGCCGTAGTCCACGATGACCTCGTCGCCCTCGTCGGGGATGTAGGCGCCGTTGAAGATCACCGCGTTCAGCGCCGGGTCGAAGAACCAGCCGTCGTAGACATACGAGCCGTTCAGCCGCACCTCCACGGTGGGCTCCAGCGCGGGCTGCGTCAGGATGAACGTGTCGTTGATGGTCGTGGACAGCCACGCCAGCGCCGCCAGCGACGAGACCCAGTTCGCGTCGCAGATGCTCGCGGAGATACCGCCCGTCAGCGCGGTCGCCGTGGTGAGGTTGGTGGAGCCCTGGGCGCTGCCTCCGGGCCCGCTGCAGCCGGTGAGCCCGCCGGAGATGTCGGACAGGATCACGGAGCTGGGGTCATCCTTGAGCCCCTGGAAGGCGGCGACGTAGCCCTCGGGCGTCTGGAAGGGCATCCCGGCGTCGGTGGAGAAGTCCACCGCGTCGGACACGAAGATGATGCGCAACCCCGCGTTGTCCCGGAGGAAGTTCGGGTTCACGCCGTTCGAGGGGTCGAGGGCGAGCCAGCCGCCGAGCATCGCCTGCTCGTAGCCGGAGCCGGTGGTCCCAAGGTTCACGTTCGCGCCGAAGGTGCCCGCGGGGTCCGGCGTGGACGGCGTGATCACGGGCACGCTCCCCACGAAGGCGCCGTTGTCACCCGAGTCGGTGGTGGTCGCCGCGAGCTTGTAGTCGGTGCCGCTCTCTTCGAGGATCTCGGGGAACGCGGGGAAGTTCAGGGCGAACGTCGTCTGCTCGTCGCCCATGGAGCAGGAGTTGTCGACGACGAAGAGGATGTCGGTCAGGCCGAGCCCGCCTTGCTCGAACAGATCCTGGTTCGTGTCCCCCAGGTGCCCGACCCCGAACTGCTGAGCCACCACCGCCCCGCCCGGGTCGTCGCCCGACACCGTGACGCTCGCCACGTCCGGCGTGGCGTCCAGCGGCTCGTACTCGAGCTGGACGACTCGGGTCTCCCCCGGCGCGAGGGTGATGGGGAGGAGCAGGGTCCCCGGCATGCGGATCTCGTCGTCGTCGCCGGCTTCGTCGAGGAGCACCGAGTCGATGGTCAGGGGCGCGCGGCCCTCGTTGCGGAGCTCCAGAGCGAGCCCGCCGATGCAGCCGATCTCCAGGTCGCCGAAGTCGAACGCCGGCGGGAACACCGCGAGCTTCGGCCCGAGCCCGTCGCCGCGCAGGTCCACGTGCACCTCCGGCTGCTCCCGGTCGTTGGTGATGACCCGGAGCGCCCCGTCCAGCTGGCCATCGGCCATGGGGGTCCAGCGCAGCGTCGCGAACGTCTCCGCGCCTGGGGCGAGGAGCGCGTCGTCGAGGGGATCCACGGTGACGCCGGGCGCGTCGATCTCGAGATCGCGGAGCTGGAGCGTGTCGTCGCCGACGCTGCGGATGAGGACCTGCACAGACTCGGTCTCGCCCAGCGCGACCTCGCCGAAGTCCACGAGGAGCGGTCGGTCGGGATCGGGGGACTGAACCTCGACGGTGGCCTGGACCCGCGTGGGGGGAGCAGCGTCCGGGTTGCCAGAGAGGACCGTCTCGCTGCAGCCGGGCGCGGCGAGGGCCGCTGCGAGCGCGGCAAGGGCGAGTCGAGTCCGGGTCGGCGTGTCAGTTCGGGCCATGGTCTCCCCCATCCGTGTGTTCACGAAAGGATCAACCAGCGAGCGGGGCAAGGGGAAACCGACGCCCGATCGGGCTTCAGTCGCAGACAAACACGTCGTCCACGTAGACGCCGGGATCGGGGATCGAGGGGTCTGAGGCCATGGCGACGCGGAGAAACACCTGCTGGCCCGAGTAGGCGACCAGCGACGCCGTATGGGCGACCCATCCGCTGGCGCTCAGGTCGCCGCCCCACGCGGGCTCCCCCGCCACCGTGAGCGAGTAGGGAGGGAAGACGTTCGTCAGGGGCAGGAAGGTCCCTCCTCCGTCGGCGCTGACCTGGAGGTTCCATCCGTCGAAGGTGAAGCCCTCGGTGTGGGTCCAGGCAAGCAACTCCAGCTGCGGAAACGTGGAGGTCGTGAGGTCGATGGGCCCGAACGTGGCCGTGTTCGTCGCCCAGGTGAGGCCGTTCGCGTAGTCGCCGGAGAGGTTCGTCGCGAGCACCTCCGAGCCCGAGAACGCGGCGTTGGGCCCCGACGTCGGCGTGCCGCACTGCCAGTCCCCGGACAGCGAAAACCCGGGACAGCCTACTTCCATGTCGGCGACGAAGAGGACGGCTCCGCCGGCGCACTGGTCGGGCTCGCACCCGTCCGGGTAGCCGCTGTTGTCGAGGTCCTCGAAGTCGTCGAAGCCGGGGCAGACGTCGTCGGCGTCGCACGACCCGTCGCCGTCGCTGTCGTCGGGCGCGTCCAGCGGGCACACGTCGCAGCCGTCCGGGACGCCATCCCCATCCCCGTCCACCCCGTCGTCGCTCCCCGGGCAGATGTCGGCGCTGTCGCAGGACCCGTCCCCATCGCTGTCGTCGTTCGCGTCCAGCGGGCACACATCGTCGGGATCGCAGACCCCGTCGCCGTCCGTGTCGTTGTTCGGGTCGGCGGGGCAGGCGTCGCAGGCGTCGGGGAGGCCGTCCGCGTCGCCGTCCGCGCTGTCGTCGCTGCCCGGGCACACGTCGTCCGTGTCGCACACCCCGTCACCGTCGCTGTCATCGGCCGCGTCCAGCGGGCATACATCGCAGCCATCGGCGACCTGGTCGCCGTCCGTGTCGAGAGCGTCGTCTCCGGGGCAGGCGTCATCCGTGTCGCAGATCCCGTCGCCATCACTGTCGTCGGCCGCGTCCAGCGGGCACACGTCGCACGCGTCGGGGACGCCGTCGCTGTCTGCGTCCTCGGCGTCGTCCTCGCCGGGGCACACGTCGTCGGTGTCGCACACCCCGTCGCCGTCGCTGTCGTCGGCTGCGTCCAGGGGGCACACGTCGCAGCCGTCGGCGACCCCGTCGCTGTCGGCGTCCGCGCCGTCGTCGCTCCCGGGGCAGACGTCGCACAGGTCGGAGACCCCGTCGAAGTCGCTGTCGCCGGGCAGGGCCGCCGTCACGTCGGCGACGCCGTCGCAGTCGTTGTCGACGCCGTCGCACACCTCCACCCCTCCGGGGAGGTTGTCGGCGTCGACGTCGTCGCAGTCGGCGCACGCGAGGACCCCGTCTCCGTCCGAGTCGGTCTCCCCCACCGCCACCGTGGTCGGGTCACAGTCGCTGTCGACGCCGTCGCAGAGCTCCAGCGGCGTCGGGATGAGCGCGTTGCCCTCGTCGCAGTCGAGGCACTCGGGGACGCCGTCGTTGTCCGCGTCCGCCTCGCCTCCGTCGGCTGTCGTGGCGCTGTCGCAGTCGTTGTCGACCCCGTCACACACCTCGACGCCGCCGGGCACGGCGAGGGGCTCGTGGTCGTCGCAGTCGCCAGGGGTGGCCACGAACCCGGGGGGCTGGTCGCAGGCGACGAGGGTGACGGCACCATCACCGACTCCGTCCCCGTCGTCGTCCCGGTACCAGGTGGCGCGGTCGACCGCGTCCGCGTCGATCACGCCGTCGCAGTCGTTGTCCCGGGCGTCACACACCTCGGAGGCTTCGGGGTGCACGTCGTCCCGACCGTCGTCGCAGTCCCCCGCGCGAGAGGTCGCCGCGCCGCCGTCGCAGGCCCGGAACAGGCTCGCCGGGTCCCCGAACCCATCCCCGTCCCCGTCGACGTACCAGGTGGGGGCGCCGAACCGGTTGTCGTCCACGGCGCCGTCGCAGTCGTTGTCGACGCCGTCGCAGACCTCGGGGGCGCCGGGGTGGACAGCGCCGTCGTCGGGAGCACAGTCGTTGGTGACAAACCCGTCGCCATCGGGATCGTCGGGAGTACCCGCCGTGAGGCAGCCGCCGAGCGCCCCCACCGCGAGGAGCACGCCGAGGAGCGCCACGACGCGCGGCTTCGTCGCAGCGGCCGAGCCCGTCACTGGAAGTGCCCCAGGAGCACGTCGTCGATGTTCCAGGACGAAACGGTGAAGGCGCCCGTCGAGCCGATGCTGTACCCGAAGCGGATCAGCGTTGTCGGCGACCGGTACGCGCTCAGGTCGAAGAACTGGGTCGTCCATCCCGCGTCCTGGACCGCCGGCGCCAGCCCAGACTCCCACACGGTCACCCAGCTGATGCCGTCGAACACCTCCACCGTGTTGTTCATGAACGGGATGTAGTCGCTGTTCAGCCACCGCTCGAACTGGAGCTGGAGGACGGGCGTCGTGGACGTATCGACCAACGGACTCGTCATGTAGTAGAGCGGGTGCAGGACCGTCGACGGGCACCCGCCGAGAATCACGCCGGCGACGCGGTTGTCAGCCGTTGGCGTGGTGTCCTGGGCCGGGTCTGGGTTGCTGCCGCCACCGGACGTGCAGTTGGAGCTCGAAGCCGGGCCGATCTCCCAGGTCGGGCCCAGCGTCCAGCCGAGGGCATTGAAGTCCGAGAAGTCGTCATCGATGAGGAGGAGCGGGGTGCACCCCGGCCCGTTGAACTGCGCAGCAGGGCATGGGTCACAAGCGTCCGGAAGGCCGTCCCCGTCCCCGTCGGGCCCGAGATCGTCGACCCCAGGACAGACGTCCACCGAATCGCACACCCCGTCTCCGTCCGTGTCGTCAGGGTCGTCCAGGGGACACGCGTCATCCGAGTCGCAGCTGCCGTCGCCGTCCGTGTCGTCGGGGTCGTCCAGCGGACACACATCGCAGCCGTCAGCGACCCCGTCCCCGTCGCCGTCCGCCGCATCGTCGAATCCCGGGCACACGTCGTCGACGTCGCACACCCCGTCCCCGTCCGAGTCGCCTCCCGGGTCCGCGGGGCAGTCGTCGCAGTCGTCGGGGAGTCCGTCGTTGTCGACGTCGAGGCCGTCATCGAACCCCGCGCAGGCGTCCACGCCGTCACAGACGCCGTCCCCGTCCGTGTCGTCCGTGGCGTCGAGCGGGCACGCGTCGCAGCCGTCGGGGACCCCATCGCTGTCGGTGTCCACGGCGTCGTCGGAGCCGGGGCAGATGTCGATGACGTCGCACACCCCGTCGCCGTCGGAGTCGTTCAGGGGCGAGAGCGGACAGACGTCGCAGGCGTCGGGGACCCCGTCACTGTCCAGGTCATCGCCGTCGTCGGAGCCCGCGCAGACGTCGCACGCATCGGGGACGCCGTCGCTGTCTGCGTCCTCGCCGTCGTCCCCGGCGCAGACGTCGCAGGCGTCGGGCACGCCGTCGCCGTCGGCATCCAGGGTGTCGTCCCCGGCGCAGACGTCCACGCCGTCGCAGATCCCGTCGCCGTCCGTGTCGTCCGTGGCGTCCACGGGGCACACGTCGCACGCGTCCGCGGTCCCGTCGCCGTCCGTGTCCACGGCGTCGTCCCCCGCCGGACAGACGTCGCACAGATCCGGGACCCCGTCGGTGTCGGAGTCCGCGGGCGGGTTGGCTCCATCCACCCCGCCATCGCAGTCGTTGTCGACCCCGTCGCACACTTCGGGGAGACCCGGCGCGGCGCTGGCGTCCCCGTCGTCGCACTCGTCGCAGAGCCGGAACCCGTCGCCGTCCGCGTCCACCTCGCCCGGGTGCACGGTGGCGGGGTCGCAGTCGTTGTCGACGCCGTCGCACACCTCGGGGCTGGCGGGGAAGACGAGGGCGTCGCCGTCGTCGCAGTCCGCGCAGGCGGGCGACCCGTCCCCGTCGTTGTCCGCTTCGTCCCCCGCCGAGGCCGACGCGTCGCAGTCGTTGTCGATCCCGTCACACACCTCGGTCGCGCCGGGGAGCGCGGCCGGCTCGCTGTCGTCGCAGTCGCCGTCCACCGCCACGTGTCCTGCGGGCTGGGAGCAGCTCGCCACCGCCGCGCCGGCGCCGACCCCGTCCCCATCCGCGTCCACGTACCAGGAGCCGGCGTCGGCGGCGTCTACGTCCGCGAGCCCGTCGCAGTCGTCGTCCTGGCCGTTGCAGACCTCGGAGGCGCCGGGGAAGACGGCGGCGTCGCCGTCGTCGCAGTCGGAGCCGTCCGCGATGGTGTTCGAGGGAGCCTCGCACGCGAGGACGCCTGAGGCGGGGTCGCCGAAGCCGTCCGCGTCCTGGTCGACGAACCGGGCGGTGGCGGTGCACTCGTCGGTGACGGGGAGGGCCGAGTCGTCGTCGTCGCCCGCGACGGGGCACCCGGCGAGGAGCGCCGCAGCGAGGAACGACATGAGTGGATGAGCCCGCACGGGGGGAGGCTGTCAGACCCGGCGATCTCAGTCGATTTCAGTCGATTTCAGTCCTGCGTCGGCGCCTCACCTCCCCGGGGCGAGGCACAGCGGGGCGGGCTGCGGGACGCCGTCCAGGGTGTGGTCGAGGCAGCCATCGCAGGTGGTGTCGGCGTCGATGTCGATGACCATCTCCACGCCGCCGGCCTCGGTGGTGAGGGTGCCGGTGGCGGGCTCGCCCTTGCAGGGCCCGCGGGCCTGCATCTCCCAGTCATAGGCGACGGGGCCACGGCAGCGGGCGACGACGGCGGCGTCGACCGTCCAGAACTCGGCCGCGGCGTCGTCGCTGACGCGCTCCATGGTCCACGTGCCGTCCCAACCCTCGGGGAAGAGGCGGGGGGTGGGGAGGCTCTCTGCGGACGGGGAGCCGGGGGGGAGCTCGGCCTGGAACCAGCCCGTGGACTCGACCGTGATGACCTTGCCGTCGGGGTGGTCGTCGAGCTCGTGGACGTAGGTGCCGTCGAGCCCGATGCGGGCGAAGGAGGGAGCGGGCTCCGTGCCGTCCCAGGACATGGTGAAGGCGGTGCCGAGGAGCTCGGTGCGGCGGTCGACGCCGTCGACGGTCCAGGTGACGTCGAGGACGCCGTCGTAGCGCATGCCAGCGGAGGTGACGCAGCCGTCGCCGGTGAGGGTGAAGGCGCCTGCCGCTGCGCCGCCGCCGGGGGGCGTACCGGTCAGGGTGGGGCAGGCGGGCTCGGCGGAGAGCCGTGGGGCGTCGGCGAGGGTCTGGCCGAGCTGGAGGAGCCCGATGGGAAACACGACGAGGTCGCGGGCCTCGGCGAGATCCGTCAGGTCGACCTCGGGGAGGACGGCGCCCGCGCAGGGCGGGTCGGCGCTGTCGTCGTCGTTGGCGAGGTCGTCGTCGTTGGCGCTGTCGTCGTCGTTGGCGAGGTCGTCGTCGTTGGCGAGGTCGTCGTCGTTGGCGGAGGTGGCGCAGCCGGCGGACACGACGGCGGCGAGGAGGAAGGCCGTCAGGAGAGACCTGTGGCGGGAGGGGTCCGGGCGCAGCTGCACCGACGCACCGTGGCAGACGACGTGCGGGATGGCGAGGGCGGCGAACGGCAGGAGGGTGCGGAGCACCCCAGGGGTGTTCACCGGCTAATCCCGTCGAACGGGAGGAGGGTGCCGAGCACCCCAGGGGTGTTCACCGGCTAATCCCGTCGAACGGGAGGAGGGTGCGGAGCACCCCAGGGGTGTTCACCGGCGAGAACCCGCCGACTCCTATCCCAACGCCCACCCAGCCGCGGCCACTTCGAGGGACCCGGTCGCGTTGAAGTTCAGTCGGTAGTGCTCCACCTGCTCGCTGTCGGCCACCGCCCCCTGGCGCCTCAGCTCCGCCACCCACTCCGAGTCGTGCAGCACCGCGGCGCCGTCGTGGGGCTCACCCTCGAGGAGTTCGGCGTCTGCGTACTGCCAGCGGAACCCGTACACGCCCTCGAAGACCAGGACCCGCTCCGTCCCGGTGTAGTCCAGGAACTCGACCCGCAGGCGGTCGCTGCCGTCGAACGCCACTCGCGGCGCCTCCGCGTCCGCGATGACCACGCCGAGCTGAATGGGCGTTGCGCGGGTCATGGGCCCGCGAGCCAAAGCGCCGACCGAGGACGCGAGGGGTCGAGTCGCCGCGTCCGGCACTGCTGGGTCACTCTCCTCGGTCGCCTCGCTCGTCCGTGCACGACGTCGCGGCGTTGCTCCTCTTCGCGGGTCTCGACCCGCTTCATCGTCGCGCCTTGCGACGCCGCACACGGTCATCGCGATGCTCGGTCGTCGAAGTGACCAAGCAGCGCCGGGGCCTCCGCAAGGGAGCGAAGCGACCGCGCAGCCGTCCCCGCCAGGGGCGGCGAAGTCGAACCTCGTGTTCTGAGGCCCGCGTGGCGAACTCGATCCCCGAGACCCGCAGGGCCCGCGCAGCGGACCGAGGACGCGAGGGGTCGAGTCGCCGCGTCTGGGGCCTCAGAACGTGACCCCCGCCCCCACGAACGCGCCCGCGCGCAGGGTGTCCACCTGGACGTACTGGACGCCCTGGCCGCGGTCGCTCTCCACGAACAGCGACCCTACGTTCATGTCGAAGCCCACCCGCACCAGCAGCGGACCCACCGGGCGGATGCCCACCGCGAACTCCACGTTGTGGTCGTTGATGCCGCCGCCGCCGCCGATCAGGCCACCCAGCCCGTAGCGGAAGTCGAACCCGACGATCTGCCCCGGCTCCACGCGCAACCCGAACCCGCCGCCGACCTGGTGGCCCAGCATTCCGTGAGCCGCCGCCACGTCCGCGCCCGTGTCGGTCTTCTGGACCGTCTCGTACACCGTCCAGGTGCGGAAGCCGTACCCGACGTCGATCATCAGGCGCACGCTCGTGAGCCCGCCCACCAGCTGCGGCCGGAACACCACGTTCACGTCCAGCCGGTGCCCAGGCTGCCCGTGGCTCGCCACGTCGTACGCCCCGATGGGCTCCCCGGCCCGCAGGTCGTACCGCGCCCGCGCCCCCAGCAGCCACCCCCCAAAGAAGTACTCCGCCCGGACGCTCAGCCCCCCGCCGAAGCCCGTGCTGTCCGTCAGCCAGAACCCCGGTCGGGTCTCCGCGATCGCCTCGCAGCCGGCGTCGCTGAGCGCGCACGGCGTCTGCGCGTAGTTCCGGGCACCCAGCAGCCCCCCCACCACGACCATGCCGTCGTTGAACGCCGTCTTGCGCGCTCCGACCGTGGCCGTCGTCTCCGCCTTGACCTTCGCGCCGCCGCCCATCTTCTCCTTGAGCCGCTCCGCGAGCGCCAGCGCCTCGGGCGCCTGGGACAGCGCCCGCGTCAGCTCCAGGTACGTCTGGAGCCAGGACTCCGCCTTGCGCAGCTCCCCCATCCCCTCGTAGGCCAGCGCCTTGACCACCATCGCCGTGTACAGCGCCGGGTTCAGCCGCAGCGCGGACTCGGCCGATGCGATCGCCTTCTCCCAGCGCTGCTCCTCGAGCTCCTTCCAGGCGAAGTCCAGCTGCCGCTCCGCCTCCTGCTCCATCGTCTGGGCCGTGGCCGCCACCGGCGTCATCACCGCCGCGCCGAGCAGCGCCCCCACGAGGAGCAGCACCACGCTCCCCCCGCGCTGCGCCCGCTCACGCCGCCGACGCCGCAGGCCGAACAGCCCCACCGCGAACACGAGCGCCCAGCCCACGTTCGTGTCGCCCTCGCCGCCCACGGAGCCGAGACAGGTGTCGCAGCCGCCGCTGAGCGTCGGGCCGTCCCCGTCGTAGTCCGGGTCCACCTCCGGCGGGTCCACCGGGTCCGTGGAGTCGTCGTCGTCTGCCGCGTCGTCGTCGTCCGCCGCCGAGTCGTCGTCGTCGCCCACATCGCAGTCCGGGTCGTCCCCGTCGATCGCCTCGTCGCAGTCGTTGTCGATCGTGTCGTCGCACACCTCGTCCGCGGCGGGGTTCACCAGCGCCTCGCTGTCGTCGCAGTCCAGGTCCGCGCCCACACAATCCGCGTTGTCTGCGTCGAGGTAGGTGTCCCCGTCGGCGTCCTCGGGGATGGTCCCGTCGCAGTCGTTGTCCAACCCGTCGCAGAGCTCCTCGGCGGCGGGGATGACCGTCGTGCCGTCGTCGTACTCGGGGTGCACGGTGGCGTCGTTGTCGTTGCAGTCGCCGGGACCGCCGTAGGTCGCGTTGCAGCCCGGGTCGTCCAGCCAGACGCCGTCCGCGTCCATGTCGAAGCCCTCGTCCTCGATGCCGTCGCAGTCGTCGTCGAGCCCGTTGCAGACCTCGGTGGCGCCGGGGTTCAGGGTCGGGTCCAGGTCGTCGCAGTCCGTGTTCAGGGCGCCGTAGGTCTGGATGCAGCCCACGTCGAGGCGGTCGAAGTACGTGTCCTCGTCGAGGTCGAAGAGCTCGTCCACGTCGAGGTCGCAGTCGTCGTCCAGCCCGTTGCACGCCTCGGTGGCGTCCGGGTTGATCGACGCGGCGGTGTCGTCGCAGTCGAGCTCGTCCGCGTCGTAGATCCCCACGCACGCGACGTCGTCGAAGAAGCCGTCCTCGTCGCCGTCGAAGAGCTCGTCGATGGCGAAGTTGCAGTTCTGGTCGATGCCGTCGCAGACCTCGACCGCGTCCGGGCTGATGGTGCCGTCGTCGTCATCGCAGTCGCCGCCGCAGGTCGTGTACCCGTCGCCGTCGTTGTCGAAGTCCTCGTCCACCGTGCCGTTGCAGTTGTCGTCGATGCCGTTGGCGCAGTCCTCGAGGTTGCCCGGGAAGACCGCGGGGTTCGCGTCGTCGCAGTCGGTGGTGCTGTAGGTCGCCACGCAGCCCGCGTCGGCGCCGTCGAAGGAGCCGTCCCCGTCGACGTCGAAGTCCTCGTCGTCGTCTCCGTCGCAGTCCTGGTCGATCCCGTCGCAGATCTCGGTGACGCCGGGGCCGATGCTCGCGTCCGCGTCGTCGCAGTCGAGGTCCTCGGGCGGGTAGTTCACCTGGCAGGCCGCGACCGTGTCGTCCGGCGCGCCGTCCCCGTCCGCGTCGAAGTCCTCGTCGATGTCGCCGTCGCAGTCCTCGTCGATGAGGTTGCACAGCTCGGCCGCGCCCGGGTTGATCGCCGCGTCCCCGTCGACGCAGTCCTCACCGCCCACCGGCGCGCCCACGTGGTTCGGCTCCGGGATGCACTCGGTGTAGCCGTCCACGTCGTTGTCGATCTCGTCCAGGGGCACGACCGTGTCGCAGTCGTTGTCGACGCCGTCGCATAGCTCGGGCGCGTTGGGGTACGAGGTCAGGTCGCCGTCGTCGCAGTCCACCGCGCCGGCCCCGTAGAACGCCACGCAGTTGGGGTTCGACCCGTCGAACGCCCCGTCCAGGTCGAGGTCGAAGTCCTCGTCCGCCACGCCCGAGCAGTTGTTGTCGATGCCGTCGCAGATCTCCGCCGATGACGGGTTCGTGTTCGCGTTCGCGTCGTTGCAGTCGAGGTTCGCCGCGCCCCACGCCGTCGAGCAGCCCGGGCCGTTCTCGTCGTAGGCCCCGTCCTCGTCGAGGTCGAAGTCCTCGTCCACGGCCGTGTCGCAGTCGTTGTCCACCGCGTCGCACAGCTCGGGGGCGTTCGGCGCCACCGCGCTCGTCGTGTCGTCGCAGTCGCCGTCGCAGCTCGAGAACCCGTCGCTGTCGGTGTCGAAGCCCTCGTCCACCTGCTGGTTGCAGTTGTTGTCGATGAGGTCGCAGACCTCGGTCGCCGACGGGTTGATGGCGGCGTCGTTGTCGTTGCAGTCGCCGTTGCAGGTGTCGGCGCCGTCGTTGTCCACGTCGAACCCGATGTCGGCGGAGCCGTCGCAGTCGTCGTCGATGCCGTTCGTGCAGTCCTCGGACTGGCCGGGGTTCACCGCGGCGAGCGTGTCGTCGCAGTCGAGCGTCCCGTACTGGCCCGCGCAGGCCACGTCGTCGAAGTAGGTGTCGCCGTCGACGTCGAACGCCTCGTCCACCGCGCCGTCGCAGTCGTCATCGATGACGTTGCACGCCTCCGTCGCCGACGGGTTGATCGCGTTGTTCGTGTCGTCGCAGTCGACCGCCGCCGCGCCGTAGTACGCCACGCAGCCCGGCGTCGCCCCCGTGAAGGCGCCGTCGTTGTCGCCGTCGAAGGGCTCGTCCACCGCGCCGGAGCAGTTGTCGTCCACGCCGTTGCAGAGCTCGACGGCCCCGAGGAACACGGCGTTGTTCGTGTCGTCGCAGTCGCCGTCGGCGCACTCGTCGAAGTTGTCGCCGTCGTTGTCGATCTCGTCCGCGGGCACCACGCCGTCGCAGTCGTCGTCCAGGTCGTTGCAGACCTCGGTGGCGGCGGGGTTGATGGCCCCGTTGCTGTCGTCGCAGTCGACCGTCCCGTAGTTGGTCACGCAGTCCGCGTCGGCCCCATCGAAGTACCCGTCCGTGTCCGTGTCGAAGTCCTCGTCCACGTCGGTGTCGCAGTCGTTGTCGAGGACGTCGCACAGCTCCGGGGCACCCTCGTAGACCGAGTTGTTCCCGTCGTCGCAGTCGAGCTGGGTCGCCGGGTAGAAGCTGGTGCAGTCGCCCACCGAGTCGTCGAAGTAGCCGTCCGCGTCGGTGTCGAAGTCCTCGTCGACGTCGACGTCGCAGTCCTGGTCGACGCCGTCGCAGATCTCCGTCGCGAAGGGGTTGATCGACGCCTGGCTGTCGTCGCAGTCGGCCAGCGCCCCCCAGGTGGCGGCGCAGTTCGCGTTCGCCCCGTCGAAGTAGCCGTCGCCATCCCCGTCGAAGCCGTTGTCGACGGCGCCGTCGCAGTCCTGGTCGATGCCGTCGCACGTCTCGGTCCCCGCGGGGTTGATCGCGGGGTTGCCGTCGTCGCAGTCGTCGCCGCCCGGGCAGTTGATGTCGAAGTAGCCGTCCGAGTCGAGGTCGAAGTCCTCGTCGACGGCGCCGTCGCAGTCGTTGTCCTCGGTGTCGCACAGCTCCGGGGCGTTCGGGTAGGAGTCGGAGCTCGAGTCGTCGCAGTCGGCCACCGGCGCGTAGGTCGCCGCGCAGCCCGCGTCCGCCCCGTCGAAGTACCCGTCACCGTCGGTGTCGAACCCGTTGTCCACCACCGTGTTGCAGTCGTCGTCGACCCCGTTGCAGGTCTCCGTCGCGCCCGGGTTCGTGGTGCCCACGGCGTCGTCGCAGTCCGCGCTGGCGCCGTAGGTGGAGACGCAGCCGGCGTTGGCGTCGGTGAAGTAGCCGTCGCCGTCGCCGTCGAAGCCGTTGTCGACGACCGAGTCGCAGTCCTGGTCGACGCCGTCGCACACCTCGGTCGCGCCGGGGTTGATGGACGTCGCTCCGTCGTCGCAGTCGGCGTTCGCCCCGTAGGTGCTCGCGCAGCCCGCGTCGGCGGCGTCGAAGTAGGTGTCCGCGTCGTTGTCGAAGCCGTCGTCGATGACGGTGTCGCAGTCCTGGTCGACCCCGTCACACACCTCGGTGGCCCCGGGGTAGATGCTGCCCACGCCGTCGTCGCAGTCGACCTGACCGGCGCCGTACTCCGCCACGCAGCCCGCGTCGGTCCCGTCGAAGAACCCGTCCGCGTCCCCGTCGAAGCCGTCGTCCACCGTGCTGTTGCAGTCGTTGTCGAGCCCGTCGCAGACCTCGGCGTTGCCCACGTAGATGGCGCCGTTGTTGTCGTTGCAGTCGCCCGCGCAGACCCGCTGGCCGTCGTTGTCGCTGTCGTTCTCGTTCGCGGGGACCGAGCCGTTGCAGTCGTTGTCGACGCCGTCGCAGGCCTCGGCGGCGCCCGGGTAGGTGGTGCCGTCGTTGTCGTCGCAGTCGCCGGCGCACGCGCTGATGCCGTCGTTGTCGGCGTCCTGCTCGTTCGCGGGCAGCGCCCCGTCGCAGTCGTTGTCGATGCCGTCGCACAGCTCCGGCGCGCCGGGGTAGCTGTCGCCGTCGTTGATCAGGCAGTCACCGCCGCCGTCGAGGAAGGCGGGCAGGTTCGCTCCCGCGGCGAGCGTGCACTCGATGTAGCCGTCGCCGTCGGGGTCCTGCTCGTTCGTGGGGATGCCGCCGGCGCAGTCGCTGTTCTTCCCGTCGCAGATCTCCGGCGCGCCCGGGTACACGTTCCCGTCCGCGTCGTCGCAGTCGGTGCAGGTGTTGGTGCCGTCGCCGTCGACGTCGGCTCCCTCGTCGCTCGCCGTGCCGTCGCAGTCGTTGTCGACCGTGGCGCCGTCGCACAGCTCGGGAGCTCCGGGGTACACGTCGAGGTCGCCGTCGTCGCAGTCACTGCCACCGGAGAGGCCGGGCGCGAGGCTGCCGCCCGGGGTCAGGGCGCAGTCGATGTAGAAGTCGCCGTCGTTGTCGACCTCGCCGGCCGGGATCGCCCCGTCGCAGTTGCTGTCCTGCCCGTCGCAGATCTCGTTGAAGCCGGGGCCGATGAAGCCGTCGCCGTCGTCACAGTCGCCGTCGCAGATCCGCGCGCCGTCGTTGTCCACGTCGACCTCGCCGGACGGGGTCACGCCGTTGCAGTCGTTGTCGAGCCCGTCGCAGAGCTCAGGAGCGCCGGGGTAGACCGAGCCGTCACCGTCGTTGCAGTCGTCGCAGGCGAGCGAGCCGTCGTTGTCCGAGTCGACCTCGTCGCCCGGGACGGCCCCGTCGCAGTCGTTGTCGAGGCCGTCGCACAGCTCCGGCGCGCCCGGGAAGACGTCGGCCAGGGTGTCGTCGCACTCCTCGCACTGGAGGAACCCGTCGCCGTCGGCGTCGCTCTCGATGTCCGTGTAGACCCGGACGCCGATGTGGGCCGACGTCGTGGTCCCCGCGTTGAGCGGGTTGGGGACCGTCGCCGCCACGTCGCCGATCACGCCCACGATGTCGCCGAAGGCGGCGGGGTACGGGTAGGACGCGCCCTGGGCGCCGTTGTACTGGGTGGTGATGTCCCAGTGGACGCCCACGGCGTAGAACATGCCCGGGATCACGGGGGTGTTGAAGTTGCCGGGGCCCGCCCCGTACCACTTCGGGTAGCCGAGGGGCCCGCTCACCGTGGTCGTCTGCTGCTCCACGAGGGTCCACGGCCCCGAGTCGCTGGGCCCTTCGTAGACCACCCACGACAGCGTCCCGGTGCCCTGGCCGGCGATGAGGTTCGCCTGGACCCCGGTGATCGTGGTCTCCATCGTCGCCTGGTAGACGTTGAGGATGATGGCCGGGGGGATGGCGAAGAAGTTGCCGCCGAGCGAGTTCGTCGACGCGATGTACTCGCTGCCGTCGCAGTTGCTGTCCAGGCCGTCGCAGATCTCCACCGCGACCCCGGGGTTCTCCGCGGGATCGCCGTCGTCGCAGTCCTCGCCCTGGATGCCCGTGCCGGTGGGGTCGACGTCGAGGGAGCAGCTGATGAACCCGTCCGCGTCGTCGTCCTGCTCGGTGGACGGGATGGTCTGGTTGCAGTCGTTGTCCTCGCCGTCGCAGATCTCGCTGGCGCCGGGGTAGGTGTTCGCGTTGGTGTCGTCGCAGTCGTTCGCGCAGGCGAGGACGCCGTCGTTGTCGCTGTCGGACTCGTTGCCGCCGAAGAGGGCGCCGTCGCAGTTGTCGTCGTAGCCGTTGCAGACCTCGGTCGCCGCGGGGTTCACCGTGGCGTTGTCGTCGTCGCAGTCCTCGCTGACCTCGAAGCCGTCGCCGTCGATGTCGACGCAGTCGTCGCAGGTGATGACCGAGTAGGAGTAGGTGCGCGCCTGGTAGGCGAGGCTCATGGACGGCTGGAGGCCCTCGCTGGTGCTGTTGGACCAGTGGGCGCCGACGCGCGTCCCGAACTCGACGGTGGAGTTGGACGTGTCGTCCCGATTGAGGACCGCGGGCCCGTCCGTCTCCGCGATGATCGTGTAGTAGCCCGTGCCGCCCAGCGCCTGCGGGTCCAGATCAATCCCGACCTCTTGGGAGTGCACCCAGGTGTTGGAGCTGTTGTCGACCTCGATCTGACTCGACCAGATCTGGGTGAGCGCGGCTCCCGCGCTGCCGCTGGTGGACTCGTAGATCCCGACCTCGAGGTCCCCCTCGTAGTTGGGGTCGAGGTTGAAGCCGATCTCCGAGATGTGCGTGCGCTGGGTGACCTGGAAGACGTTGCCGAACTCTGCGTTCGAGGAGGACGTCGTGAACGTGCTGTTGACTGTCTCCTCGCTCTCGTCGAGGCGGACGGCGCCGACGCGCTGGACGACGGAGAACCCGCTGGACCGGGACACGGACTCGGAGGTCGACGGCGTGTCCGCCGCGTTGGCGAGGACGATCCACGAGTAGCCGCCGGCGTTCGACCCCCAGCGGGCCTCCTGCTGCGCGCCGGCCTCGTAGTAGGTGCGCACCGGGCCGGTGGCGCCGTTGTTGTGCTCGACGCCGATGAAGTAGCAGTACCCCGCCTCCATCACGAGGTCCGTGTACCAGGTGAACCACCCCGCCCAGAGCGCTCCGGAGCCGGCGAGCCCGAAGGTCGAGTTGCTGGCGACCTGCGTGTACGTCCCGTTCGTGCAGGTCCCGGCCTTGCGGTACACGTACCAGGGGATCGAGTAGCTGCCGAGGGGGATGGTCCCCGACCCGGTCGTCGCCTGGACCTGCAGGTACTGGCTGACGTTGGTGAGCCGGGTGTCCCGGGTGACCTCGTAGCTGTTCCCGCGGACGTAGAAGTTGGCGAAGCTGGACGCGTTCTCGGGGCCCGACGCGGAGATGGAAGAGCCCGCCGAGGTGTAGATCTGGAAGTAGGGCTTGCTGGTGGTCTGGCCCCAGCTCTGCGAGTCCTGGACGGTGCCGGTGCTGTTGAAGACGCCGCTGGTGTACACGCCCCAGGACGGGTCCTCGGGGGTGACCGTGCTGGAGAAGTTCATCGTGATGCCCGTCTGGGCGGTCCAGCAGGTCACGAGGATGTAGTAGTTGCCCGCCGTGACGTTGGCGTAGAGCGGGCCGGACGTCTGCCAGGTGGCGGTGGCGCCGGCGGTGCCGGTCTGCTCGTTGGCGGCGATCTTGTTGTAGGTCCCGCTCGAGCTGGTCGACTCGAACACGTAGTACCGCAGCTCGTGGCCCGAGCTGTTGTTCAGCTGCATCGAGAAGTCTTCGATGGTCGTGTCGACCGTGGCCCCGATCTTGTGGCCGCGGCACATCTGCGTGCTGGCGAACGTCTGGCCGGTGGTCTCGATCGTGTCCCGCGTGCGCGCCTCGGCGGTCCCGGGAGGGAGGGCGACGAGCAGGGACAGAGCGAACAGAGCGAGGAGGGCGAGCCGAGAGCGGCTACAGGGACTGCGCATGCGGCGGTCTCCAGTCGGGGGAGAGAGGACGAGCCGCCGCGCACCCACCGCGCACCGAGACCCACCCATCCGGGCGAATTCTAACCGACCTGGGGAGCGCGGCTCCCGGGTCCCCGCGGACCCCCACCGATGGAGGCCTGGCGAAGGGGTCGGGGGCCTACTCGGCGTCGTAGGGGACGACCTCGACGGTGCCTTCGCCGAGGACGCCCTCGAGCACCGAGAGGAAGTCCTTGGGGGCGACGACGGTCCCGAAGAGGGAGTCGGGCGTGAAGTGAGCGGCGACGGCGGCGTTCACCTCCTCGAGGGTGGCCGCCTCGACGGCCGGGAGCAGGGCGATGGGATCGAGGCCGCGGGTGCGCTTGCGGACCTCGTAGGACAGGCGCTTGCGGGGCGTATCGACGTAGAAGGCCGCGGAGTTGAGGATCGAGCCCTTCGCGTAGGCGAGCTCGTCAGCGCTGAGGCCCTCGGCGACGAAGCTGTCGTAGAGCTCGAGCATCAGGGTCAGGGCGGCCTCGGCCTGCTCGCGGGCGGGGAAGATCCACATCGTGTAGGTCGACGCCTGCTCCTCGTGGGAGAAGGACCCGTAGGCGCCGTAGGAGTAGCCCTTCTTCTCCCGGATCTCCGCCATCATCCGCGCGCCGAAGCCGTGGCCGCCGAAGGCCTCGTTCCCGAGCCAGATGAGCGGGTACTGCTCGTGGTCCGGGCGCAGGGTGAACTGGCCGAAGTGCATCTGGAGCTGGCTGCGGTCGGGCTTGGCCACGAGGTGGGCCCGGCGGGCCGTCGGCGCGTCCGGGAGCAGGGCGGGCTCGCGCTCGGGGGTGTTCGCCTCGAGCTTGCCAGCGATGCGCGCCAGGTCCGAGCCGGCGCCGGCGTCGAAGTCGCCGAGGAGGGCGAGGATGGCGCCCTGGGAGCTGAACCAGTCGCGGTAGTGGTCCTTCACCGCCGCGGCGTTGATGGACTTCAGGGTCTTGGCCGTGCCGAGCACCGGCTGGGAGTAGGGATGGCCGGCGTACAGGCCCTTCTCGTAGAAGGACCAGCCGAGCCACCGGTCGTTGTTGCGGGCATCGACGATGTCGGCGAGGACCTCCTCCTTGAGGTCGGCGAGGTCGTCCTCGTCGAAGGCGGGGAACTGGATGGCCTCGGCGAGGAGCGTCGCCATCTTGGGCCAGTTCTCGGAGAGGACGGAGCCGGCGATCGTGACGTCGTCCGCGCCCACCTCGGCGTGGAGCGAGGCGCCGAGCCCCTCGAGCGTGGCCTCGAAGACCTCGCGGGGGCGGTCCTGCGTGCCGCGGAGGAGCAGCTCGGCGACGACGTTGGTGATGCCGAGCTGATCGGGGGTCTCCACCGACGCGCCGAAGGGCAGCACCATGCGGAACCACACCTTGGGGACGCGGGGGTCGTAGACCATGAGGCGGGTCCAGCCGCCGGTCTCCCGCTCCTGGACAGCGCCGGGCTGGTACGGAGGCATGCCCTCGTTGGGCCGGTCGATGACGGACGGGAGCTCGATGGCCTCGGGGGCGCCGGGGGTCGGGAGCTTCTTGCTCGAGTACGTCAGCAGCTTCTTGCCCTTGGGGCGGCCGACGACGACGGAGGTGCGCTCGGGCAGGAGGTACTTGGCGGCGACGCGCTGCACGTCCTCCGGGGTGACAGAGCGGACGGCCTCGAGACGCTCCAGCCCGGTGGTCCAGCCGCCGGCGGCGAGCTCGTTGAAGCCGAGGAAGCCGGCGAGGCCCGAGTTGCCCTCGAGCTCGTTCCAGAGGTGGGAGAGCAGCTGGTTGCGGGCGCGGTCGAGCTCCGCCTGGGCTACGGGGGTGGCGGCGAGGTCGGCGAGCTCGGCCTGGACGATGGCCAGCGCCGCGTCGGCGGCCTTGCCGGCCCGCATGGTGCCACTGATGGAGAAGAGCGCCTCGTGCTGGAACGGCGGGAGCCACACGGAGAAGGACGACGCCCAGCCGCTGTCCACGAGCTTGCGCTCCAGGCGGGAGCTGTTGCCGCCGGAGAGAATGGCGTCGGCGAGCATGAGCGCCGGGGTGTCCTCGTGGGCGAGGGGCGGGACCTTGATGCCCATGTCGAAGATCTCGGTCTCGGCCGTGACCTCCATGTCCTTGCGGCGCAGCTCGGTCTGCTCGGGCTCCTCGCCGTGGGGGCGCCGGTTCAGCTCCGACGCCTTGATGTCCTTGTACTGCTCCTCGAGGAGGGCGAGCGTGGCGTCCCGGTCGAGGTCGCCCACGAGGACGAGGGTCGCGTTGTTGGGGGCGTAGTAGTCGGCGTAGAAGGTGTTGCAGTCCTCGACGCTGATGGCGTCGAGGTCCTTGCGCCATCCGATGGTCGACCAGTGGTAGTTCGTCTCGGTGAAGGCCAGGGCCCACAGCTGCTCGCTGATGAGGCCCTCGGGGTCGTCGTCGACGCGGTAGCGCCGCTCGTTGATGACGACCTCGCGCTCGGAGTTCAGCTGGGCCTCGTCGATGACGAGGCCGTCCATGCGGGTGGCCTCCATCTCGGCGAGGAGCGCGAGCTTCTCCTTCGGCAGGGACGCGTGGTAGGCGGTGATGTCGAGCCAGGTCCAGGCGTTCAGGTCGGGGGTGCCCGACTCCTCGAGGACCTTGCTGAAGTGGCCGTCCTCGTACCCGTCCGTCTTCTTGAACATCATGTGCTCGAAGAGGTGCGCGATGCCGGTGATGCCGTCGCGCTCGTCGCCCGAGCCCACGTCGTAGTAGGTGTGGTAGCTGAAGGTGGGGGCGCTGTCGTCGATGACGAGCAGCAGGGTCAGGTCGTTCGTCGTCAGCGTGTAGCGCTCGACGGACAGGTCACCGAGGAGAGGCTCGGTGGACTCGTGCTTCCACATGGACGGGGGGGTCTCCTCGACGACCGGCGCCGGCTCGGGCTCGGCCTTCTTCTTCTTGCGCTTCTTCTTGGCGAAGGCGACGCCGGGGACGGCGAGAGCGACGGACAGGCCAAGGGCGATGGCGAGCTTGGTGCGGGGCATGTCTCGGGGGTCCTCCAGGGGCCGCGGATCGAGCGCCCGAGGGGCATCCCGGGCGAAGCGCGGCGCCTTGTAGCACGGAGGTCAGGGCCTCGGAGGACCCGCGACCCTCGCGCCCTCCTTCCCTACCCTTCGGCCGAGGGGGGTGCCACCGATGCGCTCGAGACTCCTGCTCCTGGGGTGCCTGCTGTTGACCGGCTGCGTGGACGCGGTCGACGACGACGACGCGACGCCGGACGACGTGGCGGACGACGACGACACGCCCGCGTACCAGGACGGGCCCGGTCCGCCGGCTGCCGGCCAAGGCGTGTGCGAAGAGGTGCGCAGCCAGTCCGCGTGGTGCATCGCCCACGGGGCGCTGGGGTTGCCGTCGCGGGCCGTGGGGCTCGACGACGGAGTCGTCTGCGAGGTGGACGCCTACGTCGTCGCGGCGGGGCGGTCGAGCATCGGAATGGCCGGCGACGAAGCGGCCGCGTGGAACGACGGCCTCCTGATCGGCGACCTCGCAGCCGGGGAGGGCTGGCACACGGCAGCGCAGAGCGCGGAGGCGACCGGAGTCACCGAGTTCAGCGGCGGGTGGGTGACCCTCCGCGGGTTCTCAGAGGTCAGCTGGTACCCGGACCTGGACGGGGTAACCGCGGGCGTCGGGGGCACGACCTTCCCCTGGGAGCCCAGCGCGTCGCGGATCGCGGGGGGCGACACCCACTTGCTCGCAGCCTGGCACGCCGGCTCAGAGGTGGACGTGTTCGACGTGCTCACGGAGGAGGCGCGGACGGTGCCGCTGCAGGGCTTCGACGGCTGGATCCACGGACTCGACTACCTCCCGGGCGATGGACGGATCGCGCTCCTCACCGACGATGGGGTGCAGCTCTTCGACGCGGACTCCGGTGCGCCGGAGGGGACGTTCGCCCTGGCGAGTGACTGGGGGTACAGCGCCGGCCTGAGCTGTCACGCTCCGGTCCTCACCGAGCCTCCCGGAGCGCCTCCAGCCTGGACGTTCCCGGCCCCCGCTTCAGCGCCGACCATCGCGCAGTGCGGCGAGGTGACGGACCAGAGCCGCTGGTGCGTCTACCGCGGAGAGGAGGTCTCCGTCGCCGTGGGGCTGGACGACGGAGCCCGGTGCTCCTTGGCCCCGGGGGGCCCGCTCACCACCGGCGGGGTCGCGACGATGGCCTCGCGAGCGACGCCGACGACCGATGGACTCGCCACCTGCGCGCTCGGGGTCCTGTCGTCCTGGGACCCCACCGGACGCACTCTCCTGACGAGCATCCCGGCGCCTTGCCTGGGCCTCGACTACGACGGGGGCGGCGTGCTGGCCCACGAGCAGACGCTCGGCCCGATGGTCTTCGCCCGATACACGGACCTCGAGGCGCTCCGGGCCGGGTCACCCGACTGGACCACGACGCTCGATGTGGCGGGCGCCGCCGGGTGGGTCGCAGGGACGGACCGGGTCTACGTGACCCCATTCGAGTTCGGGAGCCTGGCGGAGTACGCGCTGCCGTCCGGCGAGCACATTCAGACGAGGCAGATTCCGTGGGCCTACGGGTCCCAGCTCGCGATTCTGTCGTCCGGGGAGCTGGTGATGATGGACCTCGCGACGGACGAGCTTGTCCTGCTCGACCCCGCGACCCTCGCGGTGCTGCAGCGCTGGGCGGTCGACGACCCGAGCTCCGACAGCGTGCTGAACTGCTACCCGACGCTGTAGGGCGTCACTCCGCCAGCGCGTTGTCCAACTGCACGCGCAGGCGCGCCGCGAAGGCGGCGGGGTCCTCCTCCGGGCCGTAGGCGAGGACCGGGGCGTCGCCGAGGAGGGAGAAGAACCGGTCCAGGACGCCGCCCCGGCGGGGAGTCCTGTCCTCGCTCTCCTCCGCCACCGCTGCCCGCTCCAGCTCCGCCGCCGCGTCCTCTTCGACGATGTAGACGCACGCAGCCCCGAGCTCCCGCAGGGTCTCCATCTCCCACACGAGCGCCTCGGTGGGCTGAGAGATGTCCACCAGCACGAGGTCCGCGTCCTCGGCGAATGCGTGGACCACGTCCTTCCAGATGGGGTCCGCCACCCGGGCGACCGTCAGCCGCGGGGCGAACTCCCGCCGCTTGTTCCGGGCCACGCGCTGCACCAGGCGCCCCACGTCCCGCGCCTCGGACACGGCCACCACCTTCGTCAGCTCGGCCCGCTCCAGGGCCCTCGACGACAGCCACGCCGCGCCGAAGAACACCATCAGGAGCCCCGCCAGCATCGCGAGCACCGCCAGGGCCACGAAGAACGTCAGCACCGAGACGAGCACGAGGACGAACTGCACGAAGAGGGCAGCCACCGGGTTGTCGCTCGCGGGCGAGTCACCGAGCAGCATCCCGGGCCCGAAGTCCCCCTGGACCATGTCCCAGGCCACCGTCCCCACGAACAGCACGAGCGCCACCCCTGCGACCCGTCCCACCCAGGTCGCGAGGCGACGCCGACTCTGCGCGTCCCCCCGGGGCTGCGCCTGCGAGTCGTCGAGGGTCACCAGCCGATAGGTCGCCCCCAGGGCGCGAATCGCCGCCCGCGACACCGTCTCGTGGGACTCGGCGAACCCGAACCGCCGCAGGTACAGCACGAGGTACCGCGTCCGGCGGCCGAGGAACCCTCCGAACAGGATGAACCCGCACGCCACCACTCCGAGGAGTCCGAGCTTGATGACCGGCTCGGCGCTCCCGCTCCCTCCCTGCTGCACCATCAGGAGGCCGAGCATCACCGCGAGCCCCAGGCTCGGGATCGCCGCCACGACGCCGAGGAGCTGGAAGCTGAGGGCGACGCCCTTGTGGATCCGCCGCCTCCAGCGCGCCTTCGCAGCGACCGGGCCCCGCCCCGCGAACCGGACCAGGTTGAGGCGCGTCCGCCGGTCGACCTCAGACTCCATCACCCCCTCCTCGATCCGCCCTGCGCAGGGTCTCTCCACGCGCTATGACTGTCGGCCCCAACCCGGTAGGAGCCCATGCAGGAACTCGACGAAGAGGCCACGGTCGCCACGCTGAACCGCATCATGCAGTACGAGCTCGCGGGGGTCGTGCGCTACACCCACTACGCGCTGATGGCGCGGGGTCCCTACCGCGCGCCCATCGTGCAGTTCATGCAGGGCCAGGCGATGGAGAGCCTCCAGCACGCCCAGCAGGCGGGCGAGATCCTCACCGGCCTCGGCGGCCACCCCGACCAGGGCATCGCGCCCATCGAGGAGAGCCACGAGCACGACATCGCCACCATCCTCCACGAGTCGCTCAACCATGAGCGCGCTGCCGTGGCGCTCTACAAGGAGCTGCTCGACGTAGTGGCGGACAAGAGCGTCTACCTCGAGGAGTACGCCCGGGGGATGATCGGCCAGGAGGAGCTCCACACCCTCGAGCTGCGCAAGATGCTGCGCGACTACGAGACCTGACGGAGCCGCGGCTCGTGGTGCGCAACCCCGACCGGATCGTCTTCGTGTGCGGCGGCCCCGACTGCCGCAAGCAGAAGGCGGAGCGCAAGAAGCTGCGGGCGGTCGCGAGCGAGTGCGCGGTCGAGCTCACGGTCGGGTGCCAGAAGATCTGCAAGGGCCCCGTCGTCGGGACCGCGGTGGACGGCGAGCTGCAGTGGTTCGCGAAGGTGCGCAAGAAGCGCGACCGCGATGCGTTGCGAGCCCTCCTCGAGACCGGCTCCCTCCCGGACGAGCTCGCCGACCGGCGGGTCAAGAAGCGGGCGGGGAAGCTGCGGACCTGAGGCCGCGCGCGATCAGCACCCCTTCACGCTGGCCAGATCGATGGTGAGCGCCTCACAAGTGTGGACGGTGGGCTTCGCGTTCTCGAGCACGATCGTTGCCCCCGCCTCCTTGGCGACGACCGCACTCTGGGACGCGACCGTCACGGTCGATCCCTTGAAGGCGAAGACCAGGGCATCGGGCGCGGTGACCTTGACGGTGCTCCCCGCGGTGGCGAAGACCTCGACGCCCACGCCGCTCGAGTCGAGCGTGCCGCCCTTGCAGACGAGGAAGCTCTGGCTCTCCTCCTCCCCGACCACCGCGGAGGTCACGACCTTCGTGTCGCTGTTCGCGGCGGCGGTGCAGGGGTCGGCCGGCTCGGGCTCCGGCTCCACCACGTCGGGGCCGTCGCTCGGCTCGTCTCCGCCCTCCGACGCCTGAGCAGCCTCGTCCTCGGCGCCCTCGGACGCCGCCACGGCCTCGGAGTCTCCCCCCTCGGACGCCGCCACGGCCTCAGGGTCTCCCCCTTCGTCAGAGACCGCCGGCTTCTCCTCGGCCGCGGGCGTCGCCTCCGCCTCCGCGTCTGGTGCCGCCTCCGTGCCCGCCGGCGGGTCCGCGGCAGGCTCTGCTCCCGTGTCGCTCGCCGGGGTCCCCCCACAGGCGATCAGGGTGAGAGCCAGGGTCACGGTCAGCAAGCGCAGCACGGTCATCGTCCACCTCCCGCCCAGCGCGTGGGCGCGTCGATTGTCTCAGACCCAACCCATCGGAGCACGCGGCGGAGAGATGAAGCGGTATCGTCGCCCCATGCTCCCCAGCCGCCGGGTCCTGCTGCTCCATCCCGACGTCGGGGAGTGGGACGACATGCGCAGCAGTCCCGCGCTCCCCCTCGCGTTGCTCCACGCCGCCAGCCTCGTGGCCCAGGAGTTCGAGGTCACCATCTTCGACCGCCGGCTCCACCCGGCCACCTGGAAGCGGGAGCTGCAGCGCCTCCTCGCAGACGACCTCCTCCTGGTCGGCGCCACGGCCTTCACCGGCCCCATGATCCAGTCCTCCCTGGACATGATCGCCCTCGTCCGCTCCCACCAGCCGGACGTACCCGTCGTCTGGGGCGGCATCCATGCCTCGCTCATGCCCGAGCAGACGGTCCGCTCCCCCTGGGCGGACTACGTCATCCAGGGCGAAGGCGAGCGCCCCCTCCTCGAGCTGGCCCGCGCTCTGTCCGAGGACCGCGTCCCCGACGGCGTCCCCGGGCTGTGGCGCCTCGACGGTGACGAGGCGGTCCACACGCCGCCTGCCTTCGAGCCCCTCGACGGGCTGCCGGACCCGCCCTGGCACCTCGTGGACGTCGCCGCCTACCTGCCTCGGTACAAGGGCCGCAAGTCCCTGTACTTCCAGGGCTCTCGCGGGTGTCCCCTGCCCTGCACCTATTGCTACAACGTCGTCTTCAACGAGCGGAAGTGGCGCGCGCTGTCGCCGGAGCGGGTCCTGTCCCAGATCCGGCACCTCCACGAGGAGTACGGCGTCGAAGACATCTACTTCGTCGACGACATGTTCTTCACCCACCTGCGCCGCGCCCGGGAGATCGCCCGGGGCCTCGTGGACATCCCCGTGACCTGGCAGGTCCAGGGCGTGGACATCATGGCCATGAAGCGCATGACCGACGCCGACTACGAGCTCCTGCTCGAGAGCGGCTGCTCGCGCCTCACCTGCGGCATCGAGTCGGGCTCGCCCCGGGTGCGCGACTACGTGAAGAAGGACGGGACCGTCGAGGACGTGCTGGAGACCACCGCCCGCCTCGCGCGCTTCCCCATGACGCTGTACTACAGCTTCCTGTGCGGCGTCCCGACGGAGACCCGCGGCGAGCTGAAGGAGACCATCGACCTCATGCTCCGCCTCACGGAGCTGAACCCCCACGTCCACCTGTCGCCCATCTACAACTTCACGCCCTACCCCGGCACGGAGCTGTTCGACGTGGCCGTGGAGATGGGGATGCCCTTCCCCCGGACGCTGGAGCAGTGGGCGCGCTTCCGCCACGAGGAGTGGAACCTCTTCCCGGACCGCAAGCACTTCTACGAGTCGCTCTACTTCACGACGCTCTTCCTCGACGACAAGGCCTCGGACTACGACGCACCCTTGCCGATTCGCCTCGCGGCGCGCGCCTACCGCCCCATCGCCCGCTTCCGCACGAAGAACTTCTTCTTCCGCGGGATGGTGGAGCGGCGGGCGATGACCGCGGCGATGGCGGCCTGGAAGACCATCGGGCGCAACCTCGCCGCCCGCCGCCCGGCGTTCACGTGAACCAGCCCTACGCCCCCGCGCCCGAGGCGGAGCCCATGATCCGCGCCACGCAGGGCCTGTGTCAGCCCTGCGGCCTCCCACGGCCCGCGGAGCTGTTCGAGCGGGACGGCGACGTGTGGATCTCCGTGACCTGCCCCGAGCACGGGACGCACGAGGCGATGTACTGGCGGGACCGGGCGCTGTTCGATCGCCTGGACGACGTGGTCGGCGACTACCGCTGGTGCACGACCTTCGAGTGCCTCAAGGGCGTCCAGTGCGACCGATGCCTGGAGAAATCGTACAACGTGATGGTCGAGGTCACGAACGCGTGCAACCTCGACTGCCCCGTGTGCTGCTCGGACGCGAACGCCTTCGTGGCCCACCGGGACCCGACCATCCAGGAGATCGTGGGGCGCTTGCCGGACCCAGGGCGGGATCGCCTCGGCCGCCTGCGCCGTCCCAACATCGTGCTCTTCGGAGGCGAACCGACGGTCCGCAAGGACCTGCCGCAGCTCATCGCCGCCCTCGTCGCGAAGGGCTACATCCCCCGGGTGGCCACGAACGGGACCCGCATGGCCGACGAGGCGTACGTGCGGACCCTCGTGGACGCAGGCCTGCGCTGGGTGATCCTCCAGACCGACGGCTTCGAGGACGGCATCAGCGAGCTGCTCCGGGGAGAGAAGCTCGTGGACCGCAAGGCCGAGGCGCTCAAGGTCATGACGCGCGCCGGCATCCAGGTGCAGATGGGCTGCATGCTCGTCCAGGACGCGAACACGAACCAGGTGGGGGACCTCGTGCGCTACCTCGTGCGCAGCGACGAGGTCTTCTGGCTGAGCTTCTACCCGCACTCCGCCCAGTCCCGCGCGAACCTGCCGACGCCCGAGACGTCCGTCGCCGAGGCCCTCGCTGCCATCGAGCGCGAGACCGGAGGCCGCATCACGGCCGATGACTTCGTGCAGACGATGAAGCTGCTCGGCGGCCTCGACCGGGTCCTCAAGCTGCCCAACCTCAAGCAGAAGCTCAGCACGCTGCCGATGATCCTCGTGGTCGACGGCGACGACTACATCCCGCTGGTGCGCCTGCTGAACCCGCGCGAGGCCCTCCGGCGCCCTCGTCTGCTCGCCCGCATCGCCCGCGAGCTGCCCCGCGCCCTGCGCTACCAGGAGGGGCAGGCCCCGCCGTTCCTCAAGTTCATGGTCGTGGAGAAGTTCCACGGCGACGCGAGCATCGACCTCGAAGAGGCCGCGAACTGCCACATGGCGTTCGTCACCGCGGAGCACTTCGTCCCCTTCGACATCTACAACATCGCCTACAAGCACGGCGGGCGCTGGGACCGCGCCCGAACGCGGTAGGCAGACGAGCGGCCCGATGAAGGTCCTCTTCGTCTATCCGGGCCAGGAGAGCCTCGGAGTCGAGTCCCTGTCCGCCGTGCTGCGGCGGGAGGGCCATCGGACGCAGCTCGCCTTCGACCCCGTCCTCTTCGACGACTCCTTCTTCTTCCAGCCTCAGCTGGCCGGATGGCTCGACGCGGGACCGCGCATCGCCGCCCAGGCGCGGGCGTTCGGGCCGGACCTCGTGGCCGTCGCCATCCTCTCGCCCTTCTGGCGCTGGGCCCAGCGCCGCGTGGCGGAGCTGCGGGAGGTGACGGGAGCGCCGGTGGTCATCGGCGGACCTCACGTGAGCGGCGCGCCCGAGGCGGCGCTGCGCGGAACCGGCGCCGACTTCGCCATCGTGGGCGAGGGCGAGGGCCCGCTGGCCGCCCTCGTGGCGGCGCTCGACGGGCGCGGGGCGATGGAGCACGTGCCGAACCTGCTCCGCTGGCAGAACGGCACCATCACCCGCCATGCCCTCGGGCCCTTCACCGACGTCCGCGCGCTGCCCTGGGCGGACAAGGACCTGTACGCCGGCGCGGGTCCGCAGTTCCGCATCGGGTACACCATCGCCACGAGCCGGGGCTGCGCCATGCGGTGCTCCTTCTGCTCCGAGTCGCTGTTCAGCGGGCTGTCGGAGGCCGGCGACTCGGGGTTCCTGCGCCGGCGGAGCGTCGAGGACGTCATCGCCGAGCTCAAGGCGGCGAAGCGGTCCCGGGGCTTCGATCACGTGCGCTTCTACGACCCCATCTTCGCCTTCGACCGGCGCTGGCTCGAGGCATTCGCCGAGGCATACGCCGCCGAGGTCGGCGTGCCCTACTGGTGCCTCGCGTACCCGTCGATGCTGGATGCGCGGACCGTGGAGGCGCTGGCGCGCTCCGGCTGCTTCGAGATCCAGATGGGCATCCAGGATCTCAACCCGGACACACGGCGCCAGGTGTTCGGGCGGGTCGAGACGAACGCGGACGTGGCCGCCGCGATCCGGCGGGTGCGGGACGCCGGGATCCACCTCGCCGTGGACAACATCCTCGGCACGCCGGGCCAGACGCCCCAGGACGTCCTCGACGCCGTCGACTTCTACGAAGACGCCGCGCCGGACCGGCTCAACGTCTACTGGCTGACCTACTTCCCCGGGACGACCATCCTCCCCACCGCCGTCGAGGCGGGGGACCTGACGGACGAGGCGGTGAAGACCCTCGAAGAGGACCCGACGATGCGGGCCTTCCACATCAACCGCCCCGCCCACCGAGGGGACCTCCATCGGCTCTTCACCTGGCTCCAGTTCTCCCAGGTACTGCCTGCGTCTGCGCGGGAGACGGTGAAGCGCCACCGCCTGTGGCGCTTCTTCCCGAAGTCGGCAGGCCCGCTCCCCACCCTGCTCGCGTACCAGGCCCGCTCGGTGCGTCGCTTCGCCCACCTCGAGAGCCGGGTCACCGCGCGCTACCGGCACTACGGACCGAAGCTCGCCGCCGCGCGGCTCGGGCGATGACCGTGCTCCGCTCCATGGATCGGTCATGAACGCGCGCCGGGGGACCGCGATCCCGCTTTCGGCCTGGACGGACCCCGACCGGTGCGCCGCCGAGACCGCGCTGCTGCGGCGGTCCTGGCAGGTGGCCGCGCCTGCCGACGCCATCCCGGACCCGGGCTGGACCCCCGTCTCCCTCCTCGGGACCGAGGTGCTCCTCACCCGCGAGGGAGGCACGGTCCGCGCCTTCGTGAACGCCTGTCGGCACCGGGGGGTCCGCCTCGCCAGCGAGGCCGCTCGGGGCTCCGCTCTCCGCTGCCCCTTCCACGCGTGGACCTACCGGCTCGACGGCGCGCTGGCGCACGTGCCCTCGGGCGAGGGGTTCGACCAGCTCCCGGCCGGGCTGCGGCCGGTGCGCTGCACGGTGTGGGAAGGGCTGGTGTGGGTCGATCTGGAGGGGGCCGCGCCTCCGCTCCTGGACCACCTCGGCGCCGCCGGCCGCGACTTCGCGCGCCTGCGCCTCGGGGAGTTCACCCGCATCGACGTGCGCTCCCGGCTCGTCCGGGCCAATTGGAAGTCGGTCCTGGAGATCGCCACCGAGCCCTACCACGTCCCCGCCGTCCACCGACGCACCATCGGCGCCTTCACGCACCCCGCGGCGCGCTTCGAGCCCCACGGCCCCCACGGCCGGGTCATCTTCGAGCTCCCCGCGCCCCCGTGGCGCCGCTGGCTCGACGCGCGCGCCCTCCCCGCCTGGGGAGACTGGGACGAGACCGACCGCACCTGCCAGGTCGCGTGGTGGGTGTTCCCGAACCTGCTCGTGAACGTGACGCCGTACCAGATGCTCCTCGTGCGGGTGGAGCCCCGGGGACCGCACCGCACGCGGCTGAGCGCCTGGTTCCACCGCCGTCCGGACGCGGGGCTGCTGGGGCGCGTGCGTGGGCGCCTGTCCGCGCTGGCGTCGCGGGCCATCTGGAGCGAGGACCTCGCGCTGCTCGCCGAGCTCACGCGCGGGCGCGCCAGCGCCGACGGCTCGGCTCCTCTGCACCGGACGCTGGAGGCGGCGGCGCTGCACGCTCACCGGGAGCTGGCGCAGCGGCTGTGACGCGGGCGGGCGCTGCCTGCGGAGCCCGGCCTCAGGCGAGCGGCAGCCCCCGCGACCCGCAGAGCGCCAGGGTCTGGAGCAGGTCGAGGCGCTGACACCCGTAGCAGTCGTCCCGGACCGGCAGCTCCTGGCGCAGCATCGACGACAGCGGCTGCTCCAGCAGGTTGCCCATGTGGACCACCTGGGGGCAGCAGGCGGACACGGTCCCGTCGGGCAGCACCCCGAGGTGGAACCGACGGTTCGCGGTGCAGGGCACGACGGGCTTCGGCCCGAAGAAGGTGGGGAATCGCGCGATGTACTCGTCGCTCGCCATCACCACGTCGGGCCGCTTCGCCCGCCACCGCCGCACCGCCCCGAGGAAGCGATCGACCTGGTCGGCCGTCGGGAACTGCTCGACGATGTAGTTCGGATGGAACCGGATGTTGTCCGCGCCCGCGTCGATCGCGCGCTCGCAGATCTCGTCCATCCGGTCCGCCGTGTGACGCCCCACCGTCACCGAGCAGTTGAGCGTCGTCCGCTTGGTCGCCCGCCGCAGCTCCGCGAAGCCCGCCCACGCCTCCTGCCAGCGCTCCTCGCCGTAGGGGCCGACCTCCTCGGGGGGGTGGGGCGAGAAGACGGCCCACTCGGCGTACTGGTCGAGGGCGGCGAGCGCCTGCGGGTTGTCGACCATGCCGTTGGTCACGACGCACAGCGAGATCCCCGCCTCGTGCCCGCCCCGGAGGAGCTCGTGCAGGTCCTTGCGCAGGAAGGGCTCGCCGCCGGCGAGGAGGGCGACCGCCACCTTCCCCTCCGCGAGGCGGCGCAGGATGGTCAGCCAGCCCTCGGTGTCGGCGTCGTCGTTCTGGAGGTGCGGGTCGAGGTGGTCGTAGTAGACGCAGCCGTCGCACCGGACGTTGCACCGCTTCGTGATGAAGCAGGCCGCGAAGAGCGGCTGATCCTTTCCGAGGCGCTGGGCGGCGACGCCTCGGGCGAGCCGGGCGGCGGTCTTGATGCGCGCGTCCAGGTGGAAGAGCCTCACGGGTCGATCATCCCCTCGTGGCCCGAGAGACGGAAGCGGGTCGGCAGGTGCGTGCGGAAGGCGCCGGCCATGCTGTGGAAGTAGAGGTGGTCCCCCTCGAGCGCGAGGCCGTGGCCCCGTCCGCCCGCGGCGATGGACCAGAGGCGCTCCCCGGTGTCCACGTCGATGGCGGTCAGTCGCCCAGCGACGTAGCCGAGCTGGTAGAGGACGCGGCGGCGCGGGTCGAAGACCATGCGGCGGGAGTGCTGCTCGCCCCAGTACCGGCGCTCGACCTCCATCGTCTCCATGTCGATGCGGACGAGCATGGGCGTCAGGCCCGACTGGTAGTAGACGTCGCGCCCCTCCTCGTCGAGCGCGAGCCCGGTGCCGAGGAAGTCGTTCACCTCGGTGCCGCCGACCACGCGGATGGGGTCGACCTCGAGCTTCATGACCTCCTTCGGGGACGGGAAGCCGATGGCGTACCACTGCCCGGTCTTGCGGTCCTCCTGCATGGTGTAGAGCGCCCCCCCGGCGCCGACGTGGTCGATGAAGTCGACCTCCTCGAGCAGCTCACCGGTGGCGAGGTCGTACTTGAAGAGCGCGGGGTCCCCCTCGTTCGTCACGAAGATCCACCGGCGGTCCGCGTCCACCGCCACGTCCAGGGTCTCCCAGAAGTACTTGTGGGTCACCTGGTTCGGGATGTCCCTGATCACCCGCAGGTTCTCGCCCGAGACCACCGAGACCACCTTGCGATGCCACTCCTCGATCGTCCACGGGGCGATGTAGATGTCGCCCCCGGAGAACTCGAGCTGCCGGGGGATCTGGTCACCGACAACGAACTGCATCTCTCCGGTGCGCAGGTCGGCCCGCAGGAGCATCACCAGGTTCGGCGCCGGAGGCGCGCAGAACGTGCAGCCGAAGCTGACGATCAGGGTGTCCTCGTCGGGGACCATGATGTCCCGCGGCTGGTACACGAGCTTGATCGTGTCGTCGTTGGGCTTCGCCCAGGGCTCCGCGAGCCAGCGGAGCTCCTCGCGGGGGGTCGCGTCGAGGGCGGCCTGCACCATCTCCGCCGAGAGCAGGAGCTCCACCCCCTCCTGGCGGGCGACGCGGTCGGGGTTCTTGCCTCCGCGACCACCAAAGTGGAAGAACGACAGGAATGCGACCAGAGTGAGGAGGATCGGGAGGATGATGACGGTCAGGACGCGAAGAACGCGCGCCCTGACGACCACGAACCAGCACGTGGCGAGCCAGCCGACCAGCGCTACGACCCACCAGATCCCCATCCCGAACCACATCATCCCGAAGAACCCGAAGAACTGGGGTCCACAGAAGATGATCATGGGGTCGTCTGGCCAGCGCAGGCCCCAGTTCACCCAGAATCCGTAGAGCCCGGCCCAGAACCCCAGGTTGCCGAGGAGGGCCACGCCGAAGGCGGCCCATCCCTTCGCCCCGCCGCCGAGGACGGGCCGAGCCCGATGGGCGGTGTGGAAGCGCCAGGTCGCGAAGACCTCCCACAGGAGGAGGGGGACGAAGAACCAGCCGGTGAGGCCGCTGTCGTCGTTGAAGTAGTCGTACGCGGCGCAGGCGTGGATGAGGATGACCCACGACACGGAGACCACCGGAGTGAGGAAGGGCTCGAGGGCCATGGCGGCCCAGAGGCGCAGGGGCGCATCCACAGCGGCAGTAGCGAGCGGGGCGTTCATCGGAGCGCCCGCGACGGGAGGACCCGGCGAGCGGCACGGGCGGCGAAGCCGACGCCGTTGTAGCCGAGCATGGCCAGGGTGGCGGAGCGCTGGACGCGCCGGGCAGCGGAGGGAGGGAGCGCGTCGAGCGGCGCGCAGCCGCGGCGGGGGGCGTAGACGTTGATCGAGCAGTAGGCCGCGCCGAGGCGCCGGGCGAGCGAGGCGCAGCCGAGGGCGGCCCGCTTCGGCTCCCCCGCGAACCCCACCACGAAGTGGGCCCCGAGCGCGATGCCCCGCTCCCGGAGGAGCGCCGCTGCCCGCGCGAGGGTCTCGTCCCGCGCGGGCTTGCCGAGGCGCCGGCGCCAGTCCCCATCGCCGCTCTCGATCCCCACCTGCACGAGCTCGAACCCCGCGCGAGCGAGGCCGTCGGCGAAGGTGGGGGTGATCTGCTCGGCCCGAAGGAAGGCGCGGACCGCGAAGTCGTGGGGCGCGAGGGCGTCGAACACAGCCTCGGCGTGCTCCGGGTGCCAGCCGAACGTCATGTCGCGGAGGTAGACGCGGCGGGTTCCACCCGCGGCGAGAGCGGCGACGTCGGACCGGACCTCGTCGAGGTCGCGCCGGCGGTATCCGAGGACGTGGGCGCCGGAGTTGCAGAACGCGCATGTGTGGGGGCAGCCGTAGTCCGTGAGCAGCGACGCGAAGCCCGCGCCCCAGAGCGGGAGGCGGACGCGTGACCGCAGCAGGTCGTGGGCCAGCGGTCCACCGAGGGCGTACGTCTCGCCGCGGGCTGGCGCCGTCGGCGCGTGGTCGCGGGCTCGGATCCGGCCGGTCAGGGGGCCGCCCACCAGGTGGTCGGCGAGCTCGGGGGCGACGAAGTCGGGAGCCAGCGCATCGACGCCTGGATGCGCGTCGAAGGGAAAGGCCGCGTCCTGGGCGACCTCCCCGCCCACCACCAGGCGGCCCGGGAGGGACGTAAGGAAGGCGAGGTCGTCGCTCGTCGTGAGGGTGCTCGCGAGGCCGAACACCGCGTCGGGCCCGAACGCCTCGATGCGCTGTCGGGCGGTCGCGGCGTCCAGGCGCTCGCCGACGGCGTCGAGCACGAGCAGCTCGGCCCTCCCCCGCAGGCGGGTGGCGAGGACGAGGAGGTCCACCGGGTGCCAGAAGTACGCCGCCTTGGGACGCGTCGAGCAGTAGTAGTCCCGCAGGACCGGACGGGCCGCGGGCGGGTTGACTAGGGCGACGCGGATCACGCGCGGGCGCCGAGCCAGTGGACGGACCGGCGCGCGAGGAACCAGGCCGTCGACGGGGTCCGCACGGAGCCGAGCAGGCGCCGCAGCTGGTGGCGACGCAGGTAGAAGCCGAGCAGCGCGCGGCGCTGGGCCGCCTTCATGGACGCCGCGGTCTGCCCCGGCGGGATGTAAGAGACCTGGGCGTAGTCGCCGGTGTTGAGCACGCGGTCCCGCTCGCTGGCGGTCAGGTGGTCGAACTCGGGGGTGCCGGGGAGCGGGCTGAACAGCGAGAAGTTGGCCCGGGTCAGGGGCAGGGCCTTCGCGAGGCGCAGCGTCTCCTCCCGGTCTGCGTCCTCCTCCCCCGGGTAGCCGAGGATGAAGAAGGCGTGGGCCTCCATGCCCCGGGCAACGATGCGATCGACGGTGTCGGCGACGACGGACAGATCGAGGTGCTTGACCATGCGCCGCAGCACCGCCGGGCTGCCGGACTCGATCCCGAGCGAGATGGAGTAGCAACCGGCGGCCTGCATGGCATCGAGGACCTCGTCGTCGAGGGCGTCGATGCGGACCCCGTTGGGGCAGGTCCACGGCATGGCGAGGCCGCGCTCCAGGATCTGCTCGCACGTGCGGATCGCGTGGTCGCGGCTGACGGTGAAGTTGTCGTCGACGATCTGGAATTCGGCGACGCCGTGCCGGTCGCGGAGCAGCGCGAGCTCGTCGCACACCAGCTCGGCCGAGCGGTAGCGCATCCGCTGCGAGACGATGTTCGGGACCGAGCAGAACCCACAGGAGTAGGGGCAGCCCCGACTCGTCAGGATGGGCGCCACGGGGAATCGCCGGAAGAACGCACCGTGGGGAGCGTGGGGGTAGGAGCGGGGCTCCATCAGAGACCAGGCAGGCATTCCGTAGTCGTCCGCGTGGTCCGCGAGGAGGGGCACGGTGCGGGTCCGCGCGTCGGCGGGGCCCATGACGACCCCCGGCAGGCGTCGGATCGACTCGTCATCGGACGGGTCGTCGGCGTGGGCGAGGACGAGGGCGACGAACTCGCGCTCGGCCTGCCCGGTCATCACCACGTCGACAGCCCCGTCGGCCTCGTCCAGGACGGCGTCGGGGAGGGCAGCGGGGTGGGGCCCTCCGGCGACGACGAGGGTCTGGGGCCGGGCGCGCTTCGTCGCGCGGGCGAACGCGGTGAGCTGGGGGGCGGCGTGACTGACCGCCGAGAAACCCACCACGTCGGGCTCCCAGGACCGGACCACGCCCGCGAGGCTGCGCAGGGAGAGCCGACTCCGCAGACCGTCCAGGAGCAACACCTCACAGTGAGGCTGCAGGTGGGCGGCGAGGTAGCCGAGGCCGAGGGGAGGAGCGATGACGTCGCTGTAGCAGGGCACCTTCACCAGAAGGACGCGGGGGCGGCGAAGGGGCATCGACGGCAGGATACCGGCGGGAGGCAGGGACCTCCTGGGTCAGAACGCGCGGGGGTGGGTCAGCGCCAGGAGCGCAGTCGCATGGACGTTCTCCACCGTCGTGGTCTCCCCCCCCGGCCAGTGCGCCGTCACCCGGTCGACTCCGGCGAGGTCGCCGAGGCCCACGTGCAGGGTCGGCGAGGACTGGCCGAAGGAGCGCGGCCCCTGCACCTCCAGAAGGCCCGAGCGATCGCCAGCCTCCCAGCTGACGAGGGTGCCGATCGCCAGCGTGTTCTCCGGGGGGCCGTGCAGGCGGATGGTCAGCGCGGAGCCGGTGACGCCGAGCATGTCGTAGATGCGGGGGACACCGGTGGCGTCGGTGACGACGACCTCGAGGACGCCGTCCCCTTCGAGATCCCCCACCGCCGCTGCGTAGTCGTGCAGCGCGGAGCCGAACTCGCCGGGCTCGGCGGGCACGAAGTCCCCCTCGGGGGTGCCCTGCCAGAGCTGGTTCGGCTGGTGCTCGGCGTCCGGGGGAAGCTCCAGGTCCGGGAACAGCAGCAGGTCGGCCTGGCCTCCGACCGCGAGCGCGTCGAGGTGCCCGTCGTTGTCCAGGTCTTCGAGGTGGCTGGACCACCCGAACCACTGGGACGGGTCGTCCAGGTCGGGCTCGAGACCGAGGGCGGCGGCGGACTCGACCCAACCCCCACCCTCGCTGACGATGCAGTCGTTGCCACCGATGTCGGCGATGAAGTAGTCGGGGAGGCCGTCGGTGTTCAGGTCGGCGGTGGCGATGCCCATGCCGGACCACGGGAGATCGACGCCCACCTCCGCCGAGTCCTCGACGAGGATCGCGTTGCCCTCGGCGTCGACGCCGTCGTTGCGCCACATGGCCGTCGACGGGAAGCCAGCGCCGGCGCGATCGCTCGCGATGAGGAGGTCGAGGTCTCCGTCCCGATCCCGGTCGGTGAAGGCTCCGAGGAGGGAGAGGCCGCGCTCGCCGTGCAGGTCGAGGTGCCGGATGACGGTGAAGTGGCCATCGTCGTTGCGGAGCAGAGGGAAGGTCGTCGGTCCGCCGTCCCCGTCGAGAGCGCTCAGCTCCACGGCGGGCAGCGCGAGGTCGAGGTCGTGGTCCCCGTCCATGTCCCCGAAGGTGGGCTGGGGGAAGATCCGCATGGGGAACGACGTCTCCGCGTAGAGGCGCACCGGCGGCCCGAACTTGAGGCCGCCGAGGTTCTCGTAGGCGGAGACGAAGCCGAGACCGCTGACGACGATGTCCGGGAGGTGGTCGCCCGTGAGGTCCACGACGGCGAGCCCGACGGAGAAGCGCTCGCGGTCGGGGTGCGGGGGCGGGACGTCCGGGGTGGCGAGGGAGAAGGTGCCGTCGCCGTGGTTGCTGAAGAGAGTCGGGAAGCCGTCGTCGCTCCCGAAGAGGAGCTCGGGGGCGCCGTCGTGGTCCAGGTCGACGACGGCCACCGCGGGGCGGCTCGCGGGGATGCCCGAGGGCACGGGGAGCCCCAGGACCCCCCGCTCGACGGTCGCCTCCTCAGGAACAGGGAAGCCGTGCGGTGCGCAGCCTCCCAACAGCGCGACCGCGATCCCTGTCAGGAATCGCTCCCCTCTCAAACCCACTTACTCAACGTAAACGGTGGCGGCGGACGAGCGAAAGTGGATTTCTCAAGTTTCTCGAAACCGAGCCGATCACCCGCGCGTTCGCAGTCGGTTCGGCCGCCGTCCTCTAGGCTCGCCCCATGGCTGACGAGACCTCCCTCATCCGCGAGCTCGCTGCGCGCCAGCTCGCCGCCTACAACGCCGCCGACCTCGACGCGTTCTGCGCCTGCTACCACCCCGAGGTCGTCGTCGAGAACGACGGCGAGGTCACGTTGCAGGGGATCGAGGCGTTCCGCGCCCGGTACCGGGCGATGTTCGACGCCGGAGGGTTCTCAGCGACTGTCGATGAGCGCCTGGCCCACGGCGCCCACTGCGTCGATCGGGAGGACTACCGCCGGGCCGACGGCACCGAGGGTCGCGTGCTGGTGCACTACACCCTGCGAGAGGGGCTGATCGGGAGGGTGCAGTTCTGGAGGTAGGGCTCCTTGCCCCTCACTGGGTCCCCATCCCGGCCAGCTCTGCCCGCCGCGCCTCCGCCGCGGCGCCTCGCAAGACGGTCTCCGGGAGGTCCTCACCGACCGCCGCTGAGACGCACTCGAGGGAGCGACCACAGACGATCCAGACCCCAGCGCCGAAGTCCCGGGCCTGCTGCGCCGTAGGCGTCCAGCCCTGCGCGCCGAGCTCCCGCCAGCGCTCTGCGAGCGCCCCCGCCGACCAGCCTGGACAGCGATCCGCGTCGGCGGCGAACAAGGGACCGTGATCGAGACGTCCCGGCTGCAGAGGGCATCCCGGCTCGACGTGAGTCGCGGTCGCGAGGCCCGTCGCCGGAGAGCCCCGGCCCGCCGCCAGCATCGCCATCCAGTACGGGATCTCGTCCGCGTCGAGATCCTCCAGCCCCAGCTCGAAGTGCGCCGCGACGCCATCGAACCCTTTCGTCGCAGACCAGGTCGAGGGATCTGCCAACCACCGCGCGTCCACGAGCCCCGCCGTCGCCATCACGAACGCCGCGGCGATGCTGAGCCTCCCGGCGACGCCTCCAGCTCCCTCGGCCGGAGGAAGCCCCACGACACCGAGCACCAGCAGTGCGTAGAGCCCGGTCAGCAGGTACTCGGGATGTGGAGGCGCGAACAACAACGGGACCGCCAACCCCACAGCCGCCAGCGCTCCCAAATAGAGGACCAGCGGACGCCTGGCAGCGTCTCGCACGCCCGCCCACACCCCGAGGCCGGCCCAGACCACCAACGCGGCCCGCCACGGCCACCCACCCCACACGTTGCGAGGGGCGCCGAAGAACGCCCACTCCACCGCGCCCCGTCGACCGAGCCCTACGTTGGGGAGCAGGGCCAGGTCCCCCTGGCCTTCCGGCCACGCTGCGTGCAGGCCGAGGATGCAGACCAGGGAGATCAAGCCCGCCGAGACCACCGCGAAGAAGACCCCCGGGCGCCCGGTCCGCGTCAGCGCGAGCACGCCGACGAGGGACGCGACGCCCACCGCGGCGTTCGTGCGGTACAGCAGGACCCCGACGACCAGGAGCACGAACAGCGGGACCGGGGGCACACGGCCCGTCTGGCCCGCCCTCAGCCAGAGGAGCGCGGCGAGGACCGGCACGAACAGGAAGTCCGTGTGGTTGCCATAGGGCATCAGCTGCCACGCCACGACGAACGCGGGGGGAACCAGGAGGACGAGCATCCCGAGCAGCCCGCGCGCCCCTGCCAGCCGCACCCCCAGCCAGGCACAGCCGCCCACCGTCAACGCCTCGAGGCCGATCCCCACCGAATGGAAGACGAACCCGGTCGTCCCGAAGACGCGGCTCGCGCCGGCGAACAGCCCTTGCACGAGGAGCGTCCCCTGATCGAAGTGGTTGTACTGGTAGGTGGCGATGAAGCCGGTGAGCGTCCCGTCGTGGGTCAGGGCCCCGCGGTCCAGATCCCACGCCAGGGAGCCCAGGGCCATGAGCTCGGGGGAGTACAGCAGGTGGCCAATCGTGCGCGCCTCGATGAGGCGCAGGATGACCAGGACGAGCACCGAGCTCGCGACCAGGAGAGCCGCTCGCCGCCGGGGGATGGGGCCCGGGCTCATGCCTCCGACCCCCGCTCGTCACGGCCGAGCGTCTCCCGCATCCGCGCCGCGACCACCCCCCCCGACGCGAACGTCAGCGCCGCGACCGTGCAGGTCGCAGCCCTCAAGCCGAACGCGTCCGCGACGGCGCCCGCGAGCAGCGCGCCGACGGCGTAGCCCATGTCTCGCCACAGTCGGTAGACACCCACGGAGGAGGCCCGCCAGCTCGGATGCGCCACGTCGCCGATCGCGGCGAGGAGCGTTGGGTAGACCATGGCGGTCCCGAGACCGAGGAGCGCCGCTCCGGCGGTGAAGTGCGCGAACCCCGACCCGTAGGCGATCACGACGATCCCGAGCGCCTGGACCCACATCCCCGCGACGATCAGGCCCTTGCGCCCTACGCGGTCGGACCAGGCGCCGGTGAACAGCTGCCCCAGACCCCAGACCGCGGGATAGACGGCGGCCAGGGTTCCGATCTCCGCGAGGGACATCCCCGCCGCCGCGAAGACCAGCGGGAACAGGCCCCAGGCCATCCCGTCGTTCAGGTTGTTGACCATCCCGGCCTGGCTCACCGAGGAGAGGTCGGGGTCGGTGAAGCTCGTGCGGGCGACGACCTCCCGGGGCGACAGGACCGACTCAGGTGAGTGCGCGCTCGCTGGAGGCCGCGCGAGCTCGGACTCCCGGTCCACGTGGTGGCTGGTCTCGCGCACGGCAAACACAGAGAGCGCCGCGCCGACGGCGACGAAGCCGACGCCCAGCGCAAAGGGCTCGGGGCGGAGGCCGACCTCCGCCGCGATGAAGCCCGTCGCCAGGGCGGAGCCCGCAACGGCGACGTACCCCGCGAACTCGTTCAGGCCCATGGCGAGGCCGCGGTCCTGCGGTCCCGCGAGGTCGATCTTCATGATCACGGTCGTCGACCACGTGAGCCCCTGGCTCACGCCGAGCAGAACGTTGGTGGCCAGGATCCAGGACCATGACGGGGCCCACATCAGCAGGAACGGCACGGGCGCCGCCGCGACCCAGCCGGCCACGAGCACCGGCTTCCTCCCGAACCGGTCGGACCAGCGACCAGCGATGTAGTTGGTCAGGGCCTTCGTGACCCCGAAGACGGCGATGAACGAGAGGACCGCCGTCCGGGCGACGAGGTGGAACTCCTCCTCCGCGATCGCCGGCAGGATGCTGCGCTCCATCCCGACCATCGCCCCGACGAAGGCGTTGACCAGCACGAGCAGCGAGAACTGGGCCAGGTTCTCCCGGAGGCCGAGGCGGACAGGGGGCGCGCTCAGCGGGGTGCCCTCGGAGGTTGGGGGCTGGGGACGGAGACCTCGGCTCGGCGTGGGTCGAAGCCGAGGCTGCGGTGGAGCGGCCACCGTGCCTTTGGGGTCCTGGTCTCCCCCGGTCTCAGCGACTCAGCCGTTGTACTCGCGCCCGAAGAACTCGTAGTTCTTCTTGATGTACGACTTCCAGTACGCGGGGACCTCGTCCTCGTCGAAGATCGCCTCGACCGGGCACTCGGGCTCGCACAGGCCGCAGCCGATGCACTCTTCGGGATCGATGTAGAGCATCTTGCCGGCGGGGTCGTCCCCCTGCTGCCAGCCGTGGTCGGGGTGGATGCAGTCGACCGGGCAGACCTCGACGCAGGCGGTGTCACAAACGCCCACGCAGGGCTCGGCGATGATGAAGATCATGGTGGGTCGCTCTCCCGACTCCTCCGGGGAGGCAACGCCTTGTTGCCTTTCGTCCCGGATCGGCCGTGGAGTATGAACGGCGCGGATCGGGGCCGCAACCGCGCGATCGACACAGTCCCCCCGCGCGTTCGCGGCGCCTCCCGACCCCTCCCGTCAGCAGCGCTCCCCCTCCCCCTCCCGGTCCGCCGTCGCCGGTCTACTCTCGCCCCCCCATGCCGCTCCGCACCGACATCGACGCCCTGCCCACCGATCCCGGCGTCTACCTCATGAAGGACTCCTCCACCGAGGTGCTCTACGTCGGCAAGGCGGTGGACCTCCGGTCCCGCGTCCGGCAGTACTTCGCTGGGGGGGACGGGCGCTTCCACATCGAGTTCCTGGTTCCCCAGATCAGCGACGTCGAGGTCGTCGTCACCCGGACCGAGCGCGAAGCGCTGATCCTCGAAGACACCCTCATCAAGAAGTACCAGCCCCGGTACAACGTGAAGCTCAAGGACGACAAGTCCTGGCTCTCCGTGCGGCTGAACACCGCCGAGACGTGGCCCCGCGTCACCTCCGTCCGGCGTTGGCGCGACGACGGCGCCCGCTACTTCGGCCCCTACCTCAACGAGGTGAACGCCTGGGAGGTCCTCAAGCTCCTCAAGCGCACCGTCCCCCTGCGCACCTGCTCCGACAACGTCTTCCGCGCCCACTCCGAGCGCCCCTGCATCGAGTTCCAGATGGGCCGCTGCGTCGCGCCGTGCGTGGGGTACGTGACCGAGGAGGAGTACGACGAGCTCGTGGGCGAGGCCGCGCTGCTCCTCGAGGGACGGAACAAGGAGCTCGGCAAGAAGCTCGACCGGCGCATGCGCACCGCGGCGGAGGAGATGCGCTTCGAGGAGGCGGCCCGGATCCGGGACTCGCTGAAGCTCATCGATCGCCTGACGGAGAAGCAGACGGCCCACGGCGGACCCGGACGGAAGGACAAGGACGTGTTCGCGCTCCGTCGCGAAGGCGAGCTCGCATCCGTCGCGCTCCTGCCCGTCCGGGAAGGGCGGCTCCAGGACGCCCGCGCCTTCACGTTCCGGAGCGTCGCCGAGGAGGACGGCGAGCTCCTGGGGCGCCTCATCACGCAGCTCTACTCCCGGACGATCCCGCCGCCGCCGGAGATCCTCACGGAGGTCGAAGTCGACGAGGCGGAGCTGCGAGCCGAGCTGCTCGGGGAGCTGGCCGAGCGCAAGGTCACGATCCGCGTTCCGAAGCGGGGTGAAGGGCGACGGCTGATGGATCTCGCCGCGCGCAACGCGTCCGTGCGGTTCCAGGCGGCCCACACCAAGCAGGAGCGGGCGGAGCAGGCGCTCTTCGAGCTCCAGGACCGCCTCCGGCTCAAGGAGCTGCCGCGCCGGATCGAGTGCTACGACAACTCGAACATCCAGGGGACGGACCCCGTCGGCGCAATGGTGACCTTCAAGGACGGGGCGCCGTTCAAGAAGGGCTACCGGATCTTCCACATCAAGACCGTCGAGGGCTCCGACGACTTCGCGACGATGAAGGAGGTGCTCGGGCGCCGCTTCAAGCGAGGGATCGCCGGCGATGCCGGGTGGGAGCTGCCCGATCTCGTGGTGATCGACGGCGGGCGGGGCCAGCTGAACATGGTGGTGGCCGCCTGCCGGGAGGTGGGCGTCGACGTGCTCGGGCCGGGCGGGACACCGCTGAGTGTGGGCGCGCTGCCGGGCGATCGGCTGAGCCGCCGACAGCGTCTCAACCGTGTGGCGAAGGGGCAGGACGCCGGCTGGTGGGCGGTCCCCGAGGCGCCTCAGGACCCGGGCGCGTCCATCTTCGAGGCGGCGCAGGCGGCGGAGGAGAAGGCAGCGAGCGCCGACCCCGACGACGAGCCGCCGGCCATCCGCCTCGTCTCCATCGCCAAGCCCCGGGAGGGCGAAGAGACCGACAAGATCTACGAGCCCGGCCGCAGCAACCCCGTGTCCTTCCGGCCCCACTCGGCGGGCCTGCACCTGCTCCAGAGGCTGCGAGACGAGGCGCACCGGTTCGGCGTCTCCCACCACCGCAAGCGACGCAGCAAGCGCACGCTCACCTCGCAGCTCGACGAGATCCCCGGCGTCGGCCCCACCCTGAGGAAGAAGCTGCTGCGCCACTTCGGGTCCATGAAGCGGCTCAAGACCGCGTCCCCCGAAGAGATCGCGCAGGTGCGCGGGATCGGCGCGGCGAAGGCGGCCACGATCGCCGAGGCGCTGGGCGAGTGAGCGCGTCCGACTCGCGGCCGGAGGCGACGGCAGGGGCGCCCGATCCGGACGACGACCGCTTCTGGGCGGGCGAGGACGGCGTGACGACCTCGGTGGACGCCCCCTCCTTCGCGACAAACGGCCTCGACGTCACCATCCAAGTCGACGAGGCGCTGCAGGCTGCCTACGACGAGGCCATGTCGGGGGTGGAGCAGGTGCCTTCGCCGACGATGCAGGCCATCGAGGCGCGCCTCGCCGAGGGCGAGACCGTGGAGGTCGACGAGGTGCTGTTCAACCAGCTCGCGGCGGAGATGCGCCCCACCTGGGACCAACACCCGCCGGCCTCCAGCCTCGTGCATCCGGCGCAGCTCGAGGCGCTGCGGTGGTTCGAGGAGCACGAAGCCGAGGTGTGGGCGGAGATCGACCGCGCGGCGAAGGAGCTCGCCCAGCAGGAGTTCGAGCAGCAGGCGGCGGAGGAGGAGCGGGCCGAGCAGCGGATGAGGGACGAGCTCCACGCGAGGCGCCGGGCGAATGTCCCCCACGGCTACGACGACGACGAGTACACCCGCTGGGACGAGGACGACGACTACGCCGAGTCCCTGTTCGACTCCTACGAGGAGGACCCGAAGCCCCGCAAGGTCAAGCGACCAGACCCGGTGGACTTCGAGCTGCACAGCCTGGTGGTCACCGCGCCGGACGCGGACGGGGTGTGCGCGATCATGCTCCAGGGGAACTGGTCCCTCGACGAGGAGCACGGGCTCGGAGTGATCATCGAGGGCGGGGCGGTCGTGGAGCTGGGGCCCCAGTCCATCACCTTCTGAGGCGGCCGCTCACCAGAGGTCGATGACGAAGTCCTCGAGGTCCAGGGCGTTCGCCACGGCGTTCATGACCTCGATGTCGTCGTCGAAGCCGTCCTCGGACTCCATGTCCTCGTCACCGTCGTACTCGGCGGTGAAGTAACGACACGCCGCCTGCACCGCGAGGTGGTGCTCCTCGGGGCCGTCACGCTTCAGGTTCTTCAGCAGGCCCAACAGCGACTGGGCGAGGTCCTTCGCCTTGTCGACCGCGACGACGTCGTTCGTCTCCCCGGTCGCCTGAACGAGCTTGTAGTAGCTCTTCACCTCACCGGCGAGGATCTTCGGGGGCACGAGATCCTCCGCCTCCCGCAGCCTCGCGAAGAGGGAGCGGGCCTCGGGGGGGAGGTCGCGCGTCAGCTGGTTCCAGAAGTCACCCACGCGCCGATCCTACGACACGCTTGATCTTCCTTGCAAAACGGCACCCAGCGGCGCCGCGCCGGATGGGTCGAGCGCCGCTCAGGCCTTCAGGTCCTCGCGGATCTTGTTCAGCGCGCTGCCCGCCTTGAACCACTCGATCTGGTCCTCGTTCAGGGTGTGCGCCACCTCGAACGAGTCCACGGAGCCGTCGCTGTGGGTCAGCTCGATCGTGAGGTTCTTGCCCGGGGCCAGCTCGGTGACGCCGCGGATGGCGACCCGGTCGTCCTCCTGGACGAGGTCGTAGGACGCCGGGTCCACGAAGGTCAGGCCGAGGACGCCCTGCTTCTTCAGGTTCGTTTCGTGGATGCGGGCGAAGCTGCGCACGACCACCGCCGTGCAGCCGAGGTGGCGCGGCTCCATCGCCGCGTGCTCGCGGGAGCTGCCCTCACCGTAGTTCTCGTCCCCGAAGACGACCCAGCCGCGGCCGTTGGCCTTGTAGTTCCGGGCGACGGCGGGGAACTTCTTCGTCTCCCCGTCGAGCTGGTCCTTGCCGCTTCCGGGCTCCTTCGTGAAGGCGTTCACCGCACCGAGGAACATGTTGTTGCTGATGTTGTCGAGGTGGCCGCGGTACTTCAGCCACGGACCCGCCTGGCTGATGTGGTCCGTCGTGCACTTGCCGAAGGCCTTGAGCAGGACGATCTGGTCCTCGAAGTCCTCGCCGTGCCAGGCGTTGAACGGCGTCAGCAGCTGCAGACGCTCATGGCCGGGGGGCACCACGACGTCCACGTCCGAGCCATCCGCCGGGGGCTCCACGAAGCCGCCGAAGCTGAGCTCCAGGCCGCCCTCGGGCAGCTCGTCGCCCTCGGGCTCGTCGAGCTTGATGCCGTCGATGTCGTCCCGGTTCGGGTCGAAGTCGAGGCGGCCGCTCAGCGCGATCGCCGTGACAAGCTCGGGCGAGCCGATGAAGGACAGGGTCGTCGGGAAGCCGTCGTTCCGCTTCTTGAAGTTCCGGTTGAAGGAGTTGACGATCGAGTTCAGCTCGGTGCCGTCGGTATCGTCGCGCTTCCACTGGCCGATGCACGGGCCGCAGGAGTTCGACAGGATCGTCGCCCCGACCGCCTCGAGGTCGTCGACGAAGCCGGCCTTCTTGATCGTCTCGAAGACGGTGTCGGACCCGGGGGAGACCCACAGGGGGATCTTCGCCTTGAGGCCCTTCGCCGTCGCCTGGCGCGCGATGTGGGCGCTGCGCGCGATGTCCTCGTAGGAGCTGTTCGTGCAGGACCCGATGAGGGCGTTCGTCACGTTGACGGGGTAGCCCTTCTCCACCGCCTCTTCGCGCATGGCGCTGATGGGGCGGGCGAGGTCCGGCGTGTGGGGCCCGACGAGGTGCGGCGTGAGCGTCGAGAGATCGATCTCGATGACGCGGTCGAAGTACTTCTCGGGGTTCGCCTCCACGTCCGGGTCGGCCACGAGGTGCTCGGCGTTGGCCCGGGCCAGCTCCGCCCACTCGGCGCGGCCGGTGGCCTCGAGGTACTCGGCCATCTTCTCGTCGAAGGGGAAGGTGGACGTGGTGGCGCCGTGCTCCGCGCCCATGTTGCAGATGGTGCCCTTGCCGGTGCAGGACAGGCTGCGCGCGCCGGGACCGAAGTACTCGACGATGCTGTTCGTGCCGCCCTTCACGGTGAGGATCTCGCAGACCTTGAGGATCACGTCCTTGCTCGCCGTCCAGCCGTTGAGCTGGCCGGTCAGCTTCACGCCGATGAGCCGGGGCGCCTTCACCTCCCACGGCATGCCGACCATCGCGTCCACGGCGTCCGCGCCGCCCACGCCGACCGCGACCATCCCGAGGCCGCCCGCGTTCACGGTGTGGGAGTCGGTGCCGATCATCATCCCGCCCGGGAAGGCGTAGTTCTCGAGCACGACCTGGTGGATGATCCCCGCGCCAGGCTTCCAGAAGCCGATGCCGTAGCGGGCGCTGACGGACTCGAGGAAGTCGTAGACCGCCTCGTTCACGTCGATGGCGACGAGCAGGTCCGACTTCGCGCCCTTGCGCGCCTGGATCAGGTGGTCGCAGTGGACCGTCGACGGGACGGCGACCTTGTCGCGGCCGGCCATCATGAACTGGAGCAGCGCCATCTGGGCGGTGGCGTCCTGCATCGCGACCCGGTCGGGGCGGAGGTTCAGGAAGTCCTCACCGCGGGCCCAGCCGACGTCGTTGGGATCGTCGAGGTGGGAGATGAGGATCTTCTCCGCCAGGGTGAGGGAGCGACCGAGCTTCGCCCGCGCGGCCTCGAGGGCGGCGGGGAGCTTGGCGTAGTGGTTCTTGACCAGGTCGAGGGCGTCGGACATGAGGCGGCTCCGCGGAGGGGGGTCTCGGAAGGGCGCGGAAGATAGCAAACCAGGGCTCGTCCAGCGCCCGCGACGGGGGTGTGGCCAGCCCATGTGGGGGGGCACCGGGAAGGGCGGGGCCGCTTCAGCTAGGATCAGCGGATACAGGAGTCAGGGAAGCCGTGGCGCGTATCTCGATCATCAGCAACGGAAAGCTCGTGCAGGACGTCCAGCTCACGGCGGGCGAGATGTACATCGGGCGTGGCGACGACGCGACGATCCAGCTCAAGCACCCCCTGATCTCGCGCAAGCACGCGCGGCTGTACCTGAGCCCGGCGGGCTACATCGTCGAGGACCAGGGCACGAAGAACGGCACGTTCGTCTCGGGTCGGCGCGTCCAGCGCCATCGCCTCGAGGACGCCGACGAGCTCGAGATCGCCGACTTCATCCTCCGATACCACGCCGACGGGTTCGTGCCCGAGCAGGACGAGCTGCCTCCCGAGGAGCCGTCCGCCGGGATGATCGCCGGCGATCGCAAGCAGGACCGCGCCAAGAGCCCGCTCGAGGCCTACATGGAGGCGCTCAAGCGCGGCGGCTCCAACGCCACGGCCGCGATCCCCCCTGCCGCGATGGCCCGGCTCCGGGAGCAGGCGCGCGCGAAGGCGACGCCCCGGCTGGAGATCGACGGCAAGCCGATCACGCTGGAGAAGGAGACGATGGTCGGCTCCTTCAAGGACGGCGCCGACTTCCGCCTCAAGGGCGGCTGGTTCTGGGTAAGCGACGCGATCTACGTGACGCGCCAGAACATGGACGTGACGATCGAGAACGTCAGCTGGTGGGCCCCGGTCCGCGTGAACGGCGACAAGATCGACGGCCCCACGAAGATCAACCTCGGCGACTTCATCCAGGTCGGCAAGAGCAAGATCAAGCTGCTCGAAGGCGACTCGCCCTTCTAGAGCTCTGCTGAGGGTCGCTCCTGCGCGGCCCGCCCCCTCACACCGTCAGACGCGGATCTTTCGGCCCCTCGGTGTAGACCACCTCGACGTCGTGGGCGCGCAGGTAGTCGATCCCGTTCGCGCCCGCGTACCCACCGCTGACCACGTACACCCGGGCGATCCCCGCGTGGTGGATCAACTTGCTGCACATCATGCAGGGCTCGCCGGTGACGATGAGCCAAGCGTCCTTCGTGGCCACCCCGCTCGCCGCGCAGTTGCACACGACGTTCATCTCGGCGTGGTGGCAGCCAATCTCCATCCGCGTGCCGCTCTTGACCCCCTGCGTGTCCCGCAGGCACTCGTCGCCGCCGCACAGGTGCCCACCGCCCCGCGGTCCGCCGTTGTAGCCGTCCATGAGGATGACGTTGCGGTCGGGGTCGAGGAGCAGCGCCCCGAACTTGCGGCGGGGGCAGTTGCTGGCCTTCGCGAGCGCGAGGCACTGCTCGATGCGGATCCGGAGGTGCTTGTCCTTCATGGACGCGACTCTACTCCGGGGGCGTCTCTCCAGGCGTCGCGGGAGTCTCGTCGCCCGCGCCGGGCTCGGGGAGGATGACGGCCTCCTCGGTCTCCTTGGCGCAGAGCGAGTTGCAGCCGTCGCCGTCCTTCGTGTTCCCGTCGTCGCAGGTCTCGTAGCGGTCGACGATGCCGTCGCCGCAGACGATGAGCCGCCCGTCCTCGGTGCACAGGTCCCCCAGCTCGCTCTCGGGGCTGCACTGGGGCTCCTCCTTGCCGGTCTCGGGGTTCACGTACTCGAGGTAGAGCTCAGCCGGGGCGACGTACACCTCCCCGTCCGGGTCGTAGTCGAGGTCGAACTGGCAGACGCTGAGGCAGCGCGGCGTGAGGCAGTTCCAGTTCGCGGTCATCATGTGGGTGTTGCTCCGCGGGGCGGCGACGGGGGTGGTCCCGGACACGGGAGGCGGGAAGCGGGCCGCCGCGCCTTCCGTGAAGGTGAGGTCCGGGGCGCCGATGTTCCCCACGAGCGTGCGGCAGGCGGCGGGCTTCGTCAGCAGGTACTCGGTGCCTCCGGCCAGCGGCGGGCAGTTGCGGGCCGTGGGGTTGAACCGCGTGACGATGAAGTCGAAGTTGCCCTGGGCTTGCCCCATCTGAACGACGGGCGCCGGCGCCCCGCCCTGCTCGGCGCGCCATCGCATCCGGCACTCCTTCGGGTCCAGGTTCGACAGGTCGATCCGCAGGTCCTCGGTCTCCCCGTGGGTGAAGCCCGCGGCCGGCCCCTGCCCCTGCCAGGGCTGCCCGGGGCCGGGGGTCTGGACGCGCTCGCGGGTGAGGGTGACGCGCATCATCCGGGCGTCGAGGACCCGATCGTCGCTGTAGAAGAACGGCGGCACCTCGACCCAGACGCGCCGGTTCCCGTTGGGCAGCTGCAGGCCGTTCGTGAAGTCGACGAGCTGGTTCCGCAGGATCCACTCGCGAGGGCCGTTGCCATCCCAGTCGCCATCGTTGTCGACGTCGTGCAGGACATTGAGGAACCGCGGCACATCGAAGGGCTGCTGCGCGGTGATGGCGATGGCGGCGGTGGTGGGCGCCGGAATCGCGACCGCCCAGATGCGCAAGAAGACGTGGGGGCGGGCGCCGTCGAAGTCGCCGTCCACCTGAATGGAGTCGTCCTCGACGGTGGTGTCGCCGGTCTCCACGACGCCGATCCACTCGTTGTTCACGGTCCAGTGGGCGGGGCCGCTGGACGCCTGCAGGCTCGGGAACCCGGGATCCACCGCGTCGCCGTAGTCGGCCTGGCGTGGAGCGGGCGTCGGCGCTGGGGTGGGGGCGGGGGTCGGAGCCGGAGTGGCTCCGCCGCCGGTACCTCCAGACGGGCAGGCAGCGAGCAGCGCGGCAGTCGCGACGAGAAACACGAGACGAATCGAAGACATGGGAACCCCTCCAACGGCGTGATCGCCGGTCCACGGTCACTCTACAGAGGGGCGGATTCAGGATTGGGGGGGTGTCTGGCCTACCGAAGCGTCCCCAGGACCTCCCGTAACGCTCCGCCGTCCGCGGGGATCTCCAGCGAGAGGTTCGGCAGCGTCGCGCGCTCGGCGAGCGCCGTTGGCACGGGGAGCTCTACCCCGAGGATGCGGTCCACCGTCGCCTTGAACTTCGCGGGGTGCGCGGTGCACAGGAAGACGCCGACCTCGTCGAAAGCACGCCTGCGCTCGAGCACGTCGAAGGCGACGGCCCCATGGGGGCAGACCACGTATCCGTGTTCATGTGCGCGGCGCATGGCGGCCTCGGTCCCAGCGTCATCCACGACCCCATGGCCGAGGGTGTCGAGCGGCCATTGGCGTCGGCGCATGAGTGCCTCGATCCGGGGCCAGTTGCTCGGCTCGCTGACGTCCATGGCGTTTGACAGAGTGGGCACGGTCGGGTGTGGCGCCCACTCTCCCGACCGGAGATACCGCGGGACGGTGTCGTTCGCGTTGGTCGCCGCGACGAACCGCCCGAACGGGACCCCCATCGCCTTCGCCATGAGACCCGCCGTGAGGTCCCCGAAGTTGCCGCTCGGCACGCAGAACACGGACCGGCCTCGGGCGTTCTCCGGGAGCTGCGCGACGGCCTCGACGTAGTAGGTCACCTGGGCCACGAGCCGCGCCAGGTTGATCGAGTTCGCCGAGTTGAGGCCGTGACGCTCCCGCAGCACGTCGTCGGTGAACGCCCGCTTTACGAGGTCCTGGCACTGGTCGAAGGTCCCGTCGACCGACACCGTCGTGATGTTGCCGCCCAGCGTGCAGAACAACTGCTCCTGGAGGTGGCTGATCCTCCCCCGCGGGTACAGCACGACGCAGTCGATCCCCGGCACCCCCGCGAAGGCGTGGGCGACCGCCGCCCCCGTGTCCCCCGATGTGGCGGTGAGGATCGTGAGGCGCTCTCCGGGATGAAGATGGGCGAGCGCCTCTGCCATGAACCGTGCCCCGGTGTCCTTGAAGGCGAGGGTGGGACCGTGAAACAGCTCCAGGGCGAAGGTCGCCTCCCCCACCGGGACCAGCGGCACGATCCACGTGAACGCCTTCTCCACGATGTCCGCCAGCGTGGACTCGTCGATCTCGTCCACGAGAGTGGACAGCACGCGCACCGCCCGCGTGTGAGGGTCGCTCCGCAGGAGCCCATCGACGTCGGGCAGGTGCGGGATCGCGTCGGGCATGAAGAGGCCGCGGCCGCGCCCGAGCCCCCGTCGGATTGCCTCGGAGAAGGACACGACCTCCGTGCCGTCGCTCAGGTTCGTCGCCCTCATGGCGTGACCTCGACCACGGCGCCATCCGTCGGGATCCGACACACCCGCACGAAGCCGGCCTCCTGCTCGATCAGCGGCTCCCATGCGTCGCGCACCGCGCGGGCCTGGGCGTCGGAGGTCGCGAGCGCGAAGACGGTAGGACCCGAGCCCGAGATCCCCACGACGGCGTCCCCAGCTGCGGCGCGCGCTGGGCCCAGGTGGGGGAGCAGGTCCGCCCGCCACGGCTCGGCGAGGACGTCGACCACGAGGCGCGCGGCCAACTCCAGATCTCCCCGGTGCAGCGCGTGGACGAACCCCGCCACCCGACGGCCGTGATCGATCGCTACCGCCCGGGGGTAGGAATCCGGCAGCGCGGCCCGGGCCGCCGCCGTGGAGACCGCGGTGCCCGGGTGAAGCAGCACCACCCGCCAGTCTGGGAGCGGCAGCGGCTCAGACACCCGCTCCGCCTCGTTGATGAGGAGCTGGATTCCCCCGAGGAACGCGGGCCCTACGTTGTCGTAGTGCACGCTCCCTGAGACGGACCCTTCGAGGGCGCCCATCCGATGGAGGGAGGCTGCCGGGCTCTCGTCGGTGCCGAAGAACGCGTCGAAGGCCCGCACAGCCGCCACGATCGAGGCGGCCGAGCTGCCGAGGCCGCTCCCGATCGGCAACCCTTTGTGCAGGGTCACCCGCGCGGAACGCGACGCCGACGCCTCGAACGAGTCGCGAGCCCGAAGCACGAGGTTCGTCGACGGATCCGACGGGAGGAGGTGCGCGAACGGCCCCTCTGCGACGAACACGTCCTCCGCGGCGTCCTCGACGGTGACCGTGTCGCCCAGGTAGGCGCCGTCCACCGCCTCGACCGCTGCCCCGAGGATGTCAAAGCCAACCCCCAGGTTGCCCACGGACGCCGGAGCGCGCGCCACGATCCGCATCAGTCGTCCCGCCGCCAGGCGAGGCAACGGAGGACGTCGGCGAAGAGCCCCGCGGCAGTGACATCGGGCCCGGCGCCGTACCCGCGGAGCACCAGCGGGTGCGGGTTGTAGTAGCGAGTGGTGAAGGCGAGGGCGTTTTGCCCGTCTCGCACCCCGGCGAGCGGGTGTCCCTGCGGCACCGCCTCGAGGCTCACGCGACAGGTCCCGTCCTCGATGGCGCCCACATAGCGGAGCACCTCGCCCGCTTCCGCCGCGCGAGCCACCCGGTCCGCGAACCACGCATCCGCCTCGCTCGTGCGCGCCATGAAGGTGTCCACGTCGCCCGACACGTCGAACCCCGGCGGAAGCAGCGGCTGCACGAGGATGTCATCGAGGTGCAGTGCCAGCCCCGCCTCGCGCGCGAGGATCAGGACCTTCCGGGCGACGTCGGTGCCCGACAGATCGTCCCGAGGGTCGGGCTCTGTGAACCCGCTCTCCCGTGCCTGTCGGACGGCGTCCGAGAACGACACTCCGTCCTCCAGCATCCCGCAGACCTTCGACATGGACCCCGACAGGATCCCGCTGAACGCGTGCAACCGGTCCCCAGCGCGCAGCAGGTTCTGGAAGTTCTCGATGACGGGCAGGCCCCCGCCGACGTTCGTCTCGAAGAGGAAGCGGCGCCTCGTCCGCCGCGACGCTGCGCGGATCGCGTGCCACAGGTCCAGATCCGCGGTGTTCGCCTTCTTGTTCGCCGTCACGACGTGCAGCCCGGCGTCGAGGAAGTCAGGGTACGCGCGCCCGATGACCTCACTGCTCGTGCAGTCGACCACGAGGGGGTTCACGCGGTGGTGTGCCACGATGAGCTCGCGCACTGCGTCGAGAGAGAATGGCTCGGTCGCTGCGGCGAGGGCGCCCCCCCACTCTGCGAGATCGATGCCCGCGGGGTCGAGGGCCATCACCTTGCTGTTGGCCACGCCGCACACCCGGATGACCACGCCCTGCTCCGCGAGGGCGGCGGTCTGATCCGCCACCTGGCCGAGGAAGCGCCGCCCGACGTTGCCTACGCCGACCACGAAGAGGTCCAGGGTCAGCTCGCTGTCGAAGAGGGTCTCGTGGATGGCGCGGATGGCTCGGCCAGCGGACCCCTCGTCCAACACCGCCGAGATGGACCGCTCGGAGCTGCCCTGGGCGATGGCCACGACGTTCACCTGGGCCGTTGAGAGCGCCGAGAACAGGTGACCCGCGATCCCCTTGGTGTGTCGCATGCCATCCCCGACCACGCTGACGATGGCCAGCCCCTCCTGGGCCCCCACCGGCTCGATGAGGCCGTTCTTCAGCTCGAGGTCGAACTCATCCTCGAGGGCTGCGCGGGCGGCTGGGGCCTGGGCCGTTCGCACGCAGAAGGAGATCGTGTATTCGGAGCTGCTCTGGGTGATCAGCGCGATCGAGATCCCCTCCTGGGCGAGCCGGGCGAAGACGCGCGCCGCCATCCCGACCATGCCCTTCAGGCCGGGACCGGCGACGTCGAGCATCGTCACGCCTTCGAGGGACGAGATGCCCTTGACGGCGCCGTCGTCCGGGTTCGTCGGGCCGATCGAGGTCCCGGGGGCGTCGGGGTTCGCCGTGTTCTTGATCACGCACGGGATCTGGAACCGGGCGATGGGGGCGATGGTCTTCGGGTGGAGGACCGCGGCCCCGAAGTACGAGAGCTCCATGGCCTCGGCGTAAGACAAACGCTCGAGCAGGCGGGCATCGGGGACGATGCGGGGGTCGCAGCTGGCCACCCCGTCGACGTCGGTCCAGATGGCGCAGAGCTCCGCGCCGAGGCATGCCGCGAGCAGCGCCGCCGAGTAGTCGCTCCCGTTCCGCCCCAGGACGACGAGCCGGCCGTCCGCGTCACCTCCCGTGAACCCGGCCATCAGGGCGACCCGGGGCGGGTGGGCCCGAAGATCCGCACAGCGGGAGCGCGACTCATCGACGTCCACCTGAGACTCCCGCGGCGAGCCCTGGGCGGCGAGGAGCCCGACCGGGTCGAGCACCCTGGGCTCATGTCCGAGGTGAGCGAGCCAGGCTCCCATGATCGCCACGGACATCCGCTCGCCAGCGGACACGACCCGCGCGTAGACGTGGTCGGGACACTCTCCGAGGAGAGCGATGGCGGACAGGGTGCGGCGGGTCGTCTCGAGCTCGGCGAGGAAGCCCGAGAGCGCCGGCCCGTCGTCGAACGCCGGCGCCTGGGTTCGCAGGTCCGCGAGGATCCCATGAACGGTCGCTCCGACCCGGTCCAGCAGCTGCGCGCAGTCCCCACCGGAGACGGCGGCGTCGACCGCGTCCACGAGCATGTCCGTGACCCCCTTCGGGGCGGACAGGACGGCGGCGCAGGGCCCCTCGAGGGCCCGGGCGTGGATGATGGCAGCGGCGGCGCGGACACGCTCGCCGGTCCCCAGCGAGGACCCGCCGAACTTCAGGACGTGCATGAGCCCTCCCGGGGCGTGGCCGGCGACGCCGGTGGCCGACCTCGACGGAAGCTAGGTCGGCGCGGGCCTCAGGTCAGGTCATCTTGTAGTTCGGCCCGCCGCCGCCCTCGGGCGGCGTCCACGTGATGATCTGGTACGGGTCCTTGATGTCGCACGTCTTGCAGTGGACGCAGTTGCTGAAGTTCACCTGGAGCTTCTGCCCACCGTTGTCGACGTCCGCGACCATCTCGTACACCTGCGCCGGGCAGAACCGGGTGCAGGGGTTGCCGTACTCCTCGGCGCACTTCGTCCGGCAGATGTCCGGGTCCGCGACCTTGAGGTGGCTCGGCTGGTCTTCGTCGTGGAGCACGCCGGACAGGTAGACGTCGTCGAGCTTGAGCATGAAGCTCGGGATGTCGACCTTCGGGCGCTCGCTCGGGACGGAGTCGCCGTTCGTCGCCACCGACACCGGCTCCATCTGGGCCCAGTCGTGGTGGCCGTCCTTGCGCCCGTAGCTGCCGAACACCGTGGCGATGCCGTTGCGGATGAGCGCCTTGTAGAGGCCGCCGTGGAAGTTCTGGTGGAAGTTGCGCGCCCGCCAGAGCTCCTCCTTCACGTAGGAGTTCTCGATGCGGTCCATGTACTTCTTGAGGAAGTCCGCGGAGTTGTCCCCGGCCGCCACGGACTCCCAGGCCGTCTCCGCGGCGAGCATCCCGGACTTCATGCCGAGGTGCATGCCCTTGAGGCGCTCGAGATCGATGATCTGGGCCGCCTCACCGATGAACATCCCCCCGTCGAAGTAGGGCTGCTGCATCGAGTACCAGCCGCCGGCGGACAGGGCCTTGCCGCCGTACGCCTCCACCTTGCCGCCCTTGATCACCTCCGCGACCGCCGGGTGCGACTTGAACTGCTGGAGCATGTACTGCGGGTCGATGCCCGGGTCGCGATAGTCCGTGGCGATCACCAGCCCCACGACCATGTAGTCGTCCTGGAAGCCGTAGATGAACGTGCCGCCGGTGGTCTGGGTGCTGATGGGCCAGCCGAGGGTGTGCATCACGAACCCGGGGCGTCCCTTGCCCTTCGGGAGCTTGATGATCTCCTTGACGCCCGTCTCGAACTGCCAGGGGTTGCGCCCCGCGTCGAGACCGAGGCGACGGGTCACGATGCGGGAGCAGTGACCGAGCACGCCCTCGCCGAAGATCGTGACCTTCGCCTTGATGTTCACGCCGGCCTCGAAGTTCGACTTGCGGCGTCCGTGGGCGTCGATGCCCTTGTCGCCAGTCTGCACGCCGACGACCTTGTCCCCCTCCCAGAGCACGTCCACGGCGGGGAAGCCGGGGAAGATCATCACCCCCATCTGCTCGGCCTTGCGGCCCATGTAGCGGGCGACGCGCGACGCGGAGACCACGAGGTTGCCGTGGTTCTGGAGCGGGGGCGGCGGGATGGGGAAGTCGTAGGCGCCGTACTTCGTCAGCGCCGAGACGCGCTCCTCCTTCACCTCGGACTCGATGGGGCCGTCCTCGCGCCAGCCGGGGAGCAGCTCGTCAAGCGCGCGCGGGTTCATCACCGCGCCGCTGAAGATGTGGGCGCCGATCTCGCTGCCCTTCTCGAGCACGGCGACGGTCAGCTCGGGGACGTCCTCGCCCCGATCCTTCGCGTCCTCGATGAGCTGCATGAACCGGATCGCGCCGGCGAGGCTGGAGACCCCGGCGCCGACGAACAGGACGTCGACGTCCATCGTCTCGCGCTGGATGGGGGGCTCGGGCTCGGCGTTCTCGGGGGGCGGGGCGTGGTCAGACATGGCGTTCTCCGCCGCGGAGTCTAACGACCGAAGCCCCGTTCGGGTACGGCTGCGGCCGACTCAGCGGCTGATCTTCGTGACCCCGAAGCGGGTCGGGGAGCCTAGCGGCTCACCGTCGAGCATCGCTCCGAAGTGGCCGTTCGTGTAGAGGAAGAAGTCGGCTGCGGGGAGGATGTCGGGGGCGATCTCGAGGACCTTCTTGCCGTCCGTCTCGGCGAGGGTCCCGCTCGAAATCTCCTTCGTGGCGTTGCCCATGGTCTTCTCGACGCTCTTCTCGCGCCAGTACTCCCGGCTCTTCTCTTCAGTCTCCTGCCAGTTCTCGGGCGGCTCCTCGGGCTCGGGCTGCTCCTCGGTCTCGCCGCCCTCGTACATGGTGTAGCTGCCGTCTCCGAACAGGCGCACCAGCCGACCGGTCTCCCCCACCTCGAGGATGCTGCCCTTGAGCTTGAGCTCCTCGCTCAACCCCAGCAGGCAGAGCTGCTCGTCACACTGGTCGATGTCGTCGTCGAACGTGATCATCAGCGGCTTCTGCGCGTCCAGGGACGTGTTCGCGAGGGTCCGGATCTTGTTCTTGCCGCAACCAGCGAGGCCGAGGGACAGAGAAGCGGTCACGAGGAGGAGGACGGGAAGGCGGCTCATGGAGGCTCCGATGCGCTCGCGCGCGCGCCCGCGGCATGCACTGTGGCCCCGGGCGGCCGGACCCTAACGGAGCCCCGCCCGACAGCGCAAGGAACCTGACACGAGCCGCACGAGGGCTTTGCAGCGCCTTGAAGAGTCCGCGGGACGCCGTCAGCGGACGACGGCGACGGGCTCGACGGTGCCGGGGACGAACGCCATGCCGCGCAGGGCGCCGTCCTGGGTCCAGGTCAGGAGCTCCGCGTCCTCTCCGAACAGGTCGACGACGCGGACGAGCAGGCGCTCGTCGGTGCCGGTGGCGATCTGGGACTCGAGCGTGCTGCCCTCAGGGGCGCCCAACGCTTCGAAGGCGACGACGAACTGGCCGTACCGCAGGTCCTCGAGGGAGTCGAGGCGCGCGAGGCTGAAGGTCACGGCGTCGCGGGAGGGCAGGTCGGCGAGGTCACTCTCCACCAGCGACGCGGTGCTGCCCTCGAAGGAGCGGGCATCCGGGAAGCCGAGCTGGCCGCAGCCGGTGAGGAGGAAGGCAACAAGGGCGAGGACAAGGGCGATTCGGGCAGACATCGGCTTCTCCGGGCCGCGAGGGAAAGCATGGGGTCTCGCGGCGACGAGGAAGATGTACGCCACCCGATCGCTGTGACCCAGCAACGCCGTGTCACCGCGTGTCACAGGGAATGTGACCGAGGGACTGCTCCAGTCCCATCCACCCCCCACCTGCGGCGCAGGTCCCGCCAACTCCGGACTCTCCTTCCACTACCCTGACGTCGTGACGGACCCCGGCCAGCGACCCATCACCCTTCGGCGCCACGCGCCCCCGGAGACCCCCGCCGCCGACGCCGACGCCGACGCCGGCCCGTCCCCCGCCGCCGACTTCGACCCCCGCTCCCCGCTCCTCCGCAGCCACGCCCGAGCGTTCGAGGTCCCCAGGAAGTCCCTGCGCACCTATCTCTCCGAGCCTGGCGGGTGGATCGTCGTGCTCGTCGTCGGCGGGGCCGGCCTCGTCGTCTGGCTGTGCTGCGCCCTGACGGCCCTGCTCCTCCTCAACGGGCTCCCCCCCGGGGCCACGCCCTTCGGGATCGCCCTCGACTCGTTCCTCGGCGTCATCCTCACCGCCGCCATCGGCGGCACCATGCTCTTCGGGATCATCCTCCTCGGCTGGCTCTTCCTCGGGGGCAGCCGCGCCGTCGTCCTCGCCGAGGGCGGCCTCATCGACCGACTCATCCAGGGCCTGCTCCGCCGCGAGGAGGAGGTCCCCGTCCTCGACGAAGGCCCCGCCCTCCTCGCGCGCAAGCGGGGCAACCACGCCGAGGCCGCGCGCCTCTACCGCGACTGGATCCGCGAACACCCCGACCGCCTGGAGCTCCGCTTCGCCCTCGCCGAGGTCGAGCACCAGGGCCTCGGCGACCGCGAAGCCGCGCTGCGCGGCTACCGGGACTTCCTGCGCCGGCTCCGCACCGCGAAGCAATCCCCGTCGAAGGAAGCGGCCAGCCTCGTCCCCCTCGCCGAGGCGCGTATCGCCGATCTCGAGCGCCCTCCCGAGCCGCCCCCCGAGCGCCGCCGCATCAAGATCTGAGCGCGTCCTACTCCGCCCGCTCCTCGAGCTCCTCCCAGCGCGCGTACAGCGTCGCCAGCTCCGCAGGCAGCGCGTCGAGCCGGGCCGTCAGCCCCGCCACCTCGTCCGCCCGGTCCCGATACAGCGCGGGATCCGCCAGCTGCTCTTCGAGGGCGACCTTCTCGTCCTCCAGCGCCTCGATCTGCGCCGGCAGCTCCTCGAGCTCGCGCCGCTCCTTGAACGACAGCTTCCTCGGCCGCTCCCCCATCGGCGCCACCGTCTTCTCCGCCTTCGCCTCCCGCGCCCGCGCCGCCTTCGCCTCGGCCTCCGCCGCCCGCCGGCGCTCGTCCTGACGCCGGGCCATCGCCCGGACGTGCTGCATCCGACTCCCGTACCCGACCACGCTCCCCTCCCCCTCGAACGCCAGCACCTTCGTGCACACCCGATCGAGGAACGCGCGATCGTGGGTCACGACCACCACGGCGCCGTCGAACCCCATCAGGGCCTCCTCCAGCACCCGCAGGGTCTGCAGATCGAGGTCGTTCGTGGGCTCATCGAGCAGCAGCAGGCTGCACCCGCGGAGCAGCAGCCGGGCCAGCAACAGCCGCGCTCGCTCCCCGCCACTCAGCGTCGCCACCGGCTGGTCGAGCATCTGCCGAGGGAACAGGAACCGCCGCAGGAACCCCGCCACGTGGACCCGCTTGTCGCCGAGCGTCACGTGGGACGCGCCACCGCCGGCCGCCTCGAACACCGTCTCCTTCTCGTCGAGCCCCGTGCGGTGCTGGTCGAGGATCGACACCCGCACGCGCGAGGCCAGCGTCAGCGACCCCGCGTCCGGGTGCTCCCGCCCCGCGAGCATCCGCAGGAGCGTCGACTTCCCGCACCCGTTCGGCCCGAGGATCCCCACCCGCTCACCCGGCCCGATCGAGACGTCGAGCTCCGAGATCAGCGTGCGCTCCCCGTAGCCCTTGGACAGCCCGCGGATCTCCACATAGGTGCGGCCGGTCTTCTCCCCGGTGGAGAGGTCCAGCTCGAAGGTCTCCTCGGGCTTGATCGGCCGCATGGACCGCAGGGCATCCAGCCGCTGGAGGCGCGCCTTCTGCTTCGTCGTGCGCGCGGCCGGCGACCGCGACGCCCACTCCGCCTCCCGCGCCAGGAACGCGAGCCGGCTGTCCTCGGCCTTCTGCAGCGCCGCCCGCCGCTCCGCCCGCGCCACGAGGTAGTCGCCGTAGCTCCCCTCGTAGGACACGCACAGCCCGTCCTCCACCTCGACGATCCGCGTCGCCACGGCCTCCAGGAGGTACCGGTCGTGGGTCACGAGCACCACCGTCGACGGGCTCGCCTCCAGCCACCCCTGCAGCCAGTCCGACGTGTCCGCGTCCAGGTGGTTCGTGGGCTCGTCGAGGAGGAGCACGTCCGGCGTCCCGAGCAGCGCCCGGGCGAGCGCCACCCGACGCCTCTCGCCTCCGGAGAGCGCCGTCACCACCCGGTCCCTTGGCGGGGCGTCCAGCCGGTCGAGCAAGGTGTCGATGCGGTGATCGAGGGTCCAGCCCACGGCGTCGATGCGCGCCTGGAGCGTCCCCGCCGTCTCCAGATCCTCGCGCTGGAGCGCCAGCTCGTAGTCCGCGAGGAGCCGCCGGTGCCAGGCCAACGCCTCGTCCGCGGCGTCCCCCACGGTCAAGCCCGGCAGCACCGGGTCCTGGTCCAGCAGGGCCACCGTCCCCGGCCGCTCCACCTCGCCGAACTCGGCCTCCATCGCGCCGCCCATGATGCGGAGCAGCGTGCTCTTGCCGCAGCCGTTGGCGCCTACGAGCCCCACGCGCTCACCGGGCTGCACCGAGAGATCCGCGCCCCGCAGGATGCGCCGGTCGCCGAACGACTTCTCGATGCCCCGCGCGACGATCCCCGCGCTCATCGGCCCGCCCTCACGAGCTCAGCTCCCGATGTCGTACTGGAGGAGCCGGCACTCGATGGGGCCGTTCCACAGCGGCTTGCTCCGCGTGGCCGGCAGGCCGATCCCCCGCGCCAGCTCCTGGCTGCCGGCGATGACGAACACCGACCAGCCCCAGTAGCGCTCGCGCAGGGCCCGCGAGAACCGCCGCCCCAGCTGCTCGGCCCCCGCCTTCGTGGACAGACGCTCGCCGTAGGGCGGATTCGTGACCACGAGACCGTAGGGGGGCTGCCGCCGCGGCGAGTCGGGAGGCGCGCTGTCGGCGACGTCCTGGCGCTTCACGAACACCGGCAGGTTCGCCTTCGCCGCGTTCACCTTCGTGGTGCGCAGCGCTTCCGGGTCGTGGTCGGCGCCGTAGATCGCGACCTGTCGCCCCCGCGCCGCGTCCATGCGCTCCTGGGCCTCCTGCCGCACGACCGCCCAGGCGTCGGGGTCGTGGGACCGCCACTTGCTGAAGCCCCACCGGTCCCGGTCGAAGCCTGCCGGCCGGTCCAGCGCCATCCCCGCGGCCTCGAGCAGGAAGGTCCCGCAGCCGCACATGGGATCCACCAGCGGCGCCCCCGACCGCGCGGCGTCCGGCCACTCGGCGAGGTGCAGGATCGCGGCGGCCAGCGTCTCCTTGATGGGCGCGGGGCCCGCGCTGCGGTGGTAGCCCCGCTCGTGCAGGGGGTCCCCCGCAAGGTCCAGAGCGACGGAGAAGTTCCCGCGCCGCAGGTGGATGTGCACGCGGATGTCGGGCCGCTCGAGGTCCACGGAGGGGCGCACGCCCTCGTTGTCGCGGATCTGGTCGCAGATGGCGTCCTTCGTCCGCATGGCCCCGAACATGCTGTTGCGGATGTGGTCGTTCGTCCCGATGAAGCTGACCGCCAGGGTGCCCTCGGGGTCGACGTGCTCGCGCCAGTCGATCTGCTGCACGCCCTCGTAGAGCGCGTCCGCGTCGTCGCCGCCGAAGGAGCCGAGCTCGATGAGCACCCGGCTCGCGATCCGGCTCCACAGCGCCACCCGATAGCCCGCCTCCAGCGTGCCCACGAAGGCGACCGCGCCGCGCAGGGGCCGCAGATCCCGGACCCCCGGCATCGCGGCGAGCTCGTCGGCGAGGACGCCCTCCACCCCGTTCGTGCAGGTGGCGACGTACTCGTGCTGGGCGGACCCGACCATCGGCGCAGTGTGACACCATCGCCGCATGAGCGCGTTCTCCACCCCGCTGTCCCGCCGCCTGGGCCTCACCTACCCCCTGGTCTCGGCGCCCATGTTCATCATCAGCAACAAGGAGATGATCGTCGCCTGCGCGGAGGCCGGGATCCTCGGCTCCATGCCGTCGCTCAACGCCCGCACCATCGAGCAGTTCGACGCCGACCTGCGCTGGATCCGCGAGCGGACCGACAAGCCCTTCGCCATCAACGTGACCATCGGCCTGACGGACCCGGAGCGCCTCGAGCAGGACGTGGCCAAGTGCTTCGAGTACGAGGTCCCCGTGATGATCACGAGCTACGGCAACCCCACCCGGATCGTCCAGGAGGCTCACGCGCGCGGGGTCACCGTGTTCCACGACGTGATCAACCTGCGGCACGCCAAGAAGGCCGAGAGCGCAGGGGTGGACGCGATCATCGGTGTCTCCCAGGGCGCGGGTGGCCACGCGGGGCGCATCAACCCCTACGTGCTCGTCCCCTTCCTGCGCGAGAACGTCTCCGTGCCCATCATCGCCGCGGGCTGCATCTCCGGCGGCGAGCAGGTGGCGGCGGCCCTGTCGCTGGGCGCCGAGCTCGCCTACATGGGCACCCGGTTCATCGCGTCCACGGAGTGCGGCGCCCAGGACGGGTACAAGCAGGCGGTCGTGGACAGCTCCCACGACGACGTCGTCTACACGGACCAGGTCTCGGGCATCCACGCGAACTTCCTCAAGCAGACGCTCCCGGACGCCCAGAACCCCGACCGGACCCCCGAGGGTGCGAAGCGGTGGAAGGACATCTGGAGCGCCGGCCAGGGCGTGACCCAGGTCACCGAGGTGAAGCCCATCGCGGAGATCGTCGAGGACGTGGTCCGCGAGTTCCACGACGCCCGCGCGCGCCTCGGCTGACCCTGACCCGGAGTCCCGCGCCCACCGGTCGAACCGGGCATGGGGGACGCGGTTCATCCTTCCGTCTTCGTCGTGGGCGCGGCCCTCGCGGCCGTGATCCTGGGTCCCTGTCGGAGCGCCGGGCCCTGGAGCGACGAGCCCGCGGCTCCTCTGCCGTCACTGGAGACGGCCGGGTCGCTGCGCCCCGACCGCACACCGCTCTCCCTGTTCGCGGACCATGCCTCGCGGTCTGCCCCCACCGAGTGGCCGGTCGAGACGGCCGAGCGGGGCCTCGCCGACGCGCGGGAGAGCGACGTGATCGACGAGCCGCTGCACGGGCCCGGGATCACCCCCGAGCCGACCTGGCGCCGCCTCTCCGGGGAGCGGCTGGGTGGCGGACGGCGGGGCATCGAGCTGCTCGTCGCCGTGGACCGAGCGACGTTCGGGCCGGAGCAACGGCCGCTCCACGTGACGGGTCTACGCCGGAGCCGCGCCCTGCTGGCCCTGCCGATCCTGCGAGACGCGGTCGGTCTCTACCCGGACGGCGTCCTGGAGAAGGCCGGGATCCGTCGCATCGTGGTCGTCGGTGGGCTCAAGCGCGGGGAGGTGAAGATCGGCGGGGTCGCTCTGACCGTGAGCGGAACGCTGATCGTGAAGCCGGCTCGGTGCCGCATCGGAACCGAGACCGTCCTCCACCATGAGGTCGGCCACTTCCTCGACCACGCGACGGCCGCGCGGAAGGACCCCGAGTGGGCCGCGCTCAATCCGCCCGGCTTCCAGTACGGAGAGCAGCCCGTCGACTCACTCCGGCTGACCACCCGCACACCAGGGTTCCTCTCCGCCTATGCAACGAAGCACTCCCAGGAGGACAAGGCTGAGCTGCACCGCTGGCTCGTGACCGCGCCGGGTGCCGTCGCGGGGGTGGCGCCGTCGGACCCGTACCTGGAAGCGAAGATGGCGCTCTTGGGGTCACGGCTCGAGGCCCTCGACGACCGCCTCGACCCCGAGTGGTGGCGGAAGGCCTGGACCCAGCAACAGGCGGACCGCGCCCACGGAATACCTCCCGCCCGCCTTGTCCGGTAGGAGCCTCAGCTCCGGCGCGCGCTGGGCTAGCGCACACCCGCGACCGTCATCATGGCCACGATGGACGCCACCGCGTCGATCTCGGCGGTGGACATGGCCACCAGGGACATCCCGTTCGTGGCCGTCGCCCCGCTGATGTCGGCCTGGAAGTCGAGGAGAGCGTCCACCAACGCGTCTGCGCCGCCGTCCAACGACAGGCCGTGCAGCGACGCCGCGAGCAGGTCGGCCTGCGTGCCGGCGCTGCCCGCGTAGGTCGCCATCGCGGTCGCCTCGAAGCCGGTGCCCGCCTCGCTGATGAGGAGCGCCACCATCCCGGCCTCGAAGGACGCCATCGCCTCGCCGATCGCCGCCTCCACCTCCGCGGGGCCACCGCTCGCCCCGGCGAGGTTCACCTCGAGCTGGGCGACGAGGGCTTCCAGCTGGACCATGCCGGCAGCGCTCACCCCGAAGTTGGCGAGCTCCTGACCGATGCCCGCCTCCAGCGCGCGGGCCACGTGGAACGCGTACTCGAGCTGCGTGGCGGCGGACAGGCCCGGGTCGGTCATCAACTCGTCCTGGAACGTCACCGTCGACGCCAGCTCCACGAGCTCCACCCAGGTCGCGGCGACCGCGTCCATGCCCGCGTCTGTCCACGCGGTGGCCATCGCGTCGGCGTTGGCCGCGGTGGCGGCGGTGGCCTCGGCGTCGGTGGTGGCGACGAAGAGCGCCTCGTCCAGGGTCGCCTGAGCCGCGGCCATCGCGTCGATCGCGAGGTCGACCGTCGTCTGGCTCTCCCCGAGGGCGATGAGCAGCTCCTGCCGCGCCTCGACGGCCAGGGCGAAGACCGCGCTGACCTCGGACTCCGCGGCGCCCCCGGCCTCGAGCATCGCTCGGGCGACGCCCGCGGTGACCATCGCCTGGAGCTCGCCCGCGCCGGTGGCCGCCGGGTCGAACGCGCCCGACGCCAGCAGCTCGACCATCGCGCCGGCCTCGGCCGTCGTCTCCTCGGTGAGCGCGAGGCCGCCGAAGAACGCCCCCTCGCCGTCGATCGTCGTCAGGGCGGACAGGGTCGCACCGCTGGACGCCGTGACCTCCACGATCTGCTGGTCACCGAGCTCTGCACCCAGGTCGAGGGACGCGAGGAATGCGCCGCTAGACGTCCCCGCGCCCCCACCGGTCAGGGACGACAGGGCGCCGCCGGCGTCGATGGCCAGCACCTCGATGGAGTCACCGGACAGGTCGACGTCGGGCGCCCCGAGGGTGATGCCGGACAGGAAGCCGAGGTCCCCGCCGAAGGAGGAGAACGCCGAGCCGACGACGCTCGCCGTGGCCGCGACCTCGGCGTCGCTCATGCCCTCGGCGCTCAGGCCACCCAGGGCCTCACTGCCCTCGAACGAGGCGAAGAACGTGGCGAAGGCCTCCGCTGCGGCCCGGGCGTTGCCGGCGACCGCACCCGGGGAGCCTGCGAGCTCTGCCTCGAGCACCCCGTGGGCCTCGGCGGCGGCATCGAACACCGCACCCATCGTCAGCTGCTGTTGGACGTCGAGGTCGGTCTGGACCGCGCCCATCACAGCCACGCCCCAGTCCTCCGCCGCACGCTGGAACCCCTGAGCGACCGCCCACACGTCCCCCGCCGCGTCCGCTGTCGTGGACACGGCCTCCTCCAGGTCGGCGCTCGCCTCGGCGATCACCATGTCGGCCTCCGCCGAGAGGCTCAGCTCCGCCGTGACCTGCGCCGCAGCCGACACCATCGCGGACGCCTGGGCCTCGAGGAGGTTCTCGGTCAGCGCGACGACCCCGGCCACCTCGGAGCCCGAGCTGGTCATCAACGCCGCCTCGACGGACGCGGCCGCGCGCGCGAACGGCTCCCCCTGCGCGAAGGCCCCGAGCCCGCTGAGCAGGTCGGTCGTCAGGGACGCAGCGGCCATCGCCGACGCCACCGCGTCTCCCACCGCAGACACCGAGGCGCTGCCGGCCACCTCACCGTCCAGGGCGGCACCGAGCTCGGCGTCGATCATCGACATGAGCTCGTGGGTGCTCATCACCTCGGGGTCCCACATTCCGTCCTGGGAGAGGCCGACGAACACCTCGGCTTCGGCGGTCGTCTCCACGTCGATGGTCGCGGCGGCCGTCACGCCGCCCGACTCGACGGCCTGGGCCACGATGACGGACCCCACCCCATCGGCCACGACGACGATGTCGCTCAGCGATGCGCCGCCAGTCAGGGAGATCCCGATCGAGTAGCTGCCGTCGGCGTCCGCCGTGACCTCCCCGTCCGAGACCGCGGTCCGCTCGCCGTCCGCGCCTACATGGACCGCGCGGACGACCGCGCGGGGGACGGGCGCGCCGGTCCCGTCGGTGACGCGGCCCTCGACCGTGCCGACGGCGCGGGAGTCGTCGTCGTTCGCCTCGGGGCCGTCGGCGGGGGCGCAGCCAGCGAAGAGCGTGGCCAGCAAGGAGGCGCTCAACCAGCCGGGGGTCCTGATCAGGGTGAGGTCGTTCATCAAGTCTCCACTCACGAGTCGATGGCGGGATGGCCCCCGAGCACCCTTGGCGCTCCGAGTGAGGAACGCTCCCCACCCGCGGCGTGAGGACAAAGGGGAGCCTGGAGACCGGGTATCGTCGGCCCCGATGCCGTCCACCCGGGAAGCCGGGCTGCGCCTCGTGGCCGAGGGCGGCCTCTACACCTTCGGCCTGTTCGCCGTGCGGGCGGGCAACTTCCTCCTCCTGCCCCTCTACCTGAGCCTCCTCGACCCCTCCGCCTACGGAGCGTTCGGCGTGGTGCGCCAGCTCGTGGCGGTCCTGGTGCCGCTCGCCGTGGCGGGCCAGGCGCACTCGGTGCTGCGCCTCGTGGTCGACCTGGAGACGGAGGGGCCCGAGGCGCCCCGGAGGTTGATCCGCTCCGTCGTCGGCTGGGTCCTGGGAGCGACCGTCGTGCTGGCTGGGCTCGCCGCGGCGGCGTGGCCACTCCTGAGGGACTGGGTCGACGGCGTCCCACTGTGGCCGCTGGGGATCGCGGGGCTCGCGCTGGCGGCCGGGCAGGGGCTGTTCAACGTCGTGCAGGTGTGGCTGCAGTCGAAGAGGCGCGCGCGTGAGCACACGCTCCTGTCGGTGGCGCGCCTGGCGCTGCTCGTCGCGGGCGTGGGGATCGGGGTGGTGTGGCTCCAGGGAGGCGCCACGGGCTTGCTCCTCGCCATGGCCGCGAGCTTCGGCGGGGTGGCGTTGGTGGCGCTGCCGCTGGTCCTGCGGGGTCTGCCGACGATCCATGGACCGACCCTGCGCGCGTCCCTGGCCTACGGCCTCCCCCTGCTCCCCCACGGCCTCGCCACCGTCCTCTTCGCGGCGACGGGGCAGGTCCTCCTCGCCGCGGACGGGCTGTCACAGGCGGGCACGTACCTGCTCGCGACCCAGCTGGGGGCGGTGGTGTCGATGGTGGGTGTCGGGGTCCAGAAGGCATGGGCGCCCTTCTTCCTCCGCGAGGACCGGGACCGGGCCGACGGGGGCTGGGAGCGGGTGCGGGTGCTGTCGTTCTTCAGCCTGCTCGCGGTGGCGGCGGTGACAGTGGCCGTGGGCCTGCTGGGCCCGGAGCTCGTGGCCCTCGCGGGGCTGTTCAGCGCGGACGACTGGTCGGCGGCGGGCCCCGTGGTCGCAGTGCTGGCGTTCGCCGCGCTCGTGCGCAGCTACTACCTCGTGGCGCTGACGGTGGTCCTCGCCAACAAGGCGACGGCGCGGTGGCTCGCAGCGGTCACCCTGCCGGCGGCGGCCCTGAATGTGGGGCTGACGGTCGCCTGGATCCCGCAGTGGGGGATGGCGGGGGCGGCGTGGGCGACGGTGGTGGCCTGGGGTGCGACCGCGGCGGCGACGGCGGTGCTCGCGAGGACCGCGCGGGCGGTGCCCTTCAAGTATGGGCGCGGGGTGCTCCTCCTGGGGCTCACGGCCGGGGCCCTCGCGCTCGGTGCGGACGGGTCGCTCGTCCTACGCCTCGGGGTCCTCGGGGGGTGGCTCGTCGCCGCCTTCGCCCTCGACGCCGGCGACCTCCTCCGCTCCTGGCGGTCCTTGCGGAGCTGAGGGGCGCACGTCCTCCGCGGGATGCCCAAGGGCGTCTTCGGCGAGGTCTCCCCACACGGTTCCCAGGTCGATGGCTCGCTGGAACCACTCGCGAGCCTCCTCCTCACGGCCCAGCGCCCGAAGTCCGCAGCCAAAGACCCAGGCGCGGAAGGCCCACCCAGATTCCGAGGCGTCATAGGAGTCTTCGTACGCGCCACTCACCACGGGCTCCAGCGTCGCGACCCCGGCCGCTGGGTCCACCCCCGACCGGATCAACGCCCCTGCCAGCGTCCCCTGCGGCATCGGACCGGGCCAGAGCTCCACGGCCTTGCGCGCGGCATCGACCCACCTCGAGTCCAGCGGGTCCTCCACCGCGATCGCCGCCACCACCCGGTTGTTCAGACGCACCGCCTCGGTCTTCTTGTGCGACGAGGTCCCCAGCGCCTCGAGGCTCTGGATGGCCTCGTCGAAGCGGCCGAGCCCGATGAGGGCCGCGGATCGCGTCACGGTCCGCATGCCGTGGGCCTTGCCCTTCGAAGGCTTGCAGGCGTCGAGGACGGCGAGGGCCTCTTCGTGGGCGTCGATGCCACACAGCGAGGCCGCCGCGCCCCCCGCCAGCTGGAAGGTCACGCCGTCGAGGGCCGCCAGCTCCTTCGCGGCGATGCGGGCGCCCACGTACTCCTCAGCCGCCGCCATCGCGCCGACGAGGTCCGCCTTCGTCGACACCGCCAGCGCCCCCGTCCGGCCGTGGGCCCGGTGGATCGCGTAGCGGACTGCCCGCTGCGGGTCGGTCTTCACGATCCGGCGGACCCAGAGCTGGGAGCCCACGGCGAGGAGGATCTTGAGGGCGAGCCACGTGAGCATCCCCACGCAGAGCCCGAGGACGAGCTGCCCGGCGAGCCAGCCTGCGCCGACCGCCAGCAGGATCACGGCCCACTCGAGCCACCCGCCGCCCGCGGCCCCGCTCATCAGGCGGTCGACCCATGGCACCGCGGGCTTCGGACCAGGGTCCTCGGGCTCCATGTCGATCGGGCCCATGGAGACCGCGTCCGCGAACAGGAGCACGAGCACGCTGAGCTGGGCCAGGGGGATGCAGATGATGACCAGCGACGCGAGGAGGACGGGCAGCGGGGGCACCCACCCCTGACCGATCGCCCCCGCCACGGCCAGGATGACCACGAGGGCCAGCGCACCCACCCAGACCCGACCCAGGGTCGGCTGGCCTGTTGCCCGCGCCCTGGAGGCCACGCCGACCGCGCCCCCCGCGCTCGCCGCGAGCAGCCATCCCCGGAGCGACTCGACGCCGCCGAACGCCGCGCCGACAGCAAAACCCCACGCCTCGGCGGGCGGGTGGTGCAGCTCGCTGAGGAAGACCCCGAGGACGGCACCGACGCCGAACCCCAGCCCTCCGACGAGCCCCGCGAGCAGGTAGCCGAGCCGCCCAGCTGGGAGGCGGCGGGCCACGAGGCCGACGGGGACGATGACGCCGATGGCGAGGCTGGCCGCGCGCAGCCACGGCACGTGGGACAGGGCGTGGGACTGGCCTTCGCCGTGGCCGTCGTGCCCCAGCCCACCGAACGCCGCGATCCCGAAGGCCAGCGCCAGCAGGAGGAACGTGACCGCGGTCCGTCCGACGAGCCGCCGCCAGAGAGGCGCCGTCGCCGCCTGCGCGAGGAGTCTACCGAGCCCCTGGTCGGCCGCCCGCACCTCGATCCAGCTCACGTGTACGTCCGCTTCCCACCCCGGGCGTTCGCCAGGACTTTGTCGTCCGCTTCGATGCGGATGGCCCTACCTCACAGAGACAGGCAGTAGTTCGCCGTGCCCGAGCGACGGCGGATGCGCCAGCGGAAGTCGTACCCCGAGCGGTTGCCGGGGACGGTGTAGGTCACGGCCTCGCTCGTGCCGGTCGACGCGGTCGAGCTGGCCGCGTTGCGCCAGCGGCCGTTGCGGTTGTACTGGAGGTAGAGGTCGACGTTGCTGCCGGCGTTGTCCCAGCTGAGGGACGCCGAGAACACGTCGCCCGTGTTGCCGACGCCGACGCTCACGTAGTCGTCACGGTTGCTGTTGGAAACGGTCCCCGTGACGTCGCAGGCCGGGGCCGCGGTCACGGTGACGCTCGCAGTGGCCACGTCCGTGTCACCCTCGTCGTCGGTGACGGTGAGGGTAACGGTCCAGGAGCCGGTGCCCGCGTAGGTGTGGGTCGGGGTCTCGCCGGTGCCGGTGCTTCCGTCGCCGAAGTCCCAGGCGAAGGTCAGGGCGCCGCCGTCCGGGTCGACGGAGTCACCGCCGTCGAACGCGATGGTGTCGCCGTCGAAGCCGCTGTAGGGGCCGCCCGCGTCCGCCACGGGGGGCTGCGGGGTCGGCGGGGGCGGGGGCGTGCCGACGAACGCGGCGATGTAGCCCTCGTAGGCGTCCGCGCGGGTGTTCACGCCGTAGACGGTGCAGTTCGCGTCGCCCCAGGAGGTGATGCTCGCCACGTACCAGGTCCCGTTGCGGTTCACGAAGCCCGAGCCGCCCGAGTCGCCGAAGCAGGTGCCCACGCCCGAGAGCTGGGAGGAGGAGACCTGGGTCGCCGGGTCGCCGGGGTCGCCGTAGCAACCCCACGAGCCGACGTCGCAGCCGAAGTAGTCGATGGTGGCGTCCACCTGGAGCTTCACGCCCGAGGCGCCGGACTCCGTCTCGCCGAAGCCGGCGTAGTTGATGGGGTCGCCGAGGTCGCCGTTGTTGAGGGCCAGGGACGCGGGCAGGTTCGGGACCGGGGTCGCCTCGGTCACCGGCAACGCCAGCTCGATGAGCGCGATGTCGTCGCGCAGGTCGATGCGGTCGTAGGCCGGGAAGATCTCCGTGTCGACCACGAGGTAGAGGTGGTCGAGGATGTCCTGGGACGGGTCGTTGCCCACGTAGATGGCGAGGTCGCCCGGGTCCATCGTGATGAAGTTGGACTTGCGGGAGCGCGGCTGCACGTCGAGGCAGTGGGCCGCAGTCAGGACGACCGTCGGGCTGATGAGCGTGCCCGAGCAGAAGGGCGAGACGTAGACCGAGCTGCCGCTGAGCTGGTGCAGGGCGACGGTTGCGTCGTGGTGGGCCGCGTTCGGGGCGGAGCCGCCGTAGATGGGGAACGTCGACTGGGTCTCGACGTAGTTCGCCTCACCGGCGGGCAGGTCGCCCTCGGCGATGGACAGGGTGTCTGCGCAGCCGGTGGCGAGCAGGGAGAGAGAGGCCACGAGGCCAAGGGTGCGGTTCAAGTCGTCCTCCAGGGATGTGCGCCGCAGCGCGAGAGCGTTCTCCCTTGGGGGGACTGCGGGGAGCAAGGAGCCCCTGGTCACACGTTGCAACAATGGGGGCCTGCGCGGAACCTCATGGCTGTCTCAGCTCTGGGCGAGTTCCGTTGCTCGTCTACGTGTACGTCCTCTCCCCCTCCCGAGCGTTCGCCAGGACCTTGTCGAGCCGCTTCTGCCGCGTGGGCGCCCGCTTCGCCGACTTGAGCTCGAAGAGCACGCGCTTCTTCTCCGAGTCGGGGTAGGCGTCCCACGTCGTGCGCGCCGCGGCGTCCCCAGCGAGCGCCGACTCCAGGTCCTCCGGGACGACCAAGGCCTCCACGTCATCCAGCCAGGTCCAGCTCCCGTCGTCCTTCGCCCGCGCGATCACCGCGCGCCCGGCGTCGGTCATCAGGCCGCTCGCCTCGAGCTGCACCACGTGGCGCTTGTTGATCGCGCTCCAGTGGGACCCGGCCCGCCGCGGGGAGAGCAGATGCTTGATGCGGTCGTCGTCGATGCGCTTCACCTGCCCGTCCACCCACCCGAAGCACAGGGCCTCCTGGACGATCTCTCCCCAGGCCACGTAGTGGTCCGTGTGCTTCTTGTAGTGGACGAGCCAGATCGACTCGCTCTGGGCGTGGTGCTCTGCCAACCAGGCGCGAAGCTCGGCGCGGCTCCGGACTTCGACGTGCTCCCTCTCCGCCATGACTCCCTCGCTCCCACGAGAGGATAGGCGCGGCGCGCCCCCTGTAGGGTGTCAACGATCGGTGACGCGCGGCCTGGCACGACGGTTGCGATGACCTCCGAGTGCACAAAGGAGGTGCCCCATGAGTTCCCGCTTCGCCAAGACCGCCATCGTCACTGTCGCCCTCGCCCTCGTCGCCACGAGCGCGGCCGCCGCCCCGCCGTCCAGCCGCCTCACGGGCGACGAGGGTGTCCTCTCCTGGACCATCGCCGAGTCCGGCGGGCAGGTCGTCATCGACGGCTCGTCCCACAAGTGGACGGTCCACCACGAGGCCACCCCGGCCATGAAGCCCAAGAAGACGGTCCGGTCGGACGCGGACGGCAACAAGGTGACCGTCGTGTACGGGGCCGACTCCGTCACCGTGACCATGCCAAAGAAGACCGTCACCCACGACCGGGGCGATCTGTGGGACGCGGACACGCTCGACGTCCGCCTCGGCCACATCGTCAGCCAGGGCGGCAGCACGGACATCAGCTTCGACGCCCTCGACCCCAGCAGCGGCAAGATCTACAGCTTCGACGCGAAGACCCAGGGCAGCGAGGCCTGCGGCACCGCCACCTGCCGCCGCGTGATGGTCCGCCTCGGCGGGATGCTCAAGCTCGTCGGCCCGAAGTGGGAGTTCTGGTTCGCCCCGTCGGGCCAGCTGATGCGCTTCGAAGGCCCCATCGGCGACTACGCCAGCGAGGGGGTGTCCCGATGAACCGCCTCGCCTGCATCCTCGCCCTGACCCTGCTCGTCCCCACCCTCGCCGCCGCCTCGGACGCCCAGCCCGCGCCGACCACCGCCCGCGACGTCCGCTCCCCGGAGGACACGGACGCCCCCGCCACCCCCGCTCCCGGCGCGAGGGGCTCCGTCCGCCCGCCGAACTGGGTGTGGATCAAGCAACGCGTCGCCTTTGCGGTCTTCCCCTCGGGGCTCATCAGCGACACCCGGATCCAGCTGCGCGCCTCCGGGCTGCGCAACGACTCCATCGTCTTCCAGAACACGCACTTCGGCGCCGGCGCGCGCGTCGCGGTCACCCCGGCCTTCGTGGATGTGGGCGGCCACTTCACCCTCGCGCCCATCGACGTCTTCGACATGGACCTGCGGGTCGGCGTCGTGGGCACCTTCAAGGGCGCGGCGTCCATCATCCCGTTCGCGAAGATCACCGACGGCACCCTCGACCCCCACCGCAAGGCGCGCAAGGACGAGTGGGCCTCCGGCCTCGCGGTCTACGCCTCGGCGTCGCCCACGCTCAAGGTCAAGCTCGGCCCGATGATCATCTTCGACGCCTGGACCATCCGCGCCATCCACCAGCGCCGACCCGAGGGCGAGACACGCACCTACCGCTACGACGCCTTCCAGGACCTCGTCGTCGCCTGGGACGACGTGACCATCCAGCAGCAGGTGGGTGTCCTCGGCGAGATCCTCGACGGCAAGAAGACCGCCGTCACCCTGCGCCTCGGCGGCCTCCTCAAGGACACGCTGGCCGCGCGGAGCAAGGACCGCTCGACCTCCGTAGGCTTCTTCGGGACGTTCAAGCCGGGCCGCAAGCCGGGCTGGCCCACCATCGCCGCGATGGTCCTCGGCTACGTCACGGACAACGACCGCAAGCTGGGCGCACCCAACGTGACCCTGCTCGCCCAGTGGGACCTGGTGGCGCCCATGCAGCACCGCCACGCGCGAGGGGAGTGACCCGATGAGCTTCTGGACCGGACCCGTCGTCCTGACCGCCCTGACCGTCGCGCTCCTGCTCGCCGTCAGCGAGGGGCTGCGGGCCTCGGTCCGCCCCCTGGCCCGCCTCGGCCTCCCCGCCTGCATCGTCGCGGGGGTGCTGGGGCTGGCCCTGGGCCCCGACGGCGCCGATCTGCTCCCCGTCGACCGGAGCGTCCTGGAGTCGACCGTCTACCACGGCCTCGCCGTCGTGTTCATCGCGGTCGGCCTCCAGCGCCCGGCCACGGGAGGCGGCCTGCGCTCGAGCGTCGCGTCGTTCACCTTCGGCATCCCGCTCATGGAGTCCCTGCAAGCCTTCGTGGGCCTCGCCGTCGTCCTCGTCCTGGGCCTCGTCACCGGCGCGGCCATCCACCCGGGCCTCGGCCTGATGCTCCCCCTCGGCTTCGAGCAGGGACCAGGCCAGGCCCTGTCGCTGGGCGCAGCCTGGGAGGCCGGCGGAATGACCGACGGCGCGCAGATCGGCCTCATCACCGCCGCGCTCGGCTTCCTCTGGTCCATCGCCCTCGGTGTCCCGCTGGTGTGGTGGGGGCGCCGCAAGGGCCTCCTCGCCCCCGCCACGTCCGGGGACGCCGCGTCCACGACCGACGACACCCCACCCGCCGCCGCCCCCGGCGCGGTCGACCCCCTGACCCTGCATGTGGCGATCATCGCCGCCTGCTACGGCGTCACCTGGCTGATCTGCAAGGGCGCGTCCACGGCCCTCGCTTCCCTCCCGGACATCGCAGCCACCGTGTGGGGCTTCCACTTCATCGTCGGCGCCGGGGTGGCCATGGGCGCCCGCAAGCTCCTCGACAGGGCCCCGAACGGCTCGCCGCTGCACGACGGGACGCTGGGGCGCATCAGCGGCTCGGCCATCGACTGGATGACGTGCGCGGCCCTGGCGGCCGTCCAGATCGGGGTCCTGTCCGCGAACCTGCTCCCCATCGTGCTGGTCACGTCCCTGGGCGGCGCAGTCACCGTCCTCGCCTGCCTCTGGCTCGCCTCGCGCGCCTTCCCCGACGCCCCCTTCGAGCACTTCGTCGTCTGGTTCGGCATGTCCACCGGCACGCTGCCCATGGGCCTCGCCCTGCTGCGGATGATCGACCCGGACCTGAAGTCCCCCGCGGCCATGGGCGCGGTCCTCGGGTCGGCGGGCTCGGTGCCCTTTGCAATCCCGGTGCTGATGGTCCTCATCCCGGGCGCGGTCGCCGCGTACCCCGAGCAGTACCCCGGCGCGGGCTGGATCGCCGCCGGCGCCGCCTTCGCCTACTGCCTCGTCCTCGCCGCCATCTGGTGGAAGGCAGGCTCGCTGCGCTTCAGCGGGCGGGGTCTCTGGGCTGCTCCGTCACGAGGCGAAAGCTGATGTAGCTGTACCGGATCATCGGCATGAGGCCGGCCCGGTTCGCGCAGAGCATGTCGTGGGCGTCGTCGCCCCAGGTCCCGCCGCGGATGACGTGGGCGCCCTCGTCGAAGAGCGAGCTCGTCCACTCCCGCATGCACCCGCTGGTGTCCAGCGCCCCGTAGACCGAGCAGTCGACGGGATACTGGGCGACGGCGCTCGGCCGCGGCGGCCCCGGCTTGCTCGCCCGCATGTGGGCGAAGGTGGGGTCGAAGGCGTTGCCCCAGGGGTAGCTGCGGCCGTCGACGCCACGGGATGCCTTCTCCCACTCCTCCTCGGTGGGCAGGCGCACGGACCGGCCCTCCTGCTCGCTGAGCCAGGCGGCGTAGGCCTCGGCGTCGGCCACGTTCACCGCGAAGATGGGCCAGTCCGGGTCCCAGCCGTCGGGCAGCTGCCATCGGGTCCCGTCGTGCTCCCAGAACGGTTGGAACGAGCCGAAGAGCCCGGCCTCGCCCGGCGTGTGACGGCGCGCGACGTCGAGGGGGATGGCGTCGAGGAAGGCGAGCCACTGGCGGGACGTCACGCAGGTGCGCTGGACGAAGCGGTCCCCGAGGATCGGCTCGCAGGGGTCGAGGGGCTGGCGGGCGCGCGGGTCGCCCCCGAGGCGGAAGGGGCCGCGGGGCACGAAGACCCAGTCGGCGCCGATCTCGTCGTCGGTGTAGAGGCGGACGGCGCCCCGATGGTGCTGGAGGCGCCCGAGCAGGATGGGGTAGCGGGTGGGGCGCTTGCCCTCGGCGCGCACCTCGAGGAGCCAGGACCCCGTGGGCAGGGGATGGGACTCCAGCGGCATGGGGAGCTCGTCCACGAGCTCGGGGACCAGGCGGCGGTCGCTGCTGACGAAGCGATGGATGGCCACGGTGGCCTCGGTGCCGTCGGCGACGGTCAGGGAGACGGAGGCGTCCGAGCGCAGCACCTTCGTGAAGCGCCCGTCATCCCACCGCTCCACCCGACGCTGGGCCGCGCCGGCGACGAAGGGGTCCCGGTGCAGCTCCGCGTCCCCGAGGCGCTCCCACCACAGCTCGGCCAGGGTGGCGCGGATGAGCGGATTGTCGGGGTCGAGCTGGGCGGCCAACGTCGCGGCCTCGGTGGCCGACGTCCACACCTCGGTCTGCTCGGCCCCGAGGGCGAAGACCCGGTCCTCCGCCTCCCACAGGGGTCGCTTCTGGTGGATCGGTGCGTGGCCGGGGACCTTCGTCCGCTGGACGAGGGCGACGCGCTCCTCCTCGGTGAACCGCTCGCCGAGCTCCCGGAAGCGGGCGAGCAGGTCGCGGGCCTTCGCCAGGTGCACCTCCGCCTCGTCGGTGCGCCGGACGCCGTCGGCGTGGGCTCCGAGGCAGGCGGTGAGGCGGTCGTGGAGCTGCTGGGCGGTGGGTCGGGCCGACGGGATGGGCTGGAGCGCGTCGCGACACAGCACCGCGAGGCCCGAGGGCAGCTCGTCTCCCGGCAGCGGCGGCGACGGGGCGGAGCGCCAGCGGGCCAGGAACTCTCCCAGGGGCTCGTCGTGGCGACGGGGGCGCATGGGGCGCAGGGCGACGCACTCCCAAAGCAGGGCGCCGAGGGCGAAGACGTCGGCTTCGGGGGACGGCGCGCCACCCGCGAGCTGCTCGGGGGCGGCGGTCGACGGGTGGCCCGAGAAGCGCGCCGCGTCGCCGGGGACCTCGCGGGCCCGTCCCTCGCCGGTCCAGTCGATGACGAAGGGCGCACCCGAGGGGTCGACGACGACGTTGCCCGCGTGGAGATCGCCGTGGACGACTCCGAGGGCATGGGCCCGAGCCAGCGCCGAGGCGACCGAGACCAGCATCCGCAGCCGGTCGAGGAGCGGCCAGTGTGTGCCCTGGTCGGCGCGCTCGAGGCGGACGTCGAGGGTCGTCTCCGGGGCGAGCTGGTAGACGACGGCGACCAGATCCCGCTCCTCCACCACGCGATGCACGGCGAGGACCGCGGGGTGGGCGAGCGAGGCGGTGGTGGCGGCTTCGCGGAGGACGGCGGCGCGGTCGTCGGCGCTGGCGTCCACGTGGGAGATCTTCACGGCTACGTCGCGGGTGAGGACGGGGTCGAAGGCGCGGATGACCTCGCCCCGGGCGCCGCGACCGAGGGGCGGGCCGGGCTCCAGGCCGAGGGACGGCGGGATGCGCGAGCGATACGCGGGCAGCTCGGCGCTGTCGCCGGCGCCAGGGACGAGGGCGTCGAGGAGCGACTCGAAGGACCCGGTGCCGCCGGCCATCAGGGCTCCCCGTCCCACTTCGTGATGAGGCGATGCAGCCACTGCCGACTGACCCCGAGGAGCTCGGCAGCGGCGGTGCGGTTGCCGTCGGCGCGGCGCAGGGCCTCGCGGACCTGGGCGCGCTGGAAGGCCTCGGTGGCGGCGCGCAGGTCGTCGGCCAGCTCGACGGCGGCGTTCCCGGAGTCCTGCTGCTCTGCGCCGTCCTCGTCCGGGACGGTCGCCGCGGCGCCCGTGAGCTCCTCGACGGAGACCGGCGGCGTCTTCACGGCGACGGCGGTCCCGGTGGTCGTGAGGAGGACGGCGTCGCCGAAGTCGGGCAGCCCGAGCATCGCGGCGTCGACCCTCGTCTTGCGCGCGGCGAGCGTCCGGGCGATGGCCGAGCGCAGCATGTTCTCGAGCTGCCGGACGTTGCCGGGCCACGTCATCCGTTGGAGCCGGGGGAGCACGGTGTCGTCGAGCTCCAGCTGCGTCGCGCCCGCCTGGTTCAGGGCGCGCTCGAAGAGGAAGGTGGCGATGGCGGGGATGTCCTCGCGGCGGTCGCCCAGGGGTGGTACTCGGAGCAGGCAGCCCCCGAGGCGGTGGAAGAGGTCCTCCCGGAACCCCTGCCGCCCTTCCCCGCGGTCGAGGGCCCGGTGGGTCGCGGCGACGATGCGCCCCTCGAACCGCTCGACAGTCGTGCCCCCGACCTTCGTCCACGTCCCCTCCTGGAGCAGGCGGAGGAGCTTGGGCTGGATGGCGGACGGAAGCTCGCCGACCTCATCGAGGAACAGGGTGCCGCCGCGAACGGTGGCGATCGTCCCGTCCGAGGGAGCGTCCGCGCCGGTGAAGGCGCCCTTCACGTGCCCGAAGAGCATTGACTCGGCGAGGTTCTCGGGGATGGCGGCGCAGTTCACGGCGACGAAGGGCTGGTCCTTGCGGGGCGACGTGGAGTGCAGCGCGCGGGCGACGGCCTCCTTGCCGGTCCCCGTCTCCCCGAGGATGAGGGCGGGCCAGGGCATGGGGGCGAAGGCGCGGACGGCGGCGAACAGATCGAGCATCGGCGGCGCGGTGCCCACGAGGCCGGGCAGCGACTGGCTGCGGGCGCGGCGCTTCTCGCGGCGGGCCTCGGCGGCGGCGTAGGGATCGAGGGCGTCGGTGACGCCGAGGCTGTCGAGGAAGGAGCCCGCGAGGACGCAGAGCGCGGTGATCTGCAGGCGTTGGGACCGGCTGAAGGCGCCCGGCTCCGTGGGGTGGAGGAGGTAGAGGACGCCGCGCTTGCCGACGGGCAGGCAGCCGATGGAGCGCAGGGCGTAGAGGTGGACGGACTCGGACGCGCGGAAGCGGGCGTCCGAGCGGGCATCGTCCGACCAGGTGGCGCGGCCGTCCCGGAGGACCTGGCCGACGATGGAGCGGGAGATCTCCGACGGCGTGCTCAGCCCGGCGGCGCCGAGGCCGTTGCCGTCCCCGGCGAGGGCGCGGAAGGTAACTGTCTCGTCCTCGGGGTTGCCGGACCAGGCCAGCGCCCAGCAGGTGGGGACGCCGGTGAGCGCCTTCACCTCGTCCACGAGGAGCGCGAGGAGCTCGGTGGGACCGCTGGACGCGGCGTCGATCAGCGCGGGGATGCGCCGGTTCCCCCACGCGACCGCGCCGGCGGCCTCCGTGAGGCGGGACAGGTCATCCCGGAGGCGCGCGCCGAGGGCCGGGTCGAGGGAGGCGACGTCGTCGACGACGGGGGGCAGGACGGGCATGGAGGGTCATGCTGGCCCGAGCGCTGGAGCGCGTCAACGATCGGCGACAGGGCACCCCCACTCGCCCGCTTTGTCCACCACGTTCGGCGGCGCGAGGAACGCGGTCTGCCGGGCGAGGAGGCGACCGGTCCCGTGGCGCTCGCGGATGGCGTCGAGGACGCAGGAGCACCAGGCGGCGCGGCCCTCGCGGGGGCCTGCGTCCATGGCGATGCACTCGCCGTGGAAGCCAGCGATGAAGTCGTCGGCCTTGCGCTGCTGGACGACCCGGTCGACCAAGATGCCCCCGAGGAAGGCGACGATCCCGACGACCACGAACGCCTTGAACCAGGGCGGCAGGTCCGCCCAGGGGGTCCGCAGCACCTCGTCGCTCGTCCTCATGCGCTCTCCTCGAGAGTCTCAGGCGGTCGGCCGTACAGGATCTCCGGGGGGCTGCGCCGCAGCCACCGCTACTTCCTGAGCCTACCCACAGGATCTACCGGGGGCTGCGCCGCAGCCACCACCGCTTCCCGAGCCTGCCCACAGGATCTCCCGGGGGCTGCGCCGCAGCCACCGCCACCTTCTGAGCCTACCCACAGGATCTATGGGGGGCTGCGCCGCAGCCTCCCCTAATTCCTGACCCGACCCACAGGATCTACGGGGGGCTGCGACGCAGCCTCCCCTAATTCCTGACCCGACCCACAGGATCTACCGGGGGCTGCGCCGCAGCCACCGCCACTTCCTGAGCGTCCGTCCCTCCTACAGCGCCTTCTCGAACACGCGGTAGCGCCGGTACACCTCGCCGTCGCAGCGGCGGAGCATCTTGCACATCTTGTGGTTGCGGCTGTCCACCAGCGACGCCTCGAGCCGCGCGTACCCCGCCTCGTACGTCCCGACGCACGCCTGGTAGGCCATGAGCATGTGCAGGCCGCTGTGCCGGTACTCGGGGACCACGCCCAGGAGCTTGAAGCTCGCGGTGCGGATGCGCCTCACCGACAGCAGGAACCGCAGCCAGCCGAAGGGGAAGAGGCGGCCGCCCGCGTGGATCTGCGCCTCGTTCAGGTCGACGAAGCAGAGCGCGAACCCGGCGGGCTTGCCGTGCACGGTGGCGATCTGGAGCATCCGCCGGCTCGACAGCAGCAGGAACACCAGCCCCGTGCTCAGCCACTGGCTCAGGGGCATCGGCGTGTTGTCCGGTACGTCGCGGAACGCCTCGGTGAACACGTGGTGGGCGAGCTTGAGGTCCCGCAGGATGTGCCACCAGCTGGCGGGGCGGACCTCCAGGCCGTCCAGGGTCCGGGCGCGCTCGATGGCGCGGCTCATCCCCGCGGGCACGTCCCGCAGGCTGCCGTCCTCTTTGTGGAGCGGCACCTCCCACGCGAGGATGTCGTGGTGGGACTCCATCCCCGCCGCCTCGAGCAGCTCGGCGTAGTACGCAGGGGCGTGGCCGGCGAGCATCGGAGGCGGGCAGTCGTGGCCCTCGACGAGGGCGCCGATCTCCGAGATGCGGGACAGGTTCCGGGGGCCGCGGAGCACCTCGGCGTCCCAATCCCGGGCGACCTCGCTCGCCGCGTCGATGAGCGCCTTGACGACGTCGACGTCCTCGACGGCCTCGAAGAACCCGAAGAACACGACCTCCTCGCCCCGGACCCGCCGGTGCCGGGCGTCCTCGATCACCGCGACGCGGCCCACGGCCTCGCCGCCTCGCCGCGCGAGCAGCAGACGCAGCCGGGCGTCCTTGCCCAGCGCCTTGCGGAGCTGGCGGGCCTGCATGTCCTCGAAGGGGGGGACGAAGTGGGGGTCGCCACCCTGAATGACCCGCGCGAGCCCCACGAACTCGCGGAGCGGACGGCCGCCGGTGACGGTCTCGATGGCGAGCTCGCCGGGACGGGGCAAGGTGGCGTGGACGGTGGTGATCAAGTCGGTCGCTCGGGTCGAGTCTAGTGCGTGCATCGTGGCCTCCATGCCCAGTGGAGGAGCACGAGGCGTGCCAGCTGCGTTGTCCACGATGGGCGACACCCCCGTGACTGGAGGACGAGGGGCGCGGGAACGGGAGTGAGTCCGCCCGCGATGGGGCCCCGTGAGGCCCTGGTGCGCCGTCGCCCAATCGTCACAATGTGCGCCCGCACGTCACGGACCAACCCACTAGGGTGCCGGCCGTCGCGGCTTCGAGCCGGACAGAGAGGTCTCCCATGCGCAAGCAGCTCGTCTTCCTCCTCGCCCTCCTCGCCCTCGCCGCCGGCGGGTGCCCCACGCCGTCGATCGTCCTGGACGACGACGACTCCGCGGGCGACGACGACGACGCCGTCGATGACGACGATGCGGTGGATGACGACGATGCGGTGGATGATGACGACGCGGTCGATGACGACGACGCGGTCGACGACGACGACGCGGTCGACGACGACGACAGCGCGGTCGATGACGACGACTCGGTGGGCGACGACGACGACTCGGTCGCGGATCCCTGGATGTTCGGCGACCTCATCATCACCGAGGCCCTCCTGAACGCCACCGGCAACGACGACGACAAGGAGTGGTTCGAGGTCTTCAACAACTCCGGGATGCCGCTCGATCTCCAGGGCTTCGTCTTCCGGGACGACGGGAGCGACAGCTTCACCGTGAGCACCTCGGTCGTGGTTCCCGACGGCGGCTTCGCGGTCCTCGGCCAGACCGCGGACACCACCCTGAATGGCGGGGTGACCCTCGACTACGAGTACGGCCTCGGAGGAATGACCCTGGGGAACAGCGACGACGAGCTGATCATCGAGTCTCCCGGCGGCACCTTCATCGACAGCATCCTGTGGGACAACGGGGCGACGTTCCCGGACCCCAACGGCGAGACGATGAGCCTCGACCCGCTCTTCCTCGACGCCACCCTGAACGACACGGGCTCCAACTGGTGCGAGTCGCCGGCTCCTCCCTTCGGGACGAACGGGGACCTGGGCACGCCCGGAACGGACAACCCGAGCTGCACCGTCATCGGCGACGACGACGACAGCGCGGGTGACGACGACGACAGCGCAGGTGACGACGACGACAGCGCGGGTGACGACGACGACTCCGCTGGCGACGACGACGACAGCGCGGGTGACGACGACGACAGCGCGGGTGACGACGACGACTCCGCTGGCGACGACGACGACTCCGCTGGCGACGACGACGACAGCGCAGGCGACGACGACGACTCCGCCACCGGCGACGACGACGACTCCGCGGCCGGCGACGACGACGACTCCGCGACCGGCGACGACGACGACTCCGCCACCGGCGACGACGACGACTCCGCCACCGGCGACGACGACGACTCCGCCACAGGCGACGACGACGACTCCGCCACAGGCGACGACGACGACTCCGCCACCGGCGACGACGACGACTCCGCCGCCTCCAACTGCTCCGCCGACCCCTGGATCAACGAGCTGCACTACGACAACAACGGCGGCGACACGAACGAGGGCATCGAGATGGCGGGCCTCGCGGGGACGGACCTCACGGGCTGGACGGTCGAGCTCTACAACGGCAGCAACGGCACGCTGTACAACACCATCACCCTCGCCGGCACCATCGCGGACGACGGCTCGGGGCTCGGCGCCCTGTGGTTCGCTCAGTCGGGCATCCAGAACGGCGCGCCCGACGGGTTCGGCCTCGTCGACCCGCTTGGCATGGCGGTGGGCTGCTGGAGCTACGAGGGCGACTTCACCCCCGGGGCCGGCGCGTGCAACGGCACCACGACCGTCGACATCGGCGTCCAGGAGACCGGGGGCACCGCAGCCGGCGAGTCGCTCCAGCTGGGCGGCATCGGCTGCTCCGCGACCGACTTCACCTGGCAGGTCCCGCAGAACAACACTGCGGGTGCGGTGAACGCCGGCCAGACCTTCTCGCTGTAGCGTCCGGGCGGCATCCCCGCCGCGCCGCCGCCCGACAGCTCAGATGGCGAGCCGCGCCCGCGCCTCGGTCAGCGGCAGAGGCATCAGCTCCCGGTAGTCCCAGCCGGGATCCATGGGGTGAAAGGCGGCCCCCCGCGCCCGCTCGAAGGCCGCGAGGACGCCCCGCACGTCGAACTGCCCCGTCCGCGGGGGGACGAAGCTCGGCCCTACATCGAGCCCCAGCTCGAAGGTGACCAGCGCCACGAGCACCCACGCCGGCCACCCCTCGTAGCCGAAGCCCGCGTAGAAGCCGGCGAGCAGGCTCTCTCCGGCGCCGTCCGTGTCGTAGCCGGTCAGCGTGTGGAGCAGGTCGTGGTGGACGCCCGCCTCCGGCAGACCACCCGGCTCGCCGGGCAGCGCGATCCCACGCTCGGTCATGTTCGCCCAGAAGGTGCGCCCCACGGTGCCGTCCGGCAGGAGCCCCAGCCGCTTGAAGAACCAGCCACGCTCCTCGTCCCGGAAGCTCCGCCCGCTCGCCGCGAGCACGCCGTTGAGCACCTCCCGGACCCCGCCGAGTCGCCAGCTCTGGGACAGCATGTACTTCGCGTCCGGCGTGACGCGGGTGAGGGCCATCGTCACGCGACGTCGCTGCCCCCTCACCGCCAGGCGCATGACCCGCACCCAGGACCCGTCCACGCCCGCCGCCCGTCCGTAGGCGTCGTTGCGATCCAGGAGCGCCGAGTCCAGGGGTTCCTCCCGGACGCACCCGGCGACGATCAAGGCCACGAGGGCGTGCTCGGCCCAGGGATCGCCCGCGAGGACGGACCAGGCGGCCGGGTCGGCGCAGTCGGCCTGGACCGCGAGACGCTCAGCGGCGAGGGCGAGCAGGTCGTCTGCCCGCGCGCCGGGCTCGGAGCCCACGACGTCCCGCAGGCCCCCGAGGAAGGCGCGGCGTTGATCGGTCGTCCAGCTGCTGTCGGGGCGGTGGCGGTTCATCTGTCGGTCTCCGGGCGGACGCCGCTCCACAGGAGTTCGGCGACGGCCATGGCATGGGCGGTCTGCTCGTCTGCGACCAGGGGCTCGGACTGGACCCAGGCGAGGAGCGCTCGGGACTCGAGCCCGCCGATGAGGACCATGGCGAGCCGCTCCGGGTCCGAGGAGCGCAAGCGTCCCGCGTCCATCGCCCGGGCGAACCAGTCGACGACGAGACGACGCACCCGCAGGTGTGGCGCGTCGGGGTGCAGGGCGACCGCGTCCATCAGGGGCAGACCGGCGGCGCGGAGCGCGGTCATGGCGGGGACCATCTCCGCGAAGAAGTGCATCGCCTTCACACAGAGGGCCTCGAGCTGATCGCGCAGGGGCTCCGGACCGGGACCGTCGGCGAGCCGCTCGGCCCATGGAACGGTCGAGGGAGGCATCAGCGCCCGAAGCAGGAGCGCTTGCTTGCTGCCGAAGCGCTGAGACAGGGCGGGCTGGGACATCCCCACCCGCGCCGCCACGACGGCGAGGGAGGCGTGGGGTCCCACCTCCAGGAACACGGCGCGCGCCGCCGCGAGGAGGTGTTCGTCGGAGTGTCGTCGGGGTCGTGCCATAGGTTAATTATGGATCACTCCATAATTAACGCAAGTCGCGATCTCGTGAGAACGCATGCGTTGACTGGCTTCTCTCGGTCTGTCGGGAACCTCGCGGCGGTCCGCGTGTCAGGGTTGGGAGAAACATCCTGATTTCCGCCTTGCCCGGGATCCGACCAGACGCCATGCTGACGCTCGTCATGAAGAACTGCATCCGCCACACCTGGACTATCGAACTGCCTGCCGGCAGCGGGTTCTCCCTTCCGGAGAACCAGGATCGGTATGTCCAAGGGGGTGTCTTCGTGACCTGAGGCTCGACTACGAGCGCGAAGCGACGACGCCCCCGCCGGCCCACGCCCGCGGGGGCGTCGTCGTTCCGGACGCCCGCCTCCCCCCGGTCTCCCAGCTCTCCCCTCGGGCGCTCCGCGCCCCCTCTCCGAGGTCCGTCCGGACCTCCTCATCCGAGGCAATCCCGCCTCACAACCTGAACGACGTCCGTCGTTCACAACCAACCCCAAGCCGGGTCATCCCTGGCCAGGAGGATCGACATGAGAGCTTCCGTTCGTCGACAGAGACTGGCTGTGTGGATGCGGGTTCGCGGCCCCACGACCGTGGGTGAAGCCGCCCGCCGCTTCGCAGTCTCCGAGCGCACCATCTTCCGTGACCTCGCGCACATGCGCGCGAATGGGGTCCGGGTGCTGGGCGACCCCGGACGCGGTGGCGGCATCTGGCTCCGCGCCAGCTGACCCACCGGCAACACATCCAGCCTGACAAGAACCAGAGCGCGCCCCTCCTCGCGATGGGGTCGCTCGCAGCTCATGGGCTGCGACCGGGCACCGCCCGGCGCTGACCCGGGCCCGGCCTCGCGCCGGGTCCAGGGGTCGCTCCACATCGGAGTCGGCCCTGGTCCACGGGGGCGCCGTCCATCGGGGGACGGCGCCCCCACGGCGGTGGAGACACCGCCCTCCCCCCTCGACCCCTATCGTTCACGACCATGCTCCTGACGCTGACCACCACCCACCGGCCAGCGACCGATCTGGGCTACCTGCTCTCCAAGCACCCCGCCCGGGTCCAGGAGTTCAGCCTCGCCTTCGGCCGCGCCCACGTCTTCTACCCCGAGGCCTCCGAGGAGCGCTGCACGGCGGCGTTGCTGCTGGACATCGACCCGGTCGGCCTCGTCCGCGGCAAGCCGGGCTCCCACCAGGACGGGCCCCTCGACCAGTACGTGAACGACCGGCCCTACGCCGCGTCGTCGCTGCTGGGCACCGCCATCGCGCGGGTCTTCCGCTCGGCCATGGCCGGCGATTCGAAGGCCCGTCCGGATCTGGCCGCCACCCCCATCCCCCTCGTCGCGCACCTGCCCGCCATCGCCTGTCGCGGCGGCGAGCCGCTCGTGCGTCGCCTGTTCGAGCCCCTCGGCTACACGGTGGAGTGCACGCAGCACCCCCTCGATCCGGCGCGGCCGGACTGGGGCGGCAGCCGGGTGCACTCGCTGACGCTCACCGCCGAGGTGCGCCTCGCGGATCTCCTGTCGCACCTGTACGTGCTCATCCCCGTCCTCGACGGCAACAAGCACTACTGGATCGGCAAGGACGAGGTCGACAAGCTCCTCCGCATCGCCGCGGACTGGCTCCCGTCGCACCCCGAGCAGGAGATCGTCACCCGTCGCTTCCTCGGCAACCGGCGTCACCTGGCCCGGCGTGCCCTGGATCAGCTCATGGACGGAGACACGGCCGAGCAGGACCGGGCCGCCGACGCCGGCGAGGCGACGGTGGAGAAGCCGATCAAGCTCGACCAGCAGCGCCGCATCGACGTGGCCGCGGCGCTCGAGGCGCGCGGCGTCACCACCGTGGCGGACCTGGGCTGCGGGGAGGCGAAGCTCGTGCGGCATCTCGCCAGCGACCGGCGCTACACCCGGCTCGTGGGGCTCGATGTCTCCCTCCGATCGCTGGAGGTCGCCGAACGCCGCCTCAAGCTGGGACGGACGAGCAAGCACAGCCACGAGCGCATCCAGCTGCTCCACGGCTCCCTGCTCTACAAGGACCGGCGCCTCGAGGGCTTCGACGCCATCACGCTGATCGAGGTGATCGAGCACATGGAGCTCGACCGTCTCGACGCGATGGAGGCGGTGGTGTTCGGGGAGGCCGCGCCGCGCGTCGTCGTCGTGACCACGCCGAACGTCGAGTACAACCGCCTGTTCCCGACCCTGCCCGCAGGCAAGTTCCGGCACGGAGACCACCGCTTCGAGTGGACCCGCGCCGAGTTCGTCGCGTGGGCCGAGCCCGTCGCGGAGCGCCATGGATACGCCGTCTCCTTCGCGGGGATCGGCCCCGAGGACCCCGAGTGTGGGTCCCCCACCCAGATGGCCGTGTTCGAGCGCGGCGAGGAGACATGATGGAGATCCACATCCCCGACCTGTGCCTCGTCGCCCTCGTAGGCGCGTCCGGCTCGGGCAAGTCGACCTTCGCGGCGACCCACTTCCTGCCCACGGAGGTGGTGTCGTCCGATGCCTGCCGCGGCATGGTGGCCGACGACCCGAACGACCAGGGCGCGAGCGGCGACGCCTTCGAGCTGGTGCACACCATCGCGGGCATCCGCTTACGCCGGGGGCACCTCACCGTCATCGACGCGACCAACGTGCAGCGCCACGCCCGCGAAGAGCTCGTGCAGCTCGCCCGGGACCACGACGTGCTGCCGGTGGCCATCGTCCTCGACGTGCCGCCCGAGGTCTGCCAGGAGCGCAACGACGCGCGCCCGGATCGGGACTTCGGCGCGCACGTGGTCAAGAACCACACCCGTTCGCTGCGGCGCTCGCTGCGCCACCTCAAGCGGGAGGGGTTCCGGCGGGTGCATGTCCTGCGGGGGGTCGAGGCGATCGACGACGTGTCGATCGTGCGCGAGCCCCTGTGGAACGACCGGCGGAGTGAGACCGGCCCCTTCGACATCATCGGCGACATCCACGGCTGCTACGACGAGCTGCGCGAGCTGCTCGGGGAGCTGGGCTGGATCGTGTCCGAGGACGACGACGGGCGACCCACCGGCGCGACCCACCCCGAGGACCGCACGCTCGTCTTCCTGGGTGACCTCGTGGACCGCGGGCCGAAGGTCCCGGACGTGCTCCGCCTCGCCATGGCGATGGTGGAGGCCGGCACGGCGATCTGCGTGAACGGCAACCACGAGGCGAAGCTGCTGCGGACCCTCGACGGGCGCAACGTGCGCATCGCCCATGGGCTCGCCGAGACCCTGGAGCAGCTCGAGGCCGAGGACGACGCGTTCGTACAGGCGGTGCGGGACTTCCTGCGGGGGCTGATCAGCCACTACCGCCTCGACGGCGGCGGGCTGGTCGTGGCTCACGCCGGGCTGATCGAGAAGTACCAGGGCCGGGCCTCCGGTCGGGTGCGCTCGTTCTGCCTCTACGGGGAGACGACGGGCGAGATCGACTCGTTCGGTCTGCCGGTCCGCGCCGACTGGGCCGCCGAGTACCGCGGGTCTGCGTCCGTGGTCTACGGCCACACGCCGATGCCTGCCGCAGAGTGGGTCAACAACACGATCTGCCTCGACACGGGCTGCGTGTTCGGCGGGCGCTTGACCGCGCTCCGGTGGCCCGAGCGGCAGCTCGTCGGTGTGGACGCGCACGAGGTCTGGTGTGAGCCGATTCGTCCCCTGGTGCCCGAGGGCGCCGAGGACGGGACGGCCCAGCAGGCGGCAGACCGTCTCCTGCACCTCGCCGACATCCGGGGCACGTACCGGGTGGAGACGAGGCTGCGGGGGCGCCTGACGATCCCCGAGGAGCGCGGCGCGGCGGCGCTGGAGATGATCAGCCGGTTCGCGGTGGACCCGCGGTGGCTGGTCTATCTGCCGCCGACCATGTCTCCCTCGGAGACGTCGAGCCAGGACGGCTTCCTCGAGCACCCGACCGAGGCGTTCGCCTACTTCCGCAAGGCGGGCGTCCCCACGGTCGTGTGCGAGGAGAAGCACATGGGCTCCCGGGCGGTGGTCGTGGTGTGCCGGGACGAGGCAGTGGGCTCGCGGCGCTTCGGCATCGCGGGCTCCGGGGTGGTCTACACGCGGACGGGGCGCCGCTTCTTCGGCGACGCGTCGCTGGAGGGCGCGGTCCTCGACCGGGTGCGGGACGCGATCGACGGCGCCGGCCTCTGGGAGGAGCTCGACACCGACTGGGTCGTCCTGGACTGCGAGCTCATGCCGTGGTCGGCGAAGGCGCAGGAGCTGATCCGCCACCAGTACGCCCCCGTGGGGGCGGCGGCGGACGCGGCCTTTCCTCCGGCGCTCGCCGCGCTGGAGGGGGCGGCGGCGCGGCTCGACGGCGAGGAGGGAGCGGCGGCGGCTGAGCTGCTGGCCCGCTTCGCCGAGCGCGCGGAGCTGACGGGCCGGTACCGGGCCGCCTGGTCTCCCTACTGCTGGGAGGTCAGCGACCCGGACGACTACCGGCTCGCGCCGTTCCACGTGCTGGCCACCGAGGGCGCCTGCCACGTCGACAAGACCCATGCCTGGCACATGGGTCTGGCGGCGCGGCTCGCCGAGGCGGGCTCCGACCTGCTCATGGCGACGCCGTGGCGGTCCGTGGATCTCGCGGACCCGGCGCAGGTGGAGGCCGCGACGGCCTGGTGGCTGGAGCGGACCGCAGACGGCGGCGAGGGCATGGTGGTCAAGCCCGCGGACTTCGTGGCCCGTGGTGCGAAGGGGCTCCTCCAGCCGGCGGTGAAGTGCCGCGGGCGGGAGTACCTGCGCATCATCTACGGGCCCGAGTACACCGCGCCCGAGCACCTCGACCGCCTGCGTCAGCGGGGCCTGGGGCGGAAGCGGAGCCTGGCGCTCCGGGAGTTCGCGCTGGGGGTCGAGGGGCTGGAGCGGTTCGTCGCCGGCGCCCCGCTCCGACGCGTGCACGAGTGCGTGTTCGGAGTGGTGGCGCTGGAGTCCGAGCCGGTCGACCCGAGGCTCTGAAGGGGCGACGCCGTCGGGCTGCGCCACGTCGGACCACCGACTGCGCCACGTCGGACCACCCCCTGCGCCGAAACGGATCAGGGCGCGTCGTTCCGGATCAGCCGGGATGGCGCGCCTTGGTTCCGTGGTGGGTGTAGCGCGCGGCCCAGGCGGCGAGCCGTCGGGCGATCGCAGGAGTTGGTGGCCGGTGGGACCCCACGGCGAGCCACAGATGGCACAGCGGTTGCTCTCCCTGAGGCTGTCCGTGCCCTCTGGAGACCTCATGTCCTACGTCCGTCGCATGACCACCCTGTCCCAGGCCAGCACCGCGGGCCGCCACGCCGACGCCCTCGCGCTGGCTCGCGCCCTCAAGACCGAGCTGCTGGCTGACTCGTTGCCCGATCCCGAGCTGCTCGGCTGGGCGCGGGACTACGAGCTGCGCAGCCTCTACCACCTCGGCCGGTTCGCCGAGGGCCTGGAGATCCTCCGGGCCGGCGAGCCCCACCCCTTCCTGATCGCCACGAAGAACGCCGCGTGGCTCGAGTCCGTCGGCGCCGAGATGTCCGCCCGCTGCGGGCTCGATGACGGCGTCGTCCACCACGGGGTGCGCGCGCTGGGACTCCGCCTCGACGACGGCGACACCCACGGCGCCGGGCTCGCCATCCAGACCGTCCGCGCCCTGCTCGACATGGTGGGCCGGCCCGATCTGGCGATGAGCTTCACCGACGAGGTCGAGGCGCTGTGGTCGACCCACGAGCCCGGCGGCCGGCGCGCGATGGACGCTGCGGTGGCCGTGTCCCAGGTCGCAGGCGAGGACTGGTACCTCGCCGACCTCCCCGACGCGAACCACCGGCGGCGGGACTGGCTGCTGCGGGAGGTGGCGCTGCTCGGCGAGGTAGAGCAGGCGCGGGCCCTCGTGGACGGCGGCGCGAGCCCCAACGCCCGGGACCCGCGGGCTCCCGGTCTCCCGACGGCGCTGATCCAGGCGGCGTACGCGGGGCACGCCGATCTGGTGGCGTTCCTCCTCGACGTCGGCGCCTCGACGGCGCTCGCGAACGTCCAGGGGCGGACCGCACTCCACCAGGCAGCGGACCAGGGACACGCGACCGTGGTGCGTCTCCTGTGCGAGGCCGGCGCCGACGTGGCCGCCCTCGACTTCTGCGCCCACACCCCCCTGCACGTGGCCTGCTGGCAGGACCACCTCGCCGCAGTGGAGTCGCTGGTCGCCGCCGGGGCGCCGCTGGACCGGGGTGACGTGAACGGCGATGCCCCGCTCGCGCTCTCGGCGACCGAGCGGCCGACGCGCGTGCTGCGCCACCTCCTCACCGTCGACCCCCACCTGGACCGCACGAACCACTTCGGCCAGTCGGCCCTGCACGGAGCCGCCATCGCGGGGATCGGCGAGGCCGTGGCGCTGTTGCTCGAGGCTGGCGCCGACCCGGACCTGCGCGACCGCAACGGCATGACCCCGCTTCAGTGGGCCCGCCACGAGGGTCACCCCGAGGTCGCGGCGCTGCTGGCGAAGGCGGGGTAGCCGGGCCGCGCCCCGTCGGCTCCCACGCTTCGACTCCGCGCCGTCTCCCGTCGTAAGGTGCGCGTTCGATGCCGCGCCACACCCCGTTTCATCCCCGCACCGCCGCCCTGTGCCACAGCTACGCCTGGAAGGAGTGGGCCGGCTACGTCGCCGTCTCCAACTACGACCGGCACAGCGAGCGCGAGTACTTCGCCTTCCGGCACACCGCCGGGCTCATCGACGTCACGCCGCTCTACAAGTACGACGTCACGGGCCCCGACGCCGCCGCGTTCCTCGCCCACGTGTGGACCCGGGACGTGACGAAGCTCAAGCCCGGCCGCATGTACTACGGCGCCATGTGCAACGAGGACGGCCACGTCCTCGACGACGGCACCATCGCCAACCTGGGCGACGGCACCTTCCGGGCCACCACGTCGGAGCCCTGGCTCGGCTGGTACGGCCGCCACAGCCGCGCCTTCGACGTGCAGATCGCCGACGTCACGGACGGCATCGCGGCGCTCTCCCTCCAGGGGCCCCTCGCGCGCGACATCCTCCAGCAGGTAACCGACGCCGATCTCGACGCCCTGCGCTTCTTCGGTATCACCGCCTGCCAGGTGGCGGGCGCGCCGGGCCACATCTCCCGCACCGGCTACACCGGCGACCTCGGCTACGAGATCTGGGTCGGCCCCGACGACGCGCTCGCCCTGTGGGACGCGCTGATCGACGCCGGCGCTCCCTACGGAATGCAGCCCGCGGGCCTCGACGCGATGGACGTGACCCGCATCGAGGCGGGCTTCGTGCTCCAGGGCATCGACTACGTGAGCGCCCGCAGCTGCGTCATCGAGTCGCTGAAGAGCACGCCGGACGACGCCGGCCTCGGCTGGACCGTGAAGCTCGACCGCGAAGGCTGGATCGGGCGGGACGCTCTCCTCGCCGAGCAGGCTCGCGGCGGCAGCGACTGGCAGCTCGTGGGCCTCGAGGTCAGCTGGCCCGAGCTCGAGGAGCTCTACGACAGCTACAAGCTCCCGCCGCACCTTGCGCCCCACGCGTCCCGCGCCGCGCTGCCGGTGTGGAACGAGATCGGCAAGCAGGTGGGCCAGGCGACGTCCCAGACATGGTCGCCCCACCTCAAGCGCTTCCTCGCCATCGCCCAGGTGCACCGGGGCTACGGCGACCTCGGGCACGCGCTGAAGATCGAGCACACACCCGAGTTCGAGCGCCATCGCGTCACGGCGACCGTCTCCGAGACGCCCTTCTACAACCCGCCCCAGAAGACCTTCACGCCCAAGAAGGCGGCGAAGGGCACGCCAGCGAAGGGATCTGCGGCATGAGCGCCCTCGGCACCGCCGGAAACCCCTACGACGCCATCGTCGTCGGCGCCGGCCACAACGGGCTCGCCTGCGCGGCCTACCTCGCCAAGGCCGGACGCAAGGTCCTCGTGCTGGAGCGCCGCCACGTAGTCGGCGGGGCCGCCGTCAGCGAGAGCCTCTACCCCGGCTTCACCTACAGCGTCTGCTCCTACGTCGTCTCCCTGCTGCGGCCCTGGATCATCCGGGACCTCGAGCTGGTGAAGCACGGCCTGCGCATCGTGCCGCTCGAGTGCAGCTACACGCCGCAGCCCGACGATCCGGGCCTCTGCCGCTGGCCCGACCCGGACAAGACGCGCGAGGAGATCCGCAAGCTCTCGCCGCGTGACGCGGACACCTATCCCGAATTCGGCCGCGCCGTCTCCCGGCTGTCGCGCTTCGTGAAGCCCTTCATCGACAGCCCCGCCCCGGACCCGCTGTCGCTCAACCCGAAGGATCTCTGGCAGCTCCTCGGCATGGGCCGCGCGTTCCGCGAGCTCGGCGACGACCTGACGGCGCTGCAGTTCAAGCTCACGACCATGGGCGGCGTGGACTTCCTGCGCGAGTGGTTCGAGTCGGACCAGCTCATGGCGCCCATGTCGTGCAGCGGCATCATCGGCACCTTCCTCGGCGTGAACTCGCCAGGCACCGCCTACGTCCTCCTGCACCACTACATGGGGGAGATCGACGGCAGCTCGCGGGCGTGGGGCTTCCCGGTCGGCGGCACCGGGGCGATCAGCGAGGCCATCGCGAGCTCCGCGCGCTCCCACGGCGCGGAGATCCGGCTCTCCACCGCCGTCGACCGCATCCTCGTGAAGGGGGGGCGTGCCACCGGGGTCGCCATCGCGGGTGGCGACGAGCTGCACGCCCGCACGGTGGTCTCCGGCTGCGAGCCGCGCCTCACCTTCCTCAAGTTCGTCGGCAAGGACCATCTCCCGAGCGACTTCGTGACGCAGATCGGCCGCTACAAGGCGCGAGGGTCCTCCGGCAAGGTGAACATCGCCCTGGACCGCTGGGTGGACTTCAAGCACCGCCCCGGCGACGGCATGCACGTGCGCGGGGACATCGCCATCGCGCCCTCCACCGACTATCTGGAGCGTGCCTACGACGAGGCGAAGTACGGCGACTTCAGCAAGCGGCCGTACATCAACCTCGTGTTCCCCTCCTTGCTCGACCGCGGCATGGCCCCGCCGGGCAAGCACGTCATGTCCTGCTTCGTGCAGTACGCCCCCTACGACCTCGCCGAAGGCCCCGAGCACTGGCCTGAGAAGCGTGAGGCCTTCGGTGACGCCGTCGTCGACACGCTCGCGGAGTACATGCCGGGCCTGAAGGACGCCATCCTGCACCGCCAGGTGCTCACCCCTTGGGACCTGGAGCAGGAGTTCGGGCTCACCGAGGGCAACATCTTCCACGGCGAGCTCGGCCTCGAGCAGCTGCTCTTCCAGCGGCCCGTCGCCGGCTGGGCCCGGTACAGGACCCCCGTGCGGAACCTCTGGCTCTGCGGCTCCGGCGCGCACCCGGGCGGCGGCGTGATGGGCGCTCCCGGCGGGCTCGCCGCCAAGGAGATGTTGAAGGCGAGGGCGGTCTGATGGCAGATGTCGTCGTCGTCGGGGGAGGCCACAACGGCCTGATCGCCGCCACCCTGCTCGCCAAGGCCAGGCGCCGGGTGCAGGTGGTGGAGAAGCGGAGCGAGGTCGGCGGAATCTGCCACCTGCTCATGGATGGCAGCACACTGTCGGGCGAGGTGGTCAAGGCCCTGGGGCTCGAGACCGCGGGGGAGTCTCCCGCTCCAGCGGTCGCCATCGACCACGCGCAGCGCCGCCTGACCCTGGACGGCACCGTCTCCGACCCGGGCTACGCCGGCTGGCGTGCGTGGGTCGACAGCGTGAAGCCCGCCCTGTCCGCCCAGCTGAACGCTCCGGCCCCTGACATCGGCAGCGCCGCCCCCGTCTGGCCGCTGGCGAAGGCGGGGATGGCCGTCCGCAAGCTCGGCAAGACGAACATGATGGAGCTGCTCCGCGTGGCGCCGTCGTGCATCGACGACTGGCTGAGCGAGCACCTGACCGACCCCCTGCTCCGGGCCGCGCTGATGATGCCGGCGCTCCAGGGGACCTGGATGGGTCCGCGGTCGCCGACGTCCGCCGCCGCGCTCCTGCTGCGCGAGGCATGCCGGGACGGCGCCGGCCTCGACACCGCCGATCTACCGGCAGCCCTCCGCTCCGCCGCGGAAGGGGCAGGAGTCGAGATCACCACAGGCGCGACGGTCGAACGGATCCGCGTCGACGGGGGGAAGATCGCCGGCGTCGAGCTCGACAGCGGCGCCATCGACGCGCCGGTCGTCCTCAGCACCGTCGGGCCGAAGGCCACCTTCTTGCGCCTCCTCGACCCGCGCCATGTCCCGGGCAAGACGGCGCACCAGATGGAGGTCGTCCGCGTCCGCGGCACGCTCGCCCGCCTCGAGCTGGAGATCGACGCCGAGCTGCCCGCCCACGCCTTCATCGCGAACGAGCCGCTGCACCTGGAGCGCGCCTTCGACGACGTGAAGCACCGGCGCCTCCCCACCGTCCCCCCGCCGCTCGAGGTGCGCGCCACCGGAGGCCGCGTCTCGGTGAATGTCTGGAGCGCCCCTTGGGAGCTGCGCGGCGGCTGGACCTCCGAGGCCCGCGACGCCCTCGTGAAGGCGGTCCTCGACTCCCTCGACCAGGCGGTCCCCGGCGCACGCGGCGCCAAGGTCCTCGACGTGAAGACCCCCGCCGACCTCGAAGCGGAGTTCGGCCTCGACGGCGGGCACCCCTTCCACGGCGAGCTCGCCCTCGACCAGCTCGGACCCATGCGCCCCAGCATGCAGCTCTCCCGCTACGCCACCGCGATCCCAGGCCTCTGGCTGAGCGGCGCCGGCGTCCACCCGGGCGGCGGCATCAGCGGACGCCCGGGGCTCCTCGCAGCCAGGGCGCTCATCGCCGCCACCTGAGCGCGACCGCTCGGCGGGCCTGGTCGGCCCCCCAATCAGGTTTGCCCGACCAAAGCTGAACGCCCCCCTCGGTATCGTGCACGTGCGCGTCGGGTGACGGGGGACGAGTGAGCTTCGAACGACAGGCGTTCATCAGCTACGCCCACATCGACGACCAGCCGCTGCCCGAAGAGGAGCACGGCTGGGTCGGCCGCTTCCACGCATACCTGGAGAACTTCCTCAGTCAGACGCTCGGCGAGCGCGCGAACATCTGGCGCGACGAGCGACTGACCGGCAACGACGACTTCGCGGACGAGATCGAGATCCAGCTCGACGACGTCGCCGTCCTCGTCTCCATCGTCTCGCCCCGCTACCTCAAGTCCGAGTGGTGCAACCGGGAGGTGGACGCCTTCTGCCGCGCGGCCAACGAGCACCTGGGCCTCGAGGTCGGCAACCGCAGCCGCCTGTTCAAGGTGATGCGGTTCCCCGTCCCCCCGGACGAGCAGCCCGAGGCCATGCGCTCGACCCTCGGGTACGAGTTCTTCCTCATGGACGGCGAGCGGCCGCTCCCTCTCGACCCGGCGCTCGGGCCCGAGGCCGCGCAGACCTACCGACGGCGCATCCTGCTGATGGCCCACGACATCGCCGAGATGGTCAAGGCGCTCGCAGAGGGGACGGCGAAGCCAGCCGCGGACGCAACCACGGTCTACCTCGCCGAGTGCTCCTACGACCGGCGGGAGGACCGGGAGCTCCTGGCGAGCGAGCTGCGGGCCGAGGGGATCACGGTGGTCCCGCGCCGGCCGCTCCCGTCGGTGGAGGCGGACTACGTGGTGGCCGTGAAGCGTCTCCTCGCCGAGGCGGACCTCTCCATCCACCTCATCGGGGCGTCCCGCGGCGTCGTCCCCGACGGTCCGGGCCAGGACCCGGTGCCCGTCATCCAGAACCGCATCGCCGCCGCCCTCTCCGCTGAGGAGGGGCTCCCTCGCGTGCTGTCGGTCCCCCGGGGCCTCACTGGGCACGACGCGGCGCACCAGCAGTGGATCGACGCGCTGCACAGCGACGCGACGCTCCAGCAGGGCGCGGATCTGGTCACCGGAGACCTCGAGGAGCTCAAGGGTGCGGTGCACGGCACGCTGGAGCGCCTCCGCAGCGCGCCGCCCGAGATCGAGCCCGACGCCAGCGGCGAGCTCGCCACCGCACCCCTCGTCTGGCTCATCTGCGACCGAAGCGACCGCCAGGCGACGCTGCCGCTCATCAAGCACCTGAGGGCCCAGGGACTGCAGGTGAAGCTCCCCGCGTTCACGGGCAGCGCCTCGGACCTGCGCGCCGCGAACGAGGCCCTGGCGGCCGCCTGCGACTCCGTCCTCCTCTACTGGGGCGAGGGGGACGAGGCCTGGCGGGTGCACCAGGAGAGCAACCTGCGCAAACAGATCGGGCGCCGCGACCGCCCCCTCAAGGCCATGGCGACCTGGGTCGCCGCCCCGGACTCGGACGACAAGGACTTCGCCATCGTCTCCGAAGAGCCCGGCCTCATCGACGGGCGCGGCGACTTCGACCCGTCCCTGCTCGCGACGTTCCTCGCGGAGCACCACGACGGATGACGGCGCGGCCCGACAACCCGTTCCCCGGTCTCCGCCCGTTCCTCGCCGGCGAGGAGCACCTGTTCTTCGGGCGTGAGCGCCAGGTGGACGCGATGGTCGACAAGCTCGCCAGCGCACGGTTCCTGGCGGTGGTGGGGTCCTCGGGCAGCGGCAAGAGCAGCCTCGTCGCCTGCGGCCTCCTCCCGGCGCTGCACCTCGGCCTCCTCGCCGACGCCGGGAGTCGCTGGCGGGTGGCGCATCTGCGCCCGGCCGGGGATCCGATGGGCGCCCTGGCCCGCGCCCTCGCCGGCGAGGATGTGCTCGCGAGCAACTACGACAGCCCGATTCCGTTGACGGAGATGATCGACACCCGCCTGCGCCTGAACCGGCGAGGCCTCGTCGACGCGTTCCGGTCGGCGCGGCTGCCGGAGGAGGAGAACCTCCTCGTGGTCGTGGACCAGTTCGAGGAGCTGTTCCGCTACGCCGGCCTCAGCGACGACAGCCAGGCGGAGGAGACGAAGGCGGCCGAGGAGGCGACGGCCTTCGTGAAGCTGCTCGTCGAAGCCGCGCGGCAGCGGACCCAGGCCGTCTACGTCGTCATCACGATGCGCTCGGACTTCCTCGGGGACTGCGCCCGCTTCCCGGGGCTCCCCGAGGCGATCAACTCCGGGCAGTTCCTCGTGGCGCGCATGTCCCGGGCGGAGCGGCGCGAGGCCATTGCCGGGCCCATTGCCGTCGCGGGGGCGAAGGTCGACCCGCTGCTCCTGACGCGCCTCGTGAACGACGTGGGCAGCAACCCCGACCAGCTCTCGATCCTCCAGCACGCCCTACGGCGCACGTGGCAGGCCTGGGCCGCCGACCCGACGAGCGAGCGGATCTCGCTGACGCACTACGTGGCCATCGGCGGGATGGAGAAGGCCCTCGACCAGCACGCCGAGGAGGCCTACCTCTCGCTGTCGTCGCACTACCAGCTCCTCGCGCGCCAGGTGTTCCGCACCCTCACGGACACGGGGACGGACTCCCGGGGGATTCGTCGGCCGATGCGGCTCGCCGCCATCGCGGAGATCGTGGGGACCTCCGTGCGGGAGGTGGCCGACGTGCTCGCCGTCTTCCGCCACCGCGATCAAGCGTTCGTCATGCCGCCCGACGGGGTGGAGCTCGAGGACGACACGGTCATCGACATCTCCCACGAGAGCCTGATGCGCGTCTGGTCGCGGCTGCGCGGATGGACGATGCTCGAGTCGGAGTCGGCGCGGATCTGGCGGCGGCTCGCGGACAGCGCGGACCTGCACAGCCGGGACCGCGCGGCCCTGATCCGGGGTCCCGACCTCGCCGGCGCCCTGGCCTGGCGGGATACGCAGGCGCCGAGCGCGGCGTGGGCAGCCCTGTACGGCGGCAACTTCGACCAGACGATGGGGTTCATCGACGCGAGCACGGTGGAGGAGAAGGCGGAGAAGCTGCGCCGCCGAAGCTTGCGGGTCGGGATCGTCGGGCTGATCGTGGTGAGCCTCGTGGCGGTGTTCGTCCTGCGCGCGCGGAACGAGCGCAAGCTGAAGCGGGAGGCCATGACCCGCCTGGAGGCCGAGCGGGACGCGGCGACCAAGCAAGCCGAGCTCATCAAGACCCAGGCCTCGTTCCAGGCGGCCGAGGAGGCCCGCAAGAAGGCGGAGAAGGCGCTGGCGGATCTCGAGAAGGCCCAGGCGGCCCAGGAGATCGCGGAGAAGGAGGAGGAGCGCGCCCGGCAGCTCGCGGAGGTCCGTGCGCGGGCCATCGACGCGGCGACGGACGCGCAGCAACGCCTCGGGAGCGCCCAGGCGGAGTGGGATCGGCTGAAGGGGGAGTGGGAGAGGCGCAGGCGGGTGGCCGCGAAGGCTGACGTCGAGGCGAAGAAGTGGGCGAGCCGGCGGGTCCCCCCGAACCCGCTCGAGCAGGTGCAGTACCGGGCGGATGTCCAGCGCAAGCGCCTCGAAGCGACGCAGGCGCAGCTCCGCGTGCGGGAGGCGCGCAAGGCCTGCGACGAGGCGAAGGTCGTCCTCGACGAGGCGCGCGTCGCCGCCGCGCGCGCGTCTGCCATCACCGCTGCGCTCGGAGCGGATGGGATCTTCGCCGCGGACGTGAGCCCGGCGTCAGACGACCTGTTCGACGTGAGCCAGGGCGCCAGGGTCGTCTCGGGCTCGAAGCCCGGTGACGCCGCAGACGGCTTCGGCGGCCTCGACCGGATGCTCGGGGCCACCGGTACGTCCGGCGGGGAGCCCGGCAGCACGTTCTTCGAAGACGGGAAGCCCAAGGGCACGGTCCACGAGGTGGTGTGGGAGACGCCGGCGCCGGTGGAGGTGCGGAGCGTGCGCCTCTTCGCGGCCCACGACACCCTCGACGGCTACGCCTTCCGTCGCGCCTTCTCCCACTTCGTCCTCTCGATCGAGGCCGAGGGCGAGTGGGCCCCGCTCGTCGACTACTCCCCCGCGCTGCCCTACGCCGGCGACGTCGTCCCCCGCGAGGCTCAGGGAGGAGCGAACCCGGGCGAGGCCCTCGTCGTCTGCTTCGACACGCCGACGGTCGACGCCCAGCGCTTCCGGGCCCAGTTCACCCAGGCGGTGGACATCCGGGGCAAGTGGTCCGCCCCGCGGGTGCAAGAGCTCGACGGCTCGTCCGAGCCGTGTCCCATCCCCGAGCAGCAGCAGCTGCCCGAGCGCCAGGTCACGCCGGTGCGCCTCGACAAGAGCAAGGGGAAGCGCTGAGGCGGCGCCCCCGCCCAGGCCTCTACTGCTTCTGCGCTGCCCGCGCCCTGGCCAGCTCCGCCGCGGCCAGTGATTCCTTCGCCCGCTCCAGCTCGGCTTCGGCCTCCGCCAGCTCCGACGACGAGGCTCCGACCGGGGTGCTCGCGAGCAGCTTCGGCCCGCCCGCGGACTCCACGAGGGTCTTCTTGAGCGTGTCCACCTGCTCGTTCGCGTGGTGGACGTGGGCGCCGACCCCGAAGATGGCGACTCCGATGGCGAACAGCGTGAACGCCATCGCGATGTACGGACCCATCGCCCCCCCGTCACGGAAGAGCTGGAACGACGCGAACCCCGTCGCCGCCGGGATCCCGAGGAGGACCACCGCGCGGAGCAACCACGTCATCCAGTCGGGCATGCCGACCGTCCCCTTCACGCGGGTCCCGGTGGGCGCTTGCTCCAGAGTCACCTCGGCGGTCGGCTGCATCATCGACCACCAGTCGCGCCGGTTCAGTCCGACGGTCGCCTCGCCCTTGCCGACCCGCCCCTTCATGGGCTTCTTGCCGAGCGTCAGCGGACCGCCTCGGTAGGGCACCATCGAGAACCGGGTGTTCTCCTTGAGCTTCTCCGAGACCTGCTCGGGCGTGCCGTCCACCAGCACGTCCACTTCGACCTTGCGCGGCATGGCTCCTCCGTCCGCGAAGGGTACCGGCTGCACGCGGGCGGAGCGTTCCCCCTCTGCGCCACCGATCCCAGCCCCCTATGGTGTCGGCGCCATGAACCGCACCCTCGCCTTCGTCGCCCTCCTCCTCGCCGGCTGCCCCACCTCGGGGGTCGACGACGACGACGCCACCACCGAGGAGTACGACCTCCTCACCCCCGCCTTCGGCTCGATGACGGGGTACTACCCCCTGACCATCGATCTGAGCGAGGTGGACATGGACGCCGCCGACGTCACGAGCGTGACCGTGGGGGGCATCAAGGCGCTCGACCTGGAGCCCGGCGACGGCGCGATCACGGTCCTCGTCCAGGGCGCTCCCGAGGCGGGGGATGCGTCCATCGATCTGCACACCGCGGACGGCACCACCCGCGTCCCCCAGCGCTTCCACTACGACCCGCCCCTGGACCCGGAGTTCGACCGGGTCGTCGCCTTCGGCGCGTCCCTGACCCAGGGGGTGTTCGACGGCACCCCGACGCACGACGGCGTGATGCTCAGCCCCGCGTTGCAGCTCGCGCGCGTGATGGGCGCCTACATGCCGCAGCCGGTCCTCGTGGACCCGCTCTTCCCGACGCTCGGGCTGGACTCGGTGGGGCCCGCGCCCGAGTGTGACTCCGCATCCGTCGCCGACTTCATCCGGGACGCGATCACCGACGTTCTCTCGGAGATGGTCGATCCCGACGAGGGCCTCGCGTACTGGGTCGGCCGGAGCGACCCGGACCTGCAGGTGCGCAACCTCGCCGCCGGCAACTACATGGTGGACGACGTCATCGTGGGGCCGTCGGCCGACGAGCTCGTCCAGAACATGCTCGGCGGCCTCAGCGTCGACCCCTACGCCCCCTTCGGCGGGGGCCCGCGCTGGACCATGCTCGAGGCGGTGGAGCGTCTGGAGCCCACGGTCATCGTGTCCTTCGATCTGGTGGGCAACGACGTCCTGAGCCGCACGCCGCTCGAGGACATCGAGGAGCACCTCGTCCCAATCATGGAGCGCCTCGCGGACACCGGCGCGCACGTGTTCCTCGCGGAGATGCCCGACCCCGCGATCCTGCGTGGCAACCTCGGCGGGCCCGACTCCGGCGACGAGCAGTCGCAGCTCGCCGCGGACGTGAACGTGCTGCTCCACCGCGAGGCGGACGACTACCCCAACGTGCACATCGTCCCCGTCGCGGCCGAAGCGCTCGACATCGCGACCAACGGCCTGAGCCTCGGCGGGCAGGAGCTGACGGGCGGGATGCTCGGCGGGCTCCTCAGCTTCGACGGTCTCCACTTCAGCCCGACGGGCTACGCCCTCGTCGCCGACATGTTCGTGGACGCGATCAACGCCGAGCTCGACACCGCCATCCCGCCCATCGACGCCGCCGCCATCCTCGCGGACGACATCCACTCCCCGGACGCGGTTCGGGCCGCGGGGCGGGAACCCACGGAGTGCGTGAGCGGGGGCTGACTACTCGGGAGACGCGGGGTCGGCGAGCTCGACGGACTCGATCGTCACGGCGACCTGGAACTCGACCTTGCGACGCTTCTCCCCGTTGATGGGGAGCGTGGCCAGGTACCGACTGCTCCCCGACCCCTGGAGCTTCCCCGACGTGGGGGCGAAGCGTGACAGGTCGAAGCTGTAGGCCCCCTCGCCGCGGCTGAGAGCCTCCTGGAGCACGACGGTGGTCCCCTTGGGCAACCGACTCACCTTCAGGGAGATGTCCTTGACGTCCACGCTCTGGGAGAGGGTCACCTGCCCGCGCTCCCCGTCGAACGAGGTCAGGGTCCAGGTGGTCACGACGGGGTACTCGGCACCCTCGACGTCCTCGCTCATGTTCTCGGTGGTCCACCGCGCTCCGACGCCCACGGCCTCCACCGGGAACGGCACCGGGAGGGACCCGACGCTGTCCCAGGCATCCGCGACGGCCCTCGCCGCCGAGCGGTCCGGGATGCGTGAGTACCGGGGCGAGATGCGCTCCTGGAGGCCGCGGTCGGTGTAGATGCCTTTAGCCACGCCCCCCTCGAGCGCTTCGTCGCGCACTTCGGTGATCATCTGGGCGATGTTGTCGGTCCGGCGACGCGCGGTGGACGAGGTCGGGACCTCCGCGTCGTACTGGATGAGGTGCAGGCCCTTCTTCAGGCGCGGAGTGACGACCGCCTCGAAGGTGTGGGTCCCTTCGAACACGACCGCGCTGCCGTCGAAGTCCCGGCCGAGGACCGTGGAGTCGACGCTGATCCGCGTCCGCTCCGGCACCCCCATCTGGTAGCGATAGCGCAGCTCCTGGCGCGGCTCCGCTCCCGCGTCGAGCAGGGTCGTCGTGATCCCCTCGGGGTCGGGCGACGGCCGCTCCTCCTCCACCGGGTCGAGGGGCTGCGGCTCGGTGTTCACCACCACCGGCGTCGGGCTGAGGAGGTCGCAGCCGGCCAAGGACAGCAGCCCCGCGAGGAGCGCGACGCCGAGTCTCGTGGTGGGGACCCCCATCAGCGAAGACTACCGGCGCGGCGCACCCGGCGGGGCTGCCTGCGTCGTTCGAAGGACGTCCCCTCAGAGGAGGTCGACGTCGATCTCCATCATCGGGCCCTTCCCGACGGCCACCTTCTTCGCGTACATCTCGGCCTCGGGGAGGACGAGCTCGAAGTAGAAGCGGGCCGTCTGGAACTTGGCCTTGCGGAAGCCGTCGTCCGCGGGGCGGTCGAGCAGCGCCTTGAGCTGGCGCAGCCAGACGTAGGCGAGCGTCACCAGCGCGAACTGGTTCAGGTAGTTGCTGGAGACGGCGCCGATGATCTCGTGGTCGGACATGGCCGCCGCACCCATCGTCATCGTCGTCTCGTTCAGGCGCTTGCTCTCCGCCTTGAGGGCGGCGGCGAAGGGCGCGAGCTCCTCGTCCTCGGCGCAGGCGCGGAGCAGGGCCGTCACCTCCCCCGCGAAGACGCGCATCAGCTGGCCGCCCTTCATGGGCAGCTTGCGGCCCACGAGATCCAGCGCCTGGATGTGGTTCGTGCCCTCGTAGATCATCGCGATGCGCTCGTCGCGCATGTACTGCTCGACGGGCCAGTCGGCGGTGTAGCCCGCGCCGCCCATGGCCTGCATGGCCTCGCTGATGTTCGCGAAGCCGCGCTCGCTGCCGTAGCTCTTGATGATGGGGGTCAGGAGCGCGACGAGGTCCTCGGCCTTCTCCTTCGCCTCGGCGTCCTCGCTGTTGTGCATCACGTCGTAGTTGATGCCGATCCAGGCGACGAGGGCGCGCAGGCCCTCCGTCGTGGACTTCACGTTGAGGAGCATCCGCCGCACGTCCGGGTGCACGAGGATGTTGTCCGCCGGGGACGACTCGTCGCGGAGCGCGGGGTTCAGCGAGCGGCTCTGCTTGCGGTCCTTGCAGAACTCGAGGGCGTTCTGATAGGCGGCCTCACCGAGGGACACGCCCTCGCTGCCCACCTGCAGACGCGCCGCGTTCATCATCGTGAACATGCTGCGCATGCCCTTGTGGGGCTCGCCGACGAGCCACGCCTCGCAGTCCTCGAGGTTCATCACGCAGGTCGGGGACGCGTGGATGCCCATCTTGTGGTCGGTGCCGCCGCAGAAGATGGGGTTGCGCGAGCCGTCGTCGAGGATCTTCGGGACGATGAAGGTGCTGATGCCCTTGATGCCCGACGGGGCGTCGGGCAGGCGCGCGAGCACGAAGTGGATGATGTTGTCGGTCATGTCGTGCTCACCGAAGGTGATCCACGTCTTCGTGCCGGTGAGCTTCCAGTGGTCACCGAACGGCTCGGCCTTCGTCGTCAGCAGGCCCAGATCGGTCCCGCACTGGGGCTCCGTGAGGCACATGGTGCCGGCCCACTCGCCGCTCACGAGCTTCGGCAGGTACTTGTGCTTGAGCTCGTCGCTTGCGTGGGCCTCCAGCGCCTCGATGAGGCCCGCGGTGAGGCCGGGGCACATGGAGAAGCTCTTGTTGCAGGCGGAGATGACCTCCTGCGCGAGCGTGCTCAGGACGAGGGGGGCGCCGACGCCACCGTGCTCCTGCGGATGGGGCAGGCTCGCGAACCCATTGGCGCAGTAGGCCTTGTAGGCAGCGGGGAAGCCGTCCGGGGTCTTCACGTCGTGCGTCTCGGGGTCGTACTTGACGCCTTCGTGGTCCCCGGAGCCGTTCAGCGGCAGCAGCTCGCCCACGCAGAACTGGGCGTAGGCCTCGAGGAGCCCCATGCAGGTGTCGAGGTCGAAGTCTGCGAACGCGGGCATCGAGTGGACGGTGCCGTTGTAGTCGAACGTCTCGAGGTTGAAGCGGATGTCGGCCAGGGGCGGGCGGTAGTAGTTCAAGGCGGTCTCCGGTGGTGCGCTTTGAGGTGGCGCGCGTGCGTGCGAGGGTGGACGGACGTCGAGGGGTCCGGTCCGGCGCGGGCGGGAGGCTACCGGCCCGGCGAGCGACCCGCAGCCATGATGGCGACTTCCCGCCGGTGTCATCGGGGCGTCATAGGGATCGTCGGCGCCCCCCACCTAGCGTGGCTCCATGGAAGACCCGGATCCCGTCCCCATCGGAGCTGGCGCGCCCGCCCACGCGGCGAGCGCAGGGTTCTTCCGCTGGTCCGACGAGGTCACCGCCGGGCATCGCGCGGTGGTCATCGGAGACGAGCAGATCCCGTCGGTCCGCTTCGGCCACTACAACCTCATCGGGTGCCTCGGCCGGGGAGGGATGGCCCGGATCTACCTCGCGGTGCGCGAGGAGGAGCCCGAGGTCGACTACGCCGTCAAGGTGCTCAACGCCGAGCTGTCGCGCCAGCAGAAGGCCCGGGAGCAGTTCTACGCCGAGGCGCGCCTGTCGCAGCTCCTGGTGCACCGGAACATCGTGCGGGCGGTGGACTACGGGGAGATCGGGGGGCGCGCGTTCCTCGCGATGAAGCGGGTCCATGGCTGGGATCTCGAGGGGCTGCTCGCGGACATGGTCGCCGCCGACGAGGAGATCCCCGAGCCGGTCATCATCGAGATCGCCCTCGGCATCGGACGGGCGATGGCCTACGCCCACGGCATGCACGACCGGGACGGCAACCACCTCCGGCTCGTACACCGGGACCTGAAGCCCGGGAACGTGATGGTGGACCCGCGCGGGGAGGTGGTCGTGATGGACTTCGGGATCGCCCGATGGCGGCACCGCGCGGTGACGACGAGCCAGGACTGGGTCAAGGGCACCGTGGGCTACATGAGCCCCGAGCAGGTGATGGGGACGTACCTCACGGCCCGGTCGGACTCGTTCGCCCTCGGGTCCCTCATCGCCGCCCTCGCCATCGGGAGCCCCCCGTTCGCGCGGGACTCGCTGGAGAGCAGCGGCAAGGCCATCGTCGAGGGCGACCTCGATCCGGTGTGGCCGAGGCTCGTGGCCCGGCTCCCGCTGCTGTCTTCGCTGGTGGCGCGGTGTGTCCGCACGCGGCCGTCCGAGCGCCCGTCGTCGTCGGGCATCGTGGCCGAGCTGGAGGCGCTCGCCGAGGTGTCACCCCCCGGCGCGCTCCAGAGATGGTTGGGCCAGGTGGAGCCGCAGCTGTGGCCGCCACCCGGTCCAGGGCACTGGCCACAGGGTGGCCCGCCCGAAGGCCTGCGGCGCACGCACCGGCAGGCCGGCCTCACTCCGTCCGGCGAGCCGAAGCCGACCGGACGGAGCGAGGGCCAGGAGTCAGAAGGCTAGACCTTCTCGACGCCCTGCTTCTTGACGTTCGCCTTCCAGACGGTGTCGCCGAGCCAGGACGGGCCGTTCTTCGGGGCCGGGACCTCCTCGCGCCAGCCGTTGAACACGTGCACGCGGTTCGTGCCGCGCTCGCGGAGGCGGATGTCGGTGTGGCCGCGGGAGGCAGCCTTCAGGGCGGCGCCACGGGGCTGGCGGGAGTGGAAGACGGTGTCGGTGTCGCCGTTGCCGTCCTGGAGAACGAAGTACTTCTTGTCAGCCATGTTTCTACCCTCAGCATGCTCGACGTCCGTCGCCGAAGCGATTCGATTGTAAGTCACAACGTTTCTGGGGGGTCAATGCGGAAAATCGTGGTGGGTGTTGACTCGGCCGTCATCGAAGGGCAGAAAGCAGAGTTTTCCCGCTGGCTGGAACGCCGCTCAAGCGCGCGAAACCACGACGTTTCCACGGATTCCCAAAACGCCCGAAGCGACCGCTTGGGAGCCGTCCCGCGTTCACCAAATTTTTTTCATTTTTTTGGTTCTGAGGGTTGCGCGGGAGGGGTTGGAGAGCAGTTGACGGGCTCAGCGCTCGGCGTCGATCAACTCGTCGATCCGCTCCGCCTGGTTGCCCATCCCGTTCACCGCCTGGTCCACCAGGAAGTAGTCCGGAAGCTCGACGTCGCCGAAGGTGGCGTCGATCCACACGGTCTCGATGCGGGCGGCGGCGCCGTCGCGCGGGAAGATGAGGAAGATGTCGTACTGCTGGTGGACGTCGATGATCGGGTTCCCCAGCTCGACCGGGTCCGGCACGAGGGTGCGCCCGATGACGAAGGGGTCCATCCCGTCGATCTCCACCCAGCGGTGGTCCTTGAACATCACGGTCCGCGCGGTCTGGACGAGGAGGACCTCGACGGTCTGGTCGATGTGCTGGGTGTAGGACTCGCACTCGCGGGCCAGGAAGCAGTCCCGGTCGCCCTGCTCGACGACGTCGTACTCGACGAAGTTCTCGAAGACCTCGGACTTGTCGGGGTAGGTGATGGCCCACAGCACGTCGTCGATGCCGTGGGTGTACTCGGCCGCCCCCAGCGCCCCGATGATCGTCTCCGTGTTCGCGTTCTCGACACCGACGGCTTCGAGGTGGTCGGAGTTGAGGTTGTCGACCTTGTAGCCCTCGTCGTTGAGGTCCACCCAGATGTCGTCGACCAGGGGGAACAGCCCCTCAGCGAACGCCTCCCGCCACTGCTCGCCCTCGGTGTGGTTCTGGAACCCGAAGACCACGAGCTCTTCGATGGTCTCGGGCGCGTCGACGACCACGCAGCCGGAGAAGAGCAGAGGGGCGGCGAGGAGCAGGGGGAAACGCATGGGAGGAATCTACATGGCGTCACCGCCGCGGGTCAGATGGGTCTCACCACTCCACCCGGGACCACCGAACGGGACCCCGCCGGGACCGGGGGGTCCCTAGGGTCTCGCCATGGCTCGCGACCCCCTCGACGGAACCCGGATTCTCCTCCTTCAGGAGGCGCGGGCGCGGGATCTGCCCGGGCTCCTCGAGGCCCGCGGCGCTCGGGTGGGCCTGGTGACCGGGGCGCTGCTCCGCGAGCCTCTCGCCCTGGAGCGGAGGCTCGACGCCGCCCGCGCGCGGCTCGCGCCCATCGACGGGACCGTGCTCCGCCCCAGCCTTCCCCAGGGACCCTTGCCGCCCACCGCGCGGCTTCGCCACGCCTGGCGCCCCCACCTCGCGCTCCTGCGGGCCGTCCACGTGGCGCTCCCGCCGACCGCGTGGCTCCTCGTCGCCCCGCCGGCGGGCATCTCTCCCCTCGCCGCTGCCTGCGCCGACGCCCTGAGAGGTGCGTGCCACCGCGTCGGCCGGATCTCCGGGCGTCCCATCGCGCTGTCCACGTCCCAGGACGCTCACGAGCTGCTCCTGCGCATCCACGACCTCGCGACGGCGCGGAGCGCACCGGGCGGCGCGGTATCGTCGGGCCATGGCGACACGGGTAGCCCTCGCGATCGGGACGCTGGAGCTGCCCTCGGGACGCATCACGCGGTCCGACGGCGCTGAGGACCAGCTCACCGACGTCGAGCGTGACCTCGCCGCCTACCTCGTGGCCCGCCCGGGAGAGGACGTCGCCCGCGATGTCCTCCTCACCGAGGTCCTCGGCTACTCCCCTCAGGCCATCACCCGCGCCGTCGACGACGGCATCCGCCGCCTGCGCGCGAAGATCGAGCGTCTCCCGGAGCGTCCGTTCCACGTCGTGTCGCTGCGGGGCGTCGGGTACCGCTTCGTCCCCCTGGACGTGGCCGCCGCCGACCGCCGCCGCCTCCGCCTCGGACCCCGCACGGTCGACCTGGACCGCCTCGAGGCGACGCAGCCGGGTGGAGAGGTCCTCTCGCTCTCCGCCACGGAGGGCCGGCTCCTCGAGGTCCTCGTCGCCCACGACGGCCGCCCCGTCCCCGCCGAGACCCTGCTGCGGGAGGTGTGGGACATCCGCAGCGCCGGGCGCAAGAAGCTCGTGGACAAGGCCGTCTACCGCCTCCGCGGCAAGCTGGAGGACGAGCCGCGCGAGCCACGCTTCCTGCGCACGGTGCGCGGCCGGGGGCTCCTCCTCGACGCGCAGGTGGTCGTCGAGACCACCGCCGTCGACAGCCCCGCCCCTCCCGGCGCGTCGAGCTGGCGTCGTCCCCCCGCCCCGCAGCTCCTGGGCCGAGCCGAGCTCCTCGCGCACCTCGAAGGCCTCCTCGCCGCCCCCGGGCTCGTGACGCTGCACGGCGCCGCCGGCCTCGGGAAGACCTCGCTCGCCTCGGCGATGGGCGCGCGGTGGGCCGGTCCCTGCGCGTTCTGCGACCTCACGGCCGCGAGCACGGCCGACGACGTGGTCGCCGAGCTCGTGACCGCCCTGGGCGTGGACCAGCCGCGGTCCGGGCCCCGCGACGTCCTCTACGCGGCCCTCGCGTCGGCGGACGCAGGCCTCCTGGTCTTCGACAACGCGGAGACCTGCTCCGGCGCCGTCGCCGACGTGTGGACCGCCCTGCGCGCCGAGGCCCCGTCCCTGCGGGGACTCGTCACGAGTCGCGTGTTGCTCCGCACCCCGGACGAGCGCGTGCTGCCCGTCCCTCCCCTCCCCTCCGACGCAGCGAGCGCCCTGTTCGTCGGACGCGCCGGCCAGCTCGGGGTCGACATCGCCGGCGACGACGCGCGCCTGCCCCCGCTCCTCGACCGCCTCGACGGGGTCCCCTTTGCCATCGAGCTCGCCGCGTCCCGCGTCCGCCTCGGCGGCCTGGACGGGCTCCTCAAGCGACTCGACCGGCCCCTGTCGCTCCTCAAGGGCCGGGGCGATGCCCCCTCCCTCACCGACGCTCTGGCCCGCTCGTGGGACGGGCTCGGCCCGGACGAGCGCACGCTCCTCGCCGTGTGCACCACCTTCCCCGGCAGCTTCGTCCTCGACGCCGTGGAGTCGGCGCTGGACGAGGTCGTGGCGTTCGACGTCATCGACGGACTCGACGCGCTGCTCGACCACGCCTTGCTCCGGCAGACCGACGACGGCCGCATCGCCCCCACGTTCGCCGTCCGGGAGTTCGTCGCCGCTCACGCCGAGCCCGGCCACCGCGCCGTGGCCGCCGCGTCCTTGCCCGCCCTGCGGCGCTGGTACGCAAGCCCCGGCGCTCCGGTGGAGCTCGGGGTGTTCCCTCCCCCGGAGCGCGTCCGGATGCTCGCTGCGGAGCTGGAAGGAGCCCTGCGCGCCTTCGATGCCTCCCTCGCCGCTGACGAGCACGACGTGGCCCGCGCCATCGCCGGCTGGACCGTCCCCCTCCTCGTCCTCCGGGGCTCGCCGCACCGGGCGATGGAGGTCGCTCGGGCGCTCGCGACGGCGCTCCCCAACGACCCCGAGACCCTCGTCCTCTGCGCGTTCGCCGGACGCGCAGCCCCGCCCCCCGACGACGCCGGCATCGCCTCGGCCCTGCGCGTCCTGGAAGAGACCGGGCGCCGGGACCTGCTCGTCCGCTGGCTCAGCCTCACGCTCCGGGTCGGGGTGGAGCGGGCGGGGGGAGCCGCCATGGAGGGGGTCCGGCAGCGCATCGAGGCCGAGCTCGACGCAGACCTGCGCCCCCTGGACCGCGCGCGCCTGGTCTACTCGCTGGGGTGGGCCGCCTACCGCGCCGGCCGCCGCACCGAGGCGTGGGAGTCGCTCCAGGAGACCCTCGCCGTCTACCGGTCCGAGGGCCGCGCCTTCGCCGCCGCGCAGGTGGCGGTCTCCCTCGGTGGGCTCGCCCAGGCCGAGCTGCGCTTCGAGGAGTCGGAGGCCTTCCTCCGCATGTCGATCCAGACCTACGAGCGCGCGGGCATCCGCGACTGGAACCTCGGCGCCCAGGACACCCTGGGACTCATCCGCCTCGTCCAGGGCCGCTACGAGGAGGCCGACGCCCTCAACCGCCGCGTCTACGACCTCGCCCGGGCGCGGGGCAACCGCGAGCTCCAGGGCTCCATGTCCTCGCGGCTCGGCACCACCGCGGCCCACCGGGGCGAGGAGGTCGCGGCGGCGACCTGGTTCGAGCTGTCCCGCGCGACCGCCCAGCGGCTGGGGTGGCGTTCCCAGGAGTGCGCCGCGAACTACAACCTCGGCCTGCTCTCCCGCGGCCAGGGTCGCCTCGACGAGGCGCGGGCCCACTTCGAGACCGCGCGCGACGGGTACGCCGCCCTGGGCCGGCACCCCCACGAGGCCTACTGCGCGGTGGCGCTCGCAGACCTCGATCTGCTCGCGGGCGCGCACGACGCGGGGCTCGCGCGGCTCCGGCCGGCCATCGACGCCATCAAGGCCGCGGACCGCAAGGTGTGGCTCGGGGAAGCGCGCTCGATCGAGGCGCGGCTCCGCGCGGAGAAGGGCGAGCTGGAGGCGCTGCTGCTCGCGGAGCACGCCGTGGACCTCGTGAGGGGAGCGCCGAGCGTCGTGTTGGTGCTCGGGCTGTGCCACCTCGCCGAGGTGGCCCTGCGCCTCGATCAGCTCGGTGACGCCCGGCTCGCCGCCGAGGAGGCACGGGAGACCCTCGCCGCGCTCGGGCTCGGGGGAGGGAGCCGGGCCACGAGGCGGGTCGAGGAGATCGAGGGACTGCTCGCCAGGTAGCAGGTCGGGGGGCGGGGTCGCGCCGCGGTCAGCGGTCGGTCCCTCTCGGGTTGCCGCAGAGCGGGACCCGCCCGGGACCGAGGGATTTCTAGGGTCCTCTCCGTCACGTCGCAGCGTGGCGCGAACCTCCTCCAAGGACCTGAGATGCGAAACCACTCCCTCCTTCTTCTCTCCCTCCTCCTCGGCCTCGCGGGCTGCCCGTCCGCCGGCGAGGAGAACCCCGGTGACGACGACGACGCGGTCGGTGACGACGACGACGCGGTGGGCGACGACGACGACTCCGTCGACACCACCGCCCCCTACGTCGTCTCCACCTCCCCCGAGGACGGCGCCGCCGGTGTGTGGAGCGACACCGCCATCGAGATCTGGTTCAGCGAGGCGATGAACATCCCGTCGGTGGAAGGCGCCCTCGACACCTCCTCCCTCGGCGACGTCGGCATGTCCTGGAACGACGGTGACGATGTCCTGACCATCGCCCCCATCGCCTTCCTCCAGTACGCCGCCGGCGACGGGAACGACCCGACCAGCGTCGAGCCGCGTGAGTACCGCGTCGTGCTGGGGACCGGCGCCACGGACCGCGAGGGCAACGCCATCGAGGCCGGCCACGAGGTGGTCTTCACCACGCTGAAGCGCATGGACGCGACCTACGAGCGCGACAACGACGTGACCGGCACCGCGACGCGGTCGGGCCCCGTGGGGGACGGGAACGACTACCTGCGGGTGGGCGACGACGACGAGGACGCCGCGCTGCGCGCGTTCGTCACCTTCGACCTGTCGGAGATGCCGGCGAGCGCCGTGGGCGTGGAGAGCGCGTGGCTCTACACGACCCTGGTGAGCGACCAGATCGGCGACCCCTGGAGCCTCGGACTCGAGGTCCTCGTCGAGCACGGGGTGTACCCGCGCGTGGACGGCGAGGCCTGGGCGGCGGACCCCCTGACCGAGTCGGGCGGTCTGCAGGACAGCGGCGGGGGCTCGCTCTACCTGTCCGTCTCCGATGAGGTGGAGGACGACATCCTCAACCGCGCCGCCCGCGAGGACCGCAGCCAGTTCCGGTTCCGCATGGCGGTGGAGGACAACGAGAACGGCGTCGCCGACCAGGTCTATCTGAGCCGTGACGCCCTCGAGCTGGAGGTCACCTACCTCGCTCCCTGAGTGGAGGACCCGAGGCCGCCCCCGACAGCGGCGCTCGGAGGGTCAGGAGCACCGGGGTCCGCGGACGAGCGATCGTCCACGGGCCCCGGTCCCGCTCACGGTGGCTACGTTGCGGCGCGGGGCTGCCGCAACGAGCGGCCCCAGGACCAGGAGCCTCCCTTGACCGACCTCGCCTACCAGACCGGATTCGGCAACGCCCTCGCGTCCGAAGCGCTCCCCGGCGCGCTCCCCCAGCTCCAGAACGGCCCCCGCGAGGTCCCCTACGGGCTCTACGCCGAGCAGATCAACGGCACGGGGTTCACCGTGCACCGTGCCCTGAACCACCGGGTCTGGATGTACCGCTTGCGCCCGCAGATCGCCGAGCGGGAGTGGACGAAGCTGGACAGCGGACGGTTCGTGGGGCGGTTCGACGCCGGCAGCGTGAGCCCCAACATCCTGCGCTTCGCGCCCACGCCCTGGCCGGGCCCTGGCGTGGACTGGCTGAGCTCGCTGTCGAGCTTCGCGGGCGCCGGCGATCCGTGCGCCAGGGCGGGCTTCGCCATCCACCTCTACTCCGCCACCGCGGACATGGAGCGCGCGTTCACGGACATCGACGGCGACCTGCTCGTGGTGCCGCAGGAGGGAGCGCTGCGGGTGCAGACGGAGCTGGGCTGGCTGGAGGCGGGGCCGGGCGAGATCCTCATCCTCCCGCGGGGCATCCGCTTCCGCGTCCTGCTCCCCGACGGCCAGGCCCGCGGCTTCGTGGGCGAGCTGTTCAACGGGCACTACCAGCTCCCCGAGCGGGGACCCGTCGGCGCGAACGGGCTGGCCGACGAGCGCCACTTCAAGGCGCCGGTGGCGGCCTTCGAGCGGAGCGACGCGCCCTATCCGGTGGTGCACAAGTCGGGCGGGGACCTGTGGGGCACGGAGCTGCCGGGCTCGCCGTTCGACGTGGTCGCCTGGCATGGGACGTATGCGCCCTTCAAGTACGACCTGATGGACTTCAACTCCTACTGGGGCGCGAACTGGGACCACCCGGACCCGTCGATCCTCACGGTCCTCACGGCGCCCCACGACGATCACGGCCGCAACGCCGTGGACTTCGCGGTGTTCAAGGGCCGCTGGGACACGATCGAGCACAGCTTCCGGCCGCCCTTCTTCCATCGGAACAGCGCCATCGAGTTCAACGCCGTCATCAAGACGCCGAGCACGAAGGGCCCGTACATCGCCGGGGCCCACACGTACACGCCGTATCTGTCGCCCCACGGGGTGTCCAAGCGGGGCTACGAGCGGGCGGTGGCGAAGACGGGCCCCGAGGCGGACCAGCCGGTGCGGCTGTCGGACGACGAGCTGTGGATCCAGTTCGAGTCCACGTACCAGCTGCGCGTGATGCCCTGGGTGACGGACAGCGAGACCCGGGACCGGAGCTATCTCGACCAGTTCACGGGGTTCGTGCCGTCCGAGGCGGAGTAGGCGGCTACCGGGTCTCCCGGTCCAGGAGGCGCAGGAGCGCGGCCCACGTCGCGTCGACGACCGCGGCGCGCTCGGGGCGGGCGAACTGCCGCGCGACCTTGGCGGCGATCTCCGGGGCGGGCTCCACGAGCGGGCCAGCGCCGGCCGCGACCTGGATGGCGCAGGCCTTCTCGAGGAACCACATGACCTCGAAGGCGGCGGGGACGGTGGGGCCGCAGGTCAGCAGGCCGTGGTTGCGCAGGATCAGGGCGTCGTGGGTACCCAGGGAGGCGACGAGGGCAGCGCCGTCCCCTTCGGCCAGCGTCAGGCCGCTGTGCTCGTGGGTCCCGATGGCGCCGTGAAAGCGCATGGCGTGCTGGCTGACCATCCGCAGCCCACCCTCCTGCGCACTCACCGCAGCCCCGGCGACGGAGTGGGTGTGGACGACGCAGCCCACGTCGGGGCGCGCGGCGAGGATGGCGCTGTGTAGGCCCATCGCCGCCGGGTGAACGCCCGCGCCCGTGCGGTCGTCGAGGACGGTGCCGTCGAGGTGGACCCGGACGAGGGTGGATGGTTCGACCTCCTCGAAGAGGCGGCCGAAGGGGGCGAGGTAGTAGGTGTCCGGGTCCAGGAGCGACCGGGCGGAGCAGTGGGTGTGGACGAGGTCGGTCCAGCCGAGGACGGCCTGGAGCCGATGGGCCGCGGCGAGGTCGTCCGTCAGGTCGAGGTCCGGGTTGATCACGGGGACGGCACCGTCGGCGACGAGTCGAGGACGTCGAAGCCGAAGTACTCGGCGGAGAGGGCGCGGAGGCGGGGGCGCAGACAGGCATCCCGCCAGGCGGGGTCGTCGACGAAGGCCGCCTGGCGCCCGTTCACGTCCATGGTCGAGGCGCGGCCGTGCTGGGCGAGACCGTCGAAGCTGCTGCCCGGGGCCGGCGGGGGGCCGAACGGGGGGACGTCGTCCCGGCCGGCGTCGGTGAAGGAGATGCCGAGCCGCGCCGCGACGGCCTCGCGGTAGGCGCGGTCCACGTGCCAGCGGGGGAAGGAGACCCAGGTGGTGGCGGGGTCGTCGGGGGTGCCCGGTGCGGAGGGCGCGTCGAGAGCGCCGCGGACATGGGTCTCCCAGGCGGCGAGGACGGCGTCGTTCACCAGGTACCCCCCGCGCAGGCGGCTCGCGACGAAGTTGCCCAGATCCCGCACCACCACCACCACGTCGCGTCGCTCGGCGGGCTCCCGCGCGGAGACGACGGGCCGGATCGACCGGAACGTGGCGAGGTCCATGTCCTCGAAGTTGAAGAGGAAGGCGGCGAGGTCCTCCACCTCGTAGGCCTGCCGCAGCGCCCACTCCACGTTCTGCAGGGCCAGCAGCCGGTCCCGCAGCGACGAGAACACCTCGTTCGGCGTGATGTGGCGCACGTGGCCCCGGAAGCGCCCGTTCACGTAGAACGCCGACGAGAACCCCGCGACCAGCACCTCCCGCTCCGTGCGGCTCACGACCCGGGGTGGCGGGTTCACGTGCCGCTCGACGCGCAGGAACTCGCAGTTGTTCAGGTGCGCGCAGAGACCGTCCACCTGGGAGAGCAGCCAGTGGATGACTGCGTGGTGGCCGGTGCGCTTCATGGCGAGGACCGCCAGCTCGTGTTGGTTCGCCATGGCCTCCCGGGAGCCCCGAGTATAGTCCGCCAACGATGGACGAGGGCCCGGTCACCTTCCACGAACGCGTGACGCTGACCCGGGCGTCCCGGGGAGCCGTCCGGTCGCGCAACATCGCGATGGTCTACGAGCTCGAGGGCGCGGTCGACGTCGACGCGCTGCGCGCTGCGGTTCGGCACCTGGTCCAGCGGCACGAGGCCTTCCGCACCTCCTTCGTCCCCGGTGGACCGACGGGGTTCGTCCGACGCGTGCACGACGGCGTGGACCCGCTGCGGGAACGGGAGTTCCAGGACGAGCCCGAGGCCGCGGCGTGGATGCGGGCGCAGATGGAGGAGGTCCGGTCCCTGGACGAGGCGCCCCTCGCCGTGGCCGCCATCGCGCGGTTCGCCGAGGACCGCGCGTACTTCGGGGTCAGCGCGGACCACGTCATCGCCGACAAGCTCTCCGCGCTCCTCGCCTGGAAGGAGCTCGCCCGCGCCTACGCGGACCACGTGGACGGAGTGGCGCCCGACGACGAGCCCGCGCCCCAGCCCCGGGAGCTCGTGGGGCCGAACCTCGCGCTCGTGGGGCCGGTGCTGAAGGACCGAAGCACGCTCCCGCCCTACCCCGAGGACGGCTACGCCCTGGAGGGGGATGCCTCGCGTCCCGGCGGGCTGGACCCCACGCCAGGGGTGGTGCTCGTGGCGTTGCCGGGGACGGGGCAGCTGCGCCGGGCGGCGAACGCGGCCGGGGTCTCCCGCGGGGCCTTGCTCGTGACGGCCCTGACCTACGCCCTGCGCGAGCACGCCCGCCGCCCCGATGTGGGCTTCGCGGTGGTGCGGAGCGGGCGCACGACGCGGCGGGAGTGGGACACCGTCGCCTACATGGTGTTCACGGACACGTACCGGTGCCGGGCGGGCGAGGACGCAGACGACGACGCGCTCCTCACGGACGCCGAGCGCTTCCTCGGCGACACGGCACCCTGGCGCCGGGTCTACAACGCACTGGCGGCGCCGCCGACTCGCCGGATCCTCCTCAACCTGCTGGGGCCGCCGGTGGTGTTCCGCCTCCCGGGGGTCGAAACCAGCGAGCGAGTCGACCTTCTGCCCCCACGAGAGCTCTTCGACGTGCACGATCTCGTGGTGCAGATGGTGGAGGGGCGGCGCGCCTGCTCCGCCGTCGTGGCGTACCGGGACTGCCGCTTCGAGCGGGCGACGATGGAGGCCATCGCAGCGACGTTCGAGGCCACGGTGCGGCGGCTGGTGGCGCGGGCCGAGGGGGGCGAGGGATGAGCGACCGGGGGGCGACGCAGGACGGGCTCGCGATGCTCCCGGAGCTGGCGCCGCACGCGCTGCACCCGTCCGTGGTGGCGCGGGGGCTCTCCGACGGGCTGCTGGCGGCGTCGCTGGGGCGGTACCTGCGGGACACCGTCTACCTGGAGCGGCAGGTCGTGAACCCCGTCGCCCGCTGGCTCCTCGCCCGGGAGGGTCGGTTCGCGCTGCCGGGGCCCGCCCGGCGCCTGGCGGAGCGGCTGCACGACGACGAGGAGGCCCACGCGGCGGAGGCGGAGGCGCTGCTGGCGGCGGTGGCGAGTGACACTCAGGGGGCGCCGACGCGGACGCCGGGCTTCGCCGCAGGACTCGCGGCCGTGCAGGCGCGCGGCGACCACGAAGACCGCGATCTCCTCGCCTTCCTCTTCGTCTTCGTGACCGAGACCGCGCTCAGCGATCGCCTGCGGCTCCTCGCCGAGGACGAGCGGGTGCTCCCTGACGTGCGGGAGTTCGTGGGACGACACGGCCGCGACGAAGAGTGGCACCGGGCCTTCTTCGCCGAGCGCTTCGCGCAGGTGTGGGGCGCGCTCACGGCCGAGGAGCAGGACCGGCTGGGCCCGGCGCTGGCCGAGCTGGCCGTGGCGTATCTCGGCCCCGATCTGGACGGCGATGGCGGCGATCTCCGCGCCGCCGGGCTCGCGGACGCCGACGCGGAGGCGATCCTCGCCGACCTCTGGACCGAGGACGCCGTCGCCGAGCACGTCCGCCGGGCCGCACGCGCGACGCTGGGAGCGCTGGAGATGGCAGGGGCGCTGGAGCACGCGGCGACTCGGCTGGCCCTCGCCGCCGCCGGTCTCCTCGACGAAGGAGCCCTCTGATGTGCGGCGTGGGCGGTGTGTGGAGACGCCACGGAGGCCGCGCCGAGCGCGCCTGGCTCGACCGGATGATGTCGGCCATGGCCCACCGAGGTCCCGAGGGGAGCTCCTTCGCCCAGGTGCGCGAGGACGTCGCCCTCGCCTTCCTCTCCCTCGCCTTCACCGAGCAGCCGGCCACCGGACTCCAGCCCATCTACTCGGCCGACCACCGCGTCGCGCTCCTCTACAACGGCGAGATCTACGACTACGAGGCCCTGCGCGACGACCTGCGCGCCCGCGGCCACGCCTTCCACACCCGGTCCGACAGCGAGGTCGTCCTGCGCCTGTACGAGGAGTACGGCGAGGGGATGTTCGCCCACATGAACGGCGAGTTCGCGTTCGCCATCTGGGACGGGCGGCGCGACGAGCTGTGGCTCGCCCGCGACCGCTTCGGCATCAAGCCCATGTTCTTCGCGGAGCACGACGGCGCCTTCGTCTTCGCGTCCGAGTGCAAGGGGCTGCTCGCGCTGCCCGGCTTCCCCGTCGCCATCGACCCGCGCTTCTTCGCCGGGCCCGGCATGGGCCTCGCTGACTGCGCCCGCACCGCGTTCGCCGGGATCACCGCCGTCCGCCCCGCCCACCTCACGAAGGTCACCCGCGACGGACTGACCACCGCGCCGTACTGGACCCCCGACTTCACCCGGGTGCCCGGGCGCACCTTCGACGAGGCGAAGGCGCAGCTCGACGAGGCGCTGACCCGCGCGGTCCAGCGACGGGTCGGCGGGGACGTCCCCATCGCGATGGCCCTGTCCAGCGGCCTCGACAGCTCCACGGTCGCCGCTCTGACGAAGCGCGCCGGCCGCACCCTGACCTGCTTCTCCATCTCCTACCCCGGCCAGCCCTACGACGAGGGCGCCGAGGCCGAGCGCACCGCGAAGCGGCTGGGCCTGCCATGGGTGGGGGTGGAGTGCGACGCCGCGTCCCTCGCGGACGGCTACCTCGCGTCGATCCGCAGCACGGAGGTCGCCTCGGCGTCGCTGTCGTCCGTCTCCCGCATCGCGGTGATGCGCGGCGTGCGGGACGCCGGGTTCAAGGCGGTCTGCTCCGGCGAGACGAGCGACGAGCAGTTCGGGGGCTACCCCTACTTCCGCCTCGAGGCGCTCTGGCGGGACCTCGCCGCCGGCGCCCCCTCCGCGAGGCAGCACCTGAAAGACTTCTCCCGCACCGAGGGCAAAGCCCGGGGCGTCTTCTGGACCCAGACCGACCCGCCCGCAGAGCTGGATCCCCGCTTCGGCTATGCCAGCGCCTACGCCCTTCGGGTCGCCACCGCCCAGCGCCAGCTGCCCCGCCTGCTGAGCAAGCGCGTCATCGCGGAGCTCGGCGACGACGGCCCGTCGAGCACGGTCGACCGGGAGTTCGCCCCCTTCGACCTGCCGTCCATGGACCCATTCGACGCGACGCGCGTGGTCAGCAAGGCCGTGTTCAGCGGCATCATCGTGCCCCTGCTCGGCGACCGCGTGGAGATGGCCAACTCCCTGGAGGGCCGCGCCCCCTTCCAGGACCTCGACGTCATGAACCTCACCTGGTCGCTCCCCGCCGAGCACTGCCTCGTCCCCGACTCGGCTCTGAGCAAGCGTCTGCTCCGCTCCCTGGCCGAGCCGCTGCTGGGACCCGAGTACCAGCGGCCGACGAAGCACAACCTGCTGTCGCCGAGCTTCCGGGACTTCCGGGCGACGCCCGTGGGGCGTGAAGTGATGGACACGCTCATGAGCCCCGCCGCCATCGAGCGCGCGGACCTGCTGAACCCCACGACCGTGCGCCTGGTGCGCGCCGCCTGGCCGCTCGCCCCGCGCGGGAGCCACGCCTTCCGCCGCCTCGACGCCCTGTGGGGCTACATGATGGGGATCCAGGGGCTCCACCACGTCTTCGTCGACGGCGCCGTCCCCGCCGGGCCCGTCATCCCGCTGGAAACCGACCGCTCGCCCGCCACGCTGACCGAGGCCGCTCCATGAAATCCACGTTCTTCGAGGGGCTCCGCTGGGGCCTCGCCCAGCCCCGCACGGCCCTGACGTTCCTGCCCGAGCACGGAGATCCCGTGGTGCTCGACGGCCGGGAGCTCGAGCGCAAGGCGATGGCGCTGGCGGCGGTGCTGCGCGAGCGCTTCGAGCCCGGCGCCCGGCTGCTGCTCCTGTGCGAGCCGGGCGTGGACTACGTCGTCGCGTTCCTGGGGTGCGTGTACGGCGGGCTGGTCGCAGTGCCCGCCTTCCCCCCGGACCCCACGGACCTGCTGCGCACGCTGCCTCGGCTCCAGGCGCTCGCCACGGACGCAGGCGCGGGCGGGGTCCTCACCACGTCGATGGTCGACTCGATGGGGGAGATGCTCCAGCAGCTCGTGCCGGGCATCGCCGCCCTGCCCCGCATCGCGGTGGACACGGTGGACGTGGGCGCCGCAGACGGGTGGCGGGCGCCCACGGTGCGACCGGACGACGTCGCCTTCCTCCAGTACACGTCGGGCTCCACGGGGAACCCGCGCGGGGTGCGCGTCACCCAGCGGAACCTCGCGGCCAACAACGAGCACATCGCCAACGTCCGCAGCCGCCGCGACCACGACGGCGTCGGCGTGAGCTGGCTGCCGCCCTACCACGACATGGGCCTCATCGGCGCCATCCTCCACCCGCTCCACGACGGCGGGCCGGCGGTGCTGCTCTCCCCGGTCACGTTCCTGCGCAACCCCCGGCGCTGGCTCCAGGCCATCACGGACTACCGCGGCACGTGCTCGCCGATCCCGAACTTCGCCCTGGACCTGTGCTCGCGCCGCGTCCGCGACGACCAGCTCGACGGCCTCGACCTGAGCTCGCTCCGCTGCCTCATCGTGGGCGCGGAGCCGGTGCGCACCGCGAGCCTCGACCGCTTCGCCGAGCGCTTTGGCCCCGTGGGCTTCCGGCGCGAAGCGGTGTTCCCGGCCTTCGGCCTGGCCGAGGCGACGCTGCTGGTCAGCGGGGTCCGCCACGGCGGCGTCCCCACCCGGCACGACGGGCGCGTGGGGTGCGGGCTGCCGGCGACGCCGCTCCGCATCGTCTCGCCCGAGACCGGTGCGGTGCTCGCGGACGGGCTGGAAGGCGAGATCCAGGTCAGCGGCGACCACATCGCCGACGGCTACCACGGCAAGCCCGAGGAGTCGGCGGCGACGTTCCTCGTGGACGACGGCGTCCGCTGGCTCCGCACGGGCGACCTCGGCTACCTGCACGAGGGCGAGCTCTACGTGAGCGGTCGCATCAAGGACCTCATCGTTCACCGAGGCCGCAACGTGCACCCCACGGACGTGGAGACGAGCGCCGAGAAGGTCCACCCCGCCATCCGGCCCGGCGGCATCGCGGCGTTCTCCGTGGACGACGGGGAGACGGAGCGGGTGGTCGTCGCGCTGGAGGTGGACGCGCGCAAGGTCGCGGGGGAGCTCGACGGGGCGGCCATCGCGGCGGCGGTGCGGGCGGCGGTGGCGACGGACCACGGCGTGCCCCCTCATCGGGTCGTCGGGGTGGGGGCGCGGGCGCTGCCGAAGACGTCGAGCGGCAAGATCCAGCGGCGGGAGACGAAGCGGGCGCTGCTGGCGGGCGAGCTCACGCTGCTGTTCGACGACGTGGGCGGCGCCGTCGACGGAGACCAGCGGCCCGAGACCGGCGACCTGTACCCGGAGCTCGACGCGGTGGCGGCGGCTCTGGATGACCGCTCGGACAAGTACCAGTTCGATCTCGACGCGGACGTGCCCTGGGACCGCATGGACGAAGCCGGGGAGTTCCTGCCGCCCGGCCTCGCGAGCTTCGCCTGGTCCGAGGCGCTGCCGCTCCAGGACGACCCCGCCGCGTGGGAGCTCTTCCAGTGGAGCACCACGCTGGCCCTGTGCGACGTGATCATCCGCCTCGAGGAGGGGCTGATCGACTTCGTGCGCAACCAGGGGCCGATCCTGCATCGCGGGCGGAGGTCGCTGACGCTGCTGGAGGACGAGGAGCGCAAGCACATCGCCCTGTTCCGGCGCTTCGGGGACCGGCTGCGGGCGCGGCACCCGGAGCTCCTGGACGTCTACGACGCCGCCATCGCCGAGCACTGGAGCACGCTGCCCACCGACGGGCTGCGCCCCGGCGAGGCCCTCGGCGACTACCACTACCGGGGCTGGCTCCAGATCCTCTTCTTCGAGGAGTGGACCCTGTGGTTCTTCCAGCGGCTCCAGGCGGAGCGGGAGCGGGTGCATCCCGTGTGGCTCCAGGCCCACAAGGTGCACTCCCAGGAGGAGGCGCAGCACGTACGGACGGACGCGGCGTGGCTGGACGCGCTCGCGGTGGACGCGGGGCGGCGGCGGGCGATCAGCCGGGCGCAGATCGCCGAGATCATGCGGCCCATGCAGGTGAGCAACCACGTGATGCACTCGGTGGTGGGGGCGCGGTACCCGGACCGGATGCGGGTGCTGTCGCGGCCGGACCCGTCGGCGCCGCTGCTCGCGTTGCTGCGGGACCGGGCGATGCGCCGGACGCGGGAGCGGGCGCCGTTCTTCGAGGAGCTGGCGACGCGCTCGCTGCCCGCGGAGGGGCGTCGGGTGGCGGTGCGGCGGCCGCCGACAGAGGCGGCGGCGCTGGCGTGGCTGAAGGAGTGGATCGAGGAGGCCGAGCCGGGCTCGTTCCAGCCGGACGAGACGTTCGCGGCCCAGGGGCTCGACTCGGCGGACGCCCTGTCGCTGGCGGGGGAGCTCGAGGACTGGGTCGGCGGGCGGCTGCACCCGACGCTGCCCTACGAGATGCCGACGCCGCGGCTGCTCGCGGGGTACCTGGCGGCGCTGCCGAAGGTGGGAAAGGCGGCGGTGATTCCGCGGGCCGGGCGGCCCGTGTCGCGGCGGCAGGCCCGGTGGCTCGACATCGCGGGCGACGACGGGCTCGCCCACACGGTGACGGAGATCTACTGGGCCGAGGGGCCGCTGGACGACGCGCGCCTGGACATGGCGCTGCGGCGCGTCGTGGCGGGGCACCCGGCCCTGCGGGCGCGCTTCGTACGGGGCGCGTCCGGGTGGAACGAGGTGCTGGACGACGAGGCCGGCGCGGCGGTGCGCTGGCGACGGGTGGAGGCGGACTCGCTGCCCGAGGCGCTGCGGGCCGAGGCGGAGGCGGTCTACCACCGGGCGTGGGTGCCCACGGACCCGGTGCGGCTGCGGGCCACGCTCGTGCGGGCGCGGGACGGCAACGGAGTCGTGCTCAGCGCGCCGCACGTGGTGGCGGACGCGGCGGCGATGCACGTGGTGGCGTCCCAGCTGGTGGAGGGGCTCGCGGGGGCGGGCGGGCCGCTGCCGGTGCGGGACCCGGTGAAGGTGGCGACGGGCGAGGGTCCGGCGTCGGTGGCGAACGCGACGTGGTGGCGGGAGCGCCTGGCGGACCTGCCGACCTGGACGCCACGACGGCGGTTTGCGGGGCGGCGGATCGAGCGGATGGTCAGCGAGGAGGTCGCGCAGCGCTGGGCAGCGCGGGCCGAGGCGCTGGGGGTGACGCCGTTCGTCTTGATGCTGTCGGCGATGCACCTGGCGTGGCGGGAGCTGCGGGGGACGGACGCGCCCATCGGGACGCAGCTCGCGAGCCGGACGACGCCGGAGCGGCGGGGGATGTTCGGCTACCTGGTGGACGTGGCCCTGGTACGCCCGGACCTGGGCGGCGTCGAGACGGTGGACGAGGCCGCGCCGCGGGTGGAGCGGGCGTGGCTCGAGGCGGTGCAGCACGGCGGGTCGATCGCGGGGCTGGTGGAGGCCCTGTTCCCGGAGCGGCTGGGGGAGCGGTGGCTGCCGGCGCCGGTGAGCTTCAACCTCGTGCCGCCGGCGGACCCCATCGTGCGCGGCGCGGTGCGCTGGACGCGGATGCCCCAGCTGCTGCCCGAGCGGCGGTCGTTCCTGTTCTACGAGGAGATGGTGCTGGCCCAGACGCTGCCCACGGGCGGGATGGTGCTCGTATCGTGGTTCGACGAGGGCGCCGTAGGGGAGGCGAAGGCGCGGGCGCTGCTCGACGGGATGGTGGCGCGCCTGGGGTAGCGGCGAGGACCCGCCCCTCACCGCCCGTCAGCGAACACCGCGAGCCTCCCCGCGCTGCAGGGGATGACAAGGGCGGCGCCGTCTGCGTCGTGTGCTTCGTCGTCGAGGAGCCGGACCGGCGTCGTCTCCGGACCGACCTCGAAGAACCCGAAGCGGTCGAGGTCCACGCGGACGGTAGCGTCCTCTCCTTCGTAGGGGGTGCCGACGCGGCCGTGGTCGTCCTCGATGCGGACGAGGTCCTCTTTGTCGACCGGGTCCTCGATCTCAACCACGCGGGCCCCATCGGAGCCAGCGGACAGGCGATGGAACGCGCCGGGCTCGACGACCGCGACGTCTCCGGGCCGCAGGGTGTAGTTGTCGCCCAAGCCCTCGAGCCTCAGCTCCCCCTCCACGACGCACAAGGTCGTCCGCTTGCGGCGGTGGCAGTGGAGCGAGGTGCGGGCGCCCGGCGTGAGGGTCAGCACCCAGGCGGCGAGGCGGGGGCCGCGGTAGCAGAGGAACTCGTGGCCCCACGGCTTGCGCACAACGGAGCGCTCGTGGCCGCGGGGCACCGCGGGGACGGGCCGGCAGCGCGCGAGGGCCTCCCGGTCGCGGTCGCCTGCGGGGAGGGTCAGGGCCGGCGCGACGTCGCTCAACTCCCCAGGTTCGCGGCGAGGAAGGCCTTCGCCTTCGCCCAGGCGTCGTCCGCGGCGTCGGCGACGTAGCGGTCGCTGCTCGGGTTCGCGAAGGCGTGGGGGGCGTCGTAGAAGTGGACGTCGACGGACTTGCCGGCCTCGGTCGCCTTCGCGACGAAGGACTCCACCGACTCAACCGGGATGCCCTTGTCCTGGCGGCCGAAGACACCGAGGACGGGGGCGTTGAGGCGCTCCAGCGCGCTCAGGTCCTCGGGGATGCGCCCGTAGTAGACGACGGCGGCGTCGATGTCCGCGAGGTCCATCGCCGTGCGCAGCGACCAGCTCCCGCCGAAGCACCAGCCGACGACGGCGGTCTTCGGGGCCTGGATGCGCTCGTCCCGCACGAGGAGGTCGTGGGCGTCGGCGAGGGTGGCCATGGCGTCGCCGTCCTCGACGGCCTTCATCGCCGCCATCGCCGCGTCGGGCGTACTGGCGACGGTGCCGCCGTAGAGATCGACGGCGAGGGCGGCGTACCCGGAGGCAGCGAGGCGGTCCGCCCAGTGCTTGATGTGGTCGTTCAGCCCCCACCACTCGTGGATGACGATGATCCCCGGGACGGGGCCCGCGGCGTCCTCGGGGAGGGAGAGGTAGGCCTTGCCGCCACCGAGGGGGACCATCGCGCCCTTGGACGCCGGGGCAGCGTCGCCCTTGAGGGCGTGCAGCGCGGCGAACTCGGCCTCGGTGAGGAGGCCCGGCTGGGCCGGGCTCATGCTGGCGTCGGCGGCGTCGGCGGTGGTGGACGCCGCGCCAGGCTGGGTCGTCTCGCCGGGCTGGGTGGTCTCTGAGGGAGCTGCGGCGGGGGCGGCCGCGTCGGCGGAGGTGGCGTCAGGCGCGGCGGCGTCCGGGGCAGCAGCGGCGTCGCCGTCCGAGGACGGGGAGCAGGCGATCAGCAGGGCAGCGGGCAGCAGAGCGAGCGTGGTGCGCATGGGGTCCTCCGGGCAGCGACCATAGCGCTAGGAGGCGGCCGCTCGCGCTCAGCCCCGTCGGGCCTCCCAGTCCGACCGGACCATCGCCATCATCCACTCGTCGAGCATCTGACCCCGCTTGCGGACCGCGGCGCGCAGGATCCCCTCGCAGACGAACCCCACCTTCTCCACCACCCGACGGGAGGCCGCGTTGCCGACGAACACCGTGGCGATGATGCGCTCGGCGCCGCGCTTGCCGAAGGCCTCGTCCACGAGCGCCCCGACGGTCTCCGTCGCGTAGCCCTTGCCGTGGGCGTGGGGGGCGAAGGCGTAGCCGATGTCGAGCTGCTCGGGGTTCCGGCCGATGGGCCGCAGCGCCGCGCCGCCGATGTACCGGTCCGACGACCGCTCGATCACCGCGAGCGACACCGCCTCCTCCGGACCGTCCTGCATCGTCTGGACGTGGTGGTGCCAGTAGTCGTGCAGGTCCGAGGGGCCGGAGGGGCCGTCCCAGATGAGGGTGTCGAAGATCGTGGAGTCGACGATGTCGCGGTAGTAGCCGTCGATCTGCGCCTCGTTCGGGACGGTGAGGATCAGGCGGTCCGTCTCGATGACCGGCACGTCCAACACCGCGGGCGTCACCGGCTCGGCGTCCGCGACGAGGGTCCCCAGATCGCCAGCGTTCAAGCGGGTTGCCAGGCCCACCCGCTCGCCGGGGCGCCGCACCAGGGCCGCGAAGGACGCCGGGTCCTGCTGGGTGGGGACCGTCAGGAGCCAGACCGCGTCTGCCTTCTCCCCGTCGTCCGCCGCGGCGAGGTGGGCCCGGACCGCCGAGGGAGAGAGGCCGAGCCCCCGCACGTCGAGGAAGCGACCGCCGCCGCGGGTGATGCGCGCCGCGAGGGCGGCGACCGGAGTGATGGCACCGACGGTGAGGATGAGCATGGGCCGATGATTCCGGCCCGACCGGCGCGACGCCAGCGCAGGAAGAGGAACCCTGCCGGTTCCCTCTCAGACCCGCGCTTCGGCCTCCGGCGGCGCGTTCGTCCCGCCTGCGAAGCCCCCCTGGAGCATGGAGATCGCGGCCATGCCCATGGTCACGAGGTCCTCGGCGTGGTCCACCTGCTTCGCCAGGCGCCAGATGCGCGTCGGGTGCAGATAGAAGCGCTTGTACGCAAGGTCCACGATCTTCTCGACCTCGTGGTTCTTCAGCACGTAGCTCGGGTGGTCCAGGCGGGAGAAGCGGCGGTGGTCGTCGTCCCAGGGCAGGCCGAACTCGTCGGCCACGTCCGTCCCCGGGTACGGCTGGAACATGAAGAAGGCGGCGTAGTCCGGGTCGAGCTCGACGGCGAAGTCGATCGTCTCGAGCATCTCCTCGCGCGTCTCCGTGGGGAAGCCGAGGATGAAGTTGCTGAGCACGCCGATCCCCGCTTCCCGCGCCTTGCGGAAGCCCTCGATCGCCGTCTCCTTCTTGATGCCCTTCTTGATGAGGTTGAGCACGCGCTGGCTGCCCGCCTCCACGCCGGACTCGATGCGGTAGCAGCCCGCCTCCTTCATCTTCTTGAGGAGGCGCGCGTCCAGGTAGTCGACGCGTTCGGCGCAGAACCACGTGTATCCGAGGTCCGCCGCGATCATCTTGTCGAGCAGCTCCTCGGACCGGCGCGGGTGGACCAGGAACCGGTCGTCGTGGAACCGGAACTCGGTCACCCCGTAGGTCCGTTCGAGGTGCTTGAGCTCGGCGATGATCGAGTCCGCCGATCGCAGCGTGAGCTTCTGCCCGAACACCGTCCGGTCGCAGAACGTGCAGCGGTGCGGACACCCGCGATGGAAGAACACGCTCGTCGCGCGGGGCGACCGCCGGTACCCGGGCGCGAGCTTGTACAGGCTCATGTCCACGAGGTGCCGCGCGGGATAGGGCAGCGCGTCCAGGTCCTTGACCCGGATCGGCTCGCCGGTCCGCACGACCTCCCCCTCGCGAAGCAAGGCCAGCCCCGGCACGTCGTCGACCTCGGGCCACTTGTCCACGAGGGCCGGGGTCGAGTACTCGCCCTCCCCCACGACGACCACGTCCGCGAGCCCCCGCTCCAGGTACACCTCCGGGCGCGCGGTGGCGTCGTACCCGCCGCAGATGATGGTGGCGTCGCAGCCCATGTCCCGGATCTCCCGGACCATCTGCTGCACGTTGGGCAGGCACGGAGCGGTGCAGGAGAACCCGATGAACGCCGGGTCGTACTTCTGGATCGCCCGCTGGAGCCGCCCGTCCATCGGCATCACGGAGAAGTCGAGGACGTAGCAGGGGTAGTCCGCCTGCTCCAGCATCGCCGCGACCTGGAGGATCCCCAGCGGCGGCATCGTCGACGTCGCGAGACGCTCGATGAGGCTGTCGGGGATGTATCCCGGCTCGATGAGCAGGATGGCGGGCTTGGTCATCGATTCCCTCGGGTCGGTGCCGACTTGGGGCGATGGTAGCCTCCGGACTCCGGCGACTGCCACGAAACGGCGGACGCCGCCCGCGCCAGCCGGTCGGCGCCCCCGGAGAGCCCATGCAGGTCCCCCGACGAGGTCGTCCGTGAAGGCGCGCACGATCGTGCCCGCCGTCCTCGGCCTGGCCCTCGCGGCGGGCCTCGTGACGTGGGCGCTTCGCCGCGCGGGCGGTGAACGATTCGTGGAGTCTCTCGCCCAGGCCGAGTGGGTCTACCTGCTGCCCGTGGTGCTGTGCGAGATCGCGGTCCACATCGCCAAGGCCTGGAAGTGGACGGGCCTGCTGGCCCCGGTCAAGAAGGTCCGCCTCGGCTCGGCTCTGTCGGCGGTCCTCGTCGGCGGAGCAGCGACCCAGGTGATCCCCCTCCGCCTCGACGAGCTCCTCCGGGCGAAGGTCCTGAGCGACGCCGAGGATCTGTCGTCCGCGTCCGTCCTCGCCACCGTCGCCGTCGACCGAATCATCGAGATCCTCGTTCTCGGCTCGCTGATCGGCGTGATCGCCCTCGCGGGACCTCCTCCCGGCGCCCTCGGCACCGCCTGGCGGGTCCTCGCCGTCGTCTTCGGGGTCGGCGTGGTGGGGCTGCTCGTGTTCCTGCGCCTCGAGGCCCCCATCACCGACCGCCTGCGCGCCTGGGACGGGGCGTTGTCCGGGCTGGTGACCAAGGGCGCAGACATGGCGACGGACATCGCCCGGACCCTGCGCGCCATCCCCAGCGGAGCGGCGCTGGGCCGGGTCGTCACCGGCACCGCCGTCGAGTGGGGGGCGGTCATCATCGGGTACGGCTTCGTCCTCGCCGCCTTCGGCATCACCGCGCCGCTGCGCGTCCCCCTCACCCTGTCCCTCGGGGGCGCCGCGGCCTACGGCGTCCCCAACGTCCCGGGCGCCATCGGCACGTTCGAGGCCGCCCTCGTCTCGCTCCTCGAGCCGCTCCTCGGCCTCCCGCCCGCCGACGCCCTGGCGATCGCGGTGACCGCCCACCTTCTCCTCACCATCCCCGTGACCCTGGCCGGCGCCGCCGTCGCCCTCCACCTGTGGGTCCGCCGCTGACCCCTGCGGACACATGGGACGCCGCCCGCAAGGCATGATCGCCGTCGTGCCTCCCTCGCCGCCGCTGGCCCAGTCCCGCTGGGCTCCGCTGTCCGCCGCGCTGGGCGGCGCCGTGGCCCTCGTGCTCTGGGTCTACGCCGTCCGTCACGCCATTCCTCGCAGCGGACGCACGCTGGAGAAGGCGCGCGAGCTCGGCCTCGTCTCCTGGACGACGCTGACGGGCTACGACACCGCCCAGGAGTCGAACGCGTGGTTGCTCGGCTGCCTCCTCGTCCCGCTGGGGATCTGGGCGGGGTGGGTCGCCCTCGCCGGGGCGCGCGCCCGCCGGTCCCGGCCGACGGAGGAGCTGGACGCGGCCGACCTCGACCTCGCCGCTCCGGTGGCCCCGGCCGCGCCGTCGCCTCTCTGGCCGCCCCCGCGCTGGGCCCCGGCCCTCGTCGTCCTCACCGTGACGCTCTGGGCGGCGCTCCGCTTCGGGATGACCCACGCGCCCAACCCCTGGGGCTCCTTCGGCCTGCTCGGCGAGGAGGGCGTGTACCTCGGGGCGGTCCAGGCGATGCGGACCGGGCGCACGCTCTACGCGGACATCGCCTTCCCCTACGGCCCCCTCCTCATCCAGCCGCTCGACTGGTGGCTGCGCCTCGCCGGGGACACGGTCGTCGCGGCGCGCGCGTGGGTCTTCATCCTCCACGGCCTCGGCCTCGCCGCCGTGGCGCTGGTGGTGCGGTGCCTCGTGGGCGGCCCGCGCGGAGCGTGGGCGGGGGCGCTGGCAGCGATCGCGATGGCCGCGGTGTCCCCTCCGTTCCTCCCCGTGCTCAACTCGGTGCTCCTCCGCCCGGCGCTCGCGTTCCTCCCCGCGGCGCTGATCCACGCGGCCGCGCGGGGCGACCTCGACCGACGGCTGCGTCCCCAACGCCTCGCGGGGATCGTCATCGCCTTGGCGGTCCTGTTCTCGTTCGAGGTGGGCGCGGTGGCCGTGGTCTCGTCGGTGGCGGCGCTGCTGCTCCATCGCTCGTCCCGGGGGACGTGGACCCGGGTGATCACCGCGGGCGGGGTGGCCGGCGTGATCGGACTGCTTCCCCTGACCCTGCAAGGAGGCCTTGGCGGCTTCGTGGCTCAGGCGGTCGAGATGATCCGGCTGCCTTCGCTCGGCTACCAGGCGCTGCCCTACCCGGACGTGGCCGCGGTCTTCAAGGACGCGGGCGGCGCCTTCGGGAGCCACCCCCCGGAGAACCCGGCGACCCGAGCGTGGGCGGTGCTGCCGCCGCTGCTGATCTGGGCGGGCCTCGGCCTGGGGCTGTGCAGGATCGGAGCGCGGAACGCCCATCGGTCCACGGGGCTGCTCATCGGCGCCATCGCGGCCGCGCTCCTGTTCCGGGGCGCGCTGGGGCGGTCGGACCTCTACCACCTCTGGTTCTACGGGGCCGTCCCCTTCGTGGTGCTCAGCACGGTGCTGCTCGCGATGGTGTGGGAGCAGGCGTCGAACGAGGTCCGGGCGGGGCTCATGCCGGCGGCGGCCCTGTGCCTCGTCGGCGTCGCCGTGGTGGACACGAAGTCGGAGATCGCGTTCCCGCCCCAGGAGGAGGTCCGGCTCGCGACGGCGGCGGGCATCGTCGATCCCCTGCTGCCGCGGTCGGTGGAGGTGGGGCGCTCGGGCCGGCTGCGGCTGCTCCCGCGCCTCGCCGTGCAGGTGGACGCCATCACGCGCAAGGCGGCCTCCCTGCCCGAGGACGACGGCGTCTGGTTCTATCCCAGCGAGGCCTCGTACTACTACCTCGCCGACCGGGCGGTGCCTCTGCGGTACCTGTGGGCCTACGACGCGGCCACGCCCGCCATGCAGCGGCGGGCCATCGAGGACCTGGAGTCCGACCCGCCGCGCTGGGTGTTCCACTCCTCGGACACCTTCACCATCGACCACATCCCCCAGGAGGACCTCGTGCCGCTGGTGGATGCGTGGCTCGCCGAGCACTACCGCCCCGTCCAGGTCCTGCCGGGGGCGACGCTGCTGGAGCGCGTCGGGCCGCGCTGACCGGCCCCCTGACTGACGCGCGCGAGGGGCTCGGACCCCGGGCAGAGTTGCCCCCGTGCGATGGAATGCCCCCCTCCGCGGGCCGCCGGTTGCTTCTCTTGTCGACCGGAGAACGGAGGAGCGGGATGACCCCCAGAGTCTTGATCTGCCTCGTCGCCTTGAGCCTGTTCGCGGGCTGCGACGTGTGCGCCGACTACTGCGCCACCGAGTGCGCCTGCGCTGGCGACGAGAGCGCCGCGTGCTCGGACACCTGCCTGGACACCATGGACGTCTACTCGGGCGACTACCAGGTCGACGAGTGCACGGCGCGCCTCGAGACCCTCGAGGACACCTGCGAGGAGGGATGACGATGACCCTGACCCATCGACTGCTGGCCTTGCTCACGGCGCTCGCCCTGGCGGGCTGCCCTGCGTCGGGCGACGACGACGATGACTACTACGGCTTCGCGGACGACGACGACGACGCCTTCGCGGACGATGACGACGCCGCGGACGACGACGACGCAGCCGGCGACGACGACGACACCCCACCGCCCGAGGAAGAGGACGACTTCCTCGCCAGCGAGCCCCGCGCGACGGACGTGTACGTCTTCATCGCCAACCCCACGCGCAACACGGTGAGCAAGGTGAACGCGGAGACGCGGGCCATCGAGACCATCGACGTGGGCAGCGAGCCGACCATGGTGGTGGTGAGCGCGGACTACGAGCGCGCCGTCTCCTTCAATCAGAGCAGCGACAGCGTCTCCGTCATCGCCGCGGACACGAACGAGGTCACCGAGCTGCCGGTCCGCGAGGACTTCAACTTCATCCAGATCAGCCCTGACGGGCGCTGGGTCGTGGCGTGGTTCAACGCCGCGCTCGTGGACGCGAACTTCGACATCGACGGTGTGCGGTCCTTCACCGAGGTCAGCTTCGTCGACACCATCGCGCTCGAGGTGCAGAGCTTCTCCGTCGGCTTCAACCCGAAGGACATCCGCTTCACCGCCGACTCGGGCACCGCGGTCGTCCTCTCGGACGAGTTCATCACCGTGGCGGACCTGGACGCGGACCCCATCGATCTGTCGCTCCTCGATCTGGACGCGGACCCGCTGGACCCGCCGGTCGCCGCCGAGGTCGAGGTCACGCCCGCGGGCACCTACGCGTTCGTGCGGTACCAGGGCGACGACAGCATCCTCGTCGTCGACCTGCTCGACGGGACGCTGGGGACCGTGGATGGCGGGCTCGACCCCTCGGACATGGATCTCTCGCCCAACGGCCTCGACTGCCTCGTGGTGTCCCGCGGAAGCCAGGAGCTGCGGGTGTTCGACGCGACGGACCCGCTCGGCGTGGCCCCGCAGATCCTGCCGACCCCGCCGTCCTCGACGCTCGGCAGCCTCGTCATGGCGCCCGACGGCGACAAGGGGCTGCTCTTCACGACGGCCGTCGCGGAGGACCGGGTGACCTTCTGGGACGTGGCCAGCGGCGACATGACCGAGCGGCGCCTCGCGAAGCCCATCGAAGCCATCGCGATCTCGCCCGACGGCGCCTCGGCGCTGGTCATCCACACGCTCGACGACGCGCCGGGCGAGGACGACATCTTCACGGACAGCTACGCGCTCACGGTCATCGACCTGGACACCTGGCTCACGAACCCGGTGGTGCTCGCGGCGAAGCCCGAGCGCTGGACCACCTCGAACGATGGGCGCTACTCGCTCTTCGTGATGGAGGACAACCGGAACGTGGGCGTCATCGACTACGCGACGCGGCTCGTGGACGACGTCCTCGTGCCGTCGACGCCGGTCTACATCGGGATGATGCCCCTGGAGACCGAGCCCGAGGACGCGGTGGGCTGGGTCAGCCAGGAGCACGACCTGGGGCGGCTGTCCTTCGTGAGGCCCTTCGACCTGTCGGTGCAGACGGTCACGGGCTTCGAGCTCAACTCCGAGATCGACTGAGGGGGCGGCGATGAACTGGTCTGGAACGAGGAGCGGAGTGCGGGTCGCGGGGCTGACCCTGTTGGCGGCGACCCTGATGGTGACGGGCTGCGAGGAGCTCGACCTCGCCGACGACAACCCCGAGGGCAGCCTGCTCGTCCGAGAGGGAATCGGCCGCGAGGGCAAGGTGTTGATGCTGTCCCCAGCGACGGACGCGGTCATCCAGGTGGACCGGGCAGACCACTCGGTGAGCGCGATCCCCGTGGGCGAGCTGCCGCGGACGCTGGAGCAGCCGACGGGCTCCGACGCGCTCTATACGCTGGAGCCCCAGGACGGAACGCTGAGCCGCATCGCGACCGACGGCTCGGTCACGTCGGTCGATCTCGGCGGGCCCTTCAACCGACTCGAGTGGACGCCCGACGGGACCCAGGCGGTCGCGCTGTTCGACCCGTCGCTCGGCAACGTGGACATCAATGAGCTCGGCTCCCTGAACCCCAACGCCATCGCTCTGCTGACGGAGACGGGCGATGAGGTGGAGGTGCGCCAGTACACGCTGAGCTACCCGCCGCTGGAGGTCGCCTTCGACCCGTCGAGCAGCAAGGCGCTGGTGAGCACGCGGGCGCGCCTGCACGTCCTCGATCTCGACACGCTCGACGAGGCGGCGATCCCGTTCGCGCAGGGGGGCGGCGTGGAGCGCCGGCCGTCCTTGGTGGTGCCGGACGTGACGGGGGACCGGGCGCTGGTGGGCGTGGAGGGGCAGACAGACCTCTTCATCGTGAGCCTTGAGCCGGTGCTCATCGAGAACGTCATCGGACTCCAGCGGGTGCCGTCGGCGATGGCCTGGGCGGGGGACGGCGCGACGGCCGTGATACTCGACGGGACGAACCGGGTCACCTTCCTCGATCTCGCGACCTTCGACACGGAGACGCTGAACCTTCCGCACCAGGCGACGGAGCTGCAGGTCGCGGGTGGGGCCACGGAGCCCTTCGCGCTGCTGTACTCCACGACGACCTTCGAGACGGAGCTGTCCCGCGTGTTCCTGACGGAGCCGGGCGCCCCGGACGAGGTGGACACCTGGGCGATGGAGGACCGCATCCGCGAGCTGTGGGTCGAGCCCGGCGGGACCGCGGCGGTGGTGTTCCACGACGGGACCGTGGGGGCGGGGAGCGTCGGGGCGGAGAGCCTGTCGCTGTTCAGCTTCACGGAGCGGGCGCCGAGTCGGATCTTCCTCGACGCGCCGGCCACGGACCTGCTGTTCCTCGAGGCCGGGGCGGTCCCCGGGCGCGAGTCGCCGCACGTGCTCGTGGTGCTGTCGGAGAGCGCGCGCATCGTCCGGTACGACCTGTGGACCTACGAGCAGGTCGTGCTCGACACGTACGCGCGGCCCGAGCAGATCGGGGTGCTCCCGGCGGGGCCGGCGACGCCCCAGGAGGTGTTCGTGGTGCACGCCCAGGGAGGCGGGCTGGTCTCGTTCATGCCCCCGGCAGCGAACGACGTGCCGCCGGGAGGCTGGCCCGCGGTGGCGGGGCTGACGGGCCGCGGCCTGCTGGATCGGAGGTAGGGCCATGACACTCATGGGATGGCTGTTGGTGGTGCTGCTCGGGCTCGGGCCCGGGGTGGCGATGGCGCAGGACAGCGGAGACACGGAGAGTGCGGACGGCGCCGGGGAGGCGTCGGACAGCGGGCCGGAGACGGCCGGGGAGCCCGAGGCGGCCGGGGAGAACGAGCAGGCCGGCTCGGGGGAGGAGGCCACGGACGGCGCGGATGCGACGGACGCGGGCGCCGAGGGGGCTGCGGAGGCGACCGAGGAGGCGGATGAGGGTGTCGGGGCACCCGCGGGGGACGCCGACTCGGACGCTGATGCGGAGGTCGAGGAGACCGACTCGGACGACGAGGTAGACGAGGTCGACGACGACGCCCCGCCTGACGAGAGCCTCGACGAGGAGGAGCGGATGCGCCGGGCGCGTGGGGAGTACGAGCGGCGGCGCGAGGCGTGGGAGGAACGCGAGCGGGAGGAGCGGCTCAGGGAGCTGGCAGAGCACGAGGAGGCGATGGCGGCCCGACGCGCGGCGCGGGAGAAGCACCAGGCGGCGATGGCCGCGCACAAGAAGAAGATGATGGCGATGCCGCAGCTGGCGCTGCACCTCGGTGGCCAGCAGGTGAAGACGTTCGACCCCGGCTGGGGGGCGATCGGTGACAGCGACCACATCGAGAGCTTCTCGGCGGGGTTGGACGTGTGGGTGCATCCGAACATCGGGGTGTCGCTGGCGTGGTCCGACAGCGGGGAGATGAAGGACGCAGTGGGCGGGCAGGAGGACGCGGACGGGCTGACGACGACGGGTCGGATGCGCACGTTCGACGCCGGCGCCAAGGCCGCGCTGGCCCCGCGGTGGCTGCCGATCCGGCCGATCGCGCGCGCGGCGTTCGGCGTCCGCGGGTTCGAGCTCGACGTGCGGGACAACTCGGCCAGCGGGAACCTGGGGGGGCGGATGGCGCGCGGAGCGGCGCCCTATGGGCGGTTCGGCGCCGGGGTCGAGGTGCTGACGCCGCGCTACTTCGGCAAGGGCTGGCGAAGCAAGGGCGCCCAGAAGCGCATCCGCTGGGGGGCGGGGTTCATGGTGGAGGCCGGCGCGGAGATCGGCGGCGGCGGCGAGGTCCCGGCGGCGTCGAGCGTGGACCTCGGCGAGTTCGGGCGGCTGGACGTGGGCCCCTGGTACATGCGGGCGGGGTTGCTGCTGCTGTTCTGAGCAGCGGCTTGGAGGCGCCGGGGGCGGGGATCCGCCAACCGCCGGGTCAGGGGCCTCGCGACCAGCCTGCCGATCCCTCGCTATCGTCCCCGCGTGACGTACTCCCGCTACGAGCGCATCTACCTGCTGCTCGCCTCGACCTTCGTGGTGCTGCTGGTCCTGACGAACATCATCGGGATCAAGCTGTTCCGGGCGCCGTTCAACCCGGAGTTCGCCCTGACCACGGGCATCCTCACGTACCCCTTCACGTTCCTCGTCACGGACATCGTCTCGGAGGTCTACGGGAAGAAGCGGGCGGACTTCATGGTCCTCGTGGGCTTCCTCATGAGCATGGTGATGCTCGGGATCGTCCAGATGGCGATTCACGTGGAACCCCACCCCTACTGGGTGCCTGGCGAGGAGCCCTTCTTCGCGACCGAGGGCGAGTACCAGCACGCGTTCCAGAGCGTGTTCTCCCTGAACGGGGTCCTGCTCGTGGGCTCGATGGCGGCGTACGCCTGCGCTCAGCTCACGGACAACTACCTGTATCACTTCTGGAAACGCGTCACGAAGGGCAAGCACCTGTGGCTGCGCAACAACGGGTCCACGTGGGTCAGCCAGCTGGTGGACACGGCGGTGGTGAACTCGATCCTCTTCTACATCGGCTTCGGAATGGAGTTCATGGTGGGGGTCAAGATCATGGCCACCATCTACGTCTACAAGCTGGTGATCGCGGCCCTGGACACGCCGCTGATCTACGCCGGCGTCTACGGAGTGAAGCGGCTGCTCGGGGTGGCGTGGGAGGACGAGGTCGTCCCGCCGCAGACGACGGCGGCGACGGGAGCGACAGCGTGATCGGGACCATCGGGCTCAAGAACCTGCACATCGAGTGCATCGTCGGCATCTACCCCCACGAGCGGACGGACGCGCAACCGCTGTTCGTGGACGTGGAGGTTGACCACGACTTCGACAGCGCCGCGGCCGCCGAGCACGTGGACGAGACGGTGGACTACGACCACCTCGCCGCGCTGCTCACGGAGCTCGCGACGGAGAAGCAGTACCAGCTGATCGAGACGTTCGCGAAGGACGCGGTGGACGGGATCCTGGCGAAGTGGCCGGCGGTGCTGGGCGTGCGGATCGAGATCCGCAAGCCGAACGCGGTGCCCGCAGCGGCGGCCTCGTTCGTGCGCATGTCGGCGCAGCGGTGACGCGCCCGGTCGCCCTCGTGACGGGCGGGGCGAAGCGGCTGGGGGCGCACCTGTGCCGGTGCCTGGCGGCAGACGGCTGGGACGTGGCGGTGAACTACCTGCGGAGCGAAGCCGAGGCGGAGGCGCTCGTCGCGGAGCTCGAGGGGGCGGGGGCACGGGCGTGGGCGATCCAGGCGGACGTCGGGGTCCAGGCGGAGGCGGCCTCGCTCGTGAGCGAGGCGGCGGAGCGGGCGGGGCGGCTCGATCTCCTGGTGAACAACGTGGGGATCTACGAGCCCAAGGCGCTGTCGGCGGTGACGCCGGACGACTGGGACCGGGCGATCCAGGCGAACCTGAGCGGGAGCTTCTACTGCATCCACGCCGCGCTGCCTCTGCTGAAGGAGCGGGGCGGTCAGGTGATCACGATCGGGTACGCGGGCCTGGACGCTCTGACGGCGAACCCCGAGGCGACGGCGTACCAGGTGAGCAAGGTGGGGATGCTGGTGCTGACGAAGGCGCTGGCAAAGGAGTGCGCAGCCGACGGAGTGCGCGCGAACATGATCAGCCCGGGCCAGCTCGCGAACAGCGTGGACCTGCCAGAGGACCTGCCGGGGACGATTCCCGCCGGCCGCGCCGGCACGCTGGACGACATCGCCGGCGCCATGCGGTACCTGCTGGCGTCGGGGTACGTCACGGGGGTGAACATCGACGTGGCTGGCGGGTATCGGTTGTAGGGGGGCGGGGCGTCAGGCCTTGTCGAGTCCGAGGTGTTCCCGAACGGATCGTTCCCGCGGAACGAAGACGCGCTCGGCGGGGGTCTCGAGGCGCTCCGGGCTGTCGAGCAGCTGTCGCCCGGCGGACACCAGCGGGCTGACATCCTCGATCGCGAGGATGGCGCTGCGCCCGTAGGTGGCCAGGGTGGAGCCCCGGATCCCCAGCTGGATGGCGCGGCGCGCCAGCTTCCCGCCCTTCGGGCCGTGATCCGGGTCCCACTGGAGGCGGACGTCCGACTCGGTGAGTCTGCGCTTCCACTCATCGTGGCTGCCGTAGACCTCCGGGACGAAGGAGGAGTGGACCGCCTCGGCGAGGAGGCGCTCGAAGAAGTCCCGCTCCAGGTGGACCGCCAGGACCACTTCCTGGCCGGGCTTCGTGCCCCAACCGCTGCGGTACATCATCCAGAGGAAGTTGGGCTTGACCCAGCTCATGCGCGAGTAGCTGAACTCGCCCCCGAAGTAGCCGTGGCTGGCGGCGTAGTGGCCGATGGATGGCTTGTAGGCCTGATAGACGACGACCTCATGGTCGTCGTACTGCGCGAGGATGTGGCGCCCGTCGGTGGGCCACCGGGCGCACTGCTCTCGGTAGTTCTCAGTCTTGAGTCTCATGGAGAAGATCTACGTCTGCGAGACGTTAGTGTCAACAAAACACTTTTCGAATGGACGGGGCCGGGCGACGCACGCCGCCAGACTGGTCGCCCCAGTCAGGAGGCCCGTTGTCCCCTTCCCGACCGTCGAACGCCTCGCTCGCGCAACGCAAGTTCCTGGCCGCGATGTACGCGGACGACTACTTCCCTGAGCACCTGGTGAAGCTGCTGGAGGAGATCCTCGTGCAGCTCGCGGTGCACATCGAGGCAGCAGACGGCCTCGAACTCGATGGGCTCTACCGACTGACCCATGCCGCCACCGAGCAGATCAACGACGTCCAGGAGCGCTTCTGGGACGCCGGGAGCGAGATCGAGACCGCCGCCCGCGAGTGCATCGCGGAGGAGTTCGATGCGATCGCCAGGGCCTACGGGTTCGAGGCAGATCTCGAGGAGCTCATCGCTCCCCGAGACTGGTAGCCGAGGGCCACGCGGCGTGGCCGGGAGCTGGCGTGCACCGACCAACAAGTGTGACCTGGAGGCCGTTCGCGGGCTGGAGGGTGCCTCGCGCGAGGATCTGACAGCCCACGCCCGCGAGCTCCTGACGTGGCTTCAGGACATGAACTGGCCGGTCGCCAGGCCGATGGCCACGCTGCTCGCTCGACTCGGGAGTGCCCTCGAAGAGCCGGTGCGGGAGGTGATCGCCAGCGACGATGACATCTGGACGCTCTCGGTCATCTCCGACCTCGTGGCCGAGTCCGACCTGGACCTCGCTCGTGCGCTCGAGCCCGAGCTGCGACGGATCGCGGAGAACCCGAGCGCTGGCGAGCGAGCGGAGGAAGTCGATGCCGCCGCGAGGGCCGTGCTGGAGCGTCTGGACCGAGTCTAGGGAGCCCGAGGTCCCGCCCTAGACCACGCTCCCCCTCCCACCCCCTTGACACGGATATCTATTAGATATATCTCTAAGACCCATGCCGCGACGCTCACGCACTCCCTATGTCCTCCTCGGGCTCCTCTCCTTCGGCCCGATGACCGGCTACGACCTGAAGGCCACCATCGAGCGGACCGTCGGCCACTTCTGGCAAGAGTCCTACGGCCAGCTCTACCCGACCCTCAAGGCGCTGCACGCCGACGGCCTCGTCACCCTGGACGAGCAACCCGACGGCGGACGCACGCGCAAGGTCTACGGAATCACCGACGCCGGCCGCGACGCCTTTCGCGCCTGGCTCGCCGAGCCGGCGGCCCCCTCCGTCGTCCGCAACGAGATGATGCTCAAGGTCTTCATGGCCTCCCTCGGCGACGCGGCCGATCTGCGCCCTCACCTCGAGCGAGCCCTCGCTGCCGCCCAGGACCGCGCCGACGCCCTGAGCGCCATCCGCCACGCGGTCGCTGCCGAGCCCGCCACCGACCACCAGCGCCGCTGCTGGCTCCTCACCGTCGACCTCGGCCTCGCCGGGGCCGAGGCCACCGTCGCCTGGGCCACCACCGCCCTGGCCAACCTCGAGGGCCACCCATGAATGCCCCCGCCCCCCACACCTCGACGACCGCGCCGCCGTCGCCCATCGCCAGCGCCACCCTCCTCGGCCTCGTGGTCGCCGCGACGGTGGCGCTGCCCCTCCTCCCACGCCTGCCGCTGCCGACCCTCGGGCTCCCGGACCCCATCGGCGCCCGCGTCGCCTACCAGCTCGCCGCCCTCGTCCCGACCCTCGTCGTCCTCGCCGCCGCGCGCGTCGTCGCACCCGCGAGCGTCCGCCTGCTCCGCCTCGGCGACCCGAGCGCCCCCGTTACCCCCGCCCCCGCCGTCGGCCTCAACCCCAAGCCCCACGAGACCTGGCGTCACATCGGCCGCAACTTCGCCATCGTGCTTCCCGCCATCACCACCATCGCGGTGGGACTCCAGGTCGTGCGAGGCAACGACATCACCGTCGGCGCAGCCCTCGCCGCCCTCCCGGTCGCCGTCGTCCTGTCGGTCCTGAACGCGATCACCGAGGAGCTCATCTGCCGCTTCGGCGTCCTCGCCGCCCTGCTGGACCGCTACGGCCCGCGCGTCGCCGTCGGCACCTCCGCCGTCCTCTTCGGAGCCGTGCACTTCGTGGGGGTCCCCGGCGGCATCGCGGGCGTCGCCCTCGCCGGCTTCCTCGGCTGGCTCCTCGCCAAGAGCATCGTCGAGACACGCGGCGTGTTCTGGGCGTTGCTCCTCCACACCCTCGTGGACATCCCCATCATCACTGCCCTCCTGGCGGTCCGGTGACCCCGACCGCCGCTTCCCGCCCTGCTGCTCCCGACCACCTCCAAGCCCCCCTTCCTCCGATGACCCACCGCACCCACGCCGGCCTCGCCTACCGCGTCGACGGCGCCGGCCCCCCCGCCCTCCTCCTCCACCCCGCCTTCACCCACGGGGGCGCGTTCGACGGCGAGGTCGCTGCCTTCCCGGACCGCACGCTGGTCCGCGTCGACCTGCCCGGCCATGGCGCGACCCGCGACCACCGCGACGCCCCCACCATGGACGCCGTCGCCCCCGCCCTCGCCGGCATCCTCGACGCCGAGAACCTCGACGTCGTCGATGTCCTCGGCGCCTCCCTCGGCTCGCTCGTCGCCCAGGACTTCGCCCGTCGCTTTCCCACCCGCGTGCGGTCGCTCACCGTCCTCGGCGGCTACGAGGTCACGGACCCCACCACCGCCAAGGCGCAGCAGAGCGAGATCCTCTCGTGGCTCCCGAAGCTCCTGTTCACGCCGAAGCGGTTCCGGGACTACGTCGCCGGGATCTCGGTCCACACCCCCCGCGGGCAGGAGCGATTCCGCGAGCTCGCCGCGCGGTTCCGCGCCCGCGACATGCTCTCCCTCCGGGGGATGGACAAGGTCATCGCCCCCACCCGGGACGACGTCCTGACGTGCCCGCTCTGCATCGTCGTCGGGGAGCACGACATCCCCGTCGTCCTGGACGCCTCCCGTCGCTGGCACGCCGCCGCGCCGGCCAGCCGCTTCCACGTCATCGACGGCGCCGGGCACTGCGCGAACCTCGACGACCCCTCCGCCTTCCAGGCCGTGTGGACGGAGTTCCTCGCCTCGCTGGGCTGACCTCGCCGCCGCGTCCCCCGCGCCGCCGCCCCCCACACCGCCGCCGCCCCACACCCGGCCCCGCCCCACGGGACAGCTCCCCGGCCTCGGATACCCTGCGCCTGCCCCCAGCGCACCGAAGGAGCAGACCGTGGCCGACCAACTGATCCCCGTCGGGACGAACTTCTGGAACATCCGCGGCTCCTTCAAGACCGCGGGAATCATCGACATCGGGACCCAGGCCTCGCTGGTGAAGCGGGCCGCCGGCGACTTCGTCCTCCTCGACAGCTACACCCTGACCGGGGCGGTCGAGCGCGAGGTGATGGACCTCACCGACGGCGGCCAGGCCGTCTCCGCGGTCATCAACCTCCACCCGTTCCACACCATCCACGTCAAGCGGACTGCGGCCCAGTTCCCCGCCGCGAAGCTCTACGGCAGCGCCCGCCACGTCGCGAAGGCGCCCGACCTCGCCTGGGAGTCCACGAAGGTCGAGGACGACGGCTTCGCCGCTCTGTTCGCCGACGACCTGGCCTTCAGCATCCCCCGCGGCGTCGACTTCATCTCGCCCGACCCGAACCTGCACTTCAGCTCAGTCCTCGCGTTCCACCCCGCCAGCAAGACGCTGCACGTCGACGACACGCTCATGTGGATCTCCATCCCGGGCCTGCGCGGAATCGCCTTCCACCCGACCCTGAAGCGCACCCTCGAGCGGTGCGCCGGAGCGGCAGCCGACTTCCGCGCCTGGGCTCGCGACCTCGTCACCCAGTGCCAGGGCTACGAGAACCTCTGCGCCGCCCACATGAAGGCGCCCGCCCCTCGACCCCTCGACATCGCGGGCGGGGTCCGCAAGGCCCTCGGTAAGGTGGAGAAGGTGCTGGCCGCCCACGAGAAGCGCTTCGGGTAGCCGCACACCCGCGCGCCGCCAACCCGCCGTGCCCGCGGACCACCACCGCTACGAGCAGCAGCCTCCCAGCGTCTCCAACAACCACGCCCCCGCCTGCCTCGGCGGCGCGTCCCGGCGCCAGAAACCCGCCAGCGGATACCCGGCGCCGGGCGCCCGCACCTCGCCCAGCCGCACGAGCCGCCCGGCCGCCAGGTCGTCCGCCACCCGCCACGCCGGCAGCCCGCCGAAGCCGAACCCTTCGAGCAGCAGCGCGTGCTTCGTCCCCACGTCCGCGACCCTCCACTGGCGCCCGGGGAGCACGGCGTGGTCGATGCCCTCGGTCAGATCGCTCCGGTCGGTGAGCACGACCTGGACCGCCTCCTCCCGGTCGCCCCCGTGCACCACGGGATGCCCCGGCGCCGCCACGAACACCATCTCCAACGCGCCGAGGGCCCGCGTCTCCAGGGCCGCGGGGACATGGACGTCCGAGGTGCCGATGCCGATGTCCGCCGCCCCCGACGCCACCAGCGCCGCCACCCCGCCGAGCGCCTCGGTGTAGAGCGCGAGCTCGACGTCGGGAAACACCTCGAGGAACCGCCGCAGCACCGCAGTCAGGTCCGGCGTGGGGAACATGACGTCCACCGCCACGGCCACCCGCCCCTCGATCCCGCCCCGCAGCGCGTGCGCCCGCCCCACCAGGGCCTCGGCGCGGCGGAGCGTGGCATGGGCATCCGCGAGCAGAGCCTCCCCCGCCTCCGTGAGCACCGGTCGATGCCCCGAGCGGTCGAAGAGCTCCACCTCCAGCAGGCGCTCGAGGTTCGCGATCGCGTAGCTGACGCCGGACTGGGCCCGGCCGAGAGCTCGACCTGCCGCCGAGAACGAGCCGGTGCGCGCGACGGCGCGAAACACGTCCAGCTGGTCGAGGGTGATGGGCTCCATCGTCACTCCATCCGCCAGTCCGATAGAGACTATCTACTTTTCATCACTTCCGACGAGAGAACTCCGACTCTAGGTTGCCCTCGATTGGAGGACGCAATGCGTCAGCACCTCGCAGCAACCGACCGCTTCCACACCGACCTCGGCTGGCTCGACAGCCGCCACACCTTCAGCTTCGGCGGCTGGTGGGACCCCACCCGCACCGGCTTCTCGGCCCTGCGCGTCATCAACGACGACCGGGTCCAGGGCGGCAGCGGCTTCGGGACCCATCCGCACCGCGACATGGAGATCCTCAGCTACGTCGTCGACGGAGCGCTGGAGCACAAGGACTCGATGGGCACCGGCTCGATCATCCGCCCCGGCGAGCTCCAGGCGATGCGCGCGGGCACCGGCGTCACCCACAGCGAGTGGAACCCCAGCAAGACGGAGGGCGTGCGCTTCCTCCAGATCTGGATCCAGCCGGACCGGACGGGCCTGCCGCCGAAGTACCAGCAAGCGGAGTTCCCCTTCGCGGACCGTCGCGAGCGGGAGGTCTTGCTCGCCAGCCCCGACGGCGCCGATGGCTCACTGGAGATCGCCCAGGACGCCCGCCTGTTCGGTCGGCTCCTCACCGAGGGAGACACGCAGACGGTCACGCTCGACGGCGCCCGCAGGGGCTGGATCCAGGTGGTTCGTGGGGCGGTCGACGTCGACGCGCAACGCCTCACCGAAGGCGACGGCCTCGCCTTCGTCGACGAGGAGCGCCTGACGATCACCGCCGTCGCCGACGCCGAGCTCCTCCGCTTCGACCTCCCCTGACGCCGCCGACCGGCTGCCATCCGAGCCCACGCACCCCGGAGACACCCCGATGACCGACCTCCACATCCTCGGCCTGGCCGGCAGCCTGCGCCAGGCAAGCCGCTCGAAGGCCCTCCTCCGCAACGCCCAGCGCTTCCTCCCCGCGGGCACGACGCTGAGCACCTTCGACCTCGCAGGGCTCCCCATGCTCAACGCGGACGAGATGGACCCGCCGCCGGAGAGCGTCGTCGCCCTCCGCGCCGCGATCGAGCAGGCCGACGCCTTGTTCATCGCGACGCCCGAGTACAACTACGGCATCCCCGCTGTCCTCAAGAACGCCCTGGACTGGGCCTCCCGGCCCGCGTTCCGCTCGCCGCTCAAGGACAAGCCGGTCGCCTTCGCCACGGTGACCCCCGGCTACGTGGGCGGCGCGCGGGTCAGCCACCACCTGCGCGACGTGCTGTTCGGAGTGCGGGCCCTCGTCCTGCCCACGCGGGAGACGCTGTTCGGTCGCTCGGGAGACCTGTTCGACGACGACCTCGTCCTCGTGAACGAGCGGGTGCAGGGGGAGCTCGCCGCCACCCTCGCCGACCTGCGGGAGTGGACGCTGAGGGTGCGTTGATATTCGCCGGACGCATACCCCGATGCTCGGCGCGTCATGGATGACATGGTTCGGGCGGTCCATCCTGGGAACAGATGACCGCTGCGACGCAGCGGCCACCGTCCACCACCTCCCTCGGAGCCCGCGATGCCTACTGCCCTCGAGAACGCCACCGCCCTCTACATGCACGGAATCCGCGACGGGCACCCCCGGTCCGCCGTGATGGAGCGAACCGGCGCCCGCTACACCCAGCACAGCACCGGCGTGGCGGACGGCAAGGAAGGCTTCATCGCCTTCTTCGAGGACTTCATCGCGCGGAACCCCGAGCGGGAGATCGAGATCGTCCGGTCCTGGCAGGACGGCCGCCACGTGTTCGTGCAGGCAGCGCAGTCGCTGAACGGTGGCGAGCACCGCTGGCTGACGACCGACTTCTTCGACTCGGACGACGACGGGCTCATCATCGAGCACTGGGACGTCATCACCGCATTCGGTGGGGTCTCGCCGTCGGGGCGCACCCAGGTGGACGGCGCGACGGAGATCACGGACGTCGACAAGACCGAGGAGAACAAGGCCCTCGTCCGCGCGATGCTCGAGAACTGCCTGTTCCGCGGGAAGACGGGCGACCGGATCCGCGACTTCATCTCGGCGGAGACGTACGTGCAGCACAACCTCGACGTGCCGGACGGGCTCGCAGCCTTCGAGGCCCTCGTCACGGACCCGGACCGTCCGCTCAACTACGAGGAGATCGTGCTCTGCGTCGGCTGCGGCAACTTCGTGGCGACCCTGAGCCGCACGGACTGGGATGGCACCGAGTACTGCCAGGCGGACATCTTCCGCATCGACGACGGCCTGATCGTCGAGCACTGGGACAACGCGGAGCCCGTCCCCGCGGTCCACGCGAACAGCGGCAAGTTCTGATCGCGGCGCTCAGCGCCCGGCGGCCGCGTCGACCGACTCGAGGGCGATGGCCGCCTCCAGCACCCGCGCCACTTCCCCGCGGAACCAGCGGTGGCCGGGGTCGGCGTGGAGCGTCTCGGACCAGGTCAGGCGGAGCGTCACCGGGTCGAGGAGCTCCTCGACGGGGGGCGCCACGAGGCGGAGTCCGTGGGGCTCGGCGATGCCCCGCGCGATGAGGCGCGGGAGGGTGGCGATCAGCGGCGTCCGAGCGAGGAGCTCCCCCAGGGCCATCGGGGAGACCATCCCCAGAGTCACTCGCCGCTCCAGACCCCGGGCCGCGAGGGCGAGGTCGAGGGGGCTCGGAGTGTCGGGGCGCCCGTTCGGAGCCAGCTGGGCGTGGTCCGACGCGAGCCAGTCCGCGCGATCGATGACGCCCCGGTCGTAGGCGGGGTGAAGCGGGCCGAGGAGCACGCCCCAGCTGAGCGCTGGGAGCACGACCCGCGTCCGCAGCTCGGCGTGATCGAGGATCGACGCGCCCACGACGAGGTCGACCTGCTCGGCGAGGAGCGCGCGGAGTTGATCGCCGCGCGAACCCAGCACGTGCAGGCGCACGCCGGGGGCGACGTCCCGCAGCCGCACGACCAGGGCCGGGACCACGGTGGAGGCGAGCAGGTCGGGCACGAGGAGCCGGAAGACGCGGTCGCTGGACGCGGGGGTGAAACCACCTGCGGAGGCGAGGCGGTCGATGCCGGCGAGGCACCGCTCGAGGGGAACGGCGAGGGCCTCGGCGAAAGGGGTGAGGACCATCTGCCGGCCGGCGCGCACGAGGAGCGGGTCGCCGAAGGTGGCGCGGAGGCTGGCCAGGACCCGGCTGACGGTGGGCTGGCTCTGCCCGAGGCGGTGGGCGGCGCGGGTCACCGAGCTCTCCTGGAGCAGCGCCCGCAGGGTCACGAGGTGGTTGAGGTCGAGCCCGCCGAGCGGGGACAGGTCGCTGGCCACGAGCGCGCCGCCCTCTACAGCGACAGCAGCTTCTCGTCGATGACGTCGCCGTTGTCGTCGATGAAGGTCACCCCGACCTCGCCGGTCGCCGGGTCGAGGTTGAGCAGCACGGTGTTCAAGTCCGAGACGACCAGCTCGAACTGGTCGGTCCAGGTCGGCACGATGAGGGTCATGGGGTTCACCACGCTGCCGCCGGGGCCCGCCATGACCTCGTAGAGCGAGTCGCCCACCTCGCCGTCCCGGGAGACGCGGCACACCGAGCCGAAGTGCATGTCGCCGCCGAGGAAGAGCACGCCCTGGATCCCCTCGTCCTCGATGTAGCCGAGGAGCTCCTCGCGCTGGGTGGGGTTCCCCTGCCAGCGGTCGTCGGCGCTGATGCCGCCGATCCAGTCGGTGAAGTCGATGATGGGGACGGAGTTGAGGATGAGCTTGAAGCGCGCGGTGGACGTGGACAGCGTGTCCTTGATCCAGGCCATCTGCTCGGCGCTGATGTAGTCCCCGTTGAGCCGGTCGGCGCGGCAGTCGAGGACGATGAGCTCGACGGCGTCGCCCCAGGGCAGGGTGCGGTAGACGCGGTCGGGATCGGGGCCGCTCCGCTGGGGGAACGACTCGCGGAAGGCCGCGATGGCTTCGTCGACCCGGTCGCCCTCGTTGTCCCAGGACCAGTTGTTGTCGACCTCGTGGTCGTCCCAGGTGGCGACGAAGGAGGCGGCCAGGGACATGTAGTAGATGCCGTCGGTGCCGAGCGCCTCGTCCCAGAAGCCGCGGTACTCGTCGAGACTGGTGGCGCCGTCGGCGTAGACGGTGTCGCCGAGGAGCAGGCAGACATCCGGGGACTCGCTCGCCGTCTGACGCAGGGAGTTCCAGGGGGCGCCGGTGCGGCCGAGGCAGGACGTGACCGCGATGCTCATGGCGCGGGAGGTGCCGGCGGCCAGCGCGGTGCGGAAGATCACGATGTCGCTGCGCCGGGTGCCCGACGGGTCCACGGCGTAGAGCTGGTAGCCCGTGTCGGGCAGGAGCGCGGTGATCTCGGCGTTGAAGATGCCGTCGGGGGCGGCGAGGACGTCGGACGTCCAGGCGTCGAACACCTGCTGGCCCTCGATGCGGCCGAGGTGCAGGCGCAGGTCGGGCTCGATGGTGCGCAGGCCGACGAGGACGGAGTCGGGAGCAGCGTCGGTGACCTGGAGCGCCGACGGGAACGAGGTGGCGTCGAGGTCGCCCTCGACGACGTAGGGGTCCGCGGGAGGGTCGGTGGAGTCGTCGTCGTCGCCGACCGCGCTGTCGTCGTCGTCGCCGACTGCGCTGTCGTCGTCATTGGCGAGCGCGCTGTCGTCGTCGTCGCCGAGGAACGCGCTGTCGTCGTCGTCCGGGGCCGGGGTGCAAGCCGGCGCCAGGGGCAGAGCGGCCAGGGAGACGAGGACGGTGCGGCGGGTGGGGTTCGTCACGCGAGGAGGGTACGCGAGGGGGCGACAGGTGGGGCGGGCGCGGCGCGGCGCGGTGGGGGGGAGTCGCGGGCCGGACGACGGGCGTGCCGCTCAGCGCGTCGGACGAACGAACGCCTCCGCCGCCGCCTTCGCGCGGGGGTAGGCGTCGCAGCCTTCGAGGTGGTCGTTCACGAGGCCCATGGCCTGCATGAAGGCGTAGGCGGTGGTGGGGCCGACGAAGCGCCAGCCCCGGCGCTTCAGATCCTTCGAGAGCGCGATGCTCTCCTTGGTCTTCGGGTTCGCGTAGAGCGTCTTCAGGTCGATGGGCCCGGGGCGGCGGGGCGGCTCGAAGCCCCAGAAGTAGGCGGCGAGCGAGCCGAACTCGTCCCGGAGCGGCAGGGCCGCGCGGGCGTTGTTCAGGGTTGCCTCGATCTTGCCGCGGTGGCGGACGATCCCCGCGTCCTGCAGCAGGCGCTCGACGTCCTCGGGGCCCATGGTGGCGACCTTGTCGATGTCGAAGCCGTGGAACGCGGCGCGGAAGTTGGGCCGCTTCTTGAGGATGGTGATCCAGGACAACCCCGACTGGAATCCTTCGAGGCAGATCTTCTCGAACAGCCGCACGTCGTCGTCCACGGGGAACCCCCACTCGTCGTCGTGGTACGGGCCGTAGAGCGGGTCCGAGTTGCCCCAGAAGCAGCGGGCGACCGGGGGGGACTCGGAGGAGAGGGAGACGCCTTCGGGGAGTGACATGGCCGAAGGGTACGAGGTCGCAGGGGATGGTGGGGACGCGCGAGGCGCGCTGGTGACAGCGGGTGGCGGGAAGGCGCCGGGGCCCGGAACGGTCGCTGCCTCCCGCGGCCTCAGTTCTCGGTGACGGTCAGCGCCTGGTCGTCGTAGGAGTAGAGGAGCGTGCAGTCGCCGGTCCAGGTGCGCTCCGGGCCGCCGTGGTCGAGCATCTCGAAGTCGGTGATGCGCAGGAACTTCAGGTCGTGCTCGTGGAGCAGGCGGTCCGGGTCGTCGTCGCACCAGGTGAAGCGGTCGTGGTCGCAGTACTTGATGTCCGAGTGGAGGTCGGACGCCCCGGTCAGGGCGATGTTTCCTCCGTCGGAGAGGAACATCCCGTAGGTCTGCAGGGCGGTCACGATCACCTGGGCCCCGGGCGACAGCGCGCCGAAGTCGACGTCGGAGTGGGTGGCCTCGAGCGCGGCCTGGGGCTTGAGGCGGAAGTGGGCCCCGTACGGAGGGGCGGTCGCGGGGCCGGAGGTCGCGGGGGTCGAGTGGGTCGCCGGCGCGACGTAGATGTCCTCGCGGATGTTCCGGTTCGGCAGGACGAACCGCAGGGCGTGGGCGATCTCCCCCGCGGCGAGCTCCTCCGGCGTGAACACCAGAGGCGAGATGGGGTAGCCGGCAGCGTCCGCGCTGGTGCAGTCGACGCCGCGCCCCATGGCGTCGTGGTCGAGGCCGCTGGCCGTGTTCCAGCCGTAGTCGCGCTCCAGGTCCCACACGGCCATGCAGCCGCCGAAGAACTCGGCGCCGTCGTGGCTCCCGCCGGGGATGTCCCCCCGCCACATCTCATACAGCAGGTTCGCGGGGCGGTAGTGCACGAGGAGGTGGCAGTCCCCGTCGGAGCTGCAGGCGTAGTCGACCTCGTCTTCCAGGGAGCCGCCGGGGGGAACCGGGACGCGGCCGGGATCGCAGGAGCCGACGAAGAAGTCGTCGGTCGGCGTGAAGTCGCGCAGGGTCGCGGGGTCGTCGGTGCTGAAGATGTTGAACCCCAGCGTCATCCGAAACTCGTTGTTGGGCTCGAAGCTGTTGCCGTCCTGAGCCATCCAGGCGACGACCGCGTCCGAGTCCGCGTGGGTGGGGGCCGACGAGACGTCCTGGTACCAGATGGACGTCGGGGGGAACGCCAGCGGAGGGGGGCTCGCGTCGTCGTCATCGCCGCTGTCGTCGTCGTTGGCAGCGTCGTCGTCGTCAGCGGCGTCGTCGTCATCAGCAGCGTCGTCGTCGTCAGCGGCGTCGTCGTCGTTGACGGTCGCGTCGTCGTCGTCGACGCCCGGGCAGGCGATGAGCGAGGCGGAGAGCAGGAGCAGCAGGGCAAGGCGCACGGGGGGACCTCCGGTAGGCCACGGTACCGGTGAGGCGAGTGCGTTGCGGCGGAGCCTCGGCCCGGCAGGCGCTGCTCGCCATCGACGAGCGGGTCGCCCGCGGGAGCGCAACGGTTTGCTGCCTCGCGGGCCAGCCCACCGTGATGCAAGGTTCGCCCCATGGACGCTGAGTTCACCACCACGGGCCGCGTACCTCGCGAGCGCTTGCGCGCCCTCGCCGAGAGACGGGATCGCCCCGGGGCGGTGCGCTTCGCGGTGCAGGCGACGCTCCTTCTGGTGACGACGGGGGTCCTGGTGATGGCGCCAGGGGGCTGGCCTCTGGTGGCGGCGATGGTCGCGGCGGGCCTCGTCCAGTACACGTTCTTCGGCCCCCTCCACGAGTGCTGCCACGGCACCCCGTTCAAGTCGCGTCGCCTGCACGGGGTCGTGTCGTGGACGGCGTCGTTCGTCCAGCTCTTCGGGCCGTCGCTCATGCGGAGCTTCCACCACGCGCACCACCGCCACACCCACGAGCTCGCGAACGACCCGGAGCTCGGGGGGATGGCGTTCATGGCGCGGTGGCCGCGAGGCTTCATGTGGCTGCTGACGGTGTCCGGCCTGCCGGTGCTCCTGGCGAGGACGGGCTGGCTGCTCCTCACGACCGTGAACCCGCCCTGGGCCGTCTGGACGAAGGCGCTCCCCTTCGCGGAGCCCGGGGACCGGGCGGGCATCGTGCGCGACTCGCGCGTCCTGTTCCTGCTCCACGGCGCGCTCATCGCTGCGGGCGTGTGGTGGGTGCCGGAGCTGCTCCGCTGGTACGGCGCTGCGTGGCTGGGACATGCGTTCCTGTCGGTGCACATCACCTGCGAGCACCGGGGCCTGCCCGAGGGCGGCGACGTGCTGGACCGGACGCGCAGCTTCGGCGGGAACCCGCTGCTCGACTGGTTCCTGTGGAACATGCCGTACCACGCGGAGCACCACGCCTACCCCGCGGTCCCCTTCCACGCTCTGCCCACCCTGCACGAGGAGCTCGACGGGCAGCTGCCGCATGGGGGTGGATCGGTGTTCGGACTGCACCTGCGGCGAGGCACCGAATAAAGACGCGAGGACAGCTCGGTGTTCGGACTGCGTCTGCGGCAAGCGGAGACTCGGTGACCGCCGGACGCTTCTGCGGCGTGCCCCCCGCGTTGGGGGCGATGAACCTCCCCGCGCGGTGCTATCCGTGGAGGATGCGACTCCTCCTCGTCACGACCGCGCTGCTCGCCGGGTGCCCGTCCGCCGCGCCCGAGCCCGCGGACCCTCCGGATCCCTGCGCCGGCGACGACGCCCTGTCCCCCTGCCTGTCCCCGACGATGGACGCGGCGTACTACGCGGACTGGAGCAGCGCGTACTTCGACTCGATGGACACGGCGAGCGAGCTCGAGGTGGACGACATGCCCTACGGCGAGCTGGTCGCGCGCTGGGAGTGGTGGCCCTGGCTGAAGCTGACGGCGTACGGCCTCGACAACATCATCGCCACGGACACGCTGCTGCGGTTCTACCCGTCGACCATCCCAGAGCGGGACTGCCGGTTCTTCGACACCCAGCCCTTCGGGCGCTGCAAGGTCGTCTTCTACTACGAGGACGAGGCCCACGAGGGACGCGGGTGCCCGATCTACGAGGAGTTCACCTTCAACGATGCAGGGCAGATCACGTGGATCGAGGCGTGGTCGGACGTGGACGGGCTGCGGCCCTTCGACCCGGACGTGGACCCGTGGGCGGAGACGACGGACATCGGTCGGCTGAGCACGCGGATCCCGGGCCTGGGGAAGGCAGACGGGCTCATCGACCTGAACGGCGAGGCGATGAACGCCGCGGCCTCGACGGACGCCGACGTGGCGGACTTCCAGACCCGCGCGAACGACTGGTTCAGCACGTGGTCCGCGGAGGAGGACGCGAACCGCGACTTCATGTGGGAGGTGGGCTGCGGATGGGAACCGGTCCCGGAATGAGAGACGTGGCTGCGGTGCAAGACGCGTTCAACCGGCTCGCGGCGGACACGCCCACGGATCTGTCGGGCCTGTATGCGGACGAGGTGGTGTTCGTGGACCCGGCGCATCGCGTCGAGGGGCGGGCGGCCCTGGAGGCCTACTTCGACCGCCTGAACCGCAACGTGCGGGAGCTGCGGTTCGTCTTCGACGGGACGATCGGCGACGGCGACGAGGTCGCGCTGCCCTGGACGATGCACCTCACCTTGAAGCGGCCGCGCAAGAGCATCGTGCTGCCGGGGATGACCCACCTGCGCTTCGACCAGGCGGGGTTGGTCGTGTGGCACCGGGACCACTTCGACCTCGGCGCGATGGTCTACGAGCAAGTGCCGGTGCTGGGGTGGATGGTGAAGGCGATCCGGCGGGCGCTGTAGGAGCGGGCGCGGCCCGGCGGCGGAGTCAGCGCGCGCGGGCGTCGGGGTCTCCGCCGAGGTGGTGGGCGTAGTAGGCCATCTGGAAGACGCCGTGGTGACGGGCGATCCACACACACTCGTCCCGAACGAAGGGCGCGAGGATGGCGGCGGCGACCTCGCCGTGGTTGTGCAGGGCGAGGACGTCGCCGATGTCGTGCAGGAGCGCGGTGACGACCATGTCGATGTCTGCGCCGACCCGGTGGGCGCGGGTCGCGGTCTGCAGGGAATGGCCGAGGCGGGAGATCTGGTAGCCGCTCACGCCCTCGTCGAGGAGGCGGAGCTGGTCGAGGACGCGGTCCGCGGTGCCGGCGGCGTACGCCGTCTCCTGGCGGTCGAGGAGGGCGTAGTCGTCGGCCGTGCCGTCGACCATGCGCGCGAACGAGACAGGCATGGGGGGATGGTAGGTCGTCGGGCGGTCGCGACTGCTGCACGGAATGTCAAAACCCGGCCGGACAGCCGACGTACACCTGGGTCACTGACTGGAGAGACCCATGCACGGACAGACCGAGACCACGCTCCTTCCCCGCTCCTTCGCCTCGGCGATGCACGCCCTCGCCGTGCTGGTGGCGGGGTGGCTCCTGACCCGCGACGGCGCGCTCTCGCCGCGGGATGGCGCCCTCCTCGCCTGCTCCGCGGTCTACTGGGCCCGCGCCACGTTCGGGATGCTCGTGCTGCTCAAGCGCCGGTTCGCGTGGAGCGAGGCGGTGATGGTGACGGGCCTGTTCGGGGCGATCCACCCGGGGATGGCGTGGCTCGGCAGCGGGGCGGACGGGCCCCTGGGGGTCTGGGACGGCGTCGCCCTGGTGGCCTACGCGGTGGGGTCGTGGCTGAACACGGGGTCGGAGTACGGGCGCCATGTCTGGAAGAAGGACCCGGCGCACCGCGGGCGGCTCTACACAGAGGGGCTGTTCCGGCACGCGATGCACATCAACTACTTCGGCGACACGGTGTTGTTCACGGCCTTCGCGGCGTTGACGGGGAGTCCGTGGGCGCTCGTGGTGCCGGTGGTGATGACGGTGGGGTTCGTGGTCCAGCACATCCCAGCGCTCGACGCGTACCTCGCGGAGCGGTACGGCGAGGAGTTCGACGAGTACGCGGCCCGGACGCGGATGTTCGTGCCCTGGGTGTGGTGAGCTGCCGGCGGCGGAGGCAGCGATGTACGTGAGCATGGAGCGGCTGGGCCGGGCGGTGGACTACATCGAGCGGCGGCTGACCGAGCCGTTCACGCTGGACGACGTGGCGGCGGCGGCGGGGCTGAACCGGTTCGCGCTGCATCGGCTGTTCGGGGCGGCGCTGGGGGAGAGCCTCAAGGGGTACGTGCGGAAGCGGCGGCTGACGGAGGCGGCGGGACAGCTGCGGGGGACGGACCGGCGGATCCTCGAGGTGGCGATGGAGGCGGGGTTCGGGAGCCAGGAGGCGTTCACCCGGGCGTTCAGCGCGTACTTCGGGGTGCCGCCGGGACGCTACCGCCGAGATGCGTCGCTGCGGGGCCAGCCGGGACTGCTGAGGGCGACGCCGCGGTCGCTGGCGCACCGCGCGCGGGGGGTGACGCACGAGCCGAGGTTGGTGGAGCGCACGGAGCCGCTGCGGCTGGTGGGGTGGGGCGTCGGCGCGGACTTCGAGGACGACACGCCGATCGTGGCCCTGTGGGAGGCGGTGCTCGAGGCGCTGGAGCGCGGAGGCGGGGTGCCCGAGACGCTGTACGGCGTGGCGGCGGCGAGCCAGGAGCGGCTGGAGCTCGGCCCGGAGCAGACGCTGGCGTACGTGGCGGCGGTGGAGGACGGCGGGGCGGTGTTCGGGGCGCGAGCGCTCGAGGTGACGGTGGAGCCGGGGCTGTACGCGGTGTTCGACCACCGGGGGCCGCTGGACCAGATCGTGGAGACGGTGAACTACGCGTGGGCGAGCTGGCTGCCGAGGTCGGGGCGGAGAGCGATGGGCTGCGACCTGGAGGTGGTGCCGCGCGAGGCGATGGCGTCGGAGGAGCCCAGGATGGAGCTGTGGGTGGGGGTGGGGTAGGTCGATCAGGACCAGGCGATGCGCATCGTCGAGAGCGCTTCGAGGACATCCTCCTTGTTCGGGTGCCAGGTGTCGTGGGTCCCGGTGACGTCGAGGGTAATGAGGAGGAAGCTGTCCCCGGCGCTCGCTTCGACGCGGACTGCGAGGAGTCCGGGCTCGTCGGGAGGAGCCTCGAGCACCTGCCCCCAGGTGTCCAGGGGGAGTCGATCACAAACGGCTCGCGGGTCGGGAGTGGACTCCTTCAACTCAAGACCCCGCGTGACTCACCGTCGGGGACGTAGAAGGCCCAACCGCCGCCGCGCTTCGAGAGGATGAGTCGACCGCAGCTCTGGCACTCGTACACCGTTCTCTCGAGGTGGACTCCGACCATGCCGAACTCCTCGAGCGAAGTCTTGAGTCCGACCTCCGCTTCGCTTGCCGGTGAGGCTGCGAACTCCCGAGCGATCCTCTCGGTCTCTGCCGCGAGTCCGTCAGAGTAAGGTCCGTCTACGGCATCGGGTCTCAAGTGTGCTTTGAACTCACTCGGTGACCCGTCGTCGACGACGAACGAGCCGCATGCGCACGAGATCCTCATGAGCCCCTCCCCGCCGTGCCGCCGTTGACACCGGGTGCCACGCTCACGTCGCGCCCCGGACGAAGCGCAGCGCGGGTTCGAGGTCGCCGGCGAGCAACAGGTCCGTGACTCCCCGGGCGAAGCTCGCCGGGGTCGACACCACCGGGATCTCGTCGTGAAACCCGGCTACCAGATCGCCGCTTCGACACTCGCTTCGGCGAGACGGAGCCAGGCACGTCCCATGTCACTGGAGTCGGCCCCGAGAGCTACCCCTTCGTTGACGAGCGTGTCCAGATCCCGGCCGTTCCAGCTCTCGACGGCATACCACCCCTGGTGAGTCGAGAGTCCCCACGCGCGGATGGCCTCGAGATAGGCGTCCGGCAGCGTGACGAAGCCAACCTGTCGCACAGAGAACTGCGCGAGGAAACCTAGGGCGTCCACAGAGACGGGTCGAAACGCGGCGAGGGTGCTCATCAGGGTTGGCGGGAGACTACCCCCATTCGACCTCCCCTCCCCCTTCCACCATGCTTGCAATGTGTCTGTTCCCGCCGACCTCGGACTCGTCCCCGTCACCGGCCGCGACCGGACGGGCGACCCGCTCGCCGAGGTCCGTGAGGCCATCCGAGTGGAGCGGCGAGTCCAGCGGGCGCCCGTTTCGGCGCGCATCTACGAGGTGGACTGCCTCGATCCCGACGAGGGACTCTGGCGCCTCGTCGTCGGCACTGGGCGCCGGCGGGGTCGCGAGGTGGACTGGCGGGGGGCGCGGCTCCAGGCCGACATGCTGTCCGGCGGGTGGGGAGCTCAGGTGCTCGACGCGCAGCATGGCGTCGTCCTCGTCCACCTCCCACCGCCCGACCGCCCGCGGGTCGGCCAGGGCGACGTCCACCCCTTCGACTTCCTCCGCGCCCCGGCGACCCTCCTGAACAGCCCAGGCTTCCAGCCCGTCCACGACCGCTTCCGCCGCTGCCTCGAGGCTGCCGTCGGCTGGCGAAGGGGACGTCCTCTCCCAGGACCAGCCGGGCCCTGGGCCTCGTCCTGGGGCCTCCTCTGGGGACCACCCGGCACCGGCAAGACCCACACCCTCGTCCGGCGCGTGGCCGCCCTCCTCGACCAGCCCCACGAACGCATCCTCGTCGTCTCCACCACCAACCGCGCCACCGACGACGTCGCCCTGCGGCTCGCCGCCCACCTGGATCGGCGCCGCGACCTCATGCGCCGCTACGGACGCGTCGACCCCCGCCGCTACCAAGCCGAGGGCCTGCTCGACGTCGTCGCCGGCGCAGACACCGTCCAGGAGATCTCGCACCTCGACGCGTCCCTGGACCGCGCCCGCTCCTCACGCGAGCGCGCACGCACCACCCTCGTGCGCCGCCGCCTCCTCGGTCGCGTCCCCCGCCTCGCGGACATCCTCGACGACGATGCCCCCCGCGTCGCCGTGACCACCCTGCACAGCGCCCTGCGCGCCCTCGTCAGCTCCGCGGGCCAGCACCTCGTCACCGCCGGCCGCGCCCCGTTCACAACCGTCGTCGTGGACGAGGCGGGCCTGATCCCCCGAGCCACCGCAGCGGCCGTCGGCCTCCTCGCCGCCCGGCGTGTCGTCCTTGTGGGCGACCCGCGCCAGCTCTCTCCCATCTGCGTCGCCGCCCGCTCGCTCCAGCCCGCAGTCAAGCGCTGGCTTGCCCTGTCCGGCCTCGAAGGGGCCGACCCCGAGAGCCCCCACGTCCGGCTCCTGACGACACAGCACCGGATGCACCCTGACGTCCGCGCCACCGTGTCGCGCCTCTCCTACGACGACCGCCTCGCCGACGCACCCTCCATCCCCGAGAGGGCCTGGCCGAAGGGCGGCCGCCTGGCGCACTTCCCCCGGGCGCTCCACGTCGTCCTCGACGACGGCGACGACATCGCCACCGGCGCTGAGCGGGTCGAGCGTGGGAGCTGGATCCGCCCCCGCGGCCTCGACGTGTTCCGCAGCCTCCTGACCGGGTACCCCGAGCTGCGCGCCGCCGAGGGGCTCTTCATCACCCCGTACCGCGCCCAGGCGGAGCACGCGCGCGCCGTGGTCGAGGACGCAGGACTCGCCGGCTGGACCTGCTCGACGGCTCACGCCCAGCAAGGCGCCGAGGCGGACGTCGTCGTCTTCGATGTCGTGAAGATGGGGGGCTGGCCCCCACCCGAGTTCCGCCGCCTCGTCAACGTGGCGCTGTCCCGGGCACGGCAGATGGTGATCCTGCTCGCCACGACGCGGGAGCTCGAAGCGCGCTGGCTGCGGGCCATCCGACCGACGCTGGCCCGGTTCGCCGTCCGCCGGGGGCAGCTGGTGAGCCTGGACGCCACCGAGCAGGGCGGCCTCTTCGAGCGACGCGCACCGGACCCTAGAGTGGACCCCCACGCCCCACCGACCGCAACCTGGACTGGCCCCATCCCGGCAGACCGCGCGGCTGACCGCCCCGTGTCGCGGGACCCCTCGCGCCTCGGGGAGCAGATTCGGGCCCGACGCGCCGGGCGACGCACCCTGACGCGCCAGCAGGAGCTCCTCGTCTCACGACGGTTCAAGGACCTGGGCCCCCGTCTCGTCCGCGGCGTCGCCGGGAGCGGGAAGACCATCGTCCTCGCGCGCTGGGCCGCAGTCGAGCTGTCCCAGCACCCCGACCGGACCGCGACCGTGCTCTTCGGCAACCACTCCCTCGCGCCTCACCTCGACGACCTGCTGCGTCGTTCCTGGTCGCTCGTGCGTCCGGAGGAGGGCTTCCCTGAAGACCGCGTCCAGCTGCTCCACGTGGGCGAGCTCCTCCGCGGCCTCCTCGCCGAACACCGGATCCCGCCCCCGGACGAGCCCTGGGACTACCTCGGACACGTGCAGGCCCTCTCGGAGGTCGACGTCCCGGGCCCCCGCTTCGAGCTGCTGTACATCGACGAAGCCCAGGACTTCGGCCACGAGGTGCTGGAGCTGCTCTTGGGTCTGGTGGACCGGACGGACGGCCTCCCGGTGCGCATCTTCTACGACAACGCGCAGAACGTGTACGGCCGCTCGATGCCGGTGTGGTCGTCCTTCGGACTCGACATGCGCGGCCGGTCGGAGGTGCTGCGTGAGAACTTCCGCACGACGCGCGAAGCGACGGAGCTCGCGCTGAACCTGCTCGACCGGGTGGCCCCGCTGGCCCAGGACCGGGACCTCACCGAGCTGCGGAAGGCGGATCTGCTCGAGCAGGACGCGGAGGGGCGCTGGCGGGCGAACTTCTGCGTCGCGTCGGGCCAGGCTCCGGAGGTGGAGGTGTTCGACAGGCGCGCCGATGAGGAGCAGGCGCTCGCCGAGCGAGTCCGCGCCTGGAGGGACGACGGGGTCCGCAACCGGGACATCCGCGTACTGGCCATTGGCGAGGACCGCTGCGCGCGCGTCGTCCAGCGCCTGAGCGAGCTGGGAGTACCGGCGGTGAGCCAGCGGGGCCGGCGGTTCGACCCGACGGACGACCGGGTGGTCGTGACGACGCCGCACGGCTTCAAGGGCTACGAGGCGGAGGTCGTCGCCGTCTGCGGCCTCGACGCCTTTGCCAACCACGAGAGCGTGTGGACGCCGCTGATCTGGGTCGCCCTCACGCGGGCGCAAACGTTGCTCCGCGTCTCGGCGACAGCGGTGGGGGACGGGCATTCCGCGCAGGGGCTGGTGGCGTCGCTGGAGGAGGAGGCGCGGCGGGCGCGCGATTCCTGACAGCGAGCGCAGGTGTCTTTCGTCCTGGATCCGGTGGAGGGTGCTGCGAGGTCGCCGCCCCCCTGAGAAGGAGCCGCGATGGACGTGCAAGAACGGCTGCGGGTGACCCTGGGCGACCGGGTGGTGGAGATCCGATCTGAGGGACTGGGGCCTGCCGCGATGCTCAGGCTTTCGGTCGGAGTGGGCGAGGTCGCGCTGACCCGGGAAGAGTGGGCGGAGGTGCATCGATCCCTGGGGCGGATGCTCGCTCCGGCGGCGTTGGCGCGGCCGAGCACGGGCGCGGCGGAGGGTGGGCCTGCGCGTAGGGGCTCGCCCTGGACCGAGACCGAGGATGCTCAGCTGCGGGAAGGGTGGGCCGACGGGGCGACCGTGACCCAGCTGGCAGAGGAACACGACCGGTCGACCGGGGCGATCCGCTCATGGCTCGTCCGACCTGAGGTCGTCGCCTCGAAGCAAGAGCTCGTGGTCGCCAACCGAGCGCGTCGGCGAGGACGCCAGCCGGCTGAGTGACACCGATGGCAGCTCCAGGCGGCGTGGGCCGAAGCGCGGGCCCCTGAGACAGCCGCCGTCACGAGCTGCTCGCAGGGCGACCGTGCGAGAACCTGCGACACTGCGGGGGTGGGAACAGACGACTCAGTAGCGGACGGGGTGTCCTGGCCGACGCGGGCGGCGTCACCAGCCTCGGAGGGGCCCCGGGCCCACCGTGGCATGTCCGCTCTGGCCGCCGTGTGCATCGCCCTGGTCGGCCTCGCGGGGTGCGTCGCCGCAAACGACGACGACTCCACTTCGGCCCCGAACGACGACGACAGCAGCAGCTCCGCCCGGGCGTGCAACGGCTCTCCGCTTCTCTGCGACCGCCCGTTCGACACCGTGGCGCTGCCGTCGACGCACAACTCGATGTCCAATGCCGAGGACGGCTGGATCGCCCCGAACCAGCAGTTCTCCATCGAGCGCCAGCTCGACGACGGCATCCGCGGGATGATGTTCGACACGTACTACGACGGCGACGAGATCGTGCTGTGTCACACGTACTGCCAGCTGGGGAGTCGGCCGCTGGTGGATGCGTTGGAGGGGGTGGCTGGGTTCCTCGAGGAGAACCCCAATGAGGTGGTTGCAATCATCTTCCAGGATGCGGTCAGTGCGGAGGACACGGCGGCCGCGTTCGAGGCGGCGGGGCTGACCGAGTCGATGTACTCGTGGGACGGCGGAGCGTGGCCGACGCTCGCCGAGATGTTGGATGCGGGGCAGCGGATGGTCGTCGGCGCCGAGTCGAGGGGTCCGCCGCCCGCCTGGTACCACCACGCCTGGGATGTCTGGCAGGACACGCCGTACTCGTTCGGCAGTGTCGATGCGTTCTCGTGCGCGCCGAACCGCGGAACGGAGGAGAGCCCGCTCTTCCTCGTGAACCACTGGGTCTCGAACCCGCTGAGCACGGAGGCGAACGCGGTGGTCGCGAACGCCGAGGAGGTGCTCGCGGCGCGGGTGGACGAGTGCATGGCGGAGCGGGGGCAGATCCCGAACCTCGTCGCCGTGGACCACTACGCGGTGGGGGACCTGTTCGAGGTCGTGGATGGGTTGAACGGAGTGGAGTAGGCGGTCCGCGTCGGGGCTGCGCCGACCTACCGCCCATGTGTGAGGCGCCGCGTCGGTCAGGCCCGGAGCGATGGAGGTTCGCAGGACGCGCTCAGACTCGGTCGACCCAGGCGACCTTCACCGCGCACTGGATGTCCTCGACGCTGAGGGACGTCGCGTGGGGGCCGCCTCCCGAGAGGATGAGGAGTCCGCCGCGGGCCGCCCGGATGCGCGCCCATGCGTCGCGGCCCCACTGGAAGAAGCTGACCACGCCCACCTCGACGTCGCCGCAGTACGCGACGAGGGCGTCGATGTCGCCCATGGGCTGGAGCTGCACCCGGTCGACCCCGGCGAGGCGCCGGGCGATCGTGGGGATGTCCCGCCGGTTCAGCTTGAGGACGACGCCCTCGATGGTCTCTTCCCCGGTGTAGACGGTGGTGGTCATGGCGCGGTGGGGGACGTCGACGAGGATGCGGGGGCCTCGGGAACTGGAGTCGTCCCGCTGCGGGCTGGCGGGCGAGGGCCGGTGAGGATCGATGCGCGGGGGCGTTGTGGCCGACGGCGATCGTCGCTCGCTGCCGCTGGAGGCGACGAGGAGAGGTCCGCTGCCGGTGGGGACGGACCGGCGTGCAGGACGGTCGAGGAGCGCGGCGCGCTCCTGGTCGACGAGACCCAGGACCGCCTCGACGGCACGCGCAAAGAGGATCTCCTCCTCGGGTTGGAGCAGACGGGCTGCGCTCCCGTCGAAGCCGAAGATGTGGAGGGCGACGGAGCTGTCGGCGAGGCCCACGCCGGTGAGGAGCTGGACGGCGCGGGGCGGGAGCACCTCGTGCGGGTCCAGGTTGAGGCCCCAGGCATCGAAGGAGCTGCTGCCGATGACGCGGTGCACGCACCAGTCCAGGAAGGCATCGAGGTCCTTTGGAGACGGGAAGAGCATGACGCCCTTCTCCCCGCCGGCCGCGCCGACGACGACGGCGACCCAGCCCGCGAGGGAAGGCTCGTCGGGGAACTGGAAGCGGACGGCGTCGGTGACGACGTTCCAGGGCGGGCTGGTGAGCAGCCGGCCCATCAGGGGCTCCCAAGCCTCGGGAGCCCGGGGCAGCGGGAGGTGAGAGGCAGCGAGGAGCTCCTCTCCGGCGGCGTCGACGCCGGGGAGGGCCTCGACGACCTGCAGAGGGGCGCCGAGGACGGCGGCGACGGGGGCGATCAGGGGAAGGAGCGATGAGCGGACCTTGAGAGCCGAGGGGCGCCCGGGGGTGCGCGGCGCAGGCGGCGCAGCGGCGGCGGCGGCGAGGAGAGGGCCGAGGGAGGCACCGGCGACCAGGGGTTCGGCGTACCGCAGCCGGCCGGAGTCCGCGTCGACGACGAGGAGCATGCCGTCGACGTCCGGCCCAGCCTCGGGGGTCACGAGGACGCCGACCTCCCAGGGCCCGGTGGTTGGGAGGGAGGAGAGGTCGCGCGAGGCGGTGGGCGAAGTGGGGAAGGAGTGGGGGTTGATCATGGGTTCGTCCTCGGTGCGCTGAGGTGCGCAATGGGGGGGACGAAAGGTGGGGGGTGGGATTGTCAGGATTCTTGGGGGAGGGGGGCGGCCGATCATCCGCTTGATGTCGTAGCGGCCCGCGAGTGTGAGCTCTCAGGAGCAAGGTGACCTTCGCTGGCGACGACGCGATGACTTGCTCCGCGCCTCGCTCACAGCGTCCAGAACGAACGCGCTGACCAACGGCCGCGCGAGCTCTGCCGCGCAGCGGATGCGGCCCCAAGGGCGGGCGCTGCGCGCAGCTCGATGCGTGCGATCTTCGTGGCGATGCTCAAACGCTCCAATCGACGCTCATCCGGCGATGGCCCTAGCGGCCGCTCTGCAAGCAGAGACCGCCCCGATGACCTCTACGCGAGCGCGAAGTCGGCGGAGTCTTGCCCCGCTTCGACTTGGAGTGATTCGGTTCCATCCCGTTCCCTTTCCCAACCGCGATTCCGGGCGGACTCGAGAACCGGGCCGTCTGGCGTTCCCCGGACAGGGGGTGGGCACGCTGATCGCTCCGGCGGGTGAGGCCGTGCCCGCAGATCGAACCCCGACGAGGTGGATCTGCCCGAGCGGAGTGGGCCGCCTCCATCCGCGTTTCTCGTGGGGCGCCGCAACCCCGCTCGCAGGCACCATCAGCAAGTCCGTGTGGGCGACGGAGACTCAAACGACGGTAGGGGAACGACCCACGTACAGCTGCAGCCGACGACAAGGGCAAGCTGCGAGGCGTGCGCTCCATGCCACCGTTTACCCGGTAGTATGGCATCGCCAGCCATGAAGCCCACAGATGTGCCGGAAGCAACACGGCAACACTCCGCTCCTTGGGGACCCTGAAGTTGACCCATCCCGATCCAATAAAGGTTGAGTACTTCGTCAGACAGCTCCGGAAGGAGATGCTGTCCAGTGGAACCAGTGCACACCAAGCTGCGGATGCAGTCATGGAAGAGCAGGTCAACAACCCCGTGCTGGCCTTTGACGAGGCGTATCGACAGCTCATTCGGACCAAGCTCGCCGTTCCGATCGCCGAGGCCCTGAAGATCGTGAACCGCCAGATCGGAACGCTGGTGGAAGTCAGCACTGGGCCTGTGGAGCACAAGGAGAAGGTCCCGAACCTGGCGCAGCACTGGAAGATGTACGAACACAACTTGAGTGCCAAACCCGGGTTTGATGAGGATGCGATCTTCGCCATCAACCACTTCACCGACCGGATCCACGACCGTCTTCCGTCCCTTGCGAACGGGACGGCGCGTGGCCGTGGGCTTGTGCTCGGGTACGTCCAGAGCGGCAAGACCGCCAACATGATGGGGCTCATTGCCAAAGCGGCGGACGCAGGATGGAACTTCGTTGTCATCCTCGCGGGACTCACGAACGTCCTCAGGGAGCAGACCCAGGGTCGGGCGGCGGCGGATCTGCTCCGGAACAACAAGCGGTTCTGGGAGCAGCTGACGGACGAGACCTCCGACTTCGACGACAAGAAGAAGGTCGGTTTTGCTCCACTGAGGAAGGGGCATGTGCGCCTGGCAGTGGTCAAGAAGAACAAACACGTTCTTCAGAAGCTGTGTACGCGTCTGGAGGAAACCTCAAGTGCCAATCGCCGAAGCATGAAGGTCCTCGTGATCGATGATGAGTGTGACCAGGCGAGCGTCAACGCGGCCACCAGAGACGCGGATGTGACCGCGATCAACGATGCGGTCCGCCGTCTTCTGGGGCTTCTGCCGTTTCATGCCTACGTCGGATACACGGCGACGCCGTTTGCGAACGTACTGATCGACCCGACAATCGATCCCTCTCGTCCCGAGGACCTGTACCCCCGAGACTTCATCGTGTCGCTTCCACCGCCCCCCACCTACTTCGGCACGGAGAGACTCTTCGGAAGGGGGCTGACCGATGCCGAAGACGATGGTGACGCAGGTCTCAACGTCATCCACGACATCCCGGCAGAGGAGGTGGACTTCTTGAGGCCCACCAAGGCGCCCAAGGTGAAGAAGGGGGAATCAAAGCCAGAGCTGGCCGACTACTGGGCCCCTGAGATGACCCGGTCACTGGAGGATGCAATCGCATGGTTCCTTCTCTCCGTGGCGATCCGCAGTCTGCGTGGCCAGACGTCGAAGCACGCATCGATGCTTGTCCACACCACCGTCCGTGTCATCGCCCATCAGATGCTCGCGCGCGTGATTTCGGACCACGTTGACGCCCTGACCGCTCGGCTGCTGGGGGGTGATAGCCAGCTGCTCGCCGAGTGGGAAGCGCTGCACGACAGGCAGCGCGGAATGCTCCCTTCGGAAACGTTCGGGTTGAAGGCGGAGCCGTTCTTGGAGGTGATCGAGGAACTCAAGAACATCCTTCGGATCCCCGCGGGCCAACCGGGGGCAATCGAGCTGGCCATCGAGAACTCCAGCAGTATCGACCGCCTCCACTACAAGGCCCGCATCGACGGCCGTGGCAACGAGTTCGGCCGGAGGTACATCGTCGTAGGAGGGAGTGTCCTCTCCCGAGGCTTGACCATTGAAGGTCTGTCCGTCAGCTACTTCCTGCGGAGCTCGACCCAGTATGACACCTTACTCCAGATGGGCCGGTGGTTTGGGTACCGGGCAGGCTACGAGGACCTACCACGCCTGTGGATGACGGAAGACATGCGCGGTGCCTTTCAGCAGTTGGCTACTGTCGAGGCCGAGATTCGCGAGGACATTGCCTCGTACAGCTCAGACTCGGGGGAGGTACTCGCTACGCCACTGGACCTTGCGGTCAGGATTCGCCATACGCCAGGGATGATGGTCACCTCGAAGGCGAAGATGAGAGCCGCGAAGCAGCTGCGAGTATCGTGGTCCGGGTTGCACATCCAGACGAGACGGTTTCGCCGGAACGACACTCGGTGGCTGGACAGGAACCTCGCCTCGCTGACTACCTTGCTCACTGGAAGGCCTCCGGCCAATACCGTCGACGGGGGTCGGGCGTGGCTGGACGTAGATGGTGCCTCCATCCAGTCGTTCCTGAAGGAGTACCGGGTCCATCCCGACCACCCGGAGTTCGACAAGGACGGACTATCTGGGTTCGTCGAGAAGCTCTCATCGTCGTTCGGGGCGGACAGATGGAACGTCGCCTTGGTTGAGCCGGCGACGGGAAGACCTGCTGTTGGGCTTCCAGGGACCCTCTCGATTTTGCTCCCTGACGCAAGGTTCGTGAACCGGGCGATGTTCAGGCACCTCGAAGGTGGGGAGACAGCAGATATCAAAGCGCTCATGTCTCGTCACGACTTGATGATCGACGTCCGAGCGGCTCTCGGCGCGGCACCAAAGGCGAGCAGTTGGCGAGGCGGGAAGTTTGAACGGCAGAGTGTGCTGGGACCCGTTCCCCTTCTGGTCCTCTATCTGATTGACCCCGGTTCGACGCCTCAGAAGGAAGGCAGTGACTACCATCCCCTCGAGGCTGACCGCCCGGTCTTGGGTATTGGAATGGTCTTCCCTGAAGTCGATGATGAGGCTGGCGCCCTTTATTACCAGGTGGACTTGGGCGACCAAGAGCCTGAAGAGGAGCTCGAGCTGCCTGACGAGTTGGTCGCTTAGGCACAGGAGAACGCACGGTGAATCAGTCCGATCCCCGCTTCCTGACCTTCGTGGAGCAGCTCCGAGCGCGAACGCTCAACGCCCAGTCGGAGTCCGACTCTCGTTCGTCGCCTGAGGCTGACGAAGCGGCGTTCACGATGGTGTTCTTGGAGAGTCTCCAAGACCTGGGTCAGGTCGCGGATTTTGATGCTGTTCCATTGGACGTCAAGGTTGGTCGGCTGCTACTGAAGGCGAGCGCCTGGTCTCTGAGCCCCCACGGTGATGTGCTTGGGATCTTTGCTGCGATTCACTCCGGTTCGCCCGAGCCGCAGCGTGTGCCCCCTGTAGCGCTCAGGACCGCGGCAGAGCGAGCGCTTCGAGTCGTCCGGCTGGCGCTGGAGGGCGCACATGAGCGTCTGCCTCCTGCGACGGTCGCCCGTGACATGTTCTCCCGGATTCATGATGCCTCCGCGACGCTGTCGCGTGTTCACCTCACCTTGCTTGTGGACGGCGTCTTCCACGGGGAACTTGACCTGCCGCCCCAAGTTCAAGGTCTCGAACTGCAGAAAGAGGTCTGGGACCTGCAGAGGCTGTATCGTGCCTCAGCTGCGGGTCTTCCCTATGAGCCGATCTCGATTGACCTTGTGGGCCGGCTCGGGGAACCGCTGCGGTGCGTAAGGGCGCCGCACCAGCCGAGTGGGGAGTACGAGTCCTTCCTTGCTGTCATTCCTGGGGAGTTGCTCTATCGGCTCTATCATGAGTTTGGTCCACGACTGCTCGAGCTGAATGTGCGGTCTTTCCTGCAGGCAAGGGGGAAGGTGAACAGCGGGATTCGGAGAACCCTCCGAGAGCGTCCGGCTCGATTCATGGCCTACAACAACGGCCTTTCGGCAACTGTCGAGTCGCTCGAACTGACACACCACCCGGACGGCGGCCTCGCGATATCCCAAGTCACGGGCCTCCAAGTAGTGAATGGTGGACAGACGGTCGCTTCGATCCACAGGGCCCGGGACACCGATGGCGTCGACCTGTCTGAGGTCTTCGTGCAGGCGAAGATCACGAAGCTCGACGTGGCTCGAACACCGGAACTGGTGAAGGGAATCAGCGAGTATTCGAATACCCAGAATCGGGTCAATACCGCAGACCTGTCAGCCAATGATTCCTTTCAGATCCGGATGGAGCAATTGGCAGGGTCGGTCTGGACGCCCGGCCAGAAGACGAAGTGGTTCTACGAGCGTGCAAGGGGTGCCTACACCGTGGCTCGCTCTCGCGCGGGGACCAAGGCGTCGATCCGCGCCTTCGATGAACTCCATCCGCGGAGCCAAAGGTTGGACAAGGTCGGGGTGGCGAAGTATGTCAACGCGTGGGGCCTCAAGCCGCACGTGGTCGGAATGGGCGGCCAAAAGAACTTCATCGACTTCAGGAAGGCCGTCGGCGGCTTTCGACCCGATGAAGCTTACTTCCGAGATGTGGTCGCGAAGGCTCTCCTGTACAAGGCTGCGGAGAAGGCCGCACGGCAGCACAAGCTGCCGGCATACCGGGCGAACGCGGTTGCGTATACCATCGCGCTTCTCTCCCACAGGGCAGCAGGCCGCTTGGATCTAAGCGCGGTCTGGCAGCGCCAGAGTCCCTCGGCCGCCACTGTACGGACAATCAACGACTGGCTTCCAGTGGTTCACGAGACCCTCATCGCCTCTGCGGGTGATCGAAACGTCACCGAGTGGTGCAAGAAGCCTGAGTGCTGGACCCAGATCAGGATGCTGTCGCTCACGTGGGCCGCGGGTCTCGAGGGCGAGCTCGGGGAGACCAGCCGAGAGCCCACTGTTGGCAAGAACAAGGGGGGACTGACTCCAGCGGACCGTGAGGCGATTGCGCGGGTGATGCTCGTTTCCCAGGACGAGTGGATCCACCTTGCTCGCTGGGCTCATACCTCGGGGGAAGTCAAACCGTGGTTGACTGGACTCGCGGCATCGCTCGCCGGCTACGCCGCGGCCGATTGGGCGGACGTGCCGTCGAAAAAAACAGGCCCAGCACGCCTGCAAGTTGCTCTCGGCAGCCGAGCGGACAGGAGCACGCCTGAGTCAACTGGCCGATGAATGACACTTGGGCTTGTACTTCGCCCGCTTCCTGCGTCACAGAGGGGATTGAGATTTGTCCGACATTGACCTGTTGACACTCAAGTGGAACAGGCTGGCTCAGAGAGCCTCCACTTCCACGATGGCCATTCCGGCATCGGAATCCGCGCCTGGCATGTGGCTCACCTTGGCGGGCGATGGACTTCGGCGGGTCCTTCTGGAGATTGGGGAGGGGCAGCCTCCCTCGTCTTCGCTGGGGAAGGGGGCCCTCACGATGGAAGTCGGCATCTTCACCATTGATGGACTTGAACGCAGATGTATCTCATTGACTTGCGACCACGCGTTCGCGAAGCCATTCGACTACTTCATCGGCGCATTGATCGTCTATCTCGCCGAGCTCGAGCCCGCGGCTGCAGTCGATGCCACGGTCAGAGATCTGGTCGAGCTGCTGGGGCTCGGAGGGCTCGGGGAGAGGCATCGCAATCTGGGCGATCTCGGGGAGCTGTTTCTGATTCGGACGTTGATGGAGTTGAACCCGCTGGCGTTGAAACTGTGGACTGGTCCGGCCCAAGGCAGGCACGACATCAAGGATGGAGCTCGTGCGATCGAGGTCAAAGCTGGCCTGCGGCCCGTCCATCAGGTCAGAATCACTCGGCTCGAACAGCTCGACCCCCCGGACGGAGGCGAACTGTGGCTCGCGGTCCCGGTCTTCGAGGCCGATCCGTCAGGGGAGCTGAGCCTCGGTGACCTCGCGCGCGAGGTTGATTCGCGCTCCCCGGTGGGCCTCCATGTCGAGCCGGAGTCACGTTCGAGGCTGGAGGTTCTGGCGTCCTTGGAGGGAGGGAACCGCTACTCGTTGTTCCAGTTGAGGTTGTTTCGGATCGGCCCGGACACGCCCCGTTTGAAGGAGTCGATGCTCGTCGGCAAGCCTCCTGCGGTGACGGCGGTCAGCTACACCCTTGCTCTTGAGCATCTGGAGCCCTGGGAGATCGACCCGACCGACCATGAGACTGTGTGGGGGCTGTTCACATGAGTCCATTGCTGTTGAGGTCGGAGCGCTATTCCCAGGACGGGTCGATGTCGGCAGACGGCGTCGCCCGGCTCTTGGGCAAGCCGGACTTGGACCCCCTCGATCTCGTCGTTCGCGAGACCGTCCAGAACTCCTGGGACGCCCGGCTTGAGGGCAAGCGACCGAAGTACAGCGTCTCGTTTCGGGAGTTGGGGCCGGATGCCCGACACGGTTTGTCGGAGCGGGTGTTCAAGGACCTCCCGCCCTGTCACGAGACGGCGAGTCTGTTGAACGGCCACTTGGGCGGCGAGCACTTGTACGCCCTCCAGATCGCTGACTTCAACACAAAGGGGTTGGGTGGGCCGGTCAACCCGGAGGAGGTGCCCGGCGACAGGCCGACAGACTACGTTGACTTCGTACGGAATCTGGGTTCGCCCAGGGATGTACATCACGGCGGAGGTACCTACGGCTACGGCAAGTCAAGTCTCTACCGCTTCAGCCAGTGCCGCACGGTGATCATCGACAGTTGGTCCGCTTACGACCAAGAACGGCGGTTTGTGGCGGTTCACCTCGGTGACCGTTTCGACGTGCTGGAGGGCAGAGAGTCGGGCAGGTACACGGGGCGCCATTGGTGGGGAGTGGATGGTGGTCATCCCGTCACGGGAGAACGCGCCGACGAGCTCGGAGAAGTCCTCGGTCTACCGAAGCGCGACAGCGAGAACCCAGGCACCACCGTCCTGATTCTGGCACCCGACCTCCTCCTCGAGGATTCGGACGGGGTGGCCCTCTCCCCTCGTACGCGTCTGAACGAGACCCTGCTTTGGCACTTCTGGCCCAAGATGATTGCAGATGAATCCGGCAGGTTTCCGATGGAGTTCTCAGTGACGGACCGAGGGTTCCAGCATTCCCTTCTGGGCCCAGACCAAGTGCCTCCGTTCCACCTCTACGCCCAAGCAATGCGAAAGCTGAAGCGTGGAGACGGCACGGTGATTCGCTGCCAGAGGCCCGCCCGCAGCCTCGGCCGTCTTGCATTCATGACCGGCGCTCGTGCTCCACGGATGTCGGGCTTCTCCGCGGCCCTGGATGAGCCCGCACACGGGGTTGCCTTGATGCGGCCGGCTGAACTTGTAGTCACCTATCTGAGGGGAAAGGACTTGGGCGAGGAGGAGGAGTGGGCAGGTGTCTTCATCTGCGATGAGGCCGATGAAGTCGAGCGGGCTTTCGCTCAGTCCGAACCTCCTGCGCACGACGCCTGGGTTCCCAACAATCTACCTCTGCGAAGCACCGAGAAGCGCTTCGTCAACGTGGGACTCCGAGAGATCAAGCGCGCCATTGCGGGACTGGGTGGAGCCCCTGAACAGTCGGAGGAGGAGCGAGACGTTGGAGGTGGCCTCGGACTCCTCGCTCGTGCGCTCGGGCGCAGCCTCTCGACGGTCGAGGGCGCTGAGGGAGGACGAAGGGTGGGGTCAGCGCGCCCTGGTCGCAAGCCGTCGCGACGGAAGCCGTCCGTCGTCTTGACCTCGCTCTCGCGGTCGGACGGGGTGACAAGTTCGACATGGGAGGTTCAGGTGCCCAGAAGCGGCGCCGGCGGTGCACAACTTGTTTGCGACGCACAGTTCTTGCTCCAAGGAGGTGCCTCCGCTCGAAACCTCCCCGAGCAAGGCGGAGTAACTGTCAGCGGCTGGACGGCCGTGGACGGCACTCCTCTCTCCAACGGACCGCAGGTGGAGGTCCCCGAAGGGATTGAACGACTGTTTGTGAGTCTCGTAGCGCCAGCCGACTTCGCCGTTCGCATCAAGGTCGATTTTGCGTCCGGAGCCGGAGCATGAGCAGCACGTCCTCAACTCTTCCCTACCTGGTTCCCAACTCCGAGAGAGTTCAGCTCGATGAATGGGTTGATGCGGAGGCGGGCGGACGCCTCGAGGAGAGCGTCAAGGGCTGGGACCGGTTCAGTGTCCTGACCCCATCAACAACGCTGAGGATGGACTTGAACGGGGTTCGGGGAGACTGTGGACTTCCTTCTTCGGCAAACCTCGGTGTCGTGGTGGAGTGTGTGACCGGCACCACTGGGTCGCGATGGTCTCAGTGCTCTCCAGTCAAGCCGCTGACTGGAGAGCCCGTGGTGACGCTGGTCGCCCCCACTGTCTCCGGTGCCTGGAGTGCCTCGACGCTGGAGCTCAGGACCGTGATCGTACTTCTGAATGACCTGCTTCCAACGGGACCTCATGCCCACCATCGGGGGGCCAGGATCTGGGAGGATGTTCTCCGCATCGATCTCGATGGTGACAGCCGTGGGATGCCGGTTCACTCCGTCGATCTCGGGGATGCCTTCCCTGGACAGGGGCTGGAGGGAGCTCCGTGGTTCATCGAGATGATGGACCCGAGCCCAGACACCCCGTTCCTGACGTCGTTCGTGGTCTTCCTCAATACGAGGAGAGAGGAGATCCTGCTCTCGCTGCAGAGGGGAACCGGTGACTTCGTGGACTTGCTTCAGGCGGACATCATCAGAACCGTCGTTCATGCCACTCTCATGGCGGAGGTCTCGATCGACGCCGCAGATCTCGAGGACTGCGAGGCCGGGACGCTCGGGGCCGAGGTCCGCAGCTGGCTGATGATGCTGGGGCTGTCGCTGGCGGAAGGGGTTCGTCTGGTACGACAGGCTCCCGACCGGTTCGCGGCTCGTGTTGCTTCGACCTGGCGGGGGGGGTCTGATGCCTGAGCTCTTTCCCCGGCTTGGTCCCTCCGCGTGTGCCATCCGACTTGCTGAGTTCGACAGCCTGCAGCCCGAGGAGCTCGAGCCGTTGGCGGTTCATGACCACAGGTTGGAGAGCCGGCCGGGTTCCGGGGGAACCAGAGTCTCGAGAGAGCGACTGGAGTCGATCGGTCGGCAGATCACTGCGGTTGCAAAGTCCTTCGGATACCCAGACGCAGTCTTCTCGAAGAGCGACTTTGATGCCCAGCTCGGTAACCTCTTGGCGCATGCTTGCAACATCCCCCACTCCGAAGCTCTTCAGAGTCGTGTCTGGAGTTTCCTGACCCTTTGCGTTGCACCGCACGTGGTCAGTTGGCGTTTCTCGGCCCATCGGAGTGAGGAGGGCACCATCCCCTCGGGGACGAAGGCTCGCTTCATTGGGGGCAATCGAAACGCTTTCCAGCGCGTCTGGGTGCGAGCTGTGAAGCTTGATGACCCCGAGCACGAGGATCGCGCGTGGCGAGTGCACGGGCTTCCCGAAGACACCTTGGTGCAGATCTTCGAGCGCCCGGGGCTCTCGGCAGACCCGCGCGTGGCGCTCGCACTCGCAGACACAGCGCTTGCCGCACAAGAGGCTTCCCCCGCGAGAAAGAACTTCGAGCAGCTTCATCGCGACGCCTTGAAGCTCTTCAGAGCCCGTGCGGCGGTGGTCTTCATACCAGCACTGGACGACAGCGGCTTGCGAGACCTCGCTGCTCGGTGCTGGAACGGGGTGATCTGAAGCTCGGTCGTGACCTCAGTACCGCCCCCTTACCTGAAGCCCAAGTTGGGGCGCCTCTGCGAAGGGGAGCCGCTCCGTGTACTCGACTTGTTCTCCGGCTGTGGAGGATGGTCCTGCGGTCTGGACGCCGTCAACGGAGGTGGGGGATTCCGAACCATCGGTGGAGTCGAGCGGGACCACAAGGCTCGTGCATCCCATCACACGAACTTTGGGCGAGTCGGGCCGTACGTGTCGGGGACTGATGTCCGGGAGCGGTCACTGCTCTATGCGTCCTTGCAGGAGGCCTTTCCTGGCGAGGAGCTGGACGAGATCGTGGATGTCGTGGTGGCCAGCCCCCCCTGTCAACTCTTCAGCCGTGTGGGGAGAGGAAAGCTGAGATCCCTCTCCGAGCAGGGTCGGGATGCGGAGAAAGGAAGGGAACACAACCTTTTCGAGGATGCACTTGAGATCATCCGCGATCTGCGTCCTCTCGCGGTCGCACTCGAGAACGTGAAGGAGTACATCCGCTTCCGGGGCCAGAATGTCGCGGAGGAGGTTCGTTCGCGTCTTGAGGGATGGTCCTCAGCTTCTCGAGCGGATGAACAACCTCACGAGGTCCGCTACTCGGCTCTCTATGGACTCCTGAACGCCGTTTGGTACGGCATTCCACAGATTCGCGAGCGGGTGGTGATACTGGGCGTTCACGAGTCGCTTCGCGTGAGCCCTCGGTTTCCCCAGCCTGTCACCGACTACCGTTTGCCGTCGGGGTATGTGACCTCAAGACATCAGACGGCTCAGCTTCAGCTGCTCGAGAATCATGCTGAGGTGATCACACAGCCCGCGCGCGGTCTGCCGCAGGCTCCATCCGTGGGTGAGGCTCTCGCCGACCTGCCCGTGCGCCCTGGGTGGACCGAGTCGTTCTCAGAGCCCGAGCGCCCCGTGCCGTACCCGGGGCCGGCTGCGACGGAGTATCAGCGACAAATGCGTGAGTGGCCTGGGTTCACTGCATCTGATCTGGTGCACGGCCATCGCACGAGGACTTTGATGAGAGATTACGAGACCTTTGCACGCATGAGGCCGAACGACGGCTACAGGGAGGCGCACTCCATTGCCAAGCGGCGGTTCCAAGAGGCACTGCAGTCGTCCGAGTCACCACCGGACCCTGATACGGAAGAGTGGGAGGAAATGCGAGCGGCGTTCGTTCCTCCGTATCCCCTCGAGAAGTTCCACGACAAGTGGCGGAAGCTGAGCTTCGGGCTTCCTTCCCACACGCTTACGGCCCACCTGGCGCACGACTGCTATTCGCACATTCACTACGACTCCCACCAGGGGCGGACAATCACCATCCGCGAAGCAGCCCGCCTGCAGAGCTTTCCGGACGGCTTTGTCTTCGAGGGGGGCATGAACGCCGCATACCGTCAGATAGGGAACGCCGTTCCCCCCCTCATGGCCCGAGCAGTTGGGGAGGTGCTGATGGCCTGTTTGAGAGATGGCGCGGGATTGGAGCCCTCGGATGCCTGAGGACTCAGGCGTCAGCAAACAGCGTTCGAACCTCATGAAGCGGATCAGAGGGGAGAACACTAAACCGGAGCACCTGTTGCGCTCCGCGCTTTGGTCGAGAGGGGCCAGATATCGTCTGAGGCTACGGGTTCTCGGTATCCGCCCCGACCTCGTCTTCGTCGGCGCCAAGGTGTGCGTGTTCGTGGACGGTTGCTTCTGGCATGGATGTCCACGGGACTACACTCGTCCCGGATCTCGGGAGCAGTTCTGGGCCGAGAAGCTGAGGACGAACCTCGCGCGGGACCGACGTCAGACTCTGATGCTCGAGCAGGAAGGCTGGACGGTCCTGCGGTTCTGGGAGCACGCTGTTGTTGAGGAGCTCGAAGGAGTCTGCGAACGGATCGCCGAAGCCGTGTCCAGCGGGGCGAACGCTCGGGGAGTGGATTGGAGGGTTGCGCGAGTCGACGTCATCGACGTCGCAACGAGAACCGAAAGGCGCTTCCTGGAGGACCTCCGGGACCCATCGCTCAAGCGGGTGGAGGAGGGCCCTCGTGTGACGAAACGTAGGCGCTCGCTTGTGGGAACCTAGCTAGGCCCATTGGTGGGCTGGCGTGGCTCAGGCCATGCTGATGACGAAGCTCGGGCCGGTGGCAGTCTGGCGGTGGACGATGGTTGCACCGATGCTGCGGAGAAGGTCCGAGGCCAAGGCCAAACCCAACCCCGCGGCTCCAGGACGCCTCGTGAAGTGTGCTTCGAACAGGTGGGGACGGTCTTCCTCGGAGATGGAGGGGCCGTTGTTCGCAACGACGATGGCTCCCGCCTCGAAGCAGATTCGAACTAGCCGAGCCTCCTCACTCCGGGTCTTCGGCTTCGTCGCTGTCCAGTGCAGGGCATTGTCGAGGACTGCAGCCAATGCTTGCTGAACGACACTCACATTGGTCTTGACCGTCGCCTCCTTGTCACCGACCACCTCCACGCTGATTTGCGACTCGGCGAACTGGTCCGCGAATGCGTCCAGAACAACCTGCACGCACTCTTCGAGAGTGGCATCCCTGAGGCGTCGTCCGCGTCCAGGTTGGACCAGCGGGTCCACCTTCTCGAGCTTGGCTCGAGTCTCCCGAGCAAGCGTCTTCAACCGCTGCATGCTCCACGCGAGATCTTCGACGAACCCTTCGGGGAGGTCCTCCTCTTCCAGTTTGTGTCGGGTGACCTCGAGCTCCAACGACCGGAGCTCGCTCTCGAACTGCAGCATGCTGTGCCCCACTTGGGCGAAGAGCATGCCGGCAAGCTGCCCTGTCGTTGCCAGACCGGAGTAGAGGCGAATCGTTTCCGCCTCGGCTTGGCGACGTTCGTCAAGCGCCTCCTTGAGTGCGCCCAAGTCCCTCTGGGCGCCCCCAGCCTTCATCTCGGCGAGCAGTGTGTCGATCCTTCGATCTACGTCGGCGGTCAGCTCGGGGAGCTTCGACGAACCCCGATCAATTCCCATCTCATTTGCTCTGCGCGCCGCGAAACGTCGGTTCTCCAAGTACCCGAGGAGCTCACAGACGACCTCGCGCAGGTGCTCGTATGCCGCATTTGCTACCAAGCCCTCTCGGTTCGTCTGGTCTCGAAGGCCGGGGTTGTCGTCCGCCGTCAACGATACGAACCCGAGAATCTGATTGTTCGAGAGCCGCAAAGTGGGGTTGTTGATTCGCCTCCGGTCGAGTCGGAGCCAGTCATTGTCGGGCTCCCCGTAGGGAAGAGTCCTGAAGCCGTCGCGGTAGAGCGAGACACCGCTGTGGTCACGGAGTGACCGGCGGAAGTCCCGGAGTCCGAGTGGGCTTTCGATCTCCTTCAGGTAGTGCAGAAGCGGTTCTCGATCGAGGTCCCAGGCGGAGAGGCGGAACGAGAAAGGTCCGCAGTTCTTTCCTTCCTCCGTCGGCCAGAGAACAGCGCGCTCCCAGGTCTCTTCGTTCCCTTGGAGGTCCCCGTAAACGATGTGTGCGTGGCCCGAGCCATCGACGGTTCCACGAAGCGAGTACATCGCTTGATTGCGGTCGATGATGGAGCGGACCCGCTCCCTGTATCCCCCTATCACGAGCTCGATCTTGAAGGTGTCTCCATCGTGGTCGGGAGATACCAGTCGAGCGAGTGCGACCCTCAGCTTCTCGAAGCGGTCGGGAGTCCATTCGTCCCTCAGCCCGCTGATTCGCAGGATGGTGCCTGGTCCACCGAGCTGCTCCGGGGCTCGCTCTTCCCACGGAATCTGCATCTCGTCGAGATATCGGTCGGGCCGCTCGATCTCCGTCCAGTCGAACCTGGCTGAAAGCTCGGTCTCGGAGTTCGGCGTCCGCGTGGACAGGGTGAGGTGACTGCCGAGCCGCTGGCTTGCGAATCGTCCGACCCCCTTCGAGCCCAGCCTCCGCCTTCCGCGCGGAGATCGGGTTCCGGCCTGATGGCCCCGGCCCTTCTCGGACTTGAAGTCCGTGGCCGGTTCCATCCATGGACCAAGAAGGACCTCGCGGCTCATGCCGTGGCCGTCGTCGCGGATCTCGACGGTGGCCTCCCCTTCGCCGCGGAGTCCCGTGAAGACGATCTCGACTTCCTTGGAGTCCGCGTCGTAGCTGTTCCGGACCAGCTCGATGACGGCAACGATCTCGCTGCTGATGAGTTCGGCCCCGATGCTGTTCAGCAAACGAGCCCGGGGGCGAAGGCGCCCCATTCCGCTTGCTGCCTTCGAAGCTCCCTCGGGAATGGAGCCGGTCATCTGCTGCATCGTCGTCATCACTGCGTCGCCCGTCCTGCCGATGCTTGTACACTACAAGAAAGAGGAAGAGGAGAATCGCAGATGAAGGTGCTCGACCTGTTCGCTGGAGCAGGCGGAATGGCCCTGGGCTTCAAGGCCGCCGGGTTCGGATGCGTCGGAGCAGTCGAGCGGGACGCTGCTGCGGCAAGGTCGTTCGAGTTCAACGTCGCCGACGAGGACACACGCGTTTTCGGAGGCCCTGCTGAGGGTGATGTGAACGGCCTCCCCGTGGAAGAGCTGCTGAGCGGCCTGTCGGGCAAGCCTGACATCGTTGTCGGCGGTCCTCCCTGCCAGGGGTTCTCGAGGGTGGGGCGCGCGAAGCAAGCAAGCCTTCTGGACGATGATCTGCGTGTCTTGCGAGGAGGCGTTCGAGACCCCAATCGCAATCAGCTCTACAGGTACTTCCTCGGCGTCGTTGCTCGGGCGGAACCGCTTGCATTCGTGATGGAGAACGTACCGGGCATGCGCGAGATGCTTGGTATCGACCATGCGGGTCGTATCGCTAGGGAGGCCGCGGCTCTCGGCTACAACGTTCGCTACTTTCTGTTGAATGCTGCATGGTACGGAGTTCCTCAAGACCGTTGGCGCCTCTTTTTCGTCGGGTTCCGTGCAGACTTGGGACCAAGGGCGATACCTACCCCTCCACGTAGGCAGTACAGATCCGGAGGAAGGGCGCTCGAGGGAGCAGCGGTCGCCGAAGACCGGTGGATGATTTGGGGGGACGGTATTCCCACCGCGGCTCGACTCAAGGCCCCGGTGACGACGTACGACGCCCTCGCCGATCTGCCACGGCTGACCGGGCACCTCTCTGGCAGCGGGGTTCAAGGACGTCGTCCGGTGGAGCGCCGGCTTCCCTACAGGAGGAGACCCTCCGAGTGGGCAAGGCGTATGCGCTCCTGGCCGTTTCTTGAACCAATGAAGAGGAACACAGTCAGCGGAAACTGGTACCGCTGGACTGAACGGGACTTCGAGACGTTCTCGCGTATGGCGAATGGCGATCGCTATCCTGCCGCTCTGCGGATCGCTGGACAACGCTATCGAGAGGCATTGGAGGCCGACCCGGGCGCGGACCCGACCTCTCTTCGCAAGTCGATCGTGCCCCCGTACCGGAACGACGCGTTCGTGGACAAATGGAGGAAGCTGGATCCTGATGCGCCGTCTTGGACCTTGACTGCGCACCTCGGCAAGGACACCTACTCCCATATTCACTACGACAGCCGTCAGGCGAGGACGATCACAGTTCGCGAGGCCGCGCGTTTGCAGAGCTTCCCGGACGCATTCGAGTTCCAAGGGAACATGGGCGATCGATATCGGCAGGTTGGAAACGCAGTCCCCCCACTGCTGTCGCGAGCACTGGCCGAGCAGCTCAAGCGGCAGTTGACCGCGTTGGGGGTGGATTCAGCGGTCGCTGCCTAGCCAGCCCCCACCCGGGACGCACACTTCCTTGAGCAGGGAACGAAGCAGCGAAGAGGGTGACCCACTGCTCTCCGACCGGCTCCACCCGCAGGCCCTGACCGACCTTGCAAATCTGCGTAGGGCTCCGGGCGGGACTCCCGCGTCCAACTTGCTGGGGCGGCTGCTCCGCGGACGGGCGGCGACGATCCGCGGGCACGCGCCGGGAGCGCAAGCTCGGGCAGTAGCTTTCCCTACGCCTGCGCCAGCGTCCCGAAGAGCACCTCGATAGCCGCCATGTGGCGGTGTGGATCGAGCCGGCCAGCGGCCCTGAGACCGTTGAGCTCGTGGAACTCACGACGGGCAGCGGCGATCGAGAGCTGCAGCTTCTCGACGCTCGCCTCGTCCGCGTGGGCGCTGAGTACCCGAGAGAGCATGGCGCCCCCGAGCGAGCCGAGAGCCGCGCCGAGAAGCGCGCCGCCACCGGTCAGGAGCTCAGGCAGCGCCTTGATCCCCCACTCCTCCCCCAGCTCGGCCAGCACCTCGCGGTTCGCGCGCGCGAGCGTGACCAGGACCGTGGCCCCGAGCGATGCACCCGCGGCGAGAAGAATCGTGGGGACCGCCGACCGCTCGCTGGACCGCATCCGGGTTGTCAGCGCCTCCGTGCAGAAGGTTTCCCAGTCCGTGTAGAAGCCGTCGGGTCGCTTGGGCCAGCCTGGGGGAGACTCAGGCATCGCCGGTCTCCGAGAGCAGCTTTCGCAGCGTCGTTCGGGTGATGCCCAGATGCCGGGCCGCCTCCCTCTTCGTCCCCACCTCCGCAGTCATCGCCCGCGCGTAGAGCCGCTTGATCTCCCGCATTGCTACCCGGCCCTTCGCGAGGCTCGCGAGGGCTGCAACGGGTTGTTCGACTTGGTCGGGAGTCCCCACCGCAGTCACGCGTGAACGGGCCTGACTCGTCCTCAGTCGGGGTTCGATGCCCAGCGACAGAGAGCGGATGGCCGCGGCAAGCTCCCGCACGTTTCCTGGCCAGCGGTAGCCCGACGCGGGTCCCCGGACGAAGTCCATGACCCGGGCGAGCAACGACGGCCGGGAAGCAGGTGTCGTTTCTGTCATCAGGAGCTTCTCTACCAGTTCGCCGAGATCGTTGAGCCGGTCACGCAGTGGGGGGATCACGATCTCCACCGAGCGAATCCGCTGGAGGAGGTCCGCTCGGAACCTGCCCGCAGCGACCGCCTGGTCCAGATCCTCGTGGGTCGCGGAGATGAGTCGCGGCGCAGCATCGGAGAGCTCGCGTGCCCCGAGTCGCCTCACCTTCCCCTCTTGCAGGCAGCGCAGGAGCGCGACCTGGGTCTGGTGGGGCAGCTCCGCGATCTCGTCCAGGAACACCGCTCCGCCGTGACAGCGCTCGAGGGCTCCCTTCTGGTCGCCGTCGGCCCCGGAGAAGGCACCCTTCTCGTGACCGAAGAGCGCATCAGCCACGAGCTCCGCGGGGATCGAACCCAGGTGGAGAGGCTCGAAGGGCCCTCTCTGCCATCCCAACTTCTTCCAGCTTCCTGGCTGCGCGGAGCCGATCGCCGTGGCGATCAGCTCCTTTCCGGTCCCCGTCTCGCCACGGACCAGCACCGGGGTCCTTTGGATCATCCCCTGGCGCTCCCGAACGTCGAGCAGAGTCTGACCGAACGATGCGGCCCATGCCGTGTGGCGGACCCGCTGCATGGCCGCTGAACTCCCTGCGGTCTCTCTGAGCTTCCGGGTGACCTCAGAGGCCCGGGATCCCAACTCCAAGTCCGCAGGTCGAACTCCCTCGACCTGCGCCAAGTCCGAGAGCCCCGCTGTGAGGTCCTGGTCACGGACGGTCTCGTGGAGCCCGACGGCTGCGGCGACGGTCACCTGCCCGGGTTCGAGAAGTCCGATGTCAGACATCGACTCCCTCACCTCGCGGTGCCACCTGAGCCACTCGTCGCAGCCCCCCGTCCGGGACGGCAACAGGTCCTGCTCGGTCAAATCCTGCCAGCCCGCCACGAACTCCTCCGAGAACGGGTTCCCCAGGAGGTGGAAGAGAGCATCAAGAGGAAAAAGTGTCCGCAACGAGCGAATACTATCCGCGCACTGAGCACAAAGTGCGCACAGGTGCCACTCCGCCCCCCTGACAACCCCCTCCCCACCGTCATCGCCGCTCCTGGCACGCGACTTGCTCATCTGGCGGGCGTCCGAAACAACCAGCCAACCGCGAGCTCGGGGAGGGAACCGATGCACGGGATACGTGTCTCTGCCGTCAACTATCACCTCATCAAGGCGTGCAACGATCGTTGCTCCTTCTGCTTCGCGACGTTCCGCGACGTCCGCCGACACCTGCCCCTCCCGGAGGTACGCGAGGTGGTCCGGCTGCTGGCCGAAGCGGGGGCCGAGAAGATCAACTTCGCTGGCGGCGAACCCACGCTCCATCCGCATCTCCCCGAGCTGATCCGCTACGCCTCCGGGCTCGGGGTGACGACCTCCATCGTCACTAACGGCGCCCGGCTCCCGTTCGTCCTCGATCGAGTCGCCGGCGCCCTGGACTGGGTCGCGCTCTCCGTCGACTCCGCGGACGAGCAGACACAGCAAGCCCTTGGCCGGGGCCGCGGTCACCACGCCAGCCGGTCGCTCGCCCTGGCCGAGAGGGCGCTGGCGGCGGGCTGCCGACTGAAGCTCAACACCGTGGTGACCCGACTCAACCATCAGGAGGACCTCTCCGACTACGTCCGTCGTATGGCGCCCGAGCGCTGGAAGATCTTCCAGGTCCTGCCGGTCGAGGGACAGAACGACGGCTCCGTCGAGCCGCTGCTCATCAGCTCCGCCGAGTTCAAGGCGTTCGTGAAGAGGCACCAAGCCCTCTCGCAGGAGGGCATCGAGCTCGTCCCCGAGGACAACGACGCCATGACCGACTCGTACGCGATGGTCGATCCGATGGGTCGTTTCTACGGAAACGGCCAGGGGAGGCTCCACGTCAGCCGGCCGATCCACGAGGTGGGTGTCCAGGCCGCGCTCCATGACGTGGGATTCGAGCACCGACGGTTGGAAGCGCGAGGTGGTCTCTACGAATGGCGGTCGTCCGGCTCGCTGCCTGCCAGCGCATAGGGGGAACCGATGCCTCATTGCCTGAAGTTCGTCGAGACCGCGGCTCGGCGCCTGCCGTGGGCGAACCGCACACCCTGGGTCCTGCGGGAGCGGGTCCGCTCAGAGGAGGGCGTCGAGACCATCGACTTCCACCATCTCTCGTGCTCGCTGGTCGAGGACGCTCTGGACGCACTGCTGAAGCACCGGCGCGGGCGCCGGCTGCGGCTGGTTCACGGGCGCGGCGCCCACAGCAGGGGGCCGGCCCGCCTCCGCGACCTCGTCCGCGACCGAGTCCAGGGATGGCTGATGGTGGGCTACGCGAGCCAGGTCGAGAAGGCGGAGGGGCACATCGACATCGAACTCGTCTGAACAGAGGCACACCGCTCAAGGCGACCCAACCAATACACTCTTGACTGGGAATCAGGGGGAGGAACCACGACATGACACAGACTTCGCGCACCGAGGAGATCCTCGGTGACTGGCAGCGCCTT